>Ga0299912_10003228_pt1 | contig 13352 bp, 11 predicted proteins | sample RVTome_2_FD_207667 | JGI IMG/M metagenome (GOLD analysis project Ga0299912, IMG submission 207667) | Soil microbial communities from uranium-contaminated site in the Upper Colorado River Basin, Wyoming, United States - RVT95D214 (version 2) ...
ACTCCATAAATCATCACGCAGCGACAATCCGGATTCTAATCTGAGCAAATCCCTAAACAAAGGTAAATAATCAGCCATAACCCATCCGCAGAAAAGGGCGACGACTAACGCCAAATAATATCGCGTTTTTTTCTTTAAAAAAAATAGCAAGAAAATAATAGCACTGAACATAAAGACATAAGACGAGCGTGAATTACACAACAGCCAAATAATGATCAAAAAGACAAATAGCAGGCCCGCAAACCACTTATATGATGTCGGCTTTTTATATATGATGAATGATAGAACTATTGGTAGGGAATAGCCAATGTTCATGGCTAGACTATTGGCATTGCCAAAAAACGTTCGGACACCATGAAAAGAAGTGATGCCAATAAGCAAGAATTGAGATAGTCCAATCTTGAATAACAAAAAATAACTGTAAATCGCGACAATTACTGAAAAAATAAGTACATATTTTAATGCTCTTTTTATATGGTAAAATTTATTTAAATATGAGCACCATAATAAAAATAATATTGGTAATGAAAAATATCTTATCGTCTCCAATACTGCTCGAATCGTAAATCTGCTATTATTAAGCATTGAAATCAACGCAAAAACGGAAAATAAAATCAGCAATCCTGCTGCTTTATAATGGTCTTCCAAAAAATTAATATAGGTCGTACTAATCCCGTGACGCAAAAATGCGATGATTATAATAAATCCAAAAACTAAATTATAAAAATATGTAAGGATGCTTACGGTATCCGAAAAAAATAAATTTGAAAACGAAGCAACATATAATAAAATTAAAATACCAGGGATTTTAAAAAGAAATATGACAAATAACATATACAACAATAACAAAAATATGAAAACAAACTGAGCAGAAAATATAATTGATAAAATTGTTGAAAAAAAAACTGAAAATGTCAACAGAAATAGAGCTCTGCTTCCGCCTTCAAGACCTAAAGCAAAATGGCGATTTTCACCCTGTATAAAATTTTTATTCTCGTACATAATACCCAAAATCATCAAAATTTAAATATGATCTCAATCGCATGTCGGTGCCAACAACCCCCCCCTACCCCCCAAACCTTATCCCCTGTGCCAGAGGCAGGTCCGCCGACCAGTTGATCGTGTTGGTCTGGCGGCGCATGTAGGCTTTCCAGGAATCGCTGCCGGCCTCCCGCCCGCCGCCAGTCTCCTTTTCGCCGCCGAACGCGCCGCCGATTTCCGCGCCGCTCGTCCCGATATTAATGTTGGCAATGCCGCAGTCGCTGCCCTCGTGGCTCAGAAATCTTTCCGCCGAAAGCAGGTTGGTCGTGAACATCGCCGATGACAATCCCTGCGGCACGTCGTTGTGCACGTCGATTGCTTCATGCAAATCCTTGACCTTGATTATATATAAAATCGGGGCAAAGGTTTCGGTCTGGATGATCGGTAACGATCTATCGGCAATCACTATAGTCGGCTCGACATAAAACCCGCTGGCGTATTCGCCATCGGTCAGCGCTTTGCCACCGTAGATAATATTCCCGCCCTGCTTTTTGATTTGCTCCAGGGCATCCAGCATAATATCGACCGCGTCCTGATCGACAAGCGGCCCCATCAGCGTGCCCTCGGCGAGAGGATCGCCGATTTTAACCTGTAAGTAGGCCTTCTTCAACTGGTCGATCAGCCGATCAGCGACTTTGCCCTGGACAATTACTCTTCTCGTTGATGTGCATCTCTGCCCGGCCGTGCCAACAGCGCCGAACAAAATAGCCCTGATCGCCATTTCGAGGTTGGCGTCCTCCATGACAATCACCGCGTTATTGCCGCCCAGTTCGAGAATACATCTCCCCAGACGTTCGCCGACGATGGCGCCGATTCGCTGCCCCATTCTCGTAGAACCCGTGGCGCTTATAAGCGGAATTCTTTTATCGGATATCAGCCGTTCGCCGACCGTGCGGCCGCTGCCGATCACCAGGTTCATTACTCCGCTGGCGTTATTTCTCTGGAGAACTTTTTCGATAATATTTTGCACAGCGATCCCGCAGAGCGGCGTTTTTGACGAGGGCTTCCAGATCATGGTATCGCCGCAAACGGCCGCGATCATGGCGTTCCACGACCAGACAGCAACGGGAAAATTGAAGGCGGAAATAATGCCGATCACGCCCAGAGGATGCCATTGTTCATACATCCGGTGCCGCGGGCGTTCACTATGCATGGCCAGCCCATAAAGCTGCCGGGAAAGACCGACCGCGAAATCTGCGATATCGATCATCTCCTGAACTTCGCCTTCGCCCTCGGCGAGAATTTTGCCCATCTCAAGTGATACCAGTCGGCCAAGGCTTTTCTTATATTTACGAAGCTCATCCGCTATCTGACGAACGACCTCGCCCCGTTTCGGCGCCGGTATCATTTGCCAGATTTTAAATGCGGCAGCCGCGGAATCGAAAACTTTTTCGTAATCCTTCTCGTCGGCCTGAATGACGCGCGCGATTACCTTGCCGGTTGCCGGGTTGATCGAAATAAGTTCCTTGCCGCCCGGCTTATCTATCCAGCCGCCGGCGTAGCTGCCGGAATTGACCTTCTTTATTCCAAGTTCATTGAAAAAATCTTCCATAAGTCCTCCATGCCAGCAACCCATCGCAGTAACCACGCTCGCTACCATACCCCGGCCCAAAAATCGACCGCAAATGGATTTGAATTAAAGCCATACATAAAAAATCAGGCCCGTTTTAGCAAGCGAAATAAAAAAGAAGAGATTCCCTTTAAATTATCAAAGCATCGTGAATTTTAATAGCCGAGGCTTTCTAGCCTCGCACCGACTCTGGCAAGGTCGGCTATTAAGAAAATCTCATATGGCATGAGTATTGAGGTAATCAACCCTTATCTCGTTCGCCAATTTGTGAGCGGCACGAATCGGTTCGAGTTGACGATAGCGGGCGCAATTTTGAAGCACTATTTCTGCAGCGTCCTCCAGGTCTATCTTATGGCCAATCGACACGTATAATGGCTTTATATTGTCTCTGGTTCTTAATACATAGCCGATGGTCTTACCTTTGTAATTCAGCGGCGACCGGGCCCCTTTTTGCCAATCCGGCTCCGCATATTCCCCAACCAGCCGCGACTTGGCGCAACCTATCGAAAGCCTGTCAAGTAATATTCCCATCATCGTGGCGATACCCATGCTGCGAGGATGTGCTAAGCCATGACCGTCGAAAAGCAATATATCTGCTTTGCTCTTTAACTTTTCGCAGAGCGTCAGGATTGCCAGACCCTCCCGGAATGCCAGCAGCCCTGGAACATACGGAAATCTTGCTTCCTGCACAACGCTGGCCGTCTCCATCACCTCAAGTCCCGGCACGGACATGACAACGGCCGCGCCGAAATTGGTATGCGACTTTTTATCGTAGGAGATATCGAAGGCGCAGATTGTCCCGGGCTTTATAGATAGTTTTTCGACTTTGACAAATCGCGACAGCTCTATCTGCAATTCAATTGCTCCGGTGATATCCCTATCATTGACTATCCGCGTGAACTTATGGATTAAATCCATGACCGCCCGCAAAGACTGCTTATGGAAAGCGGCACCTAATAACTATGTTCCAGCTTAATCTCTTGAGCATTTTCGGGCAAAACTTATCGCACGATTTATCCAGTGCAACAGCCAGGCGCGCCAATGGGACAGCCAGCCATTGAGGCTTCAAAATAACCTGCGCAAACGGTGGCGATAAAAATCCCTGGTGACATATCGCAATTTCCGCCATGTCGTGTTCGGATAACAACTCTCGGATTTCCTGTCTGCTGAAATATCGTTGATCATTCGAATATGAACGATCAATTATCGTCCTCACCCAACGCAATAGCTGCACCAGCGGATTGCCTCGATATGGTTCTACTGCGACGAAATAAGCGCCCGGTTTCGCCAGCCGCTTCAATATTTCCATCACCTTATCGAGTTCCGTCATGTGGTGCAACGCCCCGATCGCCAGAATCAGATCCGCGCTTCGTTCCGGTAGGGCAGCGGTTTTAATATTTCCGGTGATAAAACGCGCTCCGGAGTTGCCCGCGTTGAATTTAACCGCCGCCGCGATCATCGCCGATGAATGATCGATGCCGGTATAGTCCTCGTATAAGCCAAGCAAATATTTCGCGGGTGCCCCCACTCCGCAGGCGATATCGATTATGGAAATATCCGGGCCGAGCTTTTTTAATATCGGTTCAACGGCATATAAAATCTGGTAGCGGCGGGCCAATGAAGATGATTTGATGCTATCCTTGCTCGCGAAATCGGCGGCTATCCGATCGAATAAATCCCGGTCTATTTTCTCGACATCGTTTTCGGCGTCGCTGAATTTGTCTTGCGCCATAGCGGGGCCGGAGCCGTTTTATCGCTGCCGCATTGGGCCTTGAGGCTGACGGGATTTGATGATCGACAAACGCAGGCTCGATAGCTGATCGGCAATCAGGCCGAATAAAAACACCATCACGGACGCGATAATCAGAAGCAAAGAACCATTGACTATATGCCACCCCCGCCTGATAATCTCCTCGACCTGGTAGGCAAATCCGATGAAAAAAAGCAACGCGGCGACGTTGACAAAAATGCGCAACGGGCTGAACAGCGTAATCAAGCGTAGTATTAAAAGCAGCACCTGCGGGCCATGCTTGGCCTGCCGCACGGTGCTCTTGCCGACGCGCTCCCTGGTCGTTATTGGGACGTAGCAGACGCTGTAACCAAGCTTGAAAAAAGCGATCGTGCTGGTCGTCGAAAACGAAAAGCCGTCGGGGAAAAGATCAAGCATGTTCATTATCAGCGATTTTTTAAATGCCCTCAGACCGGAATTTAAATCCGGGATTTTATGGCCGCTTAAAATATTGGCGACATAACCAAGCACCAGCTTGCCCGGTTTGCGCAGCCAGTCCTGTTTGGAACCGCCGGTTCTTTGGCCCACGACCATATCATATTCATCGATTTTCTCGGCAAGCCTGGGGATATCCGCCGGGTTGTGTTGTCCGTCGGCATCGAATAAAATTACGATATCACTGGCTGCTCTTCTGATACCGGTTTTCAGGGCGGCGCCATACCCCTCATTATAAGGATGGCTGCAAACGACCACTTGGCAAAATTTCTCTAACAATTTGCCCGTGCCGTCTGTGGAACCATCATTAACGACGATAATTTCCCAATCTGCTTCGCGGGCAGAAAACAGCAGCTCATCGATAGTGGCTTCGATACCTTCTTCTTCGTTAAAGGCGGGGATTACGATTGAGATTTTGGGCTGCTCTTGAGTCATTGCTTATTCAAATTCGAGTTATATATATATCGATATCATCGGGAAAAGACAAACGATATTTATCGGCAAGATAACGGGTATCGTAAGGTCAAGCCTACTTGGGGCCTGACCGCCGATTCTGACAGAAGAAAAACCTGATCAGAAATAATGCCGCAAAATACGCGGCTTTATTTTTTTGATTCCGCCTTCGGTTTCGGCAATCTACGGACGCTGTTCGACCGACACTTCGGGCAGGTCCGTTCGGTGACATTATCCATATCGAACATGCCGGGGTATTCGTGCCCGCAATTCAAGCATTTGAATAAGACTTCCCGCGCGGCCATCAGACTTCCACCTCCACCGAATCGACTTTATCCTTCTTGGCCAGCTCCCTGGCCTCGTCTTCGGCTATGGCTTTCATGGTATATTCTATTTCCTCAAGGGTAACCCTGGCCATCTTTTCCTCCATTCCCCGCATCACCCTGGCGAATTTTTGGCCTTCCGCCGCCGAAATCCATTCTAATTGCAGCCTTTCCGCCCGGATACCCAGTCTGTCGAATTTGCTCCACAGGCGGTCCATCCGCTTCTGGGTCCAGTGGACGGCGCTGATATAATGGCAATCGGCAAAATGGCAACCCGATACCAGCACCATCGGCGCGCCCAGCTTGAAGGCATGCATGACGAATTTCTCATCGACACGCCCTGAACACATGGTGCGGATCAAGCGGCAGGTGGTGGGATATTGCAGCCTTGAGGTGCCGGCCATATCGCCGCCGGCATAGCTGCACCAGTTGCAGGCGAAGGTGACAAGCTGCTTATGCGGGTCCCTGGCCAGGATCGCCTCAATCTGAGCCATTATCTGCTCATCGCGGAAATGCCGCATGTAGATCGCGTCCTGCTGGCATTCGGCCGCGCAGGCCCCGCAGCCGGCGCAGGCGGCCTGGATTATGACCGGCAGCTTTTTCGTCTTTTTATCGGGAGCGATAATTGCATTATATGCGCACACTCTGGCGCAGACTCCGCAGTAATTGCATTTCTCCGGATCGACCATAGAGGTGATAGCTTCGATTTTCGTTTTGCCGGCGTTCAATAAAATACTGGCCCGCGCGGCAGCTGCCCCGGCTTGTGTCACACTATCTTTAACATCCTTCGGCGATTCAAGGCAGCCCGCGATAAACACGCCTTTGGTCGGAGCATCGACAGGCTTGAGCTTCGGATGTGACTCCATGATGAAGCCATCGGAGGTCGTCGACAAGGTCAATAATTTTCGTATCTGGTCGTTGTCGCGGCGCGGAATTACGCCCTGAGACAACACCAGCATTTCCAACTCGTGCTTTTCCAGCTTGCCCGTGGTCGTATTTTCGACAGTCAAGACGAGGTTCTTCGAATCAACCTCCTCGAGGACTTCGCCCGGTATGCCCCGGATATACTTGACCCCTTCCTCCTTGCTGCGCATATAAAGATCTTCGAAGCCTTTGCCGAACGCCCGAATATCCATGTAGAATACTTTTATCTCGGTGCCCGGATAATGGTCGCATAGCAGCAGCGTATCCTTGACAGTGTTCATGCAGCAGATATTGCTGCAATAGGGGTTGCCTCGACCGTCTCTCGACCGGGAGCCGACGCATTGGATGAACCCGATGCTTTTCGGCAGCTTGCGGTCGGTCGGACGAATGAAATGCCCTTCGGTGGGGCCGCCGGCGCAGATCAATCTTTCGAATTCCATGCTGGTGATCACGTTTTCATAGCGCGTATAGCCGTATTCATCATATTCGGTAGGATCGTAAACGTCCATGCCGGTGGCGGCGATTATCACCCCCACTTCGACGTTTATCAGCTCATCCTGATCGTCATAGTCAATACATTTTTTCTCGCACACTTCCTGGCATTTGCCGCAGGCTATCGGGTTAACGCCCAGGCAATTTTCCATATCGAGAACATAGGATGACGGCACAGCCTGCGCAAATGGCAGGTAGATGGCCTTGCGCGAAGTAAATCCCTGCTGATATTCATCCGGCACCGCCACCGGGCAGACTTTGGCACATTCGCCGCAGGTGTTGCATTCGTCAGGATTTACATAGCGGGCCTTTTTGCGGATCGTCACGTGGAAATTGCCGACGAACCCGGCCACCGATTCGACCTCGCTGAAGCTCAGAAGCTCTACGTTCGGATGTCGACCGACATCCATCATTTTAGGGCCGAGTATTCATATCGAACAGTCCATCGTCGGGTAGGTCTTATCGAGTGCCGCCATGATCCCGCCGATGGTAGGCTGCTTTTCCACGAGATAAACTTTGTGCCCGCCATCGGCCAGATCGAGCGCCGCCTGGATACCCGCGACGCCCCCGCCGATTACCAGGGCGGCTTTGGTTACGGGAACGATGGCCTCGGTTTGCGCTTCGAGGAACCTGGCCCGGGCGACGCCGCTGCGTACGAGGTCTTTAGCCTTCTCGGTCGCTGCCGCTTTTTCGTTCTGGTGCACCCAACTGCAGTGCTCCCTGATATTAACCATCTCGAACAGGTAGGGATTCAGTCCGGCGTCCTCCACGCATTGCCGGAACGTCGGCTCATGGATTTTGGGAGTGCAGGAGGCCACCACGACGCGGTTCAGGTTATACTGCTTAATGGCCTTCTTGATTTCGTTTTGCCCGGGATCGGCGCAGGTGTATTTGTTCTGAACGACCGCCACTACGTCGTCGAGAGTTTCGGCATATTTGCTGACGGCAGCGCAGTCGATCGTGCCGGCTATATTCAGTCCGCATTCGCAGACAAATACGCCGATTCGCAGTTCGCCCGATTTGCCTGATTTATTTGCCATATTCAATCTCCCAGCTTGCCCAAATCTTATTCCAATGCTTCTATATCTCACTCTTTCAACGCCGACGCGATCACGTTCACGAAATCGGCAATTTCAATATCGATTTTTTCCGTCTGCTCACCGCAGCCGGCGCACCTGAAATGTATCTGGCATTTGGGGCAGGCGGTCACCAGCAATTGGGCGCCGGTATCCTTCGCTTCTTTGAGCCGGCTCACCTGAATTTGTTTTGAGACGGCGTCGCAATTCATCCAGTTAGTTGTGCCGCAGCATATTGCCCCTCGCCGATTGTGCGGCATCTCCTTCAGTTGAACGCCAGGAATCGCTTGGAGCGACTGCCGGGGCTGCTCGTAAATCCCCAGGTATCTGCCAAGCCGACAAGGATCATGAAATGCCACCTCTTTAGTAAAGCCATTGAATTTAAACTTGGCGGTATTTTCAGCTACAAGTTCAGCGATATGCAAAACTTTGACTCCGAGCTTCCCCAGCCTTTCAGGGTAAAGTTGTTTTAGAGAGCTGGCGCATTCCGGACAGGCGGTGATAACGGTCTTGGCGCCGGCATCTTCGATGGCTTTCATATTCAACTTTGCCAGCTCGTCGAATTCATCCAGTCGTCCCAGCCAATATAAATCATGGCCGCAGCACCTTTCATCAGCCATGACCACAGGTTCAATTCCGAGGCTATTTAATATTCTGACCGTGTCGCGAGCTATCGATATCGGTTCGAAATTGAAATCCTTCGCGAAAAAATCCTGGTAGAACGGCAGACAGCCGACGAAATATAAAATTTCGCCTGTTTCTTTGGTGCGGAGCTTCTTGTCGATCCAGCCGGTGCGGTTGGGCTTGAGAGCTGGCGATGCCATCATCTCCATGATATAATGCAGCGCTCCGGCATGAGATGGATTGCCCCACCTGCCCTGCTTGACAGCTTCTGCCCGCATATCGCGCATATAATCGGAATATCTTACATCGACGGGACATCTCTGCGAACATAGCTGGCAGGTCAGGCACGACCAGAGCAATTTGTCGGCAAGCAGATCGGTGCCATTATAAAAGAGCCCCTCTGCCAGCAGGCGACGCGGTGAATAACTATTATTGAATTTCGAAATCGGACAAACGGCGGTGCATTTGCCGCATTCGAGACATAAAAAGGCGCGATCTATTTTTAGTTTTTCCAGAACCTGTTGCATCGAGTTACGCCTTAAATTTTGGCTTATGGTTTAGCGGGCTTGGGCCCAATTCAGTAATCTGCGCCACGAATTCATCGATCACTTTCCCCCAGCGCGGCCCTTCGGCAGCGGATACCCATTCCAGGCGAATCCGCCCTTCTTCCAGGCCCAGAGTTTTGACCAGAGCTTTTGTTTTTTCGAATTGCTCGACGGCTTTGTAATTACCGAATATATAGTGGCAATCGCCGAAGTGGCAGCCGGACACCAGCACGCCATCGGCTCCCATCTTCAGCGCCTTGAGAACAAAACCGGGAGTGACTCGCCCCGAACACATCGTCCGAATTACTCGAAAATTAGGCGAATACTGCACCCTGTTCACGCCGGCGTTGTCAGCCCCGGCATAGCTGCACCAGTTGCAGGCAAAAACAACAATATTCGGCACGAATTTTTCGGTTTTGGCGATTGGCTCTATTTGGCGCGCCTTGGCTATCATGTTCAATCCTCGACTGTCAGCAGGGCATCCATCATCGAATTGATCTGGTCATCGGTAAAATGCAATGAGGTAATCGCGCCGGTCGGGCACCAACTCGCGCAGGTGCCGCACCCCTTGCAGAGCGCCTGATTGATTTCTGCCGCCTGGTAGCCAGAATCAGTAACCACCAGGGACGGTGCATGATATTCGCAGATTTCCACGCATTTCCCGCAAGCCCGGCAGATAACCGGCTGCACAACACAGGTGGTCGGCTCCAGGGAAACCGTATCGCGTGAAATGAATTGCGCTACCTTGGCGGCCGCCGCCGAACCCTGAGCTATGGAATCGGAGATGTCTCTGGGTCCGCCCACGCAACCCGCCAGAAATACGCCTTCGGTTGTCGTTTCCACGGGGCCGAGTTTAGCGTGCCGCTCCATGAAAAAGCCATCGGTGCCGCGCGGGATTTTCAGAATTTCCTGCAGCTTTGAAGTGCTTTCCTTGGCCGGGACCATGCCGCAGGCCAGGACAACATAGTCGATATCTACCTCAAGAACTCGATTCAAGGCTAACTCCAGGATCTCGACCCGTTCTGCCCGGCCATCGCGGCCATTTACTTCGGGGAGCCTCTCTGGCGTATATCTGATAAATTTCACTCCCAATGACCGGGCGCGACGATAATGCTCCTCGGCCTTAGCGCCGACCGTCCGCATATCGCGGTGCAGCACGACTACGTTCACACCCGATTCTCTGAGCCTGATCGCCTGCTTGATTGTCGTGGGGCAGCAGTAGCGAGCGCAATAGGCATTTTTTTCTGGGTCGCGCGACCCCACGCACTGAATGAAGGCCATCGTCTTCGGCATGGCACCGCGGATTTCGATTTTGCCCTTGGTATCGTGCAAAATATTTTCGAGTTCTTGGTTAGTGATTACATTGGCAAATTGGCCATAACCGAATTCTTTGTCGGGCTTATATATATCAGCGCCGGTGGCAACGACTATCGTGCCGACCTGGAAATTGCCGTTGGTGGTGGCCACTTCGAAATTGCCGACAAAGCCGGTAATTGAATTGATCTTCGTCGATGCCATCACTTCAACACGGCTGGCATTGAGCTTTTCGACCATCGCCCGAGCCAGTTCGACAGCCGACAGGTTGGCCGGATAGATTTTTGTCAGGTTGTTCAGCCTGCCGCCGAGGCGGTTTTCTTTTTCGGTCAAAAATACTTTGAATCCCTGGGCGTCCAGATCCAAGGCCGCCCTCATACCGGCGACGCCCCCCCCGATGACCAGCACGCTTTGATTGATCGGAATGCTTTTCCTGTATAGCGGCTGAAGGTGGCGGGCGCGGGCCACTCCCATCTTCAGCAGATCTTTGGCTTTCAAAGTCGCCACGTCCGGAACGCCCGAATGCACCCAGGAACATTGATCGCGGACGTTGACCATCTCGAATAGATAGGGATTCAATCCAACCAGTTCGCAGCTTTCGCGGAATATCGGTTCGTGGGTGCGCGGCGTGCAGGCGGCCACGACCACGCGATTCAATTTATGTTCGGCGATCTTCTCCTGGATAATTTTCTGCCCTTCATCGGAGCATAAAAACAGATTATCCTCGGCATGAACAACGTCGGGAATGGTCCTGGCATATTCTTCCAGCGCGTTGATATCGAGAACTCCGGCTATATTAATCCCGCAATGGCAAAGGAATACGCCGACCCGGGGCGGGCCCGATAGATCAAGTTCAGGAATTTCCCGCGGCTTTTCCTCGAGGCGGACCTTGGCCACGAACTTCTCCGCTTCGGCAGCAGCCCCCGATCCCTGAGCTACCGAATCCGAAATATCGTTTACGCCCGCCGCGCAGCCGCAAATGAATATCCCCTCTCTGCCCGTATGGAGAGGGGAGCCATACTTGGTATCGACCTCAAAAAACCTGTTTTCGTCAAGTTGCAGGCCCAGGATATCGGCCATTTTCTCGTTGGTTTCAGCGGCTGTCGCACCCGCCGATAACACCGCCATATCGACCCTGATCCTCTGTATTTCGCCCGTTTCGCCATCTTCGACACAAACTATTATGTCCTTCGATTCTGGATCTTCGATAATCTTGGAGGGGCGCCCGCGCACATAGCGCAGTTCCGGTAGCTCCTTCGAGCGCTGATAAAACTCCTCGAAACCCTTGCCCGAGGCTCGCATGTCGATATAAAATATGATCAGCTCCTCGATATCCGCCACGTGCTGTTTTACCAGCACGCAATCCTTGATGGCGTTCATACAGCAGAATCGCGAGCAGTATTGGCAGCCAGCCTCCTTGCCCTCGCCTCGCGAACCTACGCATTGAATGAAAGCTATTTTGCGCGGGCTTTTTCTGTCGGATGGTCTGACTAAATGGCCTTGAGTCGGCCCCGAAGCATTAAGCACTCGCTCCAGTTCCATATTGGTCAGCACGTTTTCGTGACGCGCATAACCATAGCTGGCGATCGCCGTCGCGTCATAAACGTCAAAGCCGGTCGCGACTATGACCGAGCCGACTTCCAGCTCTACTTTCTCTTCGATTTCATCATAATTGATGGCATTGCGATCGCAGACATCACGGCAATGAGTGCAGGCCAGGAAATCGTCATTCAGGCAGTTTTCCCTGTCAATAATATATGTGTTGGGCACGGCCTGAGCGAACGGCGAATAGATAGCCTTGCGTGCTCCCATGCCGACCTCGAATTCATTCGGCACCGCCACCGGGCAATTATCCGAACAGATGCCGCAGCCGGTGCACAGCTCGGGATCGACGTAACGGGGGCGCTTCAGAACGATTGCTCGAAAATTACCGGCGTGCCCGGTTAATTTAACCAATTCCGAATTGGTGAAGACCTCGATATTGGGATGCCGACCGGCATCCATCATGCGGGGTCCGAGTATTCATATCGAACAATCCATCGTCGGGAAAGTCTTATCGAGCTGGGCCATTCGCCCGCCGAGCGAAGGCGATTTTTCGACCAGGTACACCTTCACGCGCGATGACGCCAGATCGAGAGCTGACTGGATTCCGGCAATGCCGCCACCAATTACCAGGACACCCTTTTCCCTCTTTTTTTGTTCAGCCATTCGCTTATCCTGCAATATCTGCTACTCAGTCCGTCCTTATAATCACGCCTTAACTTCGGCCGCGCCCACGAGCTGCCGGCCGAATTCATACCCCTTATCGAACGCCGCGAGGTTGAGCTTCTCCGTCCCCGCCGGGACGGAGCTTTCGACAGCCTTACGAAGAGCCTCCGGGGGCACGGCGCTGGTAACCGCCGCAAAAAAACCGAGCATGACTATGTTCAGCACGATCTTGCGGCCAAGCTCTTCGGCGAAACGCGTGGCCTGGATACCGAAGGTCTGAATATCGGGGCCGTGATCCCCGAGTTTCACCAGGTCCTTTTCGTAAACGACAATGCATTTTCTGGCGATAGTGTGCTTATATTCATTGTAACCATCATTTGACATCGCGATCAGTATCTGCGGCGCGGTCACGTAAGGATAAAGCACCCGCTCATCGGAGACGACCACCTGGGCGCTGCAGGCGCTGCCGCGGGCTTCCGGCCCGAAGCTCTGCGTCAACGTCGCGTGCTGGTTATTGAAAATCGAAGCCGCTTTGCCGATAATATAGCCGCAGAGGAT
>Ga0299912_10003229_pt1 | contig 13351 bp, 10 predicted proteins | sample RVTome_2_FD_207667 | JGI IMG/M metagenome (GOLD analysis project Ga0299912, IMG submission 207667) | Soil microbial communities from uranium-contaminated site in the Upper Colorado River Basin, Wyoming, United States - RVT95D214 (version 2) ...
AAAAAATATGTCCTATAACAGGTTTTTTATACAAATCGATAAGAAAAAAACGAAATAAATAAATAAAATACGATTGATATGATTGACTCTATATCGACTAAATAATAATTTGAAATTAAATTAAAAGAATTACTTACAAATTATAATTACCAAAGAAAAGGTAACTTTTATATGTTTTAATTTCGACTGAACCTATTCCAGCTCGTGTATTACAAGTCCGCTTCGTAATTTGGGTTCAAACCAGGTTGTTTTCGGTGGCATTATGTTTCCGGAATCGGCAATATGTATTAATTGTTCCATTGAAACCGGGTACAATGCAAATGCCACTGCCATTTCACCGCTATCAACCCGTTTTTGTAATTCCCCAAGACCTCTAATCCCCCCCACAAAATCGATCCGTTTTGATTTTCGCAAATCTTTCATATTAAGGATGGGTTCCAGGATGGTTTTTGATAGAACAGTAACATCAAGACAATCAATCGGATGGGTATTGTTGTATACGTTGCAATTCGCATTAAGAACATACCAGTTACTTCTAAAGTACATCGAAAATTCGTGCACTTTTGAGGGTTTATAAATCGAAGGCCCGATCTTTCTGATTTGAAAGTGCTTTGAAACCTGAAGTAAAAATTCCTCGTCTGTTAAACCATTAAGATCCGTAACAACACGGTTATAATCAATTATTGTCAACTGACTGGCGGGGAAATGTACGGCAAGGAAATAATTGTATTCTTCATCCCCGCTATGGTCGGGATTTTTTTCCCTGCGTTCCTCTCCAACATGAGCTGCAGCCGCGGTACGATGATGACCATCGGCTACATAGGTAAAAGGAATTTCATTGCGAAATACGTTTTCAATAGTCAGGATATCCTTCCTGTCTGAAATGACCCATAACATATGTTTCACTCCATCGGTCGTTATAAAATCATATTCAGGTTCATTCTTAATAATTCTTTCAACAACGAGATTGATTGTTCTGTTATCGGGATAGGTAAAAAAAACAGGTTCTGCATTGAAATTTGTAATCCGGATATGGTTCTTCCGGTCTTCTTCTTTATCGGGTCGTGTCAGCTCATGTTTGCGTATGTTATTGTTAAGATAATCATTCACACTGGCACAGCCAACAAGACCATATTGAGTTTTTTTCCACATCGTTTGGGCATAGATATAGTATATTGGTTGCTCATCCTGCTTGAAAATTCCCTGGCCTATCATTCTCTTCAATGTATTCTTACCGGTTTTATAAACCAATTCCGAATAATGATCAACATCTTCAGGTAAGTCAATTTCAGGCTTAACCACGTGTAAAAAGGAATAAGGATTGCCCTCTGCTTCAATTTTTGCTTCTTCAGAATTAAGCACATCATATGGCCTTGAGGCAATATGGCTTACTAACTCCTTCACTGGCCTATATCCTTTGAAGGGTCTAACAATTGCCATCTACAGTTAATCTTATGATTGAATTAAATCAGTTAATTCACTTTAAAAGTTGTATCACCTTCTTTTATAAAACCTACAATCTGCCGCGCAGCAGCCAGTCCTGCATTAATGTTTGCTTCTGCAGTCTGGGCTCCCATTTTCTTAGGTGTCCAAAAATACCTACCAGGAAATTTTTCGGAAATTGTTTTCATACAATCCGGAACAACATCGGCGATGTAGCGGAAATCGGGTCTTTCTTCAAACATCTTCAGAAGTGAATTTTCATCAACAATCTCCTTTCGGGCAGTATTTATCAACGTAGCACCTTTGGGCATGAGTGAAAGAAGTTTATAGTTGATACAGTTTTTGGTCTGATCATTAGCTGGCAGGTTCACTGCAACATATTGACACTTTTTGTACAATTCTTCAACAGTATTTTCACATTTCACTCCGTCATTTTCGATAATTATCCTATCGATATAAGGATCGTGGGCATGAATTGTCATTCCGAGACCCTTACCGATATGTCCCATTATTTTGCCAATATTTCCATAGGCATGAAGACCAAATGTTTTACCACGAAGCTCAGTACCGGCTGTTCCATTGAACCCGTTCCTGTTCAAATAAATCATCATCCCGATGCCAAGTTCAGCGACAGCATTTGAGTTCTGACCTGGTGTATTCATTACAGTTACTCCTTTTGCAGTAGCTGCTTCAAGGTCGACATTGTCATATCCTGCACCAGCCCGCACAACGATTTTCAGTTGATTCCCGGCATCGATCACAGCTTTATCAATAGTATCACTTCTGAATATTATTGCATCAACCCCTGAAGCAGCATCAACCAGATGATCATGAGAAGTATATTTTTCGAGCTTTACCAGTTCAAAACCCGCATCGTCACATATTTTCTGAATACCATTAACTGCAATTGCCGCAAATGGTTTCTCGGTCGCTAATAGAACTTTTGTCATAATCCTGTCAGATTAATTATGTGTTATAATTTGGCTTCAAATTCCTTCATGGCTTTAATCAGAGCTTTTACACTTTCCATGGGAAGAGGATTGTATATTGAAGCCCGAAATCCACCGACTGACCGATGCCCTTTTATACCAACCATACCCTGTGATATTGCATACTGAAGAAAATCAGCTTCCTTTTCTTGGTATTCGTCAGCCATAACGAAAGTTACATTCATTATTGAACGGTCTTCTTCATTTGGTACAGTCGGTTTGAACAATTTATTCCTGTCAATTTCGTCGTAGAGAATTTTTGCTTTTTCCAGATTTATTTTATGAATTGCTTTAACTCCACCCAGGTTTTTAAGCCATCTGAGCATCAAAAGGCATCCGTACACTGAAAGACAGGCAGGCGTGTTGTACAAAGAGCCGTTCTCGATATATATCCGGTAATCGAGCATACTGGGTATTGGCCGTGTAACTTTTCCGAGAATATCTTTCCGTATTATAACAAAGGCAACACCTGCCGGACCAACATTTTTCTGTGCTCCTCCATAGATCAGTCCATATTTTGAAACATCCATCGGACGGCTTAATATATCCGAAGATGCATCGGCAATAAGAGGAACAGGTGAGTTAAAATCTTTTTTTATCTCTGTCCCGAAAATGGTGTTATTTGTTGTTATATGAAAGTAATCCGCATTCGCAGGAATCGTAAAATTCTTTGGTATATAGGTGTAATTTTTATCCTTAGACGATGCAACTACCTCAACTTCTCCAAACAATTTTGCTTCTTTAATAGCTTTGGACGACCATGAACCAGTATCAAGATATGCAGCTTTTTTCTCTAATAAATTATATGGAACCATGCAGAAATTAAGACTGGCACCTCCATGTGTGAACACAACAGAATGTGAATCGGGCACAAATAAAAGTTCGCGGAGAAGTGACGCAGCCTCTTCTATTATTGCGGAGAATTCTTTCGATCTATGTGAGATTTCCATAACGGATAACCCTATGCCATTAAGATCCAAAATACCTTTTGCTGTTTGTTCCTTCACCTGTTCCGGAATAATTGAAGGTCCTGCATTAAAATTGTGCTTTTTCATTTTTTTAGATTTATCTGTTATGCAATTTACCCAGCTGCACTTCTTATACAAATAGAATTCTAACACTCTTTTGTTAAAAAAATAACAATTGAAAATTGAAGCGTTAAAAATACAAAAATATCCAGTTAAACATCACTTGATTAAAGAAATATCTTTTACAAACTTACAAACAGTAAAAAAGATATTGTGAGCAAAACTCATAACGAAACCAGATAAAAACTCTGTAAGACAGGAATTTTATCAGTAAGATTGAAGGTATGGCAATACTCGATAACATCATCCAGTCCATTTTTCTTTAACCGGTGTCGGTGTGCAACTTTTTCAAGATATTGAGTCATGTTTTTATTTGCCTCATTCCATAAATCAATCGAAGCATAGGTTGAATCACAAATTGTATAGAAGCGGTCGTTTTGTAATACTGCTTCGGCCAGTGCGCCGGCAAAAAGCGTGTCTTCAAGATTGAATTTTTGTTTCCATCCTGCACAAAGAATTAAAAGATCATGCTGTTCTTTAAGGATATAATCAACAAGCGCTTGATGATTTAAATATGCCCCTATCAGCACTTTATAGCTATGAGCAGCCATCATAATCGTATTGGTACCATTGGTTGTGCTATAGACAATTTCTTTGTCTTTTACCCGATCGGGAGTAAAATTGAATGGTGAGTTTCCGAAATCGGCAAAATCACGGACAATACCATCACGTTCGGCTGCAACAAGATATCCTTTATTTTTATAATCCATCGCCTCCTTGAGGGTTGCAACAGGAATAATCCGTTTGACACCATTCATGAAAGCAGTACATATTGCAGGAGTTGCCCGCAGTATATCAGCAATGACTACAATTGCACTGTCGTTTCTGAAACCATCATATAAAGCAGGTGTGAAACATACTTCAACCTTGCACTTTTGCATCTGTATTATTTTATAATAAAAGGTAATTTAGCGATACGGGATTTGAGAAATTTATTTCGCACCTGTACAAATACTTCGTTGCCCGGTTGAGACATCTCCGTAATAACATATCCCATGCCTATTCCTTGCTGAAGGGATGGAGACATTGTGCCAGAGGTAATTCTCCCGATTTCATTTTGTTTATTATCAAAAATCGAATATCCTTTCCTAGGAATTCCGCGATCGATCATTTCCAATCCGATAAGTTTTCTGTTTACCCTTGTATTTTTTTGATTTTCAATAAAATCACGGTCAATAAAATCGCCCTTTGTTTTTAATTTCACAATCCAGCCTAACCCAGCTTCAATGGGTGAAGTAGTATCATCGATATCATTACCATAGAGGCAGTATCCCATTTCAAGTCTCAACGTATCGCGGGCTGCCAGACCCACAGGAACAAGCCCGAATTTCTTACCCTTGTCGTTTAACAAATTCCATAATTTTATTACTCCCTGGTTATAACAAAATAATTCGTAACCTCCCGCACCTGTATATCCTGTTGCTGAAATGATAACCTTGCCTATTCCATCCATCGATTCGGTGAAAAAATAAAAACTTTGCAGCTCCGATAGATTTTTACGTACCAGAGGTTGCAGTATATCAGAAGAATGCGGCCCTTGTAAAGCAATTAATGACATACTCTCAGAGGCATTTTCAAGAACAGCACCAAATGTATTGTGCCGGTTGATCCAATGCCAATCCTTGTCGATATTCGAGGCGTTAACTACCAGTATATATTTATCTGCCGCCAGTCTGTATACAATTAAATCATCAACAATCCCTCCCGCTCCGTTTGGTAAACAGGTATACTGTGCCTGACCACTACTGAGAGCCGATACATCGTTTGTAGTCATATACTGCAACAATTCCAATGAACCTTTACCCTTTACCCAGAATTCGCCCATATGGGAAACATCGAAAATACCTGCCTTTTTTCTGACTGCAAGGTGTTCCTGTATCACACCCGTATATTCAACCGGCATTTCATAACCGGCAAATTCGATCATATGTGCTCCAGCTTCCCTGTGTTTTGGAGTTAGTGGAGTTTGTTTCATCTTTTTTTTGTTGTAAAAGTATAAATAATCAGCATAGCTTATGATGATAAAATTCCACGATACAAAAAAGAAAAGCTCCAAACCTGAGAATGGAGCTTTATCTGGTTTATTTGGAGGTCGATTATTTACTTAACACTTTAAACTCAACCCGTCTGTTCTGTGCTCTTCCTTCTTCGGTATTGTTGGGAGCTACAGGTTGACTAAAGGCGTATCCTTTGTTTTCCAGTCGGGAAGCAGAAATTCCCTTTTGAACCAGATAGTCGACTACGGCTTTGGCTCTATCGGCCGACAGCTTGGTATTCGTTTTGAGCGAACCAATATTATCGGTATGTCCGGATATCTCGATCCGAATCGTTTCATTACTTTCCATTAACTTGACAACATTGTCCAGACTGGTAAAGGATTCCGGTTTGAGAGTTGATTTCCCGAATTCGAAATAAATATTTTTCAAAATAACCTTGGCACCTACTTCTACCCTTTCGAGTAAGAAGTTTTTAACAACGACTTCATCATACGTGCGTTGCGAAAGATCTACCATATCAAGATAGAGCAGGTATCCTTTTGCAATGATCTCAACACCATACATTTTAGTTTCGGGCAACTTAACAGAATAATTTCCGGTTGAATCAGAAATAGCAGTTGCAACTACCTGGCTTTTATCGCGATCGATAAGCTCTATCTTTGCAATAACTGGATGCTGATTCTCAGAGTCATTAATAAATCCACGCATGAGTATTGTAGAGTCGACACTGAGTTTTTTAAGCGGTGTAAAATAGATATTGTCGTATGGTTTTCTTGCACCTGCAAACAAATCTTCAACATCGCCCGCAATCATTTCCTTTTCGGCACCAAGATAAATGATCTTATAAATATCCATTCCACCCAGTCCCGATTCCCTGTTCGATGAGTAATATGCTGTTTTGCCACTGGCAAGCTCATCATAAAATACATCGTCGTTGGGGGTATTGATCGGATAGCCTAAATTCTGTGGCTTCGACCAGAGTCCAACGTTACTCAGTGAACTCTGAAATACATCGTACCCCCCCATAGAATTATGACCTTTTGAACTGAAAAATAATACACTATCATTCATTCCAAGGCTCACTCCCAGTTCATCGAAAAACGTATTAATAACATTACCGGCATTTTCCGGTTTACCCCATTTCCCCTTGATGTTTTTCCTGCTGATGTATATATCTGTACCCCCGTAACCCTTCTTTGTATTCCCGGAAATATAGTAGAGCATCGATTCGTCGGAGGAGATACACATGGAAACCTCACTATATTTCGAATTGAACTTGGATAGAGATTTTGGTTTGGTCCACATACCCTTTTTCAGGGTACTCATGTATAAGTTGCCACTGTTATCGTTACCTTTATAAATGTATAACCGTTGTTTATCGGGCGATAACCCAACAACAGCAATATTTGTTGTATTCGTCTTTCCTGTAACTTTCTTATCAAGCCTTTTAGCCCTCGACCAGATTTCTTTCACCAGATCGGAATAATATATGTCTTCAAAATACTTATCATCGAGAATACTCTTTTCACTTTTCTTTGAATATTTCCTGCGTGAAGTAAAATACATTTCCTGCCCGTCAGAGGACATTACCGGTCCATATTCATCGAAAATTGAATTAACTCCTTTACCCAGGTTATTGATCACTACCCTTCGTGGTTCAGCCGCAAGAAGTTTTCCATTCTTGCATTGCTGGATGAATAAGTCGATCTGCGACTGGTATCCGGCCCGTAATTTCGGATGAATATGATTGATGAAATAATTGTATTCCTCAATCGCCAGATCGAATTCGAGTATCTGGTGGTATGCCATGCCAAGCATAAGGTGTATATCAAAACTCACATCGGGTTTCAGTTCATAAGCTTTTTTAATGTACTGAATCGATTCGAATTTATTATCAGTAAACAAATAACACCGACCGATCATGTAGTTCAGTTCTGCATTATCAGGATTGTAACCATAGGCTTTCAGATAATATTCCCTGGCCTCCCGATAGGATCCTGATCCCAGAGTAAAATAGTAATTCCCGTCCTTCACATTCCACCATGCATCTTTAAACCCGTATTCCTGCTTCTTAAATTCACTCCGTTTGATCTTTAGCGGTTTAACTTGAGCATGCAAGGGAAAGAATTGGACGCCTTCAATTATTAATATTAGAATAAGGATTCGCTTTATCATGGCAGGAAATAATTTACTTTTTGCATTCATTCAGATAATTTTTAGCTACTTCCGATCCGAGATCAGCTGCTATTTGCCAGTCGTTACAAGCTTCATCAATCATACCAAGCATTTCGAAGGTTAATCCGCGATTCAAGTAAGAAAGGTTGTAATCAGGATTTAACATCAACGACTGGTTATACCATTCAAGTGCAGCCTGATAATCTCCCTGGCTGGCAATAACATTGCCCATATTGCAGATTACTTCGTAGGCATCAGGATTCAATTCATATGCTTTATTATAATCGGCTTCGGCACCGGCAAAATCCCCAAGAATGTATCTTGCTCCGCCACGATTATTATAAGGTATATAATTTGAAGAATCTATATTGATAGCTACCGTATAATCCTGCTCGGCCCCCTGGTAGTCACCCAGTTTCTTCTTCGTGGAACCCATATTGATATATGCCATAATGAGTTTTGGATCATAGGTAATTGCCAGCCTGTAATCGTAAATAGCTCCCTGATAATCTCCCAACATACGCTTTGCCGAACCTCTGTCGTGAAAAGCCTTGGCATAGTCCCCCTTTTTCTCTATAGCCAAAGTAAAATCGGCAACAGCATCGTTATACGACTTTTCCATGAGCATGAGCAAGCCGCGATAATAATAGGCATGCGCCTGGGTATATTTATTTTGGATTGCCCTGTCAAAGTCCGAACTGCTCACACTTGCAGTATCTTGTGTAAACATCACATAATATTTATAAAACATAGCCTCACCGTTCATGGGTTCAAAATACAGAACTTGTTGAAATTCATTGAGGGCATCGCTTTTTCTTTCTTTCGAATAGTAGATCTTACCCCGTTCGATATATGCAGCCGAAAAATTGGGTTGTAACAGAGTCACACTGTCGAGAAAGTATAGTGCCCCATAGTAATCTGCCTTACTTATAGCTTCAACAGCTTTATTATACAATCGCTCAGCTATTCTTCGATCTTTGTAATTTTGCAAATCGAAAAGGTCAGTTTGTGAATACACTGCCCCTTTGAATAGCAGCATGAAAAATATCAATATAATGATTCTCTTCATTTTCTGAATTTTTAATCTGTATACGAAAAAAGTTGCCGAATGTCTATCGATCAACAATATTTGATTAAAAATAAAAAAATAAATTAATTTAGAGGAGAATTTATTCACAATACGGAAAAGGATGAAAATTGATCTTTCCTATTTAAAAAACATGTCAGCGGGAAATAAAGATCTGATTTTGGAGATGATTGGTATTTTTAAAACGCAGGTGGATGAGTTCACACAAGGACTGGACGAACATTATAAAAAGAAAGAATTTGAATTGCTCGGCCGACTGGCTCATAAGGCAAAATCATCAATTTCCATTATGGGTCTGAACGATCTGGCTAACGAATTAAAGAATTTTGAAAATCTCGCTAAAGCCGGTGAAGAAGTTGAAAAATACCCGTCTTTTATTGCTAGTTTTAAAAAACAAACAAGTGAAGCAATTGACGAGCTCGATGAAGTGATAAAGAATATCGATATTTATATATAAAACGCACTTCTATGCTAAAGACAGAAAAAATCAACAATGTTATTGTTGTTAAATTCAATAACATCGATAGGTTTAATGCCTTGATTGTTGAGCCTGTGAAAGAACAATTAAAAAGTCTCTTCAATAAACCTGATACACGCCTGGCTTTAAATCTGGAAGGTGTGAAATTTATTGATAGTTCAGGTTTTGGTGTATTCCTGTCGATTATGAAAACTGCTAACAACAATCATGGTCAGTTTAAAATTTGCAATATCCGACCAGAAGTTATGGAACTCTTCAAATTACTGCAACTTCATAACGTATTCGATCTCTGCGAAACACAGGAAGAATGTATCAAAAGTTTTAACTAATATCCTAACTATTTTTAAAGATAATCTGATTTTTATCACAGTCAATTACTACGTTTCTATCTTTATGTATCGTATCCGACAAAATTGCCTTCGATAAATTGTTGATGATCTCGCGTTGAATAGTTCTTTTAATCGGTCTTGCACCAAATTGCGGATCAAAACCAACTTTACTTATCCAATCTATTGCAGAATCTGTAACTTCAAGATGAACATCATTTTTTAGCAACTTTTCCTGAATCTTCCTTACCTGCAATTTGACAATATCTTTGATCTCTTGTCTTGACAAAGGAGTAAACATGATCACTTCGTCGATTCTGTTCAGAAATTCCGGACGTATTGTTTTTCGCATCAATTCCATTAATTCTTTTCTGAGTGCTTCGAGCATTTGTCCCCTCTCTTTCGCATTTGAGTTTTCAATACGCTCCTGGATCAAATGGGATCCTATATTGGAAGTCATGATAATGATTGTATTTTTAAAATTCACAACCCTGCCTTTATTATCGGTAAGCCGGCCATCGTCCAGAACCTGTAACAGAATATTAAACACATCGGGATGTGCTTTTTCGATCTCATCGAGAAGTACTACAGAATATGGTTTTCTTCGAACTGCTTCAGTAAGCTGTCCACCTTCGTCGTATCCGATATATCCGGGAGGAGCACCAATAAGACGAGATACTGAATGTCTCTCCTGGTATTCCGACATATCAATACGTGTCATAAAATTTTCGTTATTAAACAGAACCTCGGCAAGCGCTTTCGCCAACTCTGTTTTCCCAACTCCTGTCGTTCCTAAAAAGATGAAGGAGCCGATTGGTCTTAACTCATCCTGTAAACCTGCCCTGTTTCTTCGTACTGCATCGGCAACTGCTATAACAGCCTCATTCTGACCCACAACACGTTTGTGTAATTCCTCTTCCAGGTGAAGAAGTTTTTCACGTTCACCTTCCAGCATCTTTGCTACCGGTACACCTGTCCATTGTGACACGATTTCGGCAATATCTTCGGCTGAAACTTCCTCCCTGATCAGGCTTTTATTTTGTTGTTTCTCTTCTAGCTGATTTTTTAACGCTTCAATATTATCTTCGGCTTCCTTTATTTTGCCATAACGTAACTCGGCCACTTTTCCGTAATTGCCTGCACGTTCAGCTTGTTCGGCCTCCAGTTTATAATTTTCAATCTGCGATTTGTTATGCTGGATTTTTTCAATCAGCTCTTTTTCAGCCTTCCATGCTGCCCTAAGTTTATCACGCTCTTCACCCAGATTGGCAATCTCTTCACTCAGTTCTTTAATCTTCTTTACATCACCTTCACGTTTCAGGGCTTCACGTTCTATTTCAAGTTGTCTAATTTTTCGTTCAATTTCATCAATCTCTTCCGGAACAGAATTCATCTCGATTCTCATTTTCGAAGCAGCCTCATCGATCAGATCGATAGCCTTGTCGGGTAGGTACCTTTCAGTAATATACCTGTGGGATAGTTCCACAGCAGCAATGATAGCTTCATCTTTGATTCTGACCTTATGATGATTTTCATACCTTTCCTTTAATCCCCGGAGAATTGAAATGGAACTGGGTACATCAGGTTCGTCGACCATGACGATCTGAAACCTGCGTTCCAGTGCTTTATCTTTTTCAAAATATTTCTGATACTCATTCAATGTGGTTGCGCCAATAGCTCTCAGGTCACCTCTTGCCAGGGCGGGTTTCAGTATATTGGCAGCATCCATTGCACCTTCAGATTTTCCGGCACCTACCAACGTGTGTATCTCATCGATGAAAAGAATGATCTCACCTTCCGAATTAATAACCTCTTTGATCACGGCCTTAAGGCGTTCTTCAAATTCACCTTTATATTTTGCACCTGCAACAAGAGCGCCCATATCGAGTGAATACACTTGCTTTGTTTTTAAATTTTCCGGTATATCACCTGACACTATCCTGTGAGCAAGTCCTTCGGCAATGGCTGTTTTACCAACTCCGGGTTCTCCAATAAGAACAGGATTGTTTTTTGTTCGTCGTGATAAAATTTGCAATATCCTTCTTATTTCTTCATCGCGACCAATTACCGGATCCAATTTACCGGTCCTCGCAAGATCGTTCAGATTAATTGCGTACCGGTTTAGTGCATTGTAGGTTTCTTCCGCAGAAGAACTGTTTGCTGTCGAACCTTTTCTCAATTCATCAATTGCTTTCTGGGCGTCATGTGTCGTTAATTCATTTTCTTTTAGCAGTCTTGCTATACTATCATTCCCCTGTAACAGGCCTAGCAAAATATATTCTACCGAAACATATTGATCACCCCTTTTTTGAGCTGTTTTGATTGCATTTTGTAAGGCTTTAGAAGCATCACCCGACAGATAAGCTTCACCTCCCGATACTTTCGGATAAGATTGTAATTCTCTGTCAAGAGCACTCTCAAGTGCTGCAGAGCTGACTCCAATTTTTCCGAAAATATACTCAGTAATATCATTTCCTTTTGTCAGAAGTGTTTTTAACAAATGTCCGGTTTCCACGGTCTGGTTACCTTGTTCTTCTGCTATTTGAAATGCACCCTGAATTACTTCTTGCGATTTTATGGTGAAATTGTTCAGATTCATCGTTTTTGATCCTTTTTGTCAACTTGTTGTACAAACATTCAACCATTCTGATCTAGCTTCTGAATACAGACATAAAGTCATGCTTATCAGATAATTAAATGCCCTTTTGACAGGAGGGAGAGTGAGCAACCTGAAACTTTTTCACGAAAAACATAGATATTATTTATTTGGTGTATCAGATGTCTTTGATTAAAATTCAGATCGTACATAGAAATAAGCTGCTGGATAAAAGCTAGAAATAAAAACCACTAAAGGTTTTTAAGAAAATATTGGGTTGTCATTTCGGTGAGATGTGCACGTTCTTTACCCGAAACATTATGTTTTTCAAGAGGATAAACAAAATAATCGACTTGTTTGTCATGATTTATACATTCCTGGAGAAATACAAGACTATTTTGCCAGACAACGACATCATCAAGTGCTCCGTGAACCAATAGCAATTTCCCCTTAAGTTTTTCTGTCATCAGATTAATATTTGTTCGCTCATATCCTTGCAGATTCTGATCGGGACGATCCATATATCGTTCGCCATACATAACTTCGTATAATTTCCAGTCGGTTACAGCTCCACCTGCAACTCCGACTTTGAAAATTTCCGGATCATGTAACATCATCGAAATGGTCATGTAACCACCAAAACTCCAACCTTCAATTCCTATCCTGTTCATATCGATCCAGCCTAATTTTTCCAGAAATTTAATGCCCTCATAGTGATCTTCTATTTGCGGAATCCCCAATTGACGATGAATAATATCTTCAAATTCGCGACCCCGGAAATCGGATCCTCTGCAATCGAGTTCGAACGATGCAATACCATGCTGTGCATAGTACTGATGAAGATAATCGGTACGGGTCAGCCAGGAATTGGTGATGAGCTGAACATGAGGACCTCCGTATACATATACAATTACTGGATATTTTTTTGCAGGATCGAATTGGACTGGTTTTATTAACCGATAATAGAGTGATGTTTTTTTGTCGGCAGCCGGTAGAGTGCCAATTGTAACATCGCCAAGAATATAGCCCTCAAGAAGATTTGGCGCATTTAAGAATTCGGTGATAAGTTGTCCGTCAATATTGATAATTCTAATGGAACTTGGGACTGTAGTGCTTGAATAGGTATCAATAAATAGTGTTTTAGCATCATTCATAATTACCTCGTGTGTGCC
>Ga0299912_10003232_pt1 | contig 13341 bp, 12 predicted proteins | sample RVTome_2_FD_207667 | JGI IMG/M metagenome (GOLD analysis project Ga0299912, IMG submission 207667) | Soil microbial communities from uranium-contaminated site in the Upper Colorado River Basin, Wyoming, United States - RVT95D214 (version 2) ...
GGTATCTCCCGCCATAATCTCGGACCGCGGTTTTTCTACAAGACCGAAGGGGAAATACGAGGCCCCACCCATATTGATGCCACTATGACAGGTGCCGCACCCCTTTTCCATATAGATTTTCAGCCCCTCTTTCTGCACAGGGCTGAGGGCATCACCCTTCCCCCTCAGATATTGGTCGAAAGGGGAATCCGGGGTGATAAGCGTGGCTTCGAAGGCTTCGATAGCCTCTGCCATGTTATCAAAAGTTACAGGGTCAGCCTGACCGGGAAATGCCTTCTTGAAAAGTGCGGTGTATTCGGGCATGCTCTTCAGCACCTTTATCACCATGTCAGGCGTATTGTTCATTTCGACCGATGCCTGAACCGGGCCTTTCGCCTGCTGTTTCAGGTCCTCTGCCCTCCCATCCCAAAACTGGGCCATGTTAAAGACCGAATTCAGTACTGTCGGCGCATTTCTGGGCCCTTTCTGCCAGCGGTGACCGACGGAGGTCTCCTGAAAGTCGGCGCCGCCCATCCCAACATTATGACAGGTGTTGCAGCTTATGAGGGCGCTGGAAGAGAGTCTTGGCTCAAAATAGAGCATCTTGCCCAATTCCACCTTTGTGGGAGTAAAGGATTTTCCTTTCATCTCCGGCACTGCTGCAGGGACCGGTTTAAACATGCCCTTCGCCCTTTTCATCACTTCGTCTTCAGCCAGCGCTGCAGAAGCTGCAAACATCACCAAAACCATTGCCACTGCTATGAACCCTGTTCTTTTCATCTAATTCCCTCCTTGAGATTGATATGTATTCATTAGACAAAAAGCGCCCCCGGCCATCTCATACTTTCTATTCTTTTTCAACCGGTAATTTCAACCTCAACATTCAGCTTCGATGGACTTCGATACTCACCTCCTTCCCGGGCAACCCCTCCGATGAAAGGCTTAGTGATGTTCCGCGGCCTCCGCTGCATCTGCTTCGGCCTTCGTCTTATGGACTGTCCCGCCAGGATGATTGGGAGGACTGTAGATCGTGTAGAGCCTGAGCGGTTTGGTTGAGGATGTGTTGATAACGTTGTGGTATGTACCGGCGGGCACCACGACCGCATCACCGTCTCCGGCAATGTGCTCTTCCTTGTCATTGAAGACGAATTTGGCGCTGCCTTCTTCGACGCGGAAGAACTGGTCGACGTTCGGGTGTACCTCGTTGCCGATCTCCTCGCCTCCCTGCAGGCACATCACCACCAGTTGATTGTACTTGCCGGTGAATAACACCTTGCGGAAGAAATTGTTGTCTAACGTCTGTTTCTCGATAGGTCCTGCATAGCCTGTCATGTTATTTACCTCCTTGGTTTTATTTCGCAGCAGAACAATTGTAATGCTTTCAGTCTCCTCTGTAGGACATGACTTTGGGTGCTCCCTCCCCGAACCAGAGAGGGAGTCCCCCCCCGAATCAACCGTTTTTAATTCACCACACCACAGGCAACACGCGCTCCGCCGCCGCCCAAAGGAGCCGGCTGATCGGAATAGTTGTCCCCGCCTGCATGGATCATGAGCGAGCGGCCCTTGACATCGGACATCTTGAGTCGCGGAGCAGTGACGGCAGTGGATGCTGTTCCGTCAGTCCCGACGGTGAGTGCCGGAATGTCGCCGAGATGTCCCTTCCCTTCATGGCCCTCATGTTTGCCTGTTGCTGCTGGATCATAGTGTCCGCCTGCAGCAAGGCCGGGAACCTGCTTGCCGTCCTTCATTCCTGCTGCGCAATCGGGGTTCTGGTGAACGTGGAACCCATGGAGTCCAGGCGTCAGATCGGTGAGCTTCGGGGTGAATACCAGACCTTTCGGTCCTTCGGATATCGTGATTGTGCCGATTTCCTTCCCCACTCCCTGTTCGTTCACCAGGTTGACCTTGACAACGACATCCCCGGCAAAGACATAACCGGAAAATAACAGAATGCATGCCAAAACAAGTAAAGTTTTCACCATAATGTTGACCTCCTTTGATTTATAAGTTTTTTTTGTCTGGGCCGGAATCCCCGGCCCAGGGTATGTGCGACAGTTTCACCGGTGAACGAACTGTTTTCACTTGTTTGAGTACTTCTCCCAGTGGTATGCCCTGATCAGCCGCCTTTCACGCCCTTAACAATGCGATCGCCGATTTCTTTGTCGATATTGCGCCAGTATTCAAACGCACGCTTCAGCACGGGTTCAGACACGCCGTTTTTCAGTTGCCCCACCACGTTGGACACCAGCCGGTCGCGCTGGGCGTCATCCATGACCTTGCGCACCAGGGTACCGGGCTGTCCGAAATCGTCGTCGTCCTTGCGCTTGGTGTAGGCGGCGCGAATGAACTCGCCGCCGGCACTCCAGATGGCCACCTCGGGATACCGCTCGGGGTCGGCCTTGGGGCCGCCCTTTGAGTTGGGCGCATAGACCGGATCGGAGACGTTCTCAATGCGCATTGTACCGCCCTTGCCGTAGCTGTGCACCGGGCTCTTCGGCCGGTTGACCGGGATCTGCTTGTAGTTGACGCCCAGGCGTGCCCGGTGGGCGTCGGCGTAGGAAATCAGGCGGGCGAGCAGCATTTTGTCCGGGCTCGGCCCGATCCCGGGGACGAGGTTGTTCGGCTCGAATGCCGCCTGCTCTATCTCAGCGTGAAAATCGCCTGGATTGCGGTTCAGGGTGAGTCGGCCCACTTCGTGCAGCGGATAGTCACCGTGGGGCCAGACCTTGGTCAGGTCAAAGGGGTTGAAGCGGTAAGTCTCAGCCTCTTTGAAAGGCATGATCTGGACTTTCAGGGTCCAACTGGGGTAATCCCCCCGCTTGATCGCCTCAAACAGGTCACGACGGTGGTAGTCGGCGTCAACGCCGGCGATCCGGTCGGCCTCCTCCTGCGTAAGGAAGTCGATGCCCTGGTCGGTCTTGAAGTGGTATTTCACCCAGAAGCGCTCGCCTTTAGCATTGACCCACATGTAGGTGTGGCTCGTGTAGCCGTTCATGTGCCGATAGCTTCTGGGGACTCCGCGATCGCTCATCAGGATGGTGACCTGATGGGCCGACTCGGGCGACAGGGTCCAGAAGTCCCACTGCATGTCGTTGTCGCGCAGGCCGCTGTTCGCACGGCGCTTCTGGGAGTGGATGAAGTGCTGGAACTTCATAGGGTCGCGCACGAAAAAAACAGGGGTGTTATTTCCCACCATGTCGTAGTTGCCCTCGGCGGTGTAGAACTTTAGCGCAAAACCGCGCACGTCCCGCCAAGTGTCGGGACTGCCGCTCTCGCCTGCCACCGTGGAGAACCGGGCCAGCACGTCGGTCTTCGCGCCCGGTTGGAACACAGCAGCCTTGATGTAGGCGCTGACGTCCTGGGTCACCTGGAAATTTCCGAAGGCCCCGGAGCCTTTCGCATGGGGCTGGCGGTCCGGAATCATCTCCCGGTTAAAGTTGGCCATCTGCTCCATCAGGTAGTGGTCCTGCAGCAGAATCGGGCCATCAGGCCCTACGGTGAGGGAGAACTCGTCGCTGGATACCGGGATCCCGGCATCGTTTGTTAAGGGTTTGCGGTCGTCGTTTTTCATGGTAATACCTTCTCCTTTCATTTTAAGTTCTTACGAATGCCAACAGCATCAATCATATGGCTGCGATAATCTTTTTCCCCCTAAAAAAGACTGTTCCCTTTGCTGATGACGCCTATAAATTAGGAATAGTTGCTCTTCATATGACAATTTTTTAACGCAGCTTACCCCTGCACCCTTTGCAATATCCGTAATATTCAAACCTCATCCCCACAGGCCGAAATCCGGTCTGCGCCTCTATCATCTCAGAAGAGAAAGGCACTGCCTCTGTAAAATCCTCGATCTTTCCACATCTCCAGCAGATGAGGTTGACATGATTCAATAAATTCACGTCGTAGCGGTTATCCCGATCATAAAATTCAAGTTCCCGTATCAGTCCCTCTTTTTTCAGCATGTCCAGAGTGTAATAGACCGTTGACATGCTGATCTTCGGAGCTTTTTGTCTGACCTTCTCCAAAATATCCATTGCCCCCGGATGCGATCTATCATGCGACAGAAGTTTGATGATCTCAAGCCTCTGCGGGGTCAGCTTATACCCCTTTTCCCGGAGACTTGATATCAGCTTCTGTTCGATTTCCAGGGGTCTTTGGCGACGTTTCATATTCGGAATGATTCCTAATTAATTCCATTTTATATCCGATTATGGTCACTGTCAAGCGTTATGTTCAGCATACTGAATTAATCTGCAGGACATGCAATACATTCTCAGCTTGATAGACGGGACAATTCAATGACATGGATACGAGCCTTGCCAGACAGCCTGGTAAAGGACGACTGAAGGAAGTTAGTTTATAAAGTGATACAATAGTCTAAAGAGAAGAAATACATCGCTGAAGTCATATCATATGATATTGATTCGATAGCTGACAAGATCGTCAAGGGGCAGTAGTTATTATGAAGATAGAGCTTACGCCTATAGGTTTTGTTAAGACGGATGCTACGAAGGTTCCGCGCCACTGGACTGTCTCAGACGCGGAAGGCTCGATAGTCATTGACGAGCAGTACAAGGAAGGGCTTAAAGACATAAAGACCGGAGAGCGCATTGTAGTGCTTTTCTATTTTCATCAAAGCCCGCGCTTTGCGCCAGAGCTGCTTGTACAAACACCAAAGCACCGTAATGAGCAGATGGGCGTTTTCAGTATCTGCTCCCCGGTCAGGCCCAACCCTCTCGGCATGTCGGTCGTAGAGGTGCTGGGGATTGACGGCAACATCATCCATGTCAAGGGGCTGGACATGCGGGACGGCACGCCTGTTTTGGACATCAAGCCGGTGACGGAAAAAAACGATTGAAATCAACGTGCGAGCGCGATGAAAAAACTGAAGAAAGAACATCTGAGTTTTCTTTTTAGCACACTCCGGGATTCCCACAGGGTCATCGGCCCGAAGATTGAACAGGGTGTTATTGTCCTTGGAGAAATAGATATGAATGACATTCCGGCGGGCTACGAAGATCATCAGAAGGCGGGCAGCTACCGCCTTGTGAAGGCTGAGCGTCCGGAGATATTCTCCTTTTCGGCAGGCCCTGATTCCTTCAAGAGATTTCTGCATCCTCCAGTGAGTGAGATGTTTGCCTTCAGGAAATCAAGGACCGGAATAGCCATAACGGCTCCTGAGAGACAGGGAAAACCGCTCGCATTTATCGGCGTCAGGGCGTGTGATCTTACAGCGCTAAAGCTTTATGACAGGGTCTTTCTGGAAGGACCGGAGAAGGACCGGCTCTACGAGTTGCTGAGAAGGGACTCTTTGATCATCGCTCTTGATTGTTCATACCCGGGTGACAATTGTTTTTGTCATGCCATGGGTACAGGCCCTTCAGTAACGGATGGCTTCGATATGGCCCTTACCGAACTCAATGATTCTTTTCTCCTGGAGACAGGCACTGTCAACGGTCAAAGGCTGCTTGACGGACTTCCACTGGAAGAGGCAACAGCTGGCGATATGGAGGAAAGGGCCGCCAGAAGTGAACGCTGTCTGGGGATGATGAAGAAATCCATCAGGGGCGACGATCTCCCGGGTCTTATTTACAGGAGCCTTGAGCATCCGCACTGGGCGGAAATCGCCGAACGTGACCTCGAATGCGGCAACTGCACCCAGGTCTGCCCCACCTGTTTCTGCAATTCGCGCTATGATCTTGTGCATCTGGCGGGCATCTCCCCGGGAGCGCGTGAGGTATCAGGCACGAGGGTCCGTAAATGGGACTCCTGCTTTTCGAGAAACTTCGCCAGGGTACACGGCGGCAACTTCAGACCTTCACGGAGGGCGCGATACCGGCAGTGGATGTCCCACAAGCTGGCCTATACTGTTGAACAGTTTGGCCTTCCAGGCTGTGTCGGCTGCGGCAGATGCATCACCTGGTGTCCGGCCGGAATCGATATTACAGAGGAAATGGAGGCGTTAAGGCATGTACGATAGATCAGTGCCCTTCGAGGCGTCCATAAAATGGATAAGGAAGGAAACCCGAGACACCTTCACCTCTGCCCTGAAGATCAACAGCAGGGAGATTCAGAGGGCTTACCGGTTCATTCCCGGACAGTTCAATATGCTCTACGTCCCCGGAATCGGTGAGGCCCCAATATCCATCAGCTCTTCGCCGCTCGATCATGACCTCATGCACACGGTGAGGGTTGCAGGCGATGTTACTACTGCCCTCTACGGGCTCAGGGCCGGAGACGTAATCGGCATGAGGGGGCCCTTCGGCAGCGGATGGCCGCTTGAGGAAGCAGAGGACCTGGATCTCCTGATCGTAGCCGGAGGCCTAGGCATCGCACCGCTTCGGTCCGTTGCCCGCCATATCCTTAGAAGCGCTGCGCCCAAAAAGAGAGGAAACGCCCATCCACGACGCATGTTGCTTTACGGAGCAAAGACGCCGAAGGACATCATCTTCAGGGATGAGTTTCCCCGTTACAGGGATGTCTTCGAGGTGTTTCTCACCGTAGACAGGGCTGACCCCGAGGGGTATTGGCGGGAAGAGACCGGATTGGTCACAAAGCTCTTCGACAGACTCTCTATCGACCCTCTCTGCACTGTCGCATTTGTGTGCGGCCCCGAGATCATGATGCAGACCTCGGTGCGCGAGCTCATCCTGAGGGGCGTGCCGGAAGAAAAGATATTCCTTTCCCTGGAAAGGAACATGAACTGCGGCATCGGCCTCTGCGGCCACTGCTTTTTCGGGCCAAAATTCGTCTGCAAAGACGGCCCGGTGTTCAGGTTCTCTGAAATCAGAGGGCTCATGGGAATAAAGGAACTCTGAGATGAAAAGACCTCGGATCGGCATTTTCAAATTCACCTCCTGCGACGGCTGCCAGGTTTCAGTCCTGAATTTGGAGGAGGAACTCCTGGAACTCCTCGGATTGTTCCAGGTAGCCTATTTCCGGGAGGCCACAGACAGGCCCCTCAGGGGACATCTTGATATCGCCCTCGTGGAAGGGTCCATATCCACAGAGCGCCAGCGGAGCCACGTCATAGAGGTCCGCGAAAGGACGCGACATCTCATCACCATCGGGGCCTGCGCAACATCGGGCGGCCTGCAGGCGCTTAGAAACTGGGCGAGCATCGAAGACTATAAGAAGGCCGTCTATCCCTCCCCGGAAATGATAGAGACGCTTCCCTGCTCCACCCCGATCAGCGATCACGTATACGTCGATTATGAACTTTGGGGGTGTCCTATCAACAGCGATGAGCTGTCGGAAACAATCGCCTCCTTTCTCCTCGACAAAAGACCCGGCATCCCTGGATACAGCCTCTGCATGGAATGCAAAAGAAAGGGTGTCCCCTGCCTCCTTGTAGTGAAGTCGGAGCCTTGCCTGGGCCCTGTTACGAGAGCTGGATGCGGCGTCCTCTGCCCTGCCCTGGAGAGACCCTGCTATGGTTGTTTCGGCCCGAAGGAGGGTGCAAACATCGATTCGCTTCTTAACGTCTTCCGGAAGGCCGGTCTTTCTGACCACGACTGCGCTCTCCTTCTCGACAAGATGAACACGTACTCGTATCGCAAGGCAAGAAGCCGGGAGGGCCTCCAGTGAAAAGACTTTTCAAAGTCGATTACCTATCGAGAGTGGAAGGAGAGACCGGGATAACCGCTGAGATACAGGACGGGGAGGTCACTGTGCGCGCGGGTGTCTTTGAGGCCCCCAGGTTTTTTGAATCCTTTCTCAGGGGAAGACATTACTCCGATATTGCGGATTTTACGGCGCGCATATGCGGGATATGCCCGGTGGCCTACCAAATGAGCGCCATCCATGCCATCGAAAGGATCTTCGGCATTGAGGTCGAGGAACCGATACGGGAGTTGCGAAGACTCCTGTACTGCGGAGAGTGGATTGAAAGCCATGCCCTTCACATCTACCTCCTTCAGGGCCCTGATTTCTACGGAGCGGAGAGCGCCTGGTCAAAGAAAGACTATCTTCCCATCGCTAAGAGGGGATTGTCGTTAAAGAAGCTCGGAAACCGTATTTTGGCCCTCCTCGGCGGAAGACCGATACATCCCGTCTCGGTGAAAGTGGGAGGTTTCTCCAAACTACCCCAAAAGAAGTCGCTTCTCTCTATTGTCCCGGACATCGAGGATGCCTTTGTGGAGTCTTTAAGAGAGGTCGAGAGGGCTGCGCGCCTGCAGTTTCAGGATCATGCCATGGATATGGAGTGCGTCTCCCTGTGCACTCCCAGGGAATATCCGATGAACCACGGAAATGTCATATCGAATAGGGGCATTAATACACCGATGGCAGGATTTCTCTCCATGGTCAGGGAGAGCCAGGTCAGGCACTCCACTGCTTTGCACTCTAAGATATGGAAAGACGGTCGTGAAAGTCCTTATCTCGTCGGACCGATATCAAGGGTCAATCTCAACGCTGAGAAACTCCCGGAGGAGATCACGACAACGATTAAGAAATGCGGCATCTCTCTTCCCATAATGAACACTCGTATGGGCATCATCGCCAGATCGATAGAGCTCTCATACGCGCTTCACGAGGCGATGAGAATTATACGCGCGTATGAAGCTCCCTCTGGGCCATCTGTCCGTTTCGAGCCAAGGGAGGGAGAGGCTACGTGGATAACCGAGGCGCCGCGGGGGATACTCATTCATCGTTACGGACTCGATCACGAGGGATATGTGAAAGACTGCACCCTCATTCCCCCGACCTCTCAAAACCTTGCGCAGATGGAGATTGATCTCCACGATTTCATACAGATCCATATCGACAAGTCCGTGGATTTCCTGAAAAAGGAAAGCGAGAAGATCGTCAGAAGTTACGATCCCTGTATCTCATGCTCCGTTCATCTCGTGGTTTTGGAAGGGAATAAACATGTGAAGACGCCATATGGAGTCAGAGGTGGCATTGCTTGAACTGAAGGACATTGCGTACGTAGTAAAAGGAAAGACCATACTTTCCGGACTGTCATTTTCCATTGTATCGGGAGAGGTCCATGCCCTGCTCGGTACGAACGGCACTGGCAAGAGCACCCTCGCCTATCTGATTATGGGATGTGAGGAATACAGGCCTTCATCCGGGGAAATAGTGTTTGACGGGAAGATTATCAATGACCTTAAAATCCATGAGAGGGCAAAGCTCGGAATAACCATGGCATGGCAGGAACCGGTGAGGTTCGAGGGGATATCGGTGAGGGATTATCTAACGCTCAATAACAAGGACCTCGATCCGGCTCATTACCTTGAAATGGTTGGTCTCTCTCCTGAACTATATCTTGGAAGAATGGTAGACAAATGTCTAAGCGGAGGAGAACGGAAGCGGATAGAGCTTGCCTCTATACTTGCATTATGTCCAAAGCTTGCCATACTGGACGAGCCTGACTCAGGGATCGACATGCTCTCCACTCGGGATATTGTCAATGTCATCAGTGCTTTCAAGGAACATGGTTCATCAGTATTTTTAATTACCCATCGGGAGGAGATCGTGTTAATTGCTGACAGGGCTTCCCAGATCTGTAACGGGAAAATAGTCTGTACCGGCAATCCGGAGAAGGTTGCTGAATATTATAAATCGAGGAAATGCTTTGTCTGTGACGGGGAGATATGCGCCTATGTCTGAGCTCGATGCATTGATGAAGGCATATGGAGAGGCCGGAGGCGACAAGGCTATCCTTGAAAATAATGAGATAGCGCACCTTGTTGCAAGCGGTCATAAACTCCTGAACCTGAAAAGCGTTGAAGGCCTTGAGGTTGATGCTCGGGAGACGCTGACCGGCATCAGCGCTAAGGTTACTGTAAAGGAAGGCATAAAGATGAAAAATCCTGTGCATCTCTGCTTCGGAGTGCTTCATAAAAAGGGTTCGCAGAAGATTAAGATGGATATTACCCTCGAAAAAAATTCATCTGCACATTTTATCGCGCACTGCATATTTCCGAAGGCTGAGAAGGTGAAACATATCATGGACGCTGTTGTTGATATAGGCGAAGGGGCTGAAATGAGATACTCTGAGACTCATTATCACGGGCTTTACGGAGGCATAAAAGTTGTTCCGAAGGCGTTTGTCAGAATCGCCAATAACGGCAGATATTTTGCTGATTTTACGTTGACTACCGGACGGGTCGGGACACTCGACATAGATTACTCTGTTGAAGCGGGTGAAAACTCTGTAACTGAACTGACAGCAAGGGTCTTCGGCCATGCGAATGACGATATAAAGATAAAGGAAAAAGTCGTCCTGGCAGGTAAAAACTCGCGAAGTATTATAAAGAGCAGAGTTGCCATTGAAGATGATGCACAGGCTGAAGTCACCGGCATTACCGAAGGAAATGCAGAAGGTGCAAGGGGCCATGTTGACTGCATGGAGATTGTGAAAGACAGGGCAATAGCAAAAGCAATTCCTATCGTAAATGTTACAAATTCTCTTGCAAAGGTGACCCATGAGGCTGCAATCGGCAGCGTTGATAAACGCCAGATGGAGACCCTCATGGCGCATGGGTTGACGCCTGAAGAGGCTGTTGACGTGATTGTTAAGGGGATACTGAAATAAGACCCCGTCTTCTTTGCAGCCATGATGCCTGCGATCCTTTAGCCCTTTTTCTACACTTCCTCCCGGCTGTCCTTATTATTTTTTTGCAACTGTAAGGTATATATCTGAATTTCAGCGCGGACACTTGCGAAGAAGCAGCTTGACTTCATTGCCGGATTGAGATATTTAATAAATAGGATGGACTCTCTCTACAGCCCTCTCCACCGGAAAGAAAGGGCCAGGGAGAGGGTGATTGATGTCTGTACTATTATGAGGTCCTTAATAATATGAGCAAGGCGATTCCCATAACCGATCAGGTATCCTGGATAGGTGTAAACGACCATGATACAGGGCTCTTTGAAGAACTCTGGCCGATGCCGCGGGGCATAAGCTATAATTCGTATCTGATAAGAGATGAACGGACGGTCCTGGTCGATGCGGTAAAGGCATCTTTTTCATCAGACTACGTCGAGACAATCAAAAAGCTTCTCGGGGACAAGTCAAAGATCGATTATCTGGTCATCAATCATATCGAGCCTGATCACTCCGGGGCTATCAAACTCCTGCTGGATATATTCCCCGGGCTTCAGATCGTCGGGAACAAGAAGACCGCCGATTTGCTGGCCGATTTCTACGGAGTTACAGAAAATCTCAAAATTATAGAAGACGGAGACGAGTTGAATATAGGACGATTTACGCTCAAATTCCTCTTAACTCCAATGGTACACTGGCCGGAGACCATGATGACCTATGAGCCGTCACAGGGTCTCCTCTTTTCCGGGGATGCATTCGGCGGTTTTGCAGCGCTTGATGACGGCATTTTCGATGACGAGATATCGGATCTTCCCCATTATGAAGAAGAGATCCTCAGGTATTTTTCAAACGTCTTGGGAAAATACAGTGCCATGGTCCTGAAGGCCCTTTCGAAACTCAATGAGCTTGAAATAAGGGTTATTGCCCCGTCGCATGGCCCGGTATGGCGCAAAGACCCGCATAGGATCATCAGCCTCTACGACCAGTGGAGCCGCCAGGAGGCCGATGACGGTGTAACCCTCGTCTATGCATCCATGTACGGCAATACCGGGGAGATGATGGAGGCAGTTGCACGCGGTCTGTCCAGGCAGCGAGTGAGCAGTCTCGTCACGCATAACGTCTCGCGCAGCCATATCTCCTATATCATCGCGGATGTCTGGAAGCATAAGGGACTTATACTCGGAACACCGACCTATAATATGAAACCTTTTCCCCTTATGGACCATTTTATAAGGGTCCTGGAGAACAAGGACCTGAAAGATCGAACTCTCGGGATTTTCGGTTCCTATGGCTGGGTGGGCGGTGCGTTAAAAGAACTCGCCGATTTCGGTCAGAGGATGAAATGGGAACTGGTTGAGCCGATTGTGGAGGCAAAATGCGCCCCAACCACGGAGAATCTTGAGGCATGTGAAAAACTGGGCGAAACTATCGGCCTCCGTATCAGGAAAATGCCGCCTGCCTGACGCTCATCCTGCCCTGTAAAACCCGCTGAAGTTCTACAGTCCTCATCTGGAAGGGTGTGCTGCCTGATCTTTTTTAAATAGCCCTGAAGATTCTCTTTTACTCCTAAATAAGTTTCTCTGGGCGCGAAGTGGTTAATTTCACTATTAGGGTCATGGTCTTACTGCATTGTGCTTTTCGCTGACAGCTTATTGCCGACAGCTGAAGGCTTACGATTCATCCAGTATGTTTCTGACTTTATTCAGAAGGTCCATCGAAGAAAATGGTTTGTAGATGATGGCCGCGGGATCTTCTATGGACGCCCTTACACGGACCATATCAGGTGAATATCCGGTAACAAAGAGTATTTTTATATCAGGCCTGATCTTCCTGATCTCGTCATACGCCTCATTACCGCTTTTCTTAGGCATGATGAGGTCAAAGATAAGAAGCTCTATGCAGTCCTTATGCTCCTGGTATTTGCGCACCGCGTCTTCGCCGTCTGCCGCTTCAATGACTGTATAGCCAAAGTTTCTCAATCCGGTCAAGAAAAGATTTCTTACTTTTTCATCGTCCTCTGCAAGGAGGACCGTTTCTGTTCCGCGCCCCGGAGTCTTAGCTGCAGCCTGCTCTTTCCCTCCTTTCGGCCAGGATGCGCTGACCGGCAGGTATATCCTGAATGTCGTGCCTATTCCAGGCTCACTGTAGACATTGATATACCCCTCATGCTGTTTGATGATGCCATAGGCAACTGAGAGGCCTAAGCCCGTACCTTTACCTACCTCTTTTGTCGTAAAGAAAGGTTCAAAGATCCGCTCTTTCGTTTCCGGACTCATTCCATGGCCTGTATCAGAAACACTGACCAGGGCATATCTGCCCGGCATCCCGAGTCCATGAGCAGAGGTGAACTCTTCATCCAGCATAACAGGCTCGGTGGAGATCGTGAAGGCGCCGCCCTGTGGCATGGAGTCGCGCGCGTTCGTGGCAAGGTTCATCATTACCTGTTCAAACTGATGCGCATCCGCAAAGACCAGAAGCTCTCCTTCATGAAGTCTTGTGTTACAGGAGATATCCTCTCCAATGACACTTACGAGAAAGCTCTCCAGCTTATTGATTATCTTATTGAGATCAACGGGCTTTCTGTCGAGGGCCTGTTTCCTGCTGAATAGGAGAAGGTCCTTTGTCAGATGCGCTGCACGGTCCGCTGCCTCGATCATATGCTCGAGTTTCAGACGCAGAGGGTCGTCCTTTGCCATATCAGCAAGGACCATTTCCCCATACCCGAGGATGACTGAAAGAATGTTGTTGAAATCATGGGCAATTCCGCCTGCAAGGGTGCCGATGGACTCCATTTTCTGTGATTGCCGGAG
>Ga0299912_10003233_pt1 | contig 13340 bp, 13 predicted proteins | sample RVTome_2_FD_207667 | JGI IMG/M metagenome (GOLD analysis project Ga0299912, IMG submission 207667) | Soil microbial communities from uranium-contaminated site in the Upper Colorado River Basin, Wyoming, United States - RVT95D214 (version 2) ...
TACATTTATGGCACCTAGATGCCGATAAGAGATTACCATTCGCTTTTGGTAATCGCCAGGTCCATACCATCATCCTAGGGCTAGAAAAGTCTTGTTTTTTCGAAGAAAAACAACGACTTTTCTTGACCCGAGGATCTTGTTGTCAAAGAGATCCTCGGCTAAGAAATGCTAACGTTTTCCGTTGGAAAACAAAGCATTTCTTGCCAAGGATGACACGAGTGGGGAGAGTGGTGAATAGTTACAAAAAAAGTAAGCGTAGAATGATAAATATAGAATGAGAGAGGCGTGCCTAACGGGGGCTTATTAATTAGCGAACACAGCACTCTCTGCATCATCCCCACCGCGCGAAGGCGGGAAACACGGGGCCCCCATCGAACGACCTCGCCTCCTTAAGGACGGTATTCAAGCACTTCCTTGGCAAATATTCTTAAGCGAACACTTCATTCGATTGGGGAAAATGAATTGACACAACATCGTGATATCAATTCACACCTCCCGATGGATCGAAAAGTAGGCCAGGTCTTGAAGAGCCGTTTTAAGAGAAGACTCGGGAAACATCTTTAAACAATCAAGGGCTTCTTCAACAAATTCTTGGGCGATGTGTTTTGTTTTAAGAAGGGCACCTGATTCCTTGAGAAGACGGATGGCATGGGCAAGGGCCCCTGCATCCCGGATACCGCCAATAAAGGCTTCCTGCCAAAAGGCGCGATCGGCCCCCTTTTCATAAGCGAGGATGACGGGAAGGGTGACTTGCCCCTCTCGAAAATCATCCCCAATGGCTTTCCCCAGTTTTTCTTGGTCTGCGGCATAATCGAGCACATCGTCCTTCAATTGAAAGGCAATACCTAAAGTATGGCCAAATTTAGACAGAGCCTTTCTTTGGGAATCATCAGCCTCTGCCACAACCGCGCCCACTTCTGTTGCGGCTGAAAAAAGACGCGCTGTTTTGGCGCCAATAATTTTTAAATAAGTTTCTTGGCCTAACCCTAAATCATGGCTTGATGTGAGTTGCATAACCTCTCCTTCTGCAATCGCGGAAGAGGCTTGCGAAAGAATGCGAAGCACATCCAGAGAACCATCCGCAACCATCAATTCAAAGGCGCGACTAAAGAGAAAATCGCCCACAAGTACACTGGCCTGATTGCTCCATAAGGCATTGGCAGTGGCTTTGCCGCGGCGAAGGGAGCTTTCGTCCACAACGTCATCGTGAAGAAGAGTGGCCGTATGGATAAATTCGACACAAGCCGCAAGGTCGATATGACGCTTTCCCTCATAACCACAAAGCTCGGCTGTAGCAATTGTCAAAAGGGGCCGCAACCGTTTCCCACCCAAAGAAACAAGATACCCTGCAATTTGAGGAATCAAGGTCACAGGGCTTTGCATTTTCTCAAGAATACACACGTTAACAGCATTAAGCTGAGCCGCTAAGAGAGATGCTAATGACGAAAGATTCGGTGTTGACGTGGGGAGAGATTCGAGAGGGATCATAAATGATTTGCGTTCCTGTCTTGCTTTTAGAGGTTAACTTATCCTAACTTGGACATAAGTTTCTAGTCTAAAAGAGAACCTTGTGATGGCAGATGTAATCTTGGTTGGAGGAGGGCTTACGGGCGGCACGCTTGCCTGTGCCCTGGCGGAACGTGGCCTTGACGTTGTACTTGTGGATCAAACGAATCCCCTGGCCCCAGCGATATCTGATGGCCGCTCTTTTGCCCTATCAAGGAGTTCTTATAATATCTTCTCGAAATTAGGACTCTGGCCGCGTGAGGCAACTCCTATTACAAAAATTCACACCTCCGATGGGGTTCTGCCCCGTTGGATAGGATATGATGAGAAGGAGGTCAACGGCGGCCCTTTGGGTTATGTTGTTGATAGCGCGCTTTTAAAATCCAAAATCTTAGAAAAAACTTTGTCTTTTAAGAACATCCATTTGCATGCACCAGCCTCTGTTGTTCGGCTTGAGAGAACAGAAACCCATGCCCTCATTGAAACCGATCGGGGTGAAATGGTGAAAGCCCCCCTTTGCATTGCAGCTGATGGGAAGTTTTCAACTTTACGAAGTTGGGCCCAGATCCCCCTCATAAAATGGTCTTATGATCACGTTGCGATTGTCTGTAACATGGCCCATACCCTGCCCCATGAAAATCGAGCCTTTCAGCATTTCTTGCCCATGGGACCGCTCGCCCTTGTTCCGCGATTAGGGAATGAATCGGGGCTTGTTTGGTCCGTTGAAACCGACAAGGCTGACATTCTCTTAAACCTGTCTCCAGAGGCCTTTGCGGAAGAAGTCCAGGCCCTTTTTGGAGATTCCTTAGGAACCTTTACCCTTTCAAGTCAAAGATGGAGCTATCCTTTAAGTGTATGCTTACCCAAGCGGCTTATTGACACGCGACTTGCTTTGGTGGGAGACGCAGCCCATACTTTTCACCCCGTGGCAGGGCAAGGGCTAAATGTTGGCCTTCGAGATGTAGCCACCCTTGCTGAAGTGCTGGGGGATGCTTTTTCTCTTGGTCTTGATCTTGGCTCCACAACAGTGCTCAACCGATATCAGCAATGGCGGCGGTTAGACATTGTTTCCATGATCCTTCTTACCGATGGCTTGGTACGGATTTTTTCGAACCAAAGCAGGGGGTTGGCAAGAGTACGGTCCCTTGGATTTGGGGTGGCAAAGCACCTCACGCCGCTAAAACATTTCATGATTCGCCATGCCATGGGCGTGACGGGTAAAGTTCCTTTTTTGGCAAGGGATTGACGTTGACGTCATCCCGGAATTTAGAAACCCTTCCCGAACATCGTGAGGGGTAGGGTTTCTTAATATCCGGGACCCAGGAAATCTTTACTTCAAATACCGACCTGGGTCCCGGGTATTAAGAAAATCTAAGCTATTCGCTAAGATTTTCTAAATCCCGGGATGACGAAGTGGGAAGCGCGTACTGTTATTCCTTATACGCGATATAACTTTTCCACAGAAAAATCATCAAGATGAAAAAGAAAAACCCAAAAGGAGCTATCCATAAAAACCATGTATGCCCTTCAAAAGGCGGCCGGAAAAGAATTTCATCACTGTAAAGGGATCTTAGTTTTGCCCTGATCTCTTCTTCCGATTCACCTTCTTTCAACCTTTGGAGGATAAAGATTTTCAGAGCTTCCGATTCTTCGGTTTCCGATTCGGCAATAGATTGGCCCAAACACACAGGGCAGCGGACTTCTTGACTGAGGGTATGGGCGCGGTTTTCAAGAGTTGTATCGGCGGAAGAAGAGATCGGTAAAATGAGGAAAAAAAGGAGTATGAGTTTTTTTATTTTTGTACGCAGCGTACTTGAAGGAGCCTTACTTTGTTTAATTTTATTGTCATCCCCGCGAAGGCGGGGATCCAGTCCTAATAAGTTTTCGAATAATGATTTCTTAATTATTTCAGAAGCCAAGTCTGGGTCCCCGCCTTCGCGGGGATGACATTTAGAGTTAAAGAATGACACAGCCGCCCCCAACACCATCAGCGCGCCACCGAGCCAAATCCAGGGGGCAAAAGGAATAATTGAGGCTCGGATCAGCCACCGGTTTTCCCCTTGATAGGAGCCTAGAATCACGTAAAGATCGCGTATCCCATTGGTCGAAATGGCTGTCTCACTCAGCAAGGAATTTTGGGGCTGATAAAGCCTTTTTTCAGGAGTCACTCTGCCTCCGGGAAAGGTAAGGATTGCCTTTTCATAAAGGTAGGTCGAGCTTTTCCCTTGGTGTACATCTTGAAGGGTCAGCTTGATGCCGCCAACTTCCAAGCTCTCCCCAAGAGCAAGAATGCGGGTTTCATCAGACCGGAAACCCGCTCCCACACTTACCCCGAAAAGGGAAAGGGCAACACCCATATGAGCAAGCGTAGGCCCCAAGGAAAGGCGCTGTTGGAAAAAAGCAACACCCATTCCAATCAAAATCCATATAGCCAGAATAATACCCGTAAAAGCCCAAAGAGAAAAAGGATGAAGGAAATAAAGAATCAATAGTGCAGCTCCTAACACCGCTGTCAGAGGGGTGATAAGGAAAGGAAAAAGCGCCTCCCCCTTCTCCCTGAACAAGGAACCCAGGGGGATGAGAAGCAAAAGGGGAACCATTAAAGGAACAAGGGTCCGTTCAAAATAAGGAGCTCCAATGGCAACCTTTTCTTGCCACATCCAATCGCTCCATAAAGGATAAAAGGTGCCCAAAATAACCGTTGCAAGACCAACACAGAGCAGAAGCGAATTGAGAAGAAGAGCGCCCTGTCGCGAGAAAAGGAGAAGTGGCGTGCCTTGAAGCCGTGGCGCTTTCCAACTCCAGAGAAAGAAAGCAAACCCCATAATCCCTCCGATAAGGGATAAAATAAAAACCCCTCTTTCAGGGGATTGGGCAAAAGAGTGAACTGAAACGATAAGGCCTGAGCGCACCAAAAAGGTCCCCAAAAGGCTCAATCCAAAAGTAAGGAGGCTTAAGAAAAGGCTCCATCGGTAAAGTTTTCCCGTGAGAAGGGTATGAAGAAGGGCTGTTCCCGCAAGCCAGGGCATGAAGGATGCATTTTCAACCGGGTCCCAAAACCACCATCCGCCCCAGCCCAACTCATAATAGGCCCACCAACTGCCCAGGGTAATACCCGCTGTCAGCGCCCCCCAGGCAATAAGGGCCCAGGGACGGACCAGCGTCCCCCATGTTGTCACATCTTCCCGACCCCACAATGCAGCAAGGGCTAAGGAGAAAGGTGCAGAAAACCCCACGTACCCAAGGTAAAGAAGAGGAGGATGGATCAAAAGCCCCTTGTCTTGGAGAAGGGGATTTAAAGAACTTCCCTGAGGAAGGGTAAAGGGAAGTGGTGTAAAAGGGTTTGAGGTCATTATTAAAAAAAGGATGAAAAGAACGGTTAAAAGACCTTGAAAGACAAGAGCCCGCGCTTGAAAAAGGGGATCTCGCAAAAAAACAGCAAGAGCCATCCCCACCCCCGATAAAATGAGGACAAAGAGAAGAAGCGACCCCTCATGGTTCCCCCAGGCTGCAGCACATCGATAATACCAGGGGAGTTGGGTATGGCCATGAAAGGCAACCGTTGAAATCGAAAAATCACATACAAGAAAAGCGATGATCAGGGTGAGGAAAGCCCCACTGAGGAAGCCACCTTGAAGAAAGGCTGTTATGCGGCCAAGGGTTAGGTAGTGAGGAGTCCGAGGTACTCGTCGCTCCTTCTTTTCCACTTCATTGTCATCCAAGGATGACAATCGGGGAGTAGAACAAGCATTCCTCACCACCCCCCAAAAGGACGCGAGCACCTGAACACTCGCAAACCCCAGGGCCATGACCAACAAGAAGTTCCCAAGCTCACTCAGCATTGCGCCACAGACCTTGTTGTTTTAAGCGGTCCGCCACATCTTTCGGCATATAGGTTTCATCATGTTTCGCGAGCACGGTTTCTGCCTGGAATTCCAAAGGGTTAAGAAGATACCCCTCCACAATAACACCTTGACCTTCGCGAAAAAGATCGGGAAGAAGCCCTTGATAAGTAACGTTAAGTTTTTGTTTTTGATCAGTAATTTTAAAATACACATGGTGGCCTTCCTGACGAAGGGAGTGGATCGCCACCAGCCCCCCCACCCGTAAGCGTTGTTCAGGGGAAATCTTTTTATGCAAAAGGTCCGAAGGCATATAAAAAAACACAAGGTTATCTTGAAATGCAATTAACGTAAGAGAAGCTGCGGTGCCAAGACCTATGAGGGCTGCAAAAATAAGAAGGAGACGTTGGTGCTTTTGTTTCACGTGAAACATTTTTTTACTCTTCGCCTTTCAAGTTTCGGGTGCGTTGACCGTCGGGTCTCGCCCTCTGTCGCCTGCCCGAATTCTTGAAATCCTTTGAGTATAATCTTGTGGACTTGGAAATTGTTTCACGTGAAACAATTTCCAATTGTCGAATTGACTTTTTCCATTGCCAAAGTGTCACACAGAAAAAGAGACCCAACCCAATAAATGTCAAGCCATATGCTTCCAAAATATAAATAAGATAAGGCGTCGAAAAGGTCATATGATGCCGCCCCAAACCAAAAGTTTTCGCTGATACAATTCCGTACGGGTCCGTAAAATAAGGACACTTATAAAGTAGAAAAAATAAGCCCCCGCCATCAGCAAAAGAGGAGCGAGCATGGTTGGATGAATGGAAGGTGCAGTAAACTTTGTTAAACTTGCGGGCTGATGAAGCGTGTTCCACCACACAACCGACCCTTTGATAACGGGAAGATTAATCATCCCCACAAGGGCAAGGAGGGAGGCAGCCCTGATTCCTTGGTCGGGCCGGGAATAGGCCTTATACAAGGCCCAATATCCCCCGTAGAGAAAAAGGAGAACGAGAACGGACGTTAACCGCCCATCCCATACCCAAAAAGCCCCCCACATGGGCTTTCCCCATAAAGATCCTGTGACGAGACTCAGGGCTGTAAAAAGAGCACCGATGGGTGCTGCGCTCACGGCCAACACTTCCGCTAAGGGGTGGCGCCAAACAAGGGAGAATAAACTCATCAGGGCTAAAAAAGCATAGACAAAAAGGGCCATCCACGATGCCGGTACATGGACATACATGATGCGCATGGCATCCCCTTGCTGATAATCGGGAGGAGACGTGACAAGACCCGTATAAAGCCCTGCTATAAAAAGAACCCCCATCAGGATAAAAGTTAGAGGCAAAAGGCGATTGGTGACCTTTAGAAAAAAGCTTGGCCGTGCCCATACGTGTTTCATCTTATCCCTCCACTGCAAAACGGAGTGCCCAATTTCCCGCGCTTATAGAGAGAATCATAAGCAAAAGGGACGCACTGGTAAGAAGGCAGAAAGAGCCCGAAGAATCAAGTCCCAATCGTGTCATTTCCATGGCAGAGAGGGCAAAAAGCAAAAGGGGTAAAGTTAAGGGAAGAATTAAAAGAGCGATGAGGAGGCTTCCGCCGCGGGCGTGAAGCGTCAAAAGCCCTCCCAAAATCCCAAGGGCACTCAAAGCAGGAAAACCAATCAGGAGCGTCAAAGAAAGGGTCGCAACTTCCGTGAGGGGAAGGGCCCAAAAAAAAGACATAAAAGCTCCTACTCCAATCAAAGGAAGACCAAAGAGGAGGCATTCAGCCCCCACTTTTGCCAAGAGAGTTAAAGCTGGAAGTGAAGGATGGAGAATGATTTCATCCAGCAGACCAGCGTGGGCTTCTGCTTTTAAAAGAAGTGGCGTGGAAAAAAGAGTTGTAAGAATGGCTAAAATCCATAGGAAAGCTGGGGCACTCTGACTTAATATTTTTTCCGCATGCCCCAAAGCCAAAGAGAGGCAAAAAAGAGCAAGAGCGAGAAAACTGAAGGCTGCCAAAAGGCTTCCTCCATGCAGGTAAAGGTTGCGGAGTTCCCTGTTGATCATAATAAAATCTCCACTGTCCCTGGGATATGATCATGGGTCGCAAGGACTGTATAGCCACCAGTTTCCTTATGCTGGGACAGGACCTGCGAGAGAATGGCTTTCCCTGTCTGATCCAATCCTGACTGCGGTTCATCGAGGATCCATAGAGGGCGATCAAGCCAACTGCACCTGCTAAGACTGAGGCGCTTTTGCTGACCTTCCGAAAGATGGGAAATTTTTTTATCGTGAAAAGCGCCAACGCCCCAAAGCTCAAGTGCATCATAGATCACTTTTTGAGAGAGTCCATAAAGGCCTTGCCAAAGGCGGATTTGATCCTTCACCGACCCTTCAGGGTGAAGGCAAAGCTTATGACCAACATACAAGAGGGATTGCTGATATAATCGAAGGTTTCGGGATGTGAGGGCTTGGTTGTCCCAATAAAGGGTCGCAGGACGAGGTGAAATGAGCCCTGCTATAAGACGAAGGAAAGTTGACTTTCCTGATCCGTTGGTCCCTTTAACAGCCAGCATTTCGCCTTCTTTTAGACAAAAAGAAAGATTCGAGAAAAGGGGGTCATCCCCCCGCGTATATGAAAAATTGCGTCCTTCCAGCATGAAAAAACCCTAGCGGAAAGAGGCCATTTTGGGAATGAGGATTTTGATTATTGGAGCATTTAACAATTCTATTACTGACATTTTAATAACATCAACGAGCAAGGAGTCTAATAAGAAGACGAGGAAAAACCTGCAGCCTTATCTATGGATTGAGCATTCGATATGGTGGCTTCAATGGCTAGGTAACAACCGCTGAGGCTCATTTCCAGGTGATTAAGAGCTAATGCATAATCCTTTTTGAGCCTTTCGATGTCTTTGCTTGGTTTTTTCAGCGCCTGCTCAACAAGGCCCAAGCGAAGGCAACTGGTTTGGGCTTCATTGCAAAAGGAAGTCACGCCAGCGTTCGGATAAGACCATTGCTTATTGATGAGGACATCGCAATTAAGGACACCCTTCCGCCCGGCTCCATAAAGCTGAGTTGCAACGTTTCTAGAAAATTCAAAAGAAGGGGACATTGGAGAAGCAATTGCATCACTTTTAAACAGAAAACAAAGCACGCTGAGAAAAAAATAAGGCTTCATTATTTTTTCTTCCTTCAAAAGGGGTTGAATTTCATCCAATGACGCTTTAAACAAAAGTGTACCACTTTACCCAAAGATAGGAAATACTTGCTGTTATCTTTTTTTTAAGTTAAATAAGCAAGTTAACATTTATGAGAACGATAGGTAGTAACAATGGCAGTTCCTAAGAAGAAAACATCACCCTCCCGCCGCAAGATGCGACGCGCCCATCATGCGCTTACGCCAGTTGCAAGCGTTGAATGCTCTAATTGCGGTGATCACAAGCTTCCCCATCACTTGTGTCCGTCCTGTGGCCACTATAAGGGACGTCAGGTCTTGGGCCAGGCGATCGAAACACCCGTTGCTTAGCGGGTCTTCCAGAATGACGGAGATTCTTGATTGAGGGTTACATTATCTGTTGATGGAATGGGCGGTGATAAGGCGCCCGCTGTTGTGATCCAGGGCATAGCCGCTGCAGCCCAGCGCTATCCTTTTGTTCATTTCCTCCTTTATGGAGATCCAAAAGCTATTGAGCCATTGCTTGCTCAAAAGAAAACATTGGCAGAAAAAGTAACTTTTATTCCTTGTGGTGAGGTCATCACCTCAGAGACAAAGCCAAGTGCAGCCATAAGAGGACTTCCTGATTCCAGTATGCGCCAAGCCATTAAAGCGGTTGCAGATGGACATGCCCAAGGCGTCATTTCCGCAGGCAATACGGGGGCTTATATGGCACTCGCAAAAACGCTTTTAAGAACAATGCCAGGTATTGACCGGCCTGCTCTCGCAAGTCTCGCACCCACCCTAAGGGGGGAAACAGTTCTTTTAGATCTCGGCGCCAATGTGGAATGTTCCTCTAAGAATCTTCAACAATTTGCCATCATGGGGGAAATCTTTGCCCGTCACGTGCTCCATTTGCCAAAACCGCGCGTGGGACTCATTAATGTAGGGTCTGAAGACATTAAAGGGAACGCTATCGTGAAGGAAGCCGCCGATCTCATTCGTACTTCTTCGATCAAAGATAATTTTTATGGGTTTATTGAAGGAGATGATATTGGGCGTGGAACGGTGGATGTGGTTGTCATGGATGGTTTTACAGGCAATGTCGTTCTTAAAACAGGCGAAGGTATCATGCACCTTGCGTTGCACTATTTTAAAGAGGCCTTCAAAAGTTCTTGGACCGCGCGTCTTGGTTATTTTTTCGCAAGATCCATGCTAAAAAAACTTTCATTACGCCTTGATTACAGGCGCTATAATGGTGGAATTTGGTTGGGTTTAAATGGTATTGCGATTAAAAGTCATGGAGGAGCGGATGCTCTTGGTTTTGCCCATGCCATCGATTTAGCTGTTGATATGGTAACTTCGCGTGTGAATGATCATCTTATTCAAGAATTTGCATCAGAGAATCCTCTGCAAGAGGTCGGGAATTTATGACCCTTCGTTCCGTTATTGTAGGGACAGGAAGCTATCTTCCCAAAAAAAGAGTCACCAATGACGACCTTTCCAAACATCTTGAAACCTCCCATGAGTGGATTGTGGAAAGAACAGGGATTTGCGCGCGATACATTGCAGCTCCCGAAGAATACACATCCGACATGGCGGTAATAGCCTCACAAAGGGCACTGGAAGCGGCAAAACTTACTTCTCAAGACATCGATATGATTATTCTGGCCACCTCAACGCCAGATCATACGTTTCCGGCCACTGCAACCCGTATTCAATCAAGGTTAGGAAGTTCAAAAGGTTTTGCTTTTGATCAAGCGGCTGTCTGTAGTGGATTTGTTTTTGCCCTTGCAACGGCAGACGCCTACCTTAAACAAGGGATGGCAAAAACAGCCCTTGTCATTGGGTCTGAAACCATGAGCCGCATCCTTGATTGGAATGATCGCGCAACGGCCGTGTTATTTGGAGATGGAGCAGGTGCGGTTATTCTTCAAGCACAATCCCATACGGATCGAGGCATTATTGGCAGTTTGCTTCGGACAGATGGCGCAGGCTATGATCAACTGTATGTGAGCGGGGGGCCAAGTACGACACAAACAACCGGTACCATTCAAATGAATGGACGAGAAGTCTTTCGAAACGCCGTCAATCGGTTAGGGGAGGCCGTTGAAGACATCTTAAAGATTTATGGAATTTCAAAGGAAGAGATCGACTGGCTCGTTCCTCATCAAGCTAACAAGCGCATCATTGATGCAACGGCAAAGAAATTGGGGTTACCAGATGAAAAGGTCATTCATACAGGGGCGGATCAAGCCAATACCTCCGCAGCCTCAATCCCTCTGGCCTTAGACCAAGCCGTCAGAGACGGGCGCATTCGTGAAGGCGACCTGGTATTATGTGAAGCTTTTGCGGGAGGCTTTGCGTGGGGATCAAACTTAATTCGCATGTAGGAGGATCAAATGGGGTATCGGGTTGCTGTTGTAGGAGCCACAGGAAATGTGGGAAGGGCAATTTTAAGTACGCTTGCCGAGCGGAAATTTCCTATTTCTGAAATTCAAGCCGTTGCTTCTTCAACTTCCATTGGCCAGCGCGTCTCCTTTGGCGACGATCTCGTTTTAAACGTTATCCCTATTACGGATTTTGACTTTACAGGATTTGATTTCGCCTTGTTTGCTGCGGGAAGCTTGGTTTCAGCTGAGTTTGCCCCTATAGCAGCAGAAGCGGGATGCATTGTCATTGATAACTCCTCACATTTTCGCCAAGAACCCGAAATTCCATTAGTTGTTCCCGAAGTCAACCCGGAAGCACTCGCTTATTATCGGGAATGCAACATTATTGCAAACCCCAACTGTGTTGCCCTTCCCTTGACCATGGCCTTAAAGCCTTTAATGGATGCGGCCGGATTAAAGCGTATTGTTGTTTCAACGTACCAATCTGTCTCAGGCGCAGGGCATGCAGCCATGGACGAGCTTTTTAACCAAACGCGGGCCATTTATATGAACCAGCCCGTGCTTAAGGAAGAACTCCCCAAGCAAATCGCCTTTAATGTCATTCCCCAGGTGGATATTTTCTTGCCTGATGGAAGTACTTTTGAAGAAGAAAAGGTGGCGCTTGAAACCCAAAAGATTTTAGGCGTAAAAGTTGGCATGGCCATCACCTGTGTTCGTGTTCCTGTTTTCATTGGGCATTCCATGGCGGTCGCGGTTGAACTTGAAAACCCCTTATCCGTCAGCGAAGCGCGGGCATTGTGGCGTGGCTTCCCTGGGCTTTCTATTGTTGATTACCGGCAAGAGGACGGCTATGTCACGCCGGCAGAAATTGTTGGAGAAGACTCTGTGTTTATCAGCCGCGTTCGGGTCGATAAATCGGTCGAGAATGGCCTTCTTTTTTGGCTGGTAAGTGATAACTTACGCAAAGGAGCGGCTCTCAACGCAGTTCAAATTGCTGAAAAGCTTGTTAGTGATTACCTTGCGCCTCGCCCAGAGATGGTGAACTGAGCTCAGGTTGGATTCACTTTTACAAATGTATCCTTGCACTATCCCAGTGTTGTCATCCATGCGACCCGGGATTACGCCGAGGCGCGAGCAATCCAGAACGTTAAATTATGACGCTTATTTGTTATGAATGGTTAGGCTCCGTGAACAAAAATTTTCGGGTTGTCGTCCTTGGACTAGAAAAGAGTATGATTATAAAATTTGTTCACAGAGCCTACGTTGCAGCCATAAATGGGAAGCAGTCGTGTCCTCTGCTGGACGCAAGCATCATAATCTGATAGGCTTCGATTCGACGTTATTTTAGATTCTGAGAAAATATGGAGAGAGTTTTCAAATCCGAGCAAGAACTTGTCAGCCTCTCTCCAGCTTTATGCGGCCTGTGCTTTAACACAAATCAGGGACACTTTACCAAAAATAACGAATGTACGCAGACCACATAAAAAATGAGTAGACTACTTTGTGAGACTTGTCTAGAAAAAAAATTCAAATTATGAAAAATATTTTTAGTTTTTGAATGGTGCGTATGAAAAATATGGAAAGAGGGAATCGTCTTAAACACTGCAGGACGATGCTCAAAAAGACGTTAAAAGAGCTCGGTGTGGCTCATCAAGTCAGTATTGGTTCTCTCTCAAATTGGGAATCGGGGGCATCCCCCATCACGGAAAAAAATGTTCATAAGATTATAGGCCTTCTTGCCGCAGAAGGTCTTATTTGTTCAAAAGACTGGCTTTTGGAAGGAAGGGGAGAAGCGCCCTATCTCTATACCTCTTCAACCCGTGATGCGGGTCAGAAGGATGAGTCTTTCGATTTGACGGGCCAATTTCTTTTTTTCAAAGAGATTGAATCTTTTAAAAAAGAACACCCCGACATGCTCATCACCCTGGTGAGGGATGAGTCTATGCTGCCCTTTTTAAGAATCGGCGATTATGTGGGAGGACCGATTCTTGCAAAAGCGGATTATGCTAAAGAGCAAGGAAACATCTGTATTATTGAGATGAAAGAGGGCGAATTCCTCATCCGACAACTTTTCATAAGAGATCATAAAATCCTTCTTCTCGCGAAGAGTCCGGATGCGGAGAATAACTTTTTGCTGTTGGACAAAGAGCCTTTACGAATAGCTCCTTTGACGTTTATGCGGCGGTTTTAGGAGAGATGCTAATTGAGAAAACAAACGAACAGCATCATGCCAATCCTTGAATCACCCTGGGCGTCATGTATGGACTCAGCGAAGAAAGCAAGAAAGATTGTTTTCGTATAAGCAGAAACTTCTACCCGTACTATTCCTCCGTTGTCATGTATGGACCTGGCGAAGATTGCAAGATAATTTTTGAAGAGATAGTGGCTTCAGTCATGTATTCGGCTTTTGAGTGAAGATTTTTTAAGTCTTCTAGCCCTGATGGATATTCGAACCCTTCAT
>Ga0299912_10003234_pt1 | contig 13338 bp, 8 predicted proteins | sample RVTome_2_FD_207667 | JGI IMG/M metagenome (GOLD analysis project Ga0299912, IMG submission 207667) | Soil microbial communities from uranium-contaminated site in the Upper Colorado River Basin, Wyoming, United States - RVT95D214 (version 2) ...
GGACGGGGAGCCCGGCCGTGATCTCGGCCCAGGCCTTGCCGCCGTCCTTGGTGACCCAAACGCGGCCGTCGTCGGTCCCGGCGTAGACGAGCCCGGACTTGAGCGGCGACTCGGATAGGGCGAACAGAGTGTGATAGGGGATATCGCCCGCTTCGCTCGGGGTGAAGGCCGTCAGGTCGGGGCTGATCTTCTCCCAAGTGTCGCCCCGGTCGAGCGAGCGGAATACGTACTGCATGCCGTGATAGACGATGGCCGGGTTGTGGGGGGAGAGGATGAAGGGAGCCAGCCACTGGCCGCGGAGGCGCGGCTCGTTCTCGTACGTTTGCGGCAGAAGGTTCTTCGAGCCCTGCCACCAGTTCCCGCCCTTGCCGTAGTCGGTCCGCATGATCGTGCCGTAGAAGCCGGCCGAGTAGACGAGGTTGGGATTGTCGGGATCGATGAAGTGGTTGGATCCTTCGCCGCCGGGCGCGTTTTCGAACTCTTGGGTCGGGACCTTGTCGCGTCCGCGGCTTAGGTCGACGGCCGCCCGGAAACTCCCGTGGTCCTGCATGGAGCCGTAGACCTTGAAGGGCGTCGCCATGTCGTAATTGATGTTGAAGAACTGGCAGACGGGGAGATTGTCCCGGAAATAACGCCAGTTCTTTCCTTTATCGTAGGACACGGCCAGTCCCTGATCGAACCCCTTGAGCATGTAGCTGGAGTTGTCAGGGTCGATCCACAGGGCGTGATGGTCGCTGCCGGGCCCCGGCACGCGCTTGAAGGTCTTGCCGCCGTCGGTCGAGACGTGGAGCGAGAGTCCCATCGTATAGACCGTGTTCGCGTCGTTGGGATCGACCCGGACCTGTGCGAATACCCAACCGTAGGTGTTGGAGTGGCGCATCATGTACTGCTTCTGGGCGTCGGTCAGGCCGCTCGTCTGGGCCCAGTTCTCCCCGGCGTCGTCCGAGCGGTAGACCGTGGCGCCCTTGATGAATCCGGCCGAGGGGAGGCCGTAGGAATCGCGCTTCTCCTCCTCGGTTGCGTCGCGGCCCTTCTCGTAGTTGTCGACGAAGGCGTACAGAACGTTGGGCTTGGTCCGGCACAGGTCCAGGCCGATCCGTCCGCGGAAGCGGGCTTCGGGCAGGCCCGCGTTGATCGGCTTCCAGGATTTGCCGCCGTCGGCCGTCTTGTAGATTCCGCTCCCCATGTAATCGGGGAAGTTGCGCGGGTCGTTCCATTTCCTGCGGATGCGCTGCCAGGTCGAAGCGTAGAGGATGTCGGAGTTGGAAGGATCCATGACGAGGTCGTTGATTCCCGTCTTCTCGTTGACGTAAAGGAGCTTGGTCCAGGTTTTCCCGCCGTCGGTCGTTTTGAAGACACCGCGGTCCGGATTGTCCGTCCACTCGTGGCCCGAGGCCGCGACGTAGACGACTTCGGGATTCGAGGGGTGGACGATGATGCGGGGGATGGTGTAGGTTCCGGCGAGTCCCATGAAAGCCCAGGTCTTGCCCGCGTCTACGGATTTATAGACCCCGATCCCTGCCTGAGACGAGCGGAAAATATTGGCCTCGCCCGTGCCGATCCAGACGATGTCCGGGTTGGAGGGGGCGATGGCGATGTTGCCGATGGCCGTGGCCGGCGCCTGGTCGAAGACCGGCTCGAAGGTCGTCCCTTCGTTCACCGTTTTCCAAACCCCGCCCGAGGCGGTCGCGACGTACATCGTGTAGCTGCGGCCCTTGGGGGCGACGACCGCGACATCGGTGACGCGGCCGCTGATGTTCTTGGGGCCCAGATACTGCCACTTGAGGTCCTTGAACTTGGAGGCCTGCTTCATGTCGAGATATTGGGCGTACCCCTTGAGCCGGAGCTCGGGGTCGGTCGATTGGACGCGCTGGGTTTTTTTCGCGGGTTGGGCGATGAGGATGAGCGCGGGAGCGAGGATGAAAAAGGCCAGAAGCGCGGCGCGGAAACGTCGCTTACCATGAAGGGTTCTCATTTGAAACCTCCATCGAGTTTGAGATTTGATATTCGAAATATCAGGGGACTATTGTACTCGAAAATGCAGGCCGAAAAAACTCTTGGCAGGGCTTCCATGAGTGCCGAAGGGTTGACTTCGGACTCTGGCCGGGCCTATTCTGATCGCATGAAAACGCGCGTCACGGGAATCGGAGGAATTTTCTTTAAAGCGAAGAATCCCGGGAAGCTCGGCGCCTGGTATCGAAAGCGTCTCGGCATTCCGGTCGAGAATTGGGGCGGCTGGTCGTTCGCCTGGCGGGACGTCCGGGATGCCCGGAGGAAGGGGGCCACCGTATGGAGCCCATTCGAGGCGGACACGGACTATTTCGCCCCGAGCCGGAAGCCGTTCATGCTGAATTTCCGGGTCGAGGATCTCGACGCCGTGTTGGCGGCGCTGAGGTCAGAGGGCGTTCGCGTCATTCCTAAAATCGAGGAGTCGGAGTTCGGCCGGTTCGGCTGGATCCTCGACCCCGAGGGGACGAAGGTCGAGCTTTGGGAGCCTCCGGCTGGAAGGCGTCGGCGGCGGGCCAAATCCAAGACACGCGCCCGGGACTGACAAGAATTCCAGCAACCTTTTCTCGGTTCGTTTCGTCTAAAAGAATGTCTAGGTTGAGCTTTCTTTTTTTTCGGAGGAGGAGATATGCGTTATCGTTTGGCGCTTGTCCCTGTTCTTATGGCCGCGGCCGCGCTGTTGCTTTCGTCATCGTTGTCCGCATCCGCCGAGAGCTTGGACTCCCCGGCCCGTCCCAGCGGACTCTCGGCCGACCAATGGCGGGAGGACCTCGATTTTCTGGTTAAAACCGTCGCCGAAAAGCACCGGCATCCCTTCGACAACATCTCCCGGTCCGATTTCGAGAAGGCCGCCGCCTCGCTCAGGGAGCGGATCCCGGCCCTCCTCGATCACGAAATCGTCGTCGGCATGGTCCGCCTGGTGGCCATGCTGCGCGACGGCCACAGCCGGCTGACGCTTCCGGTCAGTCCCGCCGCCGACACCCAGAGCCACACGCCGACGTCCCCGCCAAAGCCGAGGATCGTCTTCCGCTTACTGCCCGTAAAATTCTATCTCTTCAGCGACGGCCTCTACATTCACGCCGCCGCTCCCGAGCGTCGCGACCTTGTCGGCGCCAAGGTCGTCCGGATCGGGGCGTTGACGGCGGACGCCGCGGTGGAGGCCGTCAAACCGACGGTGGCCTACGATTCCGAGATGTGGATCAAACAGACGGTTCCTCAGTATCTCCAGATCCCCGAAATCCTACACGCCTGCGGCGCGATCGAATCGCTCGGCGGCGTTCCCCTGACCGTCGAGAAGGATGGGAAGACGTCGACCGTCGTTGTCGAGCCTCTTCCGCCCGGCCCCGAGCCGGCCTGGGTCGCTTGGAGCGAGGTATCGGGGATTTCCCTACCTCTCTATCTCCGACACCGGGACAAGCCCTTCTGGCTCGAGTATCTTGCCGACCGTAAAACGCTCTATGTCCAGGTCAACGGCATCCAGGACGATAAGGGCGAAACGCTGGCCGCCTTCGCCGCCCGGGTGGCCGAGATGGCTTCCGCCCGGGGCGCGGACAAGCTCGTCCTCGACCTCCGCTTCAACGGCGGCGGCAACAACTACCTGAGCCGAGGCCTCGTTCTCGCCCTGCTCGGCCTGGACGGGGTCAATCGCTACGGACGGTTGTTCACGATCATCGGCCGCAACACGTTCTCGGCCGCTGTCAGCACGGTTTCCGCCCTCGAACGATGGTCGGAGACGATTTTCGTCGGTGAGCCGACGGGCAACGCCCCCAGCCAGTACGGCGACTCCCGCCGCTACCCGCTTCCCCACAGCGGATTGACCGTCCGGCTGTCCTCGATCTACTGGCGCGACGCGGACGCCAACGAAAGGCGGCCTTGGGTGGCCCCCGATCTCAAGGCGGATCTGTCTTGGTCCGACTTCGCCGCCGGCGGGGATCCCGCATTGGAGGCCGCGCTCGCCTATACCGCTCCCGAATCGCTCCTCGGCCAGCTCGAGGAAAAAATCCGTTGGGGAGGCATCGCCGCCGCGGCGGCTCATTATTATAAGTACAGGAATTCGCCCCGGACTGCCTCCGTCCGGACCGAAGACACGCTCCTGTCCCTGGCCAGCTTTCTGACGGCCGAGAAGCGTCCTGCCGACGCCGCCGGCATCCTCCGCCGCTGCGTCGCCGAGTACCCCGACTCCTTTGCCGGATACTTAACCCTGGGCCGACTGCTGGTCGGGCAGGGCGACGGGAAAGGCGCCGTCGAAGCGCTGAAAAAAGCCCTGGAACTCAAGCCGGGGTATCCCGAAGCCGCCGAATGGCTCAAGAAGGCGGAGGCGCTCGACTCCGGGAAGAAATAGTCCTATCGGGCCATCGGGAAGTCGGGGGACGCAATGCCGAACTCGGACGTCCGATTCATGCCCCCCGAATTCCGCATGTTCCCGGAATTCGCGTTGATCAAGCGCCGGGGCGCTCGATCTGCCGGCGTTCGAGGATGGCGTTGACGTACCTCTGGTCGAGGTCGTACCAGGATCCGGTCAGGGCGTCGACGAGGACCGGGACGAGCCCGCAGACGACGTCGAGGACGACCCAGCCGATCCCGATTTCATTCTTAATTTGCCGGACCTCCGTCTTGAAGCCCTCTTTTCTGAATTCGATCCCCTCGCGGGAATCCACGGACGCTAGTCCGTGGAGGGACCCCCTTTCGGGGGCTGGCGCTCCGGGAGCTTCGGTAGCGAATCCCCGCTTCGGGGACAGGCGCTCCAACGCCTGCAATGGGCAGATCCCACGGACGTAAGTCCGTGGAGCTTCAGTCGTGTAGGGCTGGTTGGGGCGGAGCTCTATCCGGAGGGGCGTCCGGCCGTGGTAGGTTCCGTTGATATAAACCTGGGCCGATTCGGGCTCGGAATTGACGCTCAGCTTCCGGTGCTCGCCCCGGAAGACCGTGGCGCAACCAGACGGGGTCAGGGCCAGACTCGTTAGGGTCAGGACGCTCGCGGCCGTTTTCATGTTCATCACGCTCTCCTTGTATCCAGCTGCATCGTGGGAATGCAATTGCCGTGCCAAGCGGCGCCGGCGGGCCGAAAAAAAAGGGCGGCGGGTCGGCCCGCCGCCCTTGAGCGCTGGGTCCGCGGGGAGCTTAGAAGATGAGCCGGATGCCGAGGCGCGCCTGGCGCGGCGCGTTGAACGAGTAGAGCTCGTGCCCCTGGGTGGATGGGTAAGAGCCGGGCATCCAATCCAACCCGTAGGTTGTACCCCAGGAGGTGATGGAGTTGTCGTTGAACACGTTGAAGACGTCGAAGATGAGGCCTATCTTGTACTTGGAGGCGAGGGTGAAGATTTTTTCCATCCGCAAGTCCAGGGTCTTCTGGATGGGGTAGTGCCTCGAACCGCGGGGCTCAATGAAGACGAAGGTACGGCCCTGGTTGAGGCGGGCCGTCTCGACCTGGGGCGCCCAGGCGTTCCCGGTGATGGCCCGGAAGTAGGCGTTGAGGCTGATGTCGAAGGGCAGGATGTAAGTCCCCTGGATCTTGAGCATGTGGGTGGGGTCGAAGGCCGCGTAGCCGTCGGCGTTGATCCAGAAGTTGGGGTCGTCGGTCGTGATCCCCAGCCCGGACTGGCTGAAGGTCGCCTGCCAGCCGACGTCTCCGCCGAACTGGTTGTCCATCGTCCCCTTGGTCTTGGAATAGACGTAGGAGGCCAGAAGTTGCCAGCGGTTCGAGAAGCGCTTGTTGAACAGGACCTCGATGCCCCAGTAATTCCGGTAGGGATTGTCCAGGATCCAGCCGCCCTTCTTGATGTTGGTCAGCAGGTAATCGAAGGTGTCGACGGTGTCCGCGGTCCGCTCGTAGACTTCGATCGTCTTGCCGAGCTCCTCGATATAGTAAGGAACCTTGGTATAATTGGCGGCCCGGTCGATCTGGCCGACCTGATTCTTCCACTGGCGGTAGATGAAGGTCACGCCCAAGGAGGTGTTCTTGAACAGCTCCCTCTCGATTCCGGCCGTGAACTGGTTGAGGTAGGGGTGCCCGATGTCGGGGTCCATCTTGAACAGGGATTCATGCTTGGTCCGGGTGAACTCGACCCAATCGCTTCCGTCCCAGTAAAAGCCGACGTAGTCCTTATAGGCCGAGTCGGGATTGAGGGGGGCGTGATAGGCGGCCAGCATGGCCTCGGCGAATTGGCCGAAGTGGGCCTTGAAGACCGTCGTTTTGTCCCCGAGGAGATCGAAGGTCAGTCCGACCCGGGGAGAGAGCCGGTTCGTCTTGAAGACGATGCCGTCGACGTTCTTGATGTCGCCCCAGTTCTGGCTGAAACGGAGGCCGAGGTTGAGGTTGAGGCGGGGGGTGATCTGCCAGGAGTCCTGGGCGAAGGCCTCGACCCGGGTGTAGCGGGTGTTGGTGTCGTAGCCCTCGTACTGGTAGGCGAGGTAGGGCTCTCCGTAGTAATCCCAGTAGCGGATGTGGTCCTTGCCCGTGTAGCCGAAGCGGTTCCGGACGAAGGAGCGCTCGGCCTCGACGCCGAACTTGAAGTCGTGGGCGCCCTTGATGAAGTCCTCGGTGTAGTGGGAGAGGCTGGCGTTGGCCTGGAAGCGGCTCCGGTCATAGTAGCCGTAGGTGCCCCAGCTGCCGTACCTCATATTCTTGCCCAGGTCGTAATGCATATTGACGTCGGGGCCGGCCTCGGGGTCGAGGTAGTAGTAGCCCCAGAAGAAGGCGCCCTTGACGTCGAAGAACGTCCGGGGGTTGAGGATCTTGGTCAAGCTGAAGTTGCCGACGACTTCCGGCGAATCCTGGGTCCGGGTCGCCTCGGGAGAGGTCGTCGAGCTGGCGCCCCGGTTTTTGCCCAGGTAGGTGTCGACCTCGATCGAGGTCATGAAGTTGAAGGTCGGGGTCGGCTGGGAGGTGATTTTCAGGAAGCTGCGCGGCTGCTTGTAGTCGATCGCCTCGGGGAAGCCGGCCGGGAAATTCTGGGAGCGGTAGTACTGGAGCCCCGCGTAGAACCAGATCCTGTCCTTCTTGATCGGCCCGCCGACGTGGGCGTTGACGTCGAAGAGCTTGGTCAGGGGGGAGGTCAGGGACGGGAAATCCTCGACGTAGCGAGAGTTGTTCTCGGTCTGCCAGAGGCCCTTGGGCCAGTCGTCCTTCTTCCCCTGGAAAATGAGCTCGAAATGGCCGGACAGGTCGTTGCCGCCCGACTTGGTGACGAGGTTGAAAATGACGCCGGTGAAGTTCCCGTATTCGGCCGGGAGCCCGATCCCCATGATCTTGGCCTCCTCGACGATATTGCTGTCGAGGAAGACCCAGGCCGACCCGCCTTCGGGATCGGCGACGTTGACCCCGTCCATGGTGTAAGCGATCCCGGTGTTCTGGGACGAGCCGTAGGCGCTGTCGTCGTTGACGCCGGGCGCCAGGTTGACGATGTCGGCCGTGAACTGGCTGTAGGGGATGTTCCTCAAGAGCTCGTCGCTCAAGGTGATGGAGGCCGTCTCGGTGGACTTGACGTCGACCGTGGGCGTCTGGGCCACGACCGTGATCTCCTCGGTCATGGCGGACTGGACGAGGACGAGGTCCATGGACAGGGTCGCCGTGGTCGTGACCCGGATATCCTCCCTAACGGTCGTGATGAATCCGGACAGTTCGGCCTTGACCGCGTAGACGCCCGGCGGCAGGGCCGGGAAGCGGAAGGCGCCCGTGTCGTCCGTGACGACGGACCGAACGCCCATCAGGTTGGGGCTGGTCAAGGTTACGGTGACGCCGGGGAGAGCGACGGCCTCTTCATCGAGGGCGCGGCCCGTGACCGCTCCCGTATCCCTGGACTGTCCGAAGGCGAGGGTGCAGATAGCGCATAGGATGAGAAGCGTGCTGATTCCAACTTTTCGTTTCATGAGAACCTCCTTGTCTGTCGATGCCGTTTGCGTTCGAGCCGCCGTTTGTCGATCGATCGATTCTCACCTCCTATCGTTGTTCAATTTCCATAACGACCGTCGTATGTTGTTATGCAACCTTCATGCCACAATCAAAGACGCCGTTGAGCGAAGGAGGGTTTGTCAATCCAAGAAATTCGATACTTGGTTGAAGGCCAAGCGTAGATTTGTCTGCCGTTACGGAATCTTGGAAAAAATATCAGGCCGTCTATTGAAGAATTCCAGCGGAGGGGAAGTGTGGTCTGCGGGCTTATATAATTTTACAAAAGCGCACAAACCGACCATTCCTTTCTATTCATTCGTTTCTATATACTGCAGTTGATACTGAGAGATCTTAAACTTTTCCATATCTTCATCAGATTCGAGGGCGGCCAATCGTCCGTTCTTATAACAAATGGCGCTTTTAAATTGATTGTTCAAAGAATAGCAAGCATAAAACTCGGGTATTTCGAGTTTTTGTAAATAACGCCCTTCGCGGTCAAACACGTCCGCGGCAATCATTCCTTTTCTGTTGCTTTTCCATTGATTTTCCATCGTCAATACCAATATATGTTTTTCCAGCAAGATGAAGTCCATGATCGGGTTTGCATAGGCAGGAGTTATTTCCCTGTTTTTCTGATTCTCGAGCCGGTCAAGGCGATAATAGGACCGGAATTTCTTTTCTGTTTCTCCCCGAAGTGGAATCCTTTCATATACTTTTTCTATCGTTTTTTCGATACGGCCGGATGAGTCGTACTTATAAATTTTGTATTCTCTCCTGTCACATATCCACAACGCCCCTTCAGGATCCACGATATAGCGTAAAAATGGTTGTCCATAGAAATATCCGATCATCAAGCCATCTTTGAAATCATACAGCCGATAACGGGCCTGGAAATAGGTCGTCTTTTTCTTGCCGTCCGCTTCGCATCGCGCGACTCCGACGTCTTGGTTCCATCCCGATGGATCTGCTTTCATTTCGTCGAAAACGAAATAGCGATTCTTTCTTTCGTCAAACCGGAATATATATTTACTGAGAAGGTCGTCTTTGCGCATTTGTTCTGATTTTTGAATATTGAAATCCTTGTCGAAATGATTGATTCTCATGTTGACTTTATCGTAGACGAGATAGCGATCGCCGCCGTCCTCGAAATCGAAGAAATTGAGGTCCCCGTATCCTTGGCCGGCTTGAAATTTTTTGGAAAGAAGTTTTTTCCCTTCTGCGTCGAATTTTGAGACGATCCCGTCCCTTTCCTGCCAATATATCAGGTTTCCTTCGGAATCTATGAACAGCGATCCATAATCAAACCAATCCTCATGGATCTCCAGGATTTTCTTAAAAGAAATAGACAAATATGCATTATCGGCAGGTGACGAATTGTTTGCTAGCCCATTTGAATGATTATTCTTATTGCAACATGCTAAGGTCAGGATAATCCAAGCCCCTATAAATGGAATAATTCCCTTCTTATTCATAGGGTCAACCCGCCAGTCGGAGCCAGGCGGCGAGGAGAAGGTTGGCGCCTTTGTCCAGGTCTTCCCAGCGGACGGACTCTTCCGGGGAATGGCTGATTCCGTCGGGGCTGGGAATGAAGATCATCCCGGCTTCGCAGATGGAGGCGATCATTTGGGCGTCGTGGCCGGCGCCGCTCGGGAGCGAGAGCGTTTCATAGCCGAGCTTTTTCGCTTCTTCTTTGAGAAGGCCTTGGATCCGGTCCGGGATCCGGACGGGCTCCGCCTTGTCGATGAGCTTGGAGACGAAGCCCAGGCCCCGGGTCGCGGCGATGTCTTCGGCGAGCGTGAGCAGCGCGCGCTCCAGCCCCGACAGATCGTCCGCGGAGACGCTCCGGACGTCGAGGCTGAAATCGACCTGGCCGGGGATGATGCTGAAGGCGCCGGGGTGGGCCGTTATCTTCCCGATCGTTACCATGCTTCCTTCGTATTCGGCCGCCGCCAGCCGGGTCGCCTTCGGGGCGAAATCGGCCAAGCCCAGGAACGCGTCCCGCCTGAGCTCGAACGGCGTCGTCCCGGCGTGGCCGGCCCGCCCCGTGAACGAGCAGAGGCGCCAGCATTTTCCCGCGATCGCCTCGACGATCCCGACCGGAACGGCTTCGGTATCGAGAACGGGACCTTGCTCGATATGGAGCTCGAGGTAGGCTTCGAGATCGGGCCGTTCCCGGCCCGCCCCGAGGATCGATTCGGGCGTGAAGGCGGTCCCGGCCAGGATGTCCTTCAACGGCATCCCGAACGAAGTCTGTCCGGCGCGGAGAGCGTCCGGATCGATCTGGCCGACGAAGGCCCGGCTGCCCAGGAAGTCGCCGACGAGGTTGCCTTCCTCGTCCGTGAACGACGCGACCTCCATTGTTTTCGCGGGGGCCAGGCCTTCCTCCCTAACCCGGCGCAGGCACTCGAGGGCGGCCAGGACCCCGACGGCCCCGTCGAACATCCCGCCGTTGACGACGGTATCGATGTGGGAGCCGGCGCAGACGACCCGGCCCGATCCGGGCAGGCGGCCGAAGATATTTCCCGCTCCGTCTTCGCGCAACTCGAGGCCCGCCTCGCGAATTCTTCCCTTGAACCAATCCCGGGCCTCGATGTCGGCCCGGCTGAAGGAGGGCCGGCTGACGCCGCCCCGAGGATCCCGGCCGAACCGTCCGAGGTCCTCGATATCCTTACGGAGGCGGCCGAGGTCGATCCGGAGGCTCATCGGACTTCGATCAGGGCTCTCATCTCATGGACCGCGGCTTGGACGCCGACGATGGCCGACCGGGCTACGATCGAAAACCCGATACTGAGCTCCTCGATCTCCGGAACGGCGACGATGGGCGCCACGTTCCGGTAGTCCAGGCCGTGGCCGGCATGGACCTCGAGGCCGAGCTTGCGGCCGAGGGCGGCCGCGGCTCGGACGCCGGCCAGAGCCTTGTCCCGGGCCGGGCCGGGCTTGAGTTCCGCATATGGGCCCGTGTTGATCTCGATTAGGTCAACGCCGAGTTCGGCGGCGATTTTGATCTGGGCGGGAGAAGGATCGATGAAGATGCTGACCCTGATACCGGCCTTCCCCAGGGCCTTAATGAACGGGCCGAGCTCCCGGCGCCTGGCGGTGACGTCGAGGCCGCCCTGGGTTGTCAGCTCTTCGGGCCTCTCGGGAACGAGCGAGACGACATCGGGCTTGACTTCCAGGGCGATCGCCTTCATCTCGGCCGTCGCCGCCATCTCGAGGTTGAGCTTGGTTTTGAGGACGGCCCTCAACAGCCGGAGGTCCCGGTCCTGGATATGGCGGCGGTCGCCCCGCAGGTGAGTCACGATCCCGCAGGCGCCGGCCTGCTCGGCCAGGAGCGCGGCTAGGACGGGTTCGGGTTCATCGGACCGGCGGGCCTGGCGGAGGGTGGCGAAATGGTCGATGTTGACGGCGAGACGCATCGTGTTCTCCTTATCTCAGCCCAGGCGGTCGGAGATGACCACGGCCAAGTCCTGGGCCAGGCGTTCGATCTCGGCTTTATCCCGGCCTTCGACCATGATCCTGGCCACGGATTCGGTCCCCGAGTAGCGGACATCGAGGCGGCCGGAATCGGCGAGCGCCCTCTCGGCCTTCTGGATCGCGGCCCGGATTTCGACGATCTCTTCGAAGGGTATCTTCTCCTTGACGCGGACATTGAGGAGAATTTGGGGATACTCCTCGAAGCCGGCCGTAAGGGCCGAAAGGGGGAGACCGGTTTCGGCCATGGCCTCGATCATCCGGAGGCTGGTCAGGATGCCGTCTCCGGTCGGCCCATCGTCAAGGAGAATCGTATGGCCCGACCGCTCGCCGCCCAGGTTGGAGCCGGACCTGACCATTTCCTCGAACACGTACTTGTCGCCCACCCGAGTACGAAGGAGACGAATCCCCATCCGTTCCAAGGCCGCCTCCAGACCCATGTTGCTCATGGTCGTGGCCACGACCTGACGCGAGGCCAGCCGGCCTTTCTCGTTCATGCGTTGCGCCAAGACGAACAGAGTGTGGTCGCCGTTGAGGACGGCGCCGGTCTCGCCGGCCCAAACGGCCCTGTCCGCGTCTCCGTCGTAGGCGATCCCGATCGCGGCCTTCGTCTCCAGGACTTTCTCGGCCAGACGTTCGGGGTGAAGGGAGCCGCAATCTTGGTTGATGTTGCGGCCGTCGGGAGAACAATGGAGGGAAACGACTTCGAACCCGAGCTCATTGAAGATTCGGGGCGCATAGGCCGAGGCCGCGCCGTTGGCGCAGTCGACGACGATCTTGAAGGGGAATGGGAACTTGAGCGAGAGGCGGGTCTTGAGGAATTCGACATAGTCCTCGCCGTAGGACGGATCGGGCAGGGGGAGGGGCCCTTCCTCCGAAACGTCGGCCGCCGGATCCTTCTTGGACCGAATCGCGGCCTCGAGGACATTCTCCCAGTCGTCGGGGATCTTGAGGCCTTCCTGCGAGAAGATCTTTATGCCGTTGTCGCGGAACGGGTTATGGGACGCGGAGATGACGATCCCGGCCGCGAACCGGTGCTTGCGGGCCAGGAAAGAGACGGCCGAGGTGGGGATGACGCCGGCCAGGACCGACGCCCCGCGCGCCCCTTTAATGCCCGCGATCAAGGCCCGTTCGATCCAGTCCCCGGATTCCCGCGTGTCGCGGCCGAGCAGGACGCGGCGGCCACGCCCGCGTTCCTCGAGGAGGCGAACCAGGGCCGAACCCAGGATTCGGCAGGATAAAGGGTCGAGAGGAAATTCTCCGGCAACGCCCCGGATACCGTCGGTCCCGAACAGCTTGGCCATGGACGCGATCAATCCTTCTTAGTCTTTCCGTCGGCGGGCGGCGCTTCGAGCGGGCCGATGATGATGCGGACCTTGACCCGCGTCTGGGAGGAGGCCGGGCGCAGGTCCGGGTGGGGGAGGATGAGGTCGGCCTCGACTTCGTTCGATTGGGTGAAGGCCGAGATGTCGATCGGCGTCGTCCGGACCTTGTCCTTCTTCTTGATCCGGTTCTCGGGGCCCTTGACCACGACCGTGGCCGGAACGACCTCGACCCGCTCGATCCGGAGTCCGTCCCGGAGAGCGCCGATGAGCTCGGGGACGATCTCCATGGCGGCCTGTTGGGTTCGTTCGAGCCGGAGGCGGACCTTGCTCGGGTAGATCTTCGTGACCGTGGCCCCGGCCGGGACGCTGATCATGGACTCGTTGAGGGGGTATTCCTGCTGGGCGAGGCGGGCGTTGGCGAGGTTGAGCTTGGCGAAGACGTTCGAGGCCGTGATCTGGTCGATCAGACGGTTCGGGGCGCGGACGGTCAGGTCGATCGAAGCCGGCGGGCGTTCGATCAGCTCCATGTCGGCCGGAAGGTTGTGGGTTTCGAGCGGGATGGTCAGGCTCTTCTCCGAGAACGTCCTCTCCTCGGGGATCAGGGTCAGCCAGAGGACGAGGGCGAGCAGGAAGGCCAGAAGCTTG
>Ga0299912_10003235_pt1 | contig 13334 bp, 11 predicted proteins | sample RVTome_2_FD_207667 | JGI IMG/M metagenome (GOLD analysis project Ga0299912, IMG submission 207667) | Soil microbial communities from uranium-contaminated site in the Upper Colorado River Basin, Wyoming, United States - RVT95D214 (version 2) ...
CCGGTCGTGGCTGACGATCAGGGCGGCGCAGCGCGAGGCGGCAAGCGTGTCCTCCAGCGTCTGGATGGCGAAGATGTCCAGGTGGTTGGTCGGCTCGTCGAGCAGCAGCACATCGGGCTGTTCGGCGAAGGCCCGCGCCAGGGCCACCCGGCGGATCTCGCCGCCCGACAGGCCGGCGGTCGACTTCTCCGGATCGAGGTCGAAGGCCTCCAGCGCCGCGTCGGCCTCGTGCGGATAGGCCCCGCCGGCGGTGACATGGTCGCGCAGGGTGGCCCCGGTGATCACCGGCTCCTGCGGCACGAAGACGATCCGCGCCCCCGGATTGACGAACCGGTCGCCGTCATCGGCCTGGGCCGCGCCGATGAGGATACGCATCAGCGTCGACTTGCCGGCCCCGTTCCGCCCGACCAGACAGGCCCGCACCCCCGGCTCGATGCCGAGGTCGACCCCGTCGAACAGCATGTTGGGCCCGTCGGCGAGACGGACGTCTTTCAGCGCGAGAATGGGAGCGGCCATGCGGGGGAGGATACTGCGGTGCGAGGAGGCGAGGAGCGGGGAGGGGGTATCCTCCGAATTGGGGCGGGGGGGAAGGGGGGAGGTTCGACAGGCGGCTGAAGTTCACCCTCGGGCCGGCCTCCGGTCCGACCCGGGGGGGCGCTGTTCAGGATGACTGAGTCAGAAGCGCAACAAGAGCCAGTCATCCTTGTAAGTCGTCGTCGCCGGGATCGGTTAAGCTGACCGACGCGGTGGCGCAGGAGAGTTCGTGTCATCCGAGGGCGTTTGAGCCCGATGCTCAGCGCGAGCCTCCTGCGGCCTTTCCATTGAACCCGAACAGTCGCCGGGGCCGCATAGCGAGCCCGATTAGGCAAGGAGGGGTTCAGATGGAGATTTATGTCGGGATCGATGTTTCGAAGGATCGGCTGGACGTGCACGTCCAGCCGGGCGGCGAGGCGTTCTGGGCGTCCAACGATCCGAAGGGTGTTGATGGCCTGATCGAGCGTCTGAAGGGGCTGTCGCCGACGGCGGTGGCGCTGGAGGCGACGGGCGGGCTGGAGACGGTCGCGGCCGGTCAGATGGCCGCGGCGGGCCTGGCGGTGGCGGTGGTCAACCCGGCCCAGGTGCGGGCGTTCGCCAACGCCATGGGCCAGAGGGCCAAGACCGATCCGATCGACGCGGCGGTCATCGCCCGTTTCGTCCAGGCGGTGCGCCCACCTTCGCGCCCTCTGGCGGACGAGGAGACGCGGGGCCTGGCCGATCTGGTCGCCCGGCGGCGGCAGATCCTGCAGATGCTGGGCGCCGAGAAGCAGCGTCTGGGCCGGGCCCGGGCCCCGACGCTGAAGAAGAGCCTGCAGCGGTTGATCCGCGCCCTGCAGAAGGAGCTTGAGCAGGTGGACGGCGACATTGATCAGGCCGTGCGGTCCTCGCCGGTGTGGCGGCGCAAGGAAGACCTGCTCCAGAGCGTGCCAGGTGTCGGCAAGGTGGTGGCCCGCACCCTGCTGGCCGAGATGCCCGAACTCGGCCAGCTCGACCGCCGTCAGGCCGCCGCCCTCGCCGGTCTGGCGCCCTTCACCCGCCAGTCCGGACGCTGGCGAGGTAAGAGCTTTATCGGCCAGGGGCGCTCGTCGGTACGCTCCGCCCTGTTCATGGCCAGCCTTTCGGCCGCCCGCCACAACCCGGCGCTACGAGACTTCCATCAACGGCTCATTGCCGCCGGAAAGCCCAAGATGGTCGCCCTCGTCGCCGTCGCCCGAAAACTCCTCACCACCCTCAACGCCATCCTCAGAGACGAAAAACCATGGCAGCCCGCTTGAAATCCAACACAGTCGCTGAGCAGGCCGCGTCAGCGGCCGTGTCGAAGGACGCAGGGTGGGGGCGGCGCCGCGCCTGCCGTCCGTTGCTGTGTTGTTCGCATTGCGTCAAGCCGCAACTCATGCGGCAGTGCGCCCGGGGACATGTTCCGGCGAAGCCGGTACGTGTCCCCGCCCAGAGTTGTTCATCTACCTGAAAAGTGCGTGTCCCCGTTTCCGGCGCCCTGCGCGCCGCGGAGCGTATCGGGCGACCGCTGGCCAATAAGGACTTCATCGACAGTTTGGAACGTGTGCTGGGCCGCCCTGTCGCCCGCCGCGCTCCAGGACGAAAGAAATCAACGCCAGCGCCAGCGCCAGCGCAGATTGAGCTTTTCTAAACCCAGTATTGGGGAATACTGGACCTGTCACCGTATTCCCGATTCCCGTATTCCCGATTCCCGTTCCATTCCCGTTACCGTATTCAGAACCTCGGCGCAGTCACGAGCACAGGCCTGGGCCGGATCCGGCTCACCGTGGGCCCAAGCCAGGATTCGGAACACCAGTTCCGCGGCAGACGGATGGTGAAAGGCTAGCGAACTTGGCTCGCCGCCGGCGACCACGAAACGTGCGACAGCCGTGCTGTTGCTACGTCCGGACTCGAATGGTGTGGGGAAGAGTTCCTCCGGCACCGCGATATCGAATTGCGCCATCGCGGCCAACTGCTTGAGATTGGGCGCATGCGCTGTCTCCTTCTCGAAGACGAGCTTTCGTATCTTCGGGAACAGGTCATCCAGCCTCTTGATATTCTTGAAATCCGCCGGCTCCATCGTATCGAGGACGAGATCGAGGATCGTAAGGTCTCGACCGGTCCAGGCCATGATCTGTTTGATGGGGGGGCTGGACCATTCGGGCATGCGCTTGGCGACGAGTGCGCGATAGCGCGTTTCGTCGGCGACGATGTCTATCACCTGACCCCGTTCGCGCAGGTCCCAGATGAGGGCTGTGCCGGTGGACTCAATGAAGTCCATGCTCGCGGGTGGAGCGCGCGCGGTGAGGACCAGCTTAACCGGATGGTCGAGGCCGCTGAGGCGCCAGACGATCCGTTCGATCTCCTCGAACGCGCGCTGGCAGTCGTCGATGACGAAGATTGACGGGCGAAAGCCATGGCTCAGGATTGCGTCCACGATTCTGTCGACGTCTCTGGATGCGTCTGCCCGCAGGTAGAAGACACGCCAGGCGCCATTCTCGAAGGCCGCCGCAAGGTCGATCGCGGTCATGGTCTTGCCGGCGCCGGCAAGTCCGCCGAGAAGGACGACCTGATGCTGGCTCAGTATCTGTTCGAATAAGGTTTCGTCACGATCGTCGCGGACAAAGCGACCCTCGGCGACAAGGTCAAGATACCGATCGATCCGCTTCTCTACGCCCCGCTTGAGGGGCTGGAAAAGTCCGTCTCTCTGGCCGCATTCGCCGCCACAGAACAACTGAGCCACCTGGTCGCCGAACAGCTCCGAAACGATGCCGGGCTTGGTCTTGAGCCACGCATCAAGCAGGTCACGGTGCCATTCCTCTATGGCGACCCCTATCTCATTGGAGAGGCCTCGCTTCCGCTCCTCCCAAGCTGTCGTGGCGTCCAATTTCGCCGAGGTGCAGAGAACGAAGGTGGCGGGCCGTCCCAATTCCGGGCGTGTCAGCCAGTCGTCACGGAATTTGTGGACGGCGGTCTTGAGGGCGCGGTCGTCAAAAGTCGCGGTGTGTTTGCACTGGTAGACCACGCTGGTGGCGCCGTCTGACAGGATCAGGTCAATGCCCTGCTGAGCTTGGCCGCGTCGACCCCAGAAGCGGGGCGCGCCTTGGCCGCGGGTGAGCAGGATGTGAAAGCAGAGCCGCTCGAATGCGTAAGCGTCAAGCAGATCATAGGGCAACGACCCGCCGCGCGCCGCTGCTCGCAACTGCTCATCGAGGGCAATCGTGATGGGCGTCGTCCAGTGGCCATCATCGAGATGCCCGAAATCCGCGCGGGCGAGCTCCCGCAGCCCCTCGCTTGAGTCCCGGTCATTGCCCAACTCAATCGCGGCCAAAATACCAGAACCCTCGTTTTTGCTCGCCTTCGACCTATACTATCGTCTCGCCCGGAAGGGCAACTTTGGGTACGCATGAGCGGTTTGAATCCGGGAAACCGGGACGGAAACCGCCGACGGAAACCGGGACGAAACCGGGCGGGACGAAACCGGGACGCACACTCTTTCGCGAAGAAAGCCTGACCCCGCGCTGGAGTTCATCCTCGGGCGCGCTTCGCGCGACCCGGTGGCGGGGATGAGCGGAAGGGCGGAGTCGAGCCCGCCCCGCTCAGCTTCTACCCCACATACGCCTCATCCCCCCGGTCCTCGCTCAGGTCCTCCGCCGCGTAGTCCAGCGCGTCCTCCGGCGCCGCCAGCATGTCCTCGCTGATCGTCTGGCCGCGCACCGAGACGCCGGCCTTGTGGACGCTGTCGGGGTCGCCGGTGATCAGCGGGTGCCAGGCGGGCAGGCCGCGGCCCTCGTGCAGCCGGCGATAGGCGCAGCTGGGCGGCATCCATTTGAGTTCGCCGACGTTTCCGGGGGTCAGCTTGACGCAGTCGGGCACCGTGCGGCGGCGGTCCTCGTAGTCGGTGCAGCGGCAGCGGTCGGGGTCGAACAGGGTGCAGTGCACACGCGTGGGGATGACCTCGCCGGTGTCCTCGTCCTCGAAGCGAACCAGGCAGCAGAGGCCGCAGCCGTCGCACAGGCTCTCCCACTCGCGGGGAGTCATCTCGGAAAGGGATTTTGTTTCCCAGAAGGGTTTGTCCGGCATAACCCTTGCTCCTAAACCCCGCGACGCGTGAACCCAAGCCCCGGGCTGACACACCTTGAGCGACGACTGGTCCCTGCCGCCCTACCAATTCGACTCCCGCCCCGAGCCGGAGCCGGAGCCAGAACCCGCGCCCGAACCGGCGCCCGGGCGGCGCGAGAAGCCGGCCAAGGCCGCGAAGCAACTCAGGCCCGCCAGGCCCCCCCGGCCGCCGAAGGCCCCGAAGGCCGCCCGCGCGCCGCGTGAGCCCTTCTTCGATTCCGGGGCCTTCTTCGCCGGTCTGGCGGCGCCGCGCATGGCCTGGGTCTGGCGCACCCTGCTGGTGCTGGTCCTGGTCGGGGTCGTGGCCGTGACCGGCGGCGGCGTCTATATCTGGCGCAAGTACCTGACCGACGTGCCGCCGCTGCCCGAGCGGGCGGCGCTGTTCGCCGTCAACCGGGCCCCCGGTATCCGCTTCCAGGACCGCGAGGGCCGGGTGATCGCCGTGCGCGGCCCGCGCTATGGCGAGCGCATCACCCTCGACCAGCTGCCGGAGTATGTGCCCCAGGCCTTCCTGGCGGCCGAGGACCGGCGGTTCTACAAACACGGAGCGCTGGACCTGCGCGGCATCGCCCGCGCCGCCTGGCTCAACTGGCGGGCCGGCCGGGTGGTGCAGGGCGGCTCGACCATCACCCAGCAGCTGGCCAAGGGCCTGTTCCTCACCCCCGACCAGACCATGAAGCGCAAGCTTCAGGAGGCGGTCATGGCCCGCCGGCTGTTCCGGGTGCTGAGCCGCGACGAGGTGCTGGAGCTCTATCTCAACCGCATCTTCTTCGGGGCCAACACCTATGGCGTCGACGGGGCGTCGCGGGCCTATTTCGGCAAGCCGGCGGCCAAACTGACCCTGGCGGAGTCGGCGCTGCTGGCCTCGCTGCCCAAGGCGCCGTCGCGGCTGGCCCTGACGAAGAATATGGCCGGGGCCCTGAAGCGCCAGCGGCTGGTGCTGGCCAACATGCTGCGCGAGCGCTGGATCACCCGCGCCCAATACGATGCCGCCCTGGCCGATACGCCGAAACTGGCCCCCGGCGCCGCCCAGGACGAGGGGGATCTGGGCTACATCCTCGACTACGCCACCGTCGAGGCGGTCAGGATCGCCGGCGACAACGCCCCCGACCTGATCGTCCGGCTGACCATCGATTCCCGCCTGCAGGCGGCCGGCGCGAAGATCCTGCGCGAGGCCCTGAGGACCGACGGCCCCAAGGCGGGGGCCAGCCAGGGGGCCATGCTGGCCCTGGCCCCCGACGGGGCCATCCGGGCCATGGTCGGCGGCGTCGATTTCGACGTGGCCCCGTTCAACCGCGCCGTCCAGGCCCGCCGCCAGCCGGGCTCGGCGTTCAAGCCCTTCGTCTACGCCGCGGCGCTGGAGCACGGCGTGCTGCCCACCGACATGCGGGTCGACGCCCCGATCAAGTTCGGCGACTGGGCCCCGGAGAACTACGGCGGCGGCTACGCCGGGCCGGTGACGGTGGAAACCGCCCTGGCCAAGTCGATCAACACCATCGCCGTCAAGCTGGGCCAGGAGGTCGGCGGCTCGGCCATCGGCGAGCTGGCCCGGCGCTTCGGCCTGACCACCATTCCGGCCAATCCCGACCTGTCGGTGGCGCTGGGGGCCTATGAGGCCAACCTGCTGGAGATGGTCGGCGGCTATCAGGTGTTCCAGCTCGGCGGCCAGCGGCGGACGCCGTTCATCATCGACGCTATCACCACCGTGGCCGGCGATCCGGTGTTCAGCCGCTCCGAGAGCGCCGGCGTGCCGGTCTATGACGTCACCAACGCCTCGATGATGGTCAAGATGATGCGGGGCGTCATCGAGCATGGCACCGGCACCCGCGCCGCCTTCGGCCGTCCGGCGGCGGGCAAGACCGGCACCAGCCAGAACTGGCGCGACGCCTGGTTCATCGGCTTCACCCCCGACTACGTGGCCGGGGTGTGGATCGGCAACGACGACGACCGGCCGATGGAGCACGTGGCCGGCGGCGGCATGCCGGCGGCGATCTGGCGGCGGTTCATGATCGTCGCCCACGAGGGCCTGCCGCTCCGCGACTTCGACTGGTTGCTGCCCGATCCGGTGCCGACCACCGAGCCCGATCCGCGCAACGACTTCTACCTCGACCTGAAGGACGACTTCGCCCGCGAGGCCGAGCGCCTGCGGGGCGAAACCGCCGAGCCGGCGGCCCCCGACAGCCCCTCCGCCCCGGCCGCGCCCGGCCTGCCCGGCGAGGCGATCCCGTACTGAGGCTTCAATCCTGATCCCGGGGAGAGTTTCCACGGTCCGCGCCGGTTTGAATCTGGTCGCCGAAGGCGAGACGGAGGGGGTCTGCCGGGGTCAGCAAGCGACCCCCTCAGTCAGCCCTTCGGGCTGCCAGCTCCCCCAGGGGGGAGCATCTTGCACTGTGCGCCGGCGGAAATTGCGGGCGCCGGATCCCCTCGGCCCCCGGAACCATCCGAAAAATCACCAGCGCTGTCAGAGGCTTGCATCTTTCTCGGGCCGGTTTCGCGGCGGCGCCCGCTGGTCGCTTACCTTTGTGGGATGAACAGAGAACCCCAAGGCGCGGCGGCGCTGCTGGCGGGGCTGGCCGAACGGCTGACCCGCGGGCTGATGGAGGATATCGCGGTCCTCGAAAGGCTTCCGCCGCCCGACAGCGACATCGCCGTGGAACGGCGGGCTCGGGTGCGCGGCGTCATCGCCCGCACCGCCCAGGCGCTCCACAAACTCCAGCTCGAGGAAGAAAGGCCGTCCCGGTCACGGGACGAAGACGACATGGATGACGCCGATCAACCCGACGACCCCGCCGCCCTCAAGCTCCGGTATGTGGAACTCAAGAATCGACTCGATCGATATGCTGATCGGAATGGGCTCCGAGGAGCTGGAGGCGCGGGTGAGCCCGCGGGACCTGGCCTGGCTGGATGTCCTGTGGAGCCTGGACGCCAACGAGGAACAGGCTGAGCCGAAATCCGACTGGCGCACCTGGCTGCTGCTGGGCGGGCGTGGCGCGGGCAAGACCTGGGTCGGGGCCGGCTGGCTTCTGGCGCGGGCCTGGCGCGGTCAGCGTCTGGCCCTGGTCGGTCCCAGCCTGCACGACGTGCGCGAGGTGATGATCGAGGGGCCCTCCGGCCTGCGGGCCCGCAGCCCCCGGAGTCTGCGGATGCGCTACGAGGCCAGCCGCCGCCGGGTGGTCTGGAACAACGGGGCCGAGGCCCATGTGTTCTCGGCCGAGGATGTCGACAGCCTGCGCGGGCCGCAGTTCGAGGCGGCCTGGGCCGACGAGTTCTGCGCCTGGCCCCGGCCGGCCGAGACCCTGGCCATGCTGCGGTTCGGCCTCCGGCTGGGGGCGGCGCCCCGGCTGGTGGTGACCACCACGCCCCGGCCGATCCTGGCCCTGCGCCAGCTGATGGCCGAGGCGGCCACGGTCCGTTCGAAGATCTCCACCCGCACCAACGCCCACAACCTGTCGCCGGCCTTCATCGAGGACCTTAACGCCGTCTATGGCGGCACCCGGCTGGCGGCCCAGGAGCTGGAGGGTCTGGTGGTCGAGGGCGAGGGGGCCCTGTGGCGGGCGGAAGACCTGTTGCGCTGCCGGGGCGCCCGGCCGCCGGTGCTGGACCGGGTGGTGGTGGCCATCGATCCGCCGGCCGGCTCCAACGGCGACGCCTGCGGCATCGTCGTCGCCGGTCGCCTGGGCGACCAGGCCTTCGTGCTGGCCGACCGCAGCGAGCGGGGGCTCTCGCCCCTGGGCTGGGCCAGCAGGGCGGTGGCGGCCGCCCGCGAGTTCGACGCCCGGGCCATCGTCGCCGAGGCCAACCAGGGCGGCGAGATGGTCCGCTCCACCCTGGCCACGGCCGGGGCCGACCGGGCCGTGCGGCTGGTCCACGCCCGGCTGGGCAAGCGGGCCAGGGCCGAGCCGGTGGCGGCGCTCTATGAACAGGGCCGGGTCGTCCATTGCGGCGACTTTCCGGCCCTGGAGGAGGAGCTGATGGCGCTCGGCTGCGACGACGGCGGCCCCAGCCCCGACCGCGCCGACGCCCTGGTCTGGGCCCTGACCGACCTGATGCTGGGCCGGCCGGGACGACGGCCGAGGCTGCGGGTGCTGTGAGGGGGTTACCAGATGACCGGCGTGCCGCGCGCCTGTTCGAGCAGGTGGCGGTCACAGCTGATCAGCGGCACGTCCTTGATCCTGGCCTGGGCGACGAGGATGCGGTCCCAGGGGTCGCTGTGGGCGAATGGCAGGCGCGCCGCCCGCCAGGCGACCTCTGGCGTGATGTCGAGGAGCTCCATGCCGAACGTCGGCAACATCCTGGGCATGTCGTCCGGCATCTGGAGGAGCGGATCTGAATGACCCGACCGGGCGCTGGATGCTTCCGCCGAGCGCCGCTCGGCGATCCGTCGGCGCTTGGCGTCGATCTCATAGATGCTGGCGGCGCTGACATAGACCGCATCGCTTTCGCTGATCCAGCGCCGGGCGCTGGCCGACAGTCTGGGATCGTCGAATAGCCACCAGACCAGGGCGTGGGTGTCGAGCAGGACGCCCACGGTCAGGACAGGAAGTCGTCGTCGGTGGCGACGAAGTCATCGCTGGGCTCGAGGAACGGGTCACGCTCTGGCAGCGGACCCAGATGCTTGAGCGCGCCGGGCCGCCGCAACGCCTTTCGGACGGCCGCCACCGGCTGAAGCGTCACCGCGGGTTTGCCTGCGCGGGCGAGGACGATGGTTTCGCCGGCCTCGGCGCGGGCGACCAGTTCCGAAAGTTTGGCCTTGGCTTCGGCGATGTTGATCTGGGTTGACATGCTGACCTATTAGCACGGGTGGCGAGTTAGTCCAATGTGCGGGAGGGATGGTCCAACTCCTGGCCTGTCTTGAGAATCCTCTCATCCGTTGCCCTTCACTGCCCCACCCCGGTCGCTGCGCGACCGGCCCTCCCCATGAAGGGGAGGGAGGATCGAGGAAATTCCCCATGCCTCTCTTCCCCCGCCGCCAGCCGGCGCGCGCGCCCGTGGCCGAGACCAAGGCCTCCCGCGCCGCGACCCTGGCGGCCCTGACCACGGCCGGGCGGCCGGTGTGGACGCCGCGCGACTATCTGAGCCTGGCCCGCGAGGGCTTCGCCCGGAACCCGGTGGCCTATCGCTGCGTGCGGATGATCGCCGAGGCGGCGGGGTCGATCCCGCTGGCGGTGTTCGTCGGCGGCCGGCGGGCGGACGACCATCCCCTGGCCGCTTTGCTTGCCCGGCCCAATCCCGAACAGGGCGGGCCCGACCTGATGGAGGCCTTCTTCGGGGCCCTGCAGGTCAGCGGCAACGGCTATCTGGAGGCGGCGGGGGAGGGGCCGGGCGAACTCTACGCCCTGCGCCCCGACCGCATGAAGGTCATCCCCGGCCGGCAGGGCTGGCCGGACGCCTATGACTACGCCGTCGACGGCCGCTCGGTGCGGCTGGGGCGGGAGGCGGACGGCTGGCTGCCGGTGCTGCATCTGAAACTGTTCAACCCGGCCGACGACCATTACGGGGCCAGCCCGCTGGAGGCGGCGGCCTTCGCCATCGATGTGCACAACGCCTCGGGGGCCTGGAACAAGGCCCTGCTCGACAACGCCGCCCGGCCCTGCGGGGCGCTGGTCTACGCCAATCCCGACGCCGGCGACCGGATGACCGAGGCCCAGTTCGCCGAGCTGAAGGCCGAGCTGGAGGCCCGCACGGGTCCCGCCGCCGCCGGCCGGCCCCTGCTGCTCGAGGGCGGGCTGGACTGGCGGCCGATGTCGCTCAGCCCCGCCGACATGGACTTCATCGAGGGCAAACACGCCGCGGCGCGGGAGATCGCCCTGGCCTTCGGCGTGCCGCCCCAGCTGCTGGGCATCCCCGGCGACAACACCTACGCCAACTACCGCGAGGCCAACGGCGCCTTCTGGCGCCACACCGTCGCGCCGCTGGCCGAGCGGGCCGCCCGGGCCCTGACCGGCTGGCTGGGCGCGCGCCATCCGGAGGCCAGGATCACCTGCGACCTCGACGCCGTCCCCGCCCTGTCGGCCGAACGCGACGCCCTGTGGGCGAGGCTGGAGGCGGCGAGTTTCCTCACCGTGGAGGAGCGGCGGCGGCTGGCGGGGCTGGGGGGGTGAGAACTCAATCCTCCCCGCGACGCGGGGAGGGGGACCGCCGGGACGGCGGTGGAGGGGCAGCGCGACCTTCGGTGACTGGCCGCGCCCGCGCCCAAATTCCCTCCCCCGGCGTAGCCCCTCCACCACGCTCCGCGTGGTCCCCCTCCCCGGCGGAGCCGGGGAGGATTGATCGGAGTTCCTCCCCATGCCCCCCATCTCCTTCCGTCTCGACCGCCAGCTGACCCTGGCCGTCGTCGTCACCGTGGCCATCCAGGCCGGCGGCGGACTGCTCTGGGCCGGCCGGGCCTCGGCCCGCATCGACGAGCTGCAGCGCCGGGTCGAGGGCCAGGGCGCGGTGGTCGAGCGGCTGGCCCGGCTGGAGGAACAGGTCTCCGCCGCCCGGGCGGCGCTGGAGCGGATCGAACGGCGGCTGGAACCGCAGGAGACACCATGACCACCCAAATCGCCGGCTACGCCTCGCTGTTCTGGACGCGGGATCTCAATGACGACGTCGCCGCCGCCGGGGCTTTCGCCGCCTCGCTGGCCCGGACCGGGGCGGCCGGGGTGCGGATGCTGTGCCAGCACGAGGCCGACAGGCCGGTCGGCGTCTGGGACGAGATCGTCGAGGACGGGCGCGGCCTGTTCGTCCGTGGACGGATTATCGAGGCGACGCCCCAGGCGCGAATGTGCGCCGCCCTGGTCAGGGCCGGGGCGCTGGACGGGCTGTCGATCGGCTTTCGGGCGATGAAGGCGCGGCCGGACGAGAGCCGGCGGCTGCGGGTGCTGACCGAGGTCGAGCTTTGGGAGGTGTCGGTGGTGACCTTCCCGATGCTGCCCGGGGCGCGGGTCGGCTCTGTTTCCCTTCTCCCCTCGCGGGAGAAGGTGGCCGCGTAGCGGTCGGATGAGGGGGCTCACCGCCTTCTCAGCGACGAACACAGAACGGTCCGGCACGCCCGGCGCGACCCCTCATCCGTCGGCTTCGCCGACACCTTCTCCCGCAGGGGGAGAAGGAAACTCACGGAGACTACCCCACCATGAAAGAGACCAAACACGCCGTGGCCGAGCCGGCCGCGCGGGCGGCGATGCATGAGGTGATGGCCGCGTTCGAGGCCTTCCGCGCCGCCAATGACGAGCGGCTGGCGGCCATCGAGGGCCGGCGACCCGATGGGCTGCTGGAGGAGAAGGTGGCGCGGATCGACGCCTCGCTGCAGGCGGCGCAGGGGCGGCTGGACCGGGCCATGGCCGATGGCCGGCGGCCGACCCTGGCCGAGTCCCCGCGGCTGATCGTTCCCGACGAACGCAAGGCGGCCTGGGACGGCTATCTGAAGACCGGCCAATCGGCCCTGACCATGCTGGAGGCCAAGGGCCTGTCGGAAGGCGTGCCCACCGCCGGCGGTTATGTCGCTCCGCCCGAGACCGAGCGGATGATCGAGCGGCGGCTGGCCATGGCCTCGCCGATGCGCGAGATCGCCACGGTGCGCACCATCGGGGCGGGGGTGTTCCGCAAGCCGGTCAGCACGGCCGGCATCGAGTCCGGCTGGGTGGCCGAGACGGCGGCGCGGCCGGAGACCGACCCGCCGGTGCTGGCGCTGCTGGAGTTCCCGGCCGCCGACCTCTACGCCAGCCCGGCCGCCACCCAGGCCCTGCTCGACGATGCCTTCGTCAATCTCGACGAATGGCTGGCCGCTGAGTGCGAGGACGCCTTCGCCGGCCAGGAGACCCAGGCCTTCGTCACCGGCGACGGGGTCAACAAGCCCAGGGGCTTCCTCAGCTACACCAAGGTCGCCGAGGCCGGCCATCAGTGGGGCGAGATCGGCTACGTGCCCTCGGGCGCGGCCGGCGGCTTCGAGGCCAGCGACCCGGTCGACCGGCTGATCGACCTGATCTACGCGCCGAAAGCCCAGTACCGGGCCAACGGCCGCTTCGTGATGAACCGCCGCACCGCCTCCAGCATCCGCAAGTTCAAGGACGCCGACGGTAACTACATCTGGTCGCCGGCCACGGCGCCGGGCGCGCCGGCCACTCTGCTGGGCTATCCGGTCAGCGAGATCGAGACCATGCCGGACGTGACCGAGAACAGCTTCAGCCTGGCCTTCGGCGACTTCGCCAAGGGCTATCTGATCGTCGACCGGGCCGGGGTGCGGGTGCTGCGCGACCCCTACAGCGCCAAGCCCTACGTGCTGTTCTACACCACCAAGCGGGTCGGCGGCGGGGTGCAGAACTTCGACGCCGTCAAGCTGATGAAGTTCGCGGTCAGCTGAGACGGCTTGCTCCCTCCCCTTCATGGGGAGGGCCGGCCGGCTTGCCGGCCAGGGTGGGGGAGTCTCTCGCCACCCGGACGCTCCGGTGACTTCACGAGACTCCCCCACCCCGGTCGCTGCGCGACCGACCCTCCCCATGAAGGGGAGGGAGGCATTCACGGATATCCCCCATGCCCCCCATCACCCTGGCCGAGGCCAAGGGCTTCCTGCGCGTCACCGACGACGCCCAGGACGGCCTGATCCAGCTGCTGATCGACGCCGCCATCGGCCGCATCGAGGCGGCGGTCGGCCTGGTGCTGGACGAGGCCTCGCCGGCGCCGCTGCGGCTGTGTCTGCT
>Ga0299912_10003236_pt1 | contig 13333 bp, 15 predicted proteins | sample RVTome_2_FD_207667 | JGI IMG/M metagenome (GOLD analysis project Ga0299912, IMG submission 207667) | Soil microbial communities from uranium-contaminated site in the Upper Colorado River Basin, Wyoming, United States - RVT95D214 (version 2) ...
CCTGGGGTCGTAATAGACCTGGACCCCGGCGAAGATCTTGTCCGAGGGGGCGCTCTGCTCGTAGCCGGCGATCTCCTGGTCTTCGATCGTGGCGTCGGCCGAGTAGAGGGGGTTGAAGGCGTCGAAAGACAGGCGGCCGTCGTTCTCCTGGTAGACGATGCCGAGGACCGAACGCTCGACCTCGTTGATGTAGCTCGAGAGGTTCCGCCGGTTCCGGACATAGCGGCAGAGCTCGGAGTCGGCCAGGGCCGCCTTCGCGGCCGTGAAGGCGGCGGTGTTGATCTGCGTCGAGTCCAGGCCTAAGACCTTGAGCAGGAAGAACCGGACGATGTCCGCGGCGTTGGTCATGAGCGAGGTATCCGACTCGCCCGGGATGTCGCTTATCTTCGCGCCCTCGACGTCGCAGGAGATCTCGCCCGTCGGCGTATAGCTCGAGAAGGTGAACTTGCAGTTGGCCAGGTCCTTGGTCACAAAGGCGGTCACGTCGGCGCCGGCGTCGTAGACGGCCGGGATAGCGTAGAGTGTCTGGAAGGCGGCGTCGGCGATCGTCCATTCGGTCCCGTTCGCGGGGCTCGTGTTCGAGCAGAGCGGCCGGATCCCGGAGACGCGGCCGAAGCAGAGGGGGATGGGCTTGCCACGGTCGGCCTCGAGTACGCCGGCCCCAAAGAGGGGGCTGACCGGGACCTGGCGCGTCAGGAGCTCGAGGTAGTTCACGGTATCGAAGGAGACCCGGTCCCGGAGCCAGCGTTCGTCCTTGACATAGCCGGTATAGACCAGGGCGTACTCGGTGAGGGGCAGGAACTCGCCGCCAAAGAGGACATCGATCGGGGCGTTCTTCCAGCTCCAGGCCGTCCAGACCTTATCGAAGAAGCGCTTGTTATTGGCCAGCTCGACCGTCAGGTCGCCCGAGGCCATGCCGCCGCCGGTCAGGAAGTCTGTCTGCTCCGATTGGATGGCCGGCAGGGAGTCCTTGAGAAACAGGGGCTCGTAGTAGATGCCGTCGAAGATCTTGCCCTTGCCGTTCCGCCCGATGCCGGAAGCGAAATGGAGCCGGAAGAAGGCGACGATGTAGACCGATTCCCGGTCGGCGGCGCCGTCGTCCGTACAGCGGACGTAGATCTTCGAGTTCGCCTCGTCGAAGTAGTAGCTCCCGGCGTTGGCGTCGACCAGGGCGACCGAGGCCCGGGCCGTGAGGGCCGCCCCGTTCTGCTCGACTCCCTGGAGGGCCCGCCAGGTCTTCCCGAAATCCCCCATCGCGTAGAGCGCGGCCCAGGAGATCTCATACGTGTAGGTGTAGCCACCAGTCTTCGTCCAGCCCCGGAGCTGCTCCCGGGGCGTGATCCGGACGAGAAAGTCCCTCTGTGCTGCGGGGCTGGCGATGAGGTTGGCGTAGGTCGGAGCGAGTTCCTGCGCCCCCCAGGTCAGCTCATTGTCCGCCTCGGCCATGTTCCGGTACTCGAACTTGACCCAGGCGGCGGTCCGGAGCGCCTGCGAAATCCTCACCTCGTCGAGAGTGGCATCAGAATACTCGAGACCGTAGCAGGACCCCATGATAAATTGCTCGGCGCTGCGCCAATCCTGAGCGGCCCCACCCGAAATGTTTTCATAGTCCACGGGTACGCCGTCGACGTAGGTCGTCCCATATCCGCTCCGGTCGAATGAAACGACGATATGATGCCAGTTGTCATCGGTGAAATAATAGCCCGTATAAACGACGAGCGTGGGCCCGCAAGTATAAACGAGCTGCTGGCCGCCGCTATTAAATACCGTAAAGCACCAGCCTGAAAACGGGGCGGTCGTGAAGCGTTTGTCGAGAAAGCGTTTCCAGCCGGCCACGTTAACCCCGCGTTTGTAATAGCATTCCACGGTGAGGTTCCCGAGGCCGAGGTTCGGAAAGTCGAGCGTGTCGCTATCCGGGACCGCTATGTAATCATCGAGAGCGTCGAAGTCCTGTCCATATCCAATTCGCCCGGCGGCCTGGACCGGCTCATTGGCCGCTTTCTTCGTCCCGTGGTTGACATTGGCCGTCGAATCGTGGATGTGGGACGCATCGTAGTCGCTCATGTGGTAGACGGCCTTGAAGTCAGAGTCCCAGACGTTCGCCGGGTCTGCGCCGTCCGCGGCGTCGGCCTTGCCGTAGTAGACGTAGATATAAGTGCCGGCCATCGCCAGGCTGGTCTTCACCCAGAAATCCGCGGTGGCCTTCCCGTCGGAGACGGCCCAGGATTCCCGCTCGTACTTGAGGAGCGTCACGCCGTCATTTGTCGCGAACCGGATGTCATAGCCGTCCGACCGGGCCTTCGCCCCGATGTGGCCGTCCGCGTCAATCTTCACGTAGAGCGGGAAGTCGGCTAGGTTCGCGTCGAGATACGCCGTCTGGATGTCGATGCGTCTGCGGTAGGCCCATCCGGTAAGGAACATTTACAGCGCCTCCCGGAAGCCCAGGGAAACGTCCTTGCGCTTGAGGTAGCGGTGGGAATACTGCGGGAGGTCCGTGAGTCGACCGTAGGCCGTGAGCTCATGCCGGCCGTCGGTCTCCAGGACGCTGTCATAGTCGGGAATGATGAAGAAATAATCCTTCAGCCCGACCGCTTTCCGGAGGGCCTCGATCTCGTCCGTCAGGACGTTCTTGAACTCGAAGCTCAGGAGGTTATAGGGCTCCTTGTCCTCGAAGCTCTCCGGGCCGGAGTCGGCCTCGGTGATGACCGTCGGGTCGACGGGCTGCTTCTCGTAGGTCGAGAAATTCCGCTCCGGCGCCACGGCCGGGTCCGCCCAGGCCAGGCCGGCCTCGACGTAGCCGTCCGGATTGCCGGGGTCAACGATCGTGATCCGGATCCATCGGTAGGTCTGGCTCGCGGCCCAGACGTAGACGAGATAGTTGGCGTGCCAGGCCACGGTCACGTCGACCGAAGGCGACGTCCAGACGTCCGTCGCGTTGGCCTGGAAATGGACCGTCGCCCCGGAGGTCAGGTTGTGCCCGGTGAGCAGGATGGCCCGGAAGGCCTTGGCCGTGGCGAGGTCGAACTTGACCCATTCCGAGGCGCAGCCGGTCGCCCGCCAGACTTTCGACTTCCAGAAATGGACGATGTTGTCGTCCGGCAGGGAGGCGACCTGGGACGAGGCCGAGATGACCGCCGCGGCGAGGAGGTTCTGGTAGCAGAATAGCATGCCCATCTTATTGCTCCCGTCTCACGAGGGATCGGACGCTCGTCCGGGCCCGGCCGCGGGCGGAGAGGACTTCGTGGTGCTTGGCCGTCGCCTCGGCGACCTTCTTGCCGTCGATGTAGAGCGGGATCGTGATCGACCCGCCGCCGCCGCCGCGGCCGGCCGCGCGGAGCTCCTCCTGGACGATCCGCCGGAGCTTCGACTCGGGCGACAGGATCTCGGGCTCGTTCTCGCTGACGTTGACCTGCCGGCCGGCCGGCGTGTAGAGCGTGGTCGGCCGCGTGAAGATGTTCCCCTCCCTGAACGGGATGGGCTGCTGCGCGATGAGCTTGATCTGGATGGCGCCCATCGCGGCGACGGCCGCGGCCAAGATCGGGCCGAAGATACCGCCCTGGGCCAGGGCTTTCGCGATGCCCTCGGCGACGTTGATGATGGCCTGGGCGAGCGAGGCGGCCTTCTGCTGCTTGGCCGCCGCGTGCTGGAGGCTCCGGCGCTTGATGTCGTACTCGGCGTCCAGGCCTTCGATGGCGCGCCGCTGCTCCTCCTCGTTCGTGATCGTCGCCTTGATCGTCTCGAGCCGCTTCTGGTACTCGTTGTCCAGGGCGATCTCTTTGTTCTTCTGGCTCTGCGCGGCGATCGCGTCGAGCTGCCCGAAGACCTGGCTGGCGACCGCCTGGACCCCGGCCATCGTCTCGGACGCCTTCTTCCCGAAGGCTTCCATGTCCTCGATCCACGTCGTGCCCCAGACCGTGACCTTGGGGGCAAACTTCGGATCGCCGATGAGCTTCGCGAGTTCCCGGTGGACTTGGGGAAGCGCCGTCAGGCCAACTTTGAGGGCCTGCTTCTCGACGTTCCGGAGCTGGGCCTGGAGCCAGTCCATCACCTTGCCATAATTCGAGGACGAGATCGCCCCGGTCTTGAAGGCCGCGTCGATCAGGATCATGTCGTTGATGAGGCCGTGGCTCTTGGTCCGGAGCGGATCGGCCTGGTCGATGAGCCCCTGAATGGTCTGCTGGAGCTTCTTCGCGGCGTCGGAACTGGCCTTCGCGGCTTCAGCCGATGTTCCGAGCGCATTGCCGACTTCGTTCACGGCCGGTCTGAGCTTCTCGCTTTGTGCCTTAGCGAGCGCCTCGCTCTCGGCCTTGAGGTCGATGACGAGCTTTTTGAACGCCTCGCCCTCTTTGCCTTCGGCCAGGGCCTTGAGGACGGCAATATTCGACGATCCGTACTTCTTGAAGATTTCGCCCCACTCCTTGACGGACACAATGTCGGAGTCGATAGCGCGGCGGCGAAGGTGAATCATGTTCACGCCTTCTTGCATGAGGCCGTGCGCCCTCTGCTCGTCAGACATGTACTTATCCCACCCCTTTGCGCCGAAGAGCTTGTCTTCGATGTCGACGATGCCCTTGGCGAGCTTGCCCGTCCAGGTGACAACCGTGCTGATAACTTCGCTCAGGCCGCTGACCCAGAGTTTGAACCTGTCCGATTCGACGACCTTTTGCATCTTCTCGGCCATGTCGGTGATCGTCTTGCGCAGGTCCTTATTCCCGACGATGGCCCCACCGACGGATTCCTCCACCTCTCCGAAAAAGTTCTTGAGTTGCTTCATGGAGCCGCCGAAAGTATTGACCTCTGCCTGGGAGCGCTGATACATCGGGAGGAGCTTATCGAGGATCGCCGCCTGCTTCTCCTGCGGACCGAGTCCTTCCTCGACGACGATGCCGTAGCGCGACAGGCCCGCCGCACTCCCCGCCATCGCCTTGCCGACGAGCGTCGCCGCCGACTCAAGGTCGATGCCCATGACGGAGGCAAGGCCCATCGCGCCCTTCGTCGCCTTATCCATCCCTTCTTGGTCAAGGCGGGCCAATTGGATCATCAGGGCTTGCGCCTGTTGAATCTGCTCGTCGCCGTAAACCGTGACTTTCTGCTGTGCTTCGGCGAACGCCTTGTAGTGCTCAATGTTGCCCTGGACGGAACGGCCCGTGGATTCGAGGGCGGACGCGAGAGCCTTGTCGGCGTTTTCCTGGTCGATGGCCGCTTGGATCGAATCGCCGACGACATCTTTGAAAGCCCGCCACGTGGCGTTCATCGCGTTCATCGCGAGCTGGCCGATGGCGAACTGCTTCCACATGCCAGAAAAGGCAGACGCTGCTTTCGGAGTCGTCTTCGTTAGGCTCTCAATAGCCTTGTCGAAGTCCTGGATCTTCGTCGTCGCCCCGGTGGAATCGACGGTGATCACATAGCGGATATCACCTTGCGCCATTAGCCTTTCTCCTCATTCTTCCGCGCCTTGTACTTCTCCATCTCCACGGCTTTGAACGTCTGATAGATGCTGTCGATGGCGCGAATGAACAGCGTCCGGACAACACCGCTCAACCGGTTGGAGGCAGAGTAAAGAGCGAGACCCGCTGCCCCGCTCTCCATCATGACTTGGTTCACGTTCTCCTGATGCCAGTTCCAGCAAGCGACCTCGAACGCGCTCATCCTCTCGCCCGCCTCTGCCAGCCGGCAGTTGGCGCATGCTCCCGTCTCCTCCCCTACCTCGTGCCGGTGATCCTCGGCCCGGAGGTGCGATGGCCAGGACCCTTCGTAGAGCTCGAGGTAGCTGGTCAGTTTTTTAGGAAGTTCTCCGGGGCGGAGGCGAAATTGAACAGCGCGAGCCCCAGGGGCATCCCCTCCGGGATCAGGACCGCCCCGTCCTCGGCCTTCTTTTCCTTGACGGCAAGGTTGACCAAATCGGGGATGAGCAGGGCCTTGTTCTCGGCCGTGCATTCCCAAGGCGTCCCATCTTCGCGTTCGAGGTTCCAGCCGACGATGCAATCCGCCAAGGCCGCTCGGATCTTTGCGCTCGTCCTCGGCTTGCCCACGTAGTCGAGCGAGATCTGGTCATTATCAAGGGCCGTAACGGTGAACTGCACCATGCCGTTCGCAACTTCAAACGACACTTCCGCCGAAGGCTTCCTTTCCTTGACGCTGAATTTCATTGTTCCTCCGTCACGCCAGAAGCGACGTGACCCTCGTGTTCATCAGCCCCGCGTACACGGGAAGCGTCAGGCCGGTCATGCCCGTGGGGGCGGCGTCGGCCTCGACGGCCCGGAGCGCGATCTTCGCCGGGATGATCTTCGACTCCGCGTACTCCACGTCCTCGATGATGAGCCGGGGGAACTGGAACTTTTTGTAGTAGTAGTAGGTCGAGGCGATCAGCGGCCCGGTGATGACGATGTCCGCCTTCTTCTCGGTCCCGGCCTGCCACTCCGCGAAGTAGGCCGCATTGGCTGCGTCCATCCGCGGGAACTCCATCGAGAGCTTGACCTTGGGCTTCGCGTTTTCCTTAGACTCGAGGATGACCTGGCTTCCGGCGACGTGCTCGCCGTCGAACGACCGCTCGATCTCGAGGGTGAACGCCTTGGGCTTGATGACGTCGCTGCCGCCGAAGTCGGCCCCGCCCTGGGCGTTCATGCGGAAGACGGACTGGTAGGCCTTGGCCCGGTGGTGGGCGTTGGCCGGATAGGTGACCGCGGCCATTGCGGTGATGACCGTGGAATTGTCGATGACCCGACTCCCGCGCACGTTGAAGCTGGCCTTGACGAGGCCGCCGCTGAACGAATAGGTCGCCTTCATGACCTTGAAGGAAGGCACGACATGAATCTTGGTGAGCTTCTCCGTCGCGTAGGTCGCGAATAGCCCGGCCGCCGAATTCGCCAGCGACAGCGCGTGCAGCCAGGCGGCCGTCGCCCCTTGCTGCGTCGGCGCCGGCGACGCGCCCATGAGCAGGGCCAGGAGGACGTTCTCCAGCCCGTCCCAGCGGTAGTCGCAGTCCATCGAGAAGTCGGTCGGGTTGATGTTGCCCACGTCCAGGTTCTTCTCGAATGCCGTGGCCTGGTCGTCCTCGAGCATCCCGACGCCGAGCTTCGGCGCGCCGGGATTCAGGAGATAGATCCCGTTGCCGGCCACATTGACGTCGATCTCCGTGTCCCAGGTCACGCCCTTCTTGATGGCTGACTTGTTCAGCCTGGCTTCGATATCACCCATGATTGCCTCCTAAAACGAATTCACCATCGTTTGATGGTGTGTTTCCATGTGCTCGCCTTGGTTCGGAAATAACGCGAGATTGTCCTCTCTGTTGTTCCTCTTATCCCCGTCTATATGATGGACGACCTCTTCCCTTGTGAGCCGCCTCCCGAGTTTCTTCTCCATTGCCAGCCGATGTACGCGGACATAGCCGTCACGCCGCGCCAGGTGGTGGCCTGACATCTTTATGAGCACGTATCCCTGCGCGTCGACTATTTCACCTATAAGCCCGCGTCGCGGATGATGCTTGGTCAGAAAGCACTGCAGGCATCTCTTTGAGTCCGACCACATCGGCTGGCCGCACTCCGGACACGTGATCTTATGGACCGGCAATGTCACGTCTCCTCGCCGCTGTGCGCGGCCTTCTTCTGCTTGACTTCCGCGGCGTCGCCGTCGCGGATCCAGACCTTCGCGGCCTCCTCGGGGATCCCGAGCTCGGCCGTGTCGATCACGTCTCCGGGCTTCACGAGAACCCGGTCCAGATGCTGTGCCGGGCCCTTCCACTTGATGATCATGAGTTACCTCCTATTCAACCCTGACCCGGTAGATCCGGACGAGGGTCTTCGTATCCGAAAAGCTGATCGTGAACTTGACGTCGTAAACCCCGGCCGTCACGGCCGTGAGCCAGGCCCAAGCCCCGTCGTTATCTCCGGTGATTAGCGCGGTCCCGGACCCAAGGGTGAGCCCCGGGGACGGGGTGACCGCCACGGTGCCGGAGGTGACCGTGACGCCCGTGGGCAGGTCGCCGCCCTGGAACGAGAAGCCGACGTAGTCCTTCTCCCCAACGAACATGGTCCGCTCGCCGTGGATTGTAGACATGGCTAGCTCCTATCCGTCAGCACGATTCGCTCTGATGGTGTGATGAGCAGGATCCTGGGCTGCGGAGTCATGGTCTTGAAGCGATCCTTCGGCGCCAGAATAATGATCCTGGGGGACTCGGGAACGGCCATGATCCTCCGAACCGGCCGGAGGATATCGAGGATGATGGCCGTGCCGACGATCCACCGGAAGACGTAATCGGCGCCTGAACCGAGGTCGGAGACGGATATGTGCGCGGTGATGGCGGCGACCAGGTCCGCGCCGAGGCCCGAATCCGCCAAGGCCGCGCGGGCCAGGACCGCGGCCAGGTCCACGCCCGCCCCGGAGTCAGAGACGGACTTTGGAACGATCCCCTCGATCTTCGAAGCGGCGTCAACACCGGCGCCGACGTCAGAAAGCGCGAGCCTGGCGGCGACGACTAGTGCATCGAGACCGGACCCGGCATCAGCACGGGTCACTTTCGCGAGCAAAGCCGCGACGACATCATTCCCGGTACCGGAATCCAAGACGGACTTCGACGAGCCCTGAATGACCCTGGTCACAGCGTCGACTGCCGCCCCTAAGTCCGCAAGCGAGACGCGCGCCAGGAGCGAAACCAATGTCTCGGCGCCGGAACCCGCGTCAGCCAGGGCTATTCCGACAAGGATTGAGAGCGAGTCTATTCCGAAGCCGCCATCTGTAACCGGAATTCTATCGAACAGGCCAAGGGCGTCGACGCCGCTCCCGGTGTCGCCGATCGGGATCCGGGCGGTAAGCCCAAGGCTCTCGGCGCCGCTTCCGGAGTCGCTTATGCTCTTTGCTCCGCCGCCTTCGGCCTTGGAGACCTGGTCGGCCCCGCTGCCGGTGTCCTGCACCGACTTGGCCGTGGGCTTCTCCTGGTAGCCGTGCAGGAGCCCGCAGGCGAAGATAAGCCGGTCCGTGAACTTCCCCTTGACGCTTCCTAGCGCATAGCGTGTCGCCATCGTCCTAACTCAGCACCGGGTTGGGGTCGACATAGATGGAGCGCCCGCTCTCGTATTTGCCGAAGCGGAGGTCGCACAAGACATGACCAGCTTGGCCGGTCGTAATCGTCACAGAGAAGCCGACCCACGTGCTGCCGTCGGACAGCACCTGTGTCGACTTGGCGTAGGCCAGCGACTGCCCGCTGGCCTCGTCCAGGTACGTCGCCTCCAGGTACAGCTCGTCAGCTGTCGGGTAGGTCGAGAACACCGAATCAGCCCGCGCATAGACCGTGACCGTGTACGTCCCGGCGGCGAGGTAGATAACAATCGGCGCGCGAGCAGCATGACCATAGCAGCCATCCAGACCAGAGTGGCAGAACTTACCGAGCGTGAAAAGGTTGGTGAACGGCGTCATTTTGAGCGCGTAATCTGAGCCGCCCGACCGCACAACAGAGGTTTGCCTCTCGATGGTCATGCAGCCGTTGATAGAGCCGTTGGCGGCCAGCGAACCCGACGGCGCCCATACGTGCTTTTCCCATCGCGACACGCCAGACCCAGAGCGGCTTGCGTTGACCAAATCGCGCGACGTGCAGCCGTTCAAGTAGAGTTGGCTGCCGTCGGCTGCGGTGAAATCATTCGTATCGTGCGCGGTCGTCTGGCCGAAAGTCGATTCTTCCATTATGACGTGGGCGCCGTTGGCGAGATGAGCGCCGACATCCTGGCTATAAGTTCCGCCGCCGTCAAACGTGGTGCGGCGGACTCGCGCGTGCCCGCGGTCGAAGCGGATTCCGACATTTCGATTGCCAACAATGATGCTATCTTCGATGAGGGCGAATCCGTAGCCGTAGAGGACGAGGCCGTAGGCAAGCGTTGCATGCCGCGCCTCCTGCACCTTGCAGTTCTTCATCTCAAAGTATTCAAAGTTGTCCATGCCGATTTGGCCGCTGTTGTAGGTGTTGAACGCGGACCCCTTCACCTCCAGGTTATAGAAGCCCCACCTGGCGTCGCCCGACCAGCGCATGGCGTAGGCGCCGCCGTTGAAGTCGATGATGGGGCGGACGTCTGAGGCGTCGCCCCAGGGGTCGTCCAGCGACGTGCAGCCGCGCAGCTCGATCAGGCCGAGGGCGGACGTTCCGTCCTCATCGGCCAAGATGTCGGCCGACGCGACCTGGCTGGTCCCCGCGCGTATCTTCGCTATGTCGCCGGCGCTGCGCACGGTCACGCTGGTGAACTGGCCCGTGGTCAGCCAGGCCGTCGACGTGGACAGCCCGTTCGCGCCGTCGTTGCCGCCGTCGAGGTCGATGTAGTAGGTGGTGCCGATGGGGTTGCGGTCGAATTGTGCCAGGGCCCGCCCGCGGATCTCGGTCAGCGTGTCGCGGTACTTTAGGGCCAGCCGCAGCAGCTTGGCCTGGTACCACTCCAGCACGTCCTCGCGTATGGCCTCGGGAATGTCGAAGTGGAGGCCGTCACGGATGGACTGGTAGTGGTCGACTATGCGGGCCAGCTTGGCTGAGTAGCCGTCGCGGATTGCGACCAGCTGGTAGTCTTTCTTGACGTACAGGGCCCTGTAGTGCATCTGGTCATCGCGCTGCCGCCAGGTGCGGAAGGGATCGGTCTGGTAGCTGTCGGCCACCAGTTGCAGCAGCTCGGTCCGTGTCAAACTCACGCAGGGCCCTCCTGTCTCAGCTCAGAGTGATCTGAAGTGTCAGCTCCCAGGTCTGGCCGGCCACCTTCGTCCCCTGGCTGGACACAACTCGGTTGAGGTTGTCCGCGCTGTCGCTGTTGCCGTTGGCCACCGTGAACTCGTTCCACGCGAAGTTGGCCTCGGAGCTCCCGTAGGTCGATTTCCACGTGGCCAGCTGCGACGTCCCGTACGTCGGGTAGGTCGCATCCATCGCCTTGTAGAGCTTGTTCGTCGAGGCCTGCAGGCCGGTTTGCGTCGCGGCCGCGGCCGTGCTCGAGTCGCCGACGCCCAGGTAGGCGTTGGTGTTGTCGAACTTGACCCCGCCCGTCCCGCAGACGAGGCTCCAGAGCTCGTTGATCCCCTCGTTCAGGAGCAGGTTGCCCTGAATCTCGGTCGTCTGCGCGGCGCCGAAAAGGCGGAGCGCCTCCTCGTCGGTGTAGGTCCGGTTGGCCCGCCGATCCTCCTCCGAGGCCCAGCGCCGGATCCGCCAGGCGGTCTTGTACTGGAGCCGGTCGGAGATCGCCACGACCGGGCGCGCGCTGGCGCCGTCGTTGCCGCGGCCGGCGTCGACGGCGGGGCGGATGTCCCTCTGCATGTTGCTGTCCATCTCAGTCCTCCTTAGGGCCGTGCTGTTTCTCGACGAGCTCGGCGATTTTCTTGTCCGCATCGGCCTCGGTGAAGCCCATCGACAGCAGCTGCAGCCGGAGTTCGGCGACGCTCGTGTCGCGGTAGGCGTTCTTTGCCGGGTCGTAGACGGAGACGACCTCGCGGGTCTTGTGTCCCTTGATTCCCATGAGTTCCTCCTAAGCTCCGAATGGGTCCCCGGCGATCTGAACCAGGAACCGTTGCTCGAAATAGCCGAAGCCTGCGGCGAGGTTCTCGCCCTCGTCGGTCATGCTCGTCCCCAGCCTTGCGTAGATGGTGAGCGCGCCGAGCGTCCCGGCGGCGCCGGAGCGGGCGTCCGCGTCGACCGCCTTGCGGATGTCCGCGATGGCGTGCTCCATTTCTTCGACCAGGTCCGTGTGGGACTGGACCACTCCCTTGACGACGACCTCGAACTCCTCGGTGTACTCGCCGTTGATCTCCTCAGGGGACTTGCCCTCGCCGGCGAAGACCCCGTAGACTGGGAAGGAAGCCGCTTCGCGGTCCCCGATGTGGCGCCGAACGATCGGGCCGGGCGTCTTCCAGTACGACTCGCCCTCGGTGATGGCCTTGAGGACCGCGATGATTCGGTCCAGGACTTGGAGACGAAGGGGTTTCGTGGGCGTGCTCACGACTTCCCCCTGCCCTCGGCGGCCATCTCCTCGGCTCGACGGAGAACGGCGGTCTCTGCCATCATCTCCGCGAGGGCCGGGCGCCGCTCGTCGATGACCCGTGAGAACCAGCGAGACGCAGGCACGTGGACATCCAGCTTCGTCTTCTTGGTCAGCGCGATCCCGAGGTATTTCGAGGCGCCCATCCTAGCCGTCTCTCGGACCTGAGTCCGGGAGAGTCCCGGCAGGATCCTCCTCAGCTCGCGCCGCTGGACGCCCTGCTCCTTGCGGTACATGAACCAGGCCCAGCGGCGCATCCGCGGCGTCACGGTCGGGTGGGTCACGCCGCCCTCGTCCTGGATCTTGGCGTACTTGGAGGAGACGCCGGCGCCGGCGAGGTTCGTCCCCACCTTGGCGGTGTAGAACTCGCCGGTAAGGTCGACCTGGAACGAGACGCTGCGGGCGAGCTGGCCGGTTTTCCGACCCTTGCCGCTCTTCTGGAGGTCGGCGGCCGAGCGCTTGAGCTGCTTGACCGTCTCGGCGCACCAGATCGACAGAACCTTCCTGGCCGCCGGAGGGATCGAGTGCAAGGTCGCGGACTTCTTGATCGCCCCGCTGAAGTCCGCTTGGAGGGTCATCATATCCGGAAGCTCCTGTACTTGGCCAGGATCTCCTCGACCTCCCGCAGCAGGCCCCGCTCGATCCGCGTCGTCGAACCGTCCGGGAAAGTGCGGGACGACTCACCCCACTCCGAGCCCTGGGTCTTCTTCCACTCACGGGCTGTCTGGATCGAGAACGCCAGTCGGAGGTCGCTCGGAAGCGCGGTCTCGCCCACGCCGACGGTAGCGCCCTGGACGACGAAGCCGGCCGTGAGGGTGGCCTTGACCGTCTTCGGGCCCTTGAGCCAGACGCCGCTCGTCTTCTCAAGGCGGGCCAGATAGCTCGGCGCCTCGCCAGGATAGAGGATGAAGTCCTCGTCGATACCCTCGGTCAGGAGAACGTCATCCTCGTAGAGCGAGGCCAGGTTGCTCACCGGACCGTTCGGCAGCCAGAGGGTCGGCCTCCCGCTCCCGTCGAAATAGGCGTTCGTGTACACCGTCTTCGCCAGCGTCCGGACGAGGTGGGACTCGAACATCACCGTCACGCTGTCGACCAGGAGCTCGAGGAGCGCATCGTTCTGGTTCCCCGAGAAGCCGGGGCCCAGATAGGCCTTGAGCTGGTCGAGCGTGACGAGGGAGGACGCGGCGACGGGCATCTATCGTCTCCCGGCCCTGGCCTTGTTCGCCGGCGCGCCCCGCTCCATCTTGTTCTCCGGAGCGCCAGCCTCGATCTTCACCTGGCCGGGCACGACCGCGCGGCCGTCCGCGGTAAGGACCGTGGCGATCGGGACGGGCATGTCA
>Ga0299912_10003237_pt1 | contig 13332 bp, 9 predicted proteins | sample RVTome_2_FD_207667 | JGI IMG/M metagenome (GOLD analysis project Ga0299912, IMG submission 207667) | Soil microbial communities from uranium-contaminated site in the Upper Colorado River Basin, Wyoming, United States - RVT95D214 (version 2) ...
ATCGCCCCGACCCAGCCCTGGTATATCTTCTGGCCCATGGGCATCCTGGAGCCCTTCTCGGTATCGTCGGTCTTCATCTTGGGTTGAGCTTCAGCCATCTGTTCCCACCTCACAACCCTAGCTCACCAATCGCCACTTTGATCGTGGCGCGGGTGTGGTCAAGCAAGACAACGTCGTCTATTGTGATTTGGAGAGTGTAGTAGTTACGCGTGCGGTCGGGGAACGAATGTAGAATCGGTTCCGATATGTTGAACCCGCTCCCGATGGTCATGTCCGCAGAGTTGTTCATTCTGCTGAGGAAGTAGTTGTACCATGCCCATCCGTGCTGGGTTACGAGCTGTATAGTGAGGCCGGATCCGTCATCGTTCCCGTACGCGGTCGTGCCCGAGTACAGCAGGTCCGCGTTGACCCCCTTCGAGCCAGTCCCGCCGATTGTCACGTTGCTCCCCTGCATCGTTATCTGTGTGATCATCACGACTCGCGCAGGAGCATCGGACGTGCCTAGGTTCTTCACGACGAACTGAGGCCCTGCGACGATGAACTCTCCGTCTGTCTGGTTGACGATGACCGCGCCGTTCTCATAGACTATGTGCTGCTCGACATAGTATCGGTTGGGGCTGTAGATCTCGAGCGCGCCTCCGGAGCGTCCATCGTTCGTCGGGCTGAGCGACATCGCCTGGCCCGAGGTGTCAGAGATGTATGTGAAGCTGAGGTTCATCCAGGGCTTGATGTTGAGCCCGATGGGCGTGAATGATAGAATACCCGCAGTTGCGGCTGCGAAGACGGGTATCCCGTCACAGCTCAGAGAGATAGGTATGAATATCGGCGACGGCGCGATGAGCGCGTTCGCGCTGTTGGATATTGTGATGTCTACCTGAGACTTCAGTGCGCTGAACTGCTGCACCACCTGCGTCATGTGCGTGCTTTCGTTGTCGCTCATCCAAACTGGGACGAACTGGTTCGTGAACATGCCGAAGAAAGTCAGGAAGACAAGCAGCGCCATGATGGTGCCGACCGTCGCTGCGACACCCTCGTCATCCCACCGCGGAGACTTCTTGATCCTTTCGCCGGTCGAATCTGCAGAATAGAACGCGTGCTGGGGGGACAAAGACATTCTACCACCAAATAGGGGTTTCGAAGCAGACTAATCAGCGCCTGGAGCATATTTAATACTGTCGTTTCCGGTATCGTCTCAACGACGCTTGTGGATTGGAAAAAGAAATCGTCTGGAGCAGCCGTTTCCAGAAGTCATCTGCAGGCCGAAAATCGATGTGTAAAATCCGCAGAGAAATCATGTCGGAATAGCACTCCGGACGAGGCTGTGTCCCCCGCCAAGATTTAATATAGGCTATGCGTAACTTGCCCTCTGCTCCTGGATGCCGTGGTAACTCAGTTTGGGAGAGTGCAAGACTGAAGATCTTGAAGTCGCTGGTTCAAGTCCGGCCCACGGCACCATATGTTCTCTCGACTCCGATGGTAGGCGATTCTCCCCTAACGACGGCATAAGATAGATAGATTAAATTGGCGCGACGCTCTTAGAGCACCGAAAGGGGGAGAAGCACATGCCGATAAAGTCGTTCGAGTTGATCGCGATCGACGCGAAGAGGTTCTCCAAGCTCGGGGAGAGAATTCCCCATCTTAGGGTTGACCACAACACCGCAGTCACGAGCGTTACGCCGGTTTCGGACAAGGAAGCGCAGCTCGACTTCAGGTTCACCGTCAGCTATGTCGGAGTGGGCGTCATCAAGATCGAGGGCAAGGTTGTGTGGGAAGGCGATGCGAAGGCCGTGGCCACTCAATGGTCCCAGACGAACGCACTCCCGAACGAAGTCTTCACGCCCATCCTGGGCGCGATATTCGCCAACTGCATGCCCGCAGCAGTCGTTTGCGCAAGGGACCTTGGACTTCCGCCACCGATACCTCCGCCCCAGATTAAGATGGGCAATCAGCCGAAGTCCGGGGGCGCGAAGGCCACGCACTCGATGGAAGTCGCCTGAACCAGGCCGGCGGATCCTGATATCATCTGATGTGGTCCAGCGAGAACGAACCGATGGTCACGTTCGCCTTCGTCGCCGTGTATCTGATGAACGCCCTCGACTGGACGTCACAAATGCCCCTCACGGACAGGAAAGTGTTCAGGTTCTCGACCTTGAACTCGATCATGCCGTCCATGAGCGAACCAATCATCTGGATCTCCTGCTCGCCATGCACACCCTTTTCGATGGTGTACATCGCCACGGCCCCATCCCTCTTCCTCCTTCCCACGACTGGGCTCAGGAACCTGAATGCCGTGCCGGGGTCGAGGTAGGCGATGAGCGTTGATATGGACCTGAACCCGACTCTGTAGTACTGGTGCTTCTCCTTGAACTTCTTGGCGGCATTCTCGACCGCCTTCTGAATCGATTCGTAGTCCGTCGGCGCTTCGACGTACTCCGTGTACGGGTCCTGGGTATCGTCGCCCATGCTCCGCGAGTACGCGTCGACGTATCTCACGAGACCGAGCTTCTCGTACTCCTCGTACCCTGAGACGACGTACTGCAGCTCCTCGCGAATCTCCTTCGGCGTCTTCTCCGTAAGTATCCAGATGGCAGGGACGCCTTTCTTGAGCCCCTCGGCGATGAAGACGCTCACCAAGACTTCCTTTCCGGTGAACGGAGGGCCGTAGACCAGGATGTTCGCGCCGAACGGGATGCCGCCCAGGAGCAGGTCGTCCAGCCTCGTTGTCCCGGACTTCACCTTCTCCATCTTGAACTCTATGAGCCTCTCCTGCTCGCGCTTCTCGATCTCCTCGGTTATGACGCCCTGTTCCCTCATCCGTAGGTCCTCTTCCTTGATCGCGAGGTACTTCTCCTTGGCCCGGATCTCCTCTTCCTTCGCGGTCACCTCCGCCTGGAGCTCCTCGAGCCTCTTCTTGAGTGTCAATTCGTCCTGGGATGTCAATTCGGACTTCGCCTGGTTGACCTTCCTTAGCTCTTCCTGGAGGAGCCGTTCCCGGTACATCAGGTCCTCCTCGCGCCTGAGCATCTCCTCTTCCTTGTACTTCATCGGCTCCTTGAGCTTCCGCATCTCATCGTCGCGCATCTTCAGGTCGTCCCTGAACCTCTGGATCTCCTGATCGCGTATTGCGAGTGTGCGCTCCGCCCTCTGGGCTTCCTCGAGCTTGCGCATGATCTCCTGGTCAGCGATCTGGCCCTTCCCGCCGGTGAGTTTGAGCATGTCGTCCTTCTGCTTCACCTCGACCTGAACAGAGGCGAGCTTCGCTTCGAGGCTCTGGGCCTTCTCCATCAGGTCGACCTCCCTGCGCGCGGCCTCCTCGAGCTTCTGTATGGTCTCTGCTGACGCAGGCCCTCCAGACACGGCGGGCATCGAAAACCCGCCCTTGCTCAGGGCTTCTTCCTTCGCCAGGAGCTGTTTGCCGAGTGCGTCGAGCTGAGCCTGGCGCTCGACGACCGCCAGTTCCTGCTTCTTGATCTTCTGCTCGTCCGGAGCCATTTCTGCGATCTTCGACTCGATCGTCTCCTTGAGGGCGGAGACCACTTGCTCGAGCTGCATGATCTTGAGTTCCAGGTTCTCCCTGTTCGCCATCTCGGACGCCAGCTTGTCCGTCAGGGTGGCCACGTCCGCCTCGGACCCCTGCTGGCTCTTGATGAACTTGATGACCGCTATGCTGCCTCTCTTGACGTTCTCGAACTCCTCTTCGAGGTGCTTGGCCTTCGCCTTCTCGAGGTCGAGTTCGCCCTTTGCTTTTGCCAGTTCCTCAACGACCGCCTGTGGGTCGAAATCGCCGGACTCGAACAGTCTCAGCTTCTCTCTGAGGGTCTCCCTGAGCTGTATCAGCTCGGCCTCTCTGGCCAGCGTCTCATTCGGCCCTATCGCCCTTGGCGCGGCCTCCTGTGCGCGGGTTTCGTCGAGCCATGAGTTCACGTCGTTCTCCTCGCCGGAGAGCCACTTGACTAGCGTATCGTCTCGGGGCATCTCCCTGTCGGCAGCTGCAGCTTCAGGCTCGGACCTCTCCTTCCCAGAAAGCCAGTCGTCAAGGCCATCCTGCCCGCCCGAAAGCCAGTTCGCCAGGGATTGGCTCTGAGGGCCTCCCATGATGTTGACTTCCTGGACGATCTTGCTGGCGAGCTTCTCACCAATCCCTTTGACGGCAGAAAGCTGCTCAATGCTGGCCTTCTTGAGGTCGTCGATCGTGTGATATCCAGCCTCGAAAAGGATCTCCGCCTTGGCCTCGCCCACCCCGGGTACTTGGAGCAGCTGCTCGAGGTTCTTGTCCGTCTCAGGGGTCCCTTCCGGCACTGCCATCTCCTCTTGGCCTGGCTCCAGGCTGCTGTAACAGTGCTCGCACCTCTTAGAACCTACCGGTGATTCAGCGCCGCATATCGTGCAGACCACGGTGTTATCTGGAGACTCCTTTTTTGGCATCTGCTCTTCCTAGACCAGTTTGTGGGGGGTTAGGGACGAGTCAAGGCCTATTGCCGTCCTGACGCCAACTTGTGTCAGGGCATCCCTATCTGTTCTAAATAGACTAATTGAAATATATATAGTTACCCAAGTGGAAATCGGCGCTGGATTTGGCGGGCATGCATAGCTTATTATTCGTCGAGCTTGGAGCCGCCGGTGGGCACTCTGGCCGCCAAAAGGAACAATTACTCTGTTAAGCATACTCGATGGACTACCTGATGGCCGACAAACAAGAGAAGAAGGACAAGGGAAAGGAGAAGGAGGAACGGATAGGCGTCTACGTCTGCCACTGTGGGACCAACATAGGGGCCACGGTCGACTGCAAGGCCGTTTCAGACTACGCCCAGGGCTTGCAGGGCGTAGTGGTAAGCCGCGACAGTGTTTACACTTGTTCAGAGCCGGGTCAAGCGCAGATCATAGATGACATCAAGAAGCACGGCCTGACCAAGGTCGTCGTCGCCTCCTGTTCACCCAAGATGCATGAGAAGACCTTCAGGAATGCCATACAATCCGCCGGACTCAACCCGTATTCGCTCGAGATGGTCAATCTTCGTGAGCAGTGTTCATGGGTCCACAAAGACAAGATAGAGGGGACGAAGAAGGCGAAGGATCTCGTGAAGGGGGGTGTCCTCAGGGCGGCGCGCCTTGAGGCTCTGTACCCGAATGAGATGGCGATGTCGAAGGACGTCCTCGTCATAGGGGGCGGCATCGCGGGGATATCGGCCGCCCTCCAGCTGGCCAACTCAGGCTACAAGGTGTATCTGGTGGAGAAGCAGCCCAGCATTGGCGGCAGAATGGCCCAGCTGAGCAAGACCTTCCCAACCCTCGACTGCGCACCATGCATACTGAGCCCCAGGATGGTCGAGGCTGGGGCGCACACCAACATCGCTCTTTACACTGGAAGCGAGGTCGTCGGGTTCTCCGGGTTCCCCGGGAACTACAGGGTCAAGGTGAGGATTGGCCCGAAAGGGGTCGACCCCAAGAAATGCGTCGGATGCGCCAAGTGCGAGAAGGTCTGTCCATCCAAGACTGCCAACGAGTTCGAGGAATGTCTCTACGAGAGGAAGGCGATCTACAAACCCTTCCCGCAGGCCGTTCCCGCATCATACATCATCGATTTCGATAATTGCAAGAAGTGCGGCGTCTGCGTCAAGGTCTGTTCGGCCCACGCGATCGACCTCGAGGAGAGCGAGAAGTTCCAGGAGTTCGATGTGGGTGCGGTGATCGTGGCCACGGGGTTCGACATGTTCGACGTCAAGAAGCTGCACGAGTACGACACGTCGCTCCCAGACGTCATCACAGGCACCCAGATGGAGCGCCTGATGATCAACGAGTGCGGCGCGGGCATGGTGCTGAAGAGGAAGGAGGACGGCAACAGGGTGAAGAAGGTCGCGTACGTCCTCTGTGCGGGCTCGAGGACCAGGAAGGTCGGCGTCCCCTACTGCAGCAAGATTTGCTGTAACTACGCTATCAAGCAGTCCGTCATCCTTCGGAAGACGTTCCCGTACATGCAGGTGTACGTCTACTACATCGACATCCGGTCTGCGGGAAGGGGCTTTGAGGAATTCTATGTGCGGGCCCAAGAGGAGTTCGGAGTGAAGTTCATCCACGGCAAGGTCGCGCAGATCCAGAAGGGCGCGAACGGCATCCTCGTTACGGCGGAGGATGTCACGTTGGGGGAGATAATCGAGAACGAGTTCGACATGGTCGTGCTGTGCACGGCGATGTTGCCATCGAAGGGCACCGAGGATCTTGCGAAGCTTCTCAAAGTGCCGTTGGGAGAGGATGGTTTCATCTCGGAGAAGCACCCGAAGCTCGACCCTGTCTCCACTCACCGGTCCGGGATATTCGCCGCGGGTGTGGTCATCGGCCCGAAGGATGTGCGGGACAGCGTCATAGATGGCAGGAGCACAGCGGCCCACGTTGTGGAGTTCCTCGGCACTGGCAGAATGCTGATCGACCCAGTCAAGGCGTTCGTGACGGACGGCATGAAATGCACCAAGTGGAAGGCGTGCGAGGCGATCTGCCCCGTCAAGGCCATCCAGGTCGACGAGGTCCCGAGGGTCGACACGATAGCATGCATCGGATGCGGCGCCTGTGTGTCAGAATGCCCAGAGGGTGTTTTCGAGCTGGCACACTACACCAACTCGCAGATCGATGCAGAAATGCGGGGTCTATTGGACGAGGAAAGCCCAGACGTCAGAATACTCGGCCTCTTCGGCGATGTGCTCGCATACGTCGCCGCGGACACTGCGGGAACAGCTAGGATGGAGTATCCGCCCTCCATCAGGATAATGCGCGTACCCTCAGTGGCGAGGGTCGCGAGGAAGGAGATCCTCCGTGCGTTCGCCTACGGCGCGGACGGCGTGCTTCTCTCAGACGAGGAGGGGGGTGAGGTGTCACACATCGCAGAGCAGCGGCTCAAGGCGCTCGGCCCGGAGCTAGACGAGCTCGGCATCGGCAAGGACAGGGTCACATTCGTTCCTATGCTCCTTCCGATCTACAAAGTCCTCCCGAAGTACATAGACACGTTCGACAAGAAGGTCAAGCAGCTTGGCAAGCTCAAGAAGGAGGAGCGGAGGAAAGCCCTCGCTGCATCGGAGAAGAAGGCGGACCCCGTGTTCGGCGCGAAAGGAAGCGGAGCGGCCGAGCCTTCGCGCGCTGGTCATTGACGCCCGCGCACGCGCAATCTGTGAGTGTGGCTCCCTGGAGTAAACATATTTATATGCTGACGGTCAATAAGAATCGAATCTCTGGCCTGGCGTTTCACGGGTGTGCGCATTGGAGAAACGCGTGTTAGTCAAGATCAACAAGGACAAGACAGAACTGACTCTACGCGAAGTGCTCGACAAGATCAAGGAGCTCCAGGACCAGCACCCCGAGATGGATGTCTTCTTCGATGGGGACCAGTACGCGATATGCGGAAGGATGAGAAAGGCGCCTGACTGAGCAGAGCTCTAAGTGCATCTACCGACATCTGGAGGATCATGTCAGGAAGGGCCACTTTGGGGTTGTACAATTCGTACGACCCAGTCAAGTTCCACGAGTCGCACAGGCGCGCCCTTGCCAGAGCCGGTCCGCTGTCGCTCGCGTTCGACTGCAACCTGGCCACCTTCGGATTCCCATACGACAAGGAGCTCTCGACCCCGATCGAGATTGCCCGATGGGTCTCTACGACTACCAGCATCGGAGAGAGCGGGGCTTACCTCATAGAGCTGGCAGAGAAGGGCCGGTTCTCATGCTTTGACTTCCCGAGGAAGGGTTTCCCGCCGCAGCTAGGCGAGGCCGTGGTCACGACCAGGAAACCGACCAAGGAGAAGCTCGTCCAGGCATCTGACGTCAGGTCGGCCCTGAAGTCTGGGAAGTCCATGTTGCTGGTCTTTGGTCTAGGCCCGAGAGGACTTCCCAAAGAGGTCTTCGAGATGAGCCATAAGCATCTGGACATCACTGGGCGGAGCCTCTCACTTGAGACATGTACCGCCTTGGGCGCGGTCGTAGGCAGTCTTCTTGGAAGATGAAGCCGACGGGGGAGTGGGTCAGTACTTCGAATACTTCAGCCCGAGCTCTGGCACCTTGATGCTGTCGCCCTTCGTGGCCCTTCCAACGACCTTCGCTCCGTTTCCGGCGGCTCTGGCGACCGCGGCGGCCTCATCCTCGGGGACGACGAGACAATACCCCATGCCCATGTTGAAGATCTGATACATCTCCTTGTCGGTGACGTTCCCGAGCTTCTGCATGACTGAGAATATAGGCGGCACTCTAATCAGGTCGGTCACCTCGAACCCGACGCCTTTCTTCAGCCTGATCAGGTTCCTCAAGCCACCGCCCGTGATGTTGGCCATGCCTCGCACGTCGAACTTGTCGACGACCTTCAGAACCTGCTTGACATAGATCACGGTCGGTTCGAGCAGTTCTAGCCCGACAGACCGGCCCAGCCCCTTGACCCGGTCTCTGTATCCTATGTGGTTCCGCTCGAATATCTTCCGTGCAAGTGTCAGCCCGTTCGAATGGATCCCAGAGCTCGGCAGACCTACCAGGGCATCTCCTGGCCGGACCCGGTCTCCCGTGATGATCTCGTTCTTCTTCACCATGCCGAGGCATGTTCCCGCGAGATCGAACCCCCTGACGAGTTCAGGGAGTACGGCGATTTCCCCCCCGACGATCGTCATGTTGGACAACCTTGCCCCGGCCTCGAGCCCCTTGCCGACCTCGGAGGTGATCTTCTCGTTCGGTTCGTCGATGGCGATGTAGTCGACGAATGCGATTGGTTCAGAGCCGACGCAGATTGTGTCGTTGACGTTCATCGCGATGCAGTCGATGCCCACGGTGTCCCACTTCTTGAGCGCGTCCGCGACGAGCAGTTTCGTGCCGACGCCGTCGGTGCAGAGCGTTAGCGCGTAGTCCCCGAAGTCTATCAGTCCCGTGAAATGGCCAGGCAGGTCGATTGGCCTTCCCATGCCTTTGCGCTTGTAGCTGAGGTGTTCTACGAGAGCGGAGATGCTGCTAGACTTCTTGTCTATGTTCACTCCGGCTTTCGCGTAAGTCATCCTCTTGGGCGTTTTCGTCCCCCCAGTGCGCGTAGGCGATTGCGTCTTCTGCCTAAACCTTTTGCCTCCGGCGGAGGCAAACAATATCTGTCTGAAGAAGGATAGTGACGGATGTGACCAAGCAGTGGAGGTCCGCTCGCCGGAGGGACAAATACTACCGGAAGGCGAAGAAGGAGCATTACAGGAGCAGGGCCGTCTACAAGCTGAAGCAGATCGATTACAAATTCGATTTGATTGCGCTGGGGTGCACCGTCGTTGACCTTGGCGCGTCCCCGGGCGGCTGGTCCCAGGTCGCCGCGGAACTCGTTGGCCCGACCGGGAAAGTCGTCGCGATGGACATCGACAGGATGATCCCTATCACTGGAGTCAGCTTCATCCGAGGGGACATCAGGAAGGATAGTGTGGTTGAGCGCCTCCTCGAACTAGTACCCGAGGGAGTGGACGTTGTGATATCGGACATGTCCCCTGACATCAGCGGCAACTACCCGTACGACCACGCCCGCTCGGTCGAGCTCTGCGAGCACGCACTCGGTTTTTCCAAAAAGGTCCTGAAGGACGGGGGCAACTTCCTCTGCAAGATGTTCTACGGCGACATGAGCAAAGGCTTCGTCGCCAAGGTCAAGAGAGAATTCGGCGAGGTGCACATCGATCACCCGAAAGCCTCTCGATCGGCGAGTTCGGAAGTCTATGTGGTCGGACTGGACTTCATACGGTGAGAGTCCTAGTCCCAGAATCTCTTCGTACGCGCGTAGGTGATCTCCGCCGCGAGTATGTCCCTGAGGAACTCGTCCTCCTCCGTCTGGTACCGGGCCAGGATCCTCGCGGCCGTGTCCGGGCCGACTCCACGGCCAACTAGCGCCAGGACGGCCTTTCTCCCGTGCGCCATCACGAGGTTGGCGTTCTTGTAGAGGCGCTTCAGCTCCTTCTTCTCCTCCTCGTCGGAGGCGCCCTTCTTGAGCACCCTGAGCTGCGCTTTGGCGTATGGTTGGATCGCCGCCAAGAGCACTCCGCCGCACTTGCTGCACTTCATCTTGTCTTGGAGCTGGGCGACCGAGGACCGCTTCTGGGTCCTGCAGTTCATGCAGACCAGGACCACGTCCTCCTGGAGCAGCCTGTCCTTGAGGGCGTTCAGTACGGCCTTGTCCGCCCTCTGGGGCTGCATCAGCTCCTTGCGAGTACCGATGGCCTCCGTTCCGATATGCGACAGAGGTCCAGTGACGATCTCTATGCTCCCGTCCTGGATCCTTCTCAGCACCTGCTCGGTGGTGTCGATGTCCAGATTCTCCCACATCGTCTTCTGCAACGCCTCTTCGAAGATGGGCGTGTGCTCGAAGACATCGACAAGCTTCGAGAGGTTCAACATCTTGTAGTCCGCGCCCTTCGAGATGGCGCCGAACTTCTTTGCGACATGGACGAACTGCCATCTGAGATAGGAGGAGTTCCTGACCAGCAGCCTCATCAACTGCCCCAGCGAGGCGGGGTCGGTCTCCTTCAGGACCTTCACGACATCCGAAGCTTTGACATTCCTCGGGGTCTCGAGCACGATAGAGTAGACCTCGGTCTGGACGCCTATGCTCTCGCCGAGCCGGGCGGTCAGAAGGCCAGCGACGAGTTTGGACACCGTTTCGTTGACCTTGCTGCCGAAGCAGCAGTTGATCACGATGACCCCGTCGCCCTGCTCGACTGTGACGAGCTTGTCCGTCGGTAGAGGGTGTTTCCCTTGAGACTTGACCCATGACGCGAGGAAGTTCTTGGCGTCCTCATCCCCGGGGTATATCTCCATGGCCTGGAGCCTCCGGATGGTTCCGACTTCCTGGGCGACTTCGAATGGGACCGGGATCTCCTCTCCGACCCAGGATGGCGTCGCAGCGATCTCCTTGACCTGCTCGACAATCACCTCTTCCTCGCCAACCTCGACCACTCGCCAGGTCCTCCCGCGGGTGACGAAGGTCGCATAAGGTTCGGCATATGTGGCCACGAAGCTCTCGTCGAGCGTGCCTATGACGCTCCTCGATGAGACGTCCCTAATCCTGTAGGTCTTCTCGTCTGGGATCATCGATATGTTGTCGAAGAAGTGCCTCATGCCCGAGGTCTTCCTTCTGAATCCGGAGTCGTCGTTCCATAGGATGTGCAGCTCGGCCAGCAACCTCAGCACGTCGTCGAAGTCCTTCCTGAGAAGATCTCTGAATGGGTACGCCTTCTTCACTGTCTGGAACGCCCAGTCCTTGTCCACCCTGCCCTCCGTCAGGGTCATGGCCACTAGCTGGTTGGCGAGCACACTGAGAGGGTTCCCCCTTATCCTGAACTTCTCCAGCTCCTCGATCATCGCTCGCCTTGCGATGACGAGGCTCTCGGCGATCTCAAGCGGGGTGGTCGCTACGATTGCCCCGTGGGATATCTCCCCGATCTTGTGACCGGATCTGCCGATCCGTTGTATCAGCCTCGTCACCTGCCGGGGCGAGTCGAACTGGATCGCGAAGTCGGCCGAGCCCACATCTATCCCGAGTTCGAGGGAGGATGTGCAGATGAGCGCCTTCAGCCTCTCCGACTTGAAGTCGTCCTCCATCTGCACGCGGATGCCTTTGGACAAGGAACCGTGATGGACTCCGACTTTGAACGCGTCATCCCAGACATGGTAGCGTATCCCGAGGGCCTCAGCATGGTCTCTCGTGTTGACGAAGAAGAGCGTGGACCTGTGCTGCTCGATGAGCTCCCTGCACCTCCTCATGCATGCCATGTGCTTGAGGTCGGTCTGGAGCCTGCTGGCCAGAGCCTTGTCGTCCTCGACTGGCGCAGGGCTCTCGACAGAGATCCGCATGTCCTTGACGGCGGAGACTTTGAGCGTGGTCACGGTCCTGCCGACCCCGGCGAGGAAGTTCGAGACCTCCCCCACAGAGCCAACCGTGGCCGACAGCCCTATCCTCTGGAATTCTCCCGCGATACCGGCGAGCCGCTCAAGCGCGACCGACAGCTGCGCTCCTCGTTCGTCCTCTGCGAGCTCATGGATCTCGTCGACTATGACGAACTTGACGTGTGCGAGATGGGTCCTCAGGACCCGTCCCGTGAACAGAAGCTGGAGCGTCTCCGGAGTGGTTATCAGGACATCGGGAGGACGCTTGGCCTGTGCGGTGCGTTCTGACTGTGGTGTGTCTCCGTGCCTGACTGCGACCTCGAGGCCGACTGCCTCCCCGAACTCCTTGAGCCTCTTGAGCAGGTCGCGGTTGAGGGCCCTGAGTGGGGTCACGTACACGCACCTGATTCCGGCCCTGTCCTTCTCGGCTAGTCTGTGTAGTACCGGGAGCATGGCCGCCTCCGTCTTGCCTATGCCAGTAGGAGCGACGAGCAGGATATGCTGCCCCGAAAGGATGGCGGGGATAGCCTTGCTCTGCGGCTCGGTTGGCTCCGAGATCCCCCTTTTGGCCAGTAGCCCCTGGAGCCTGGCGTCGAGTAAGGAGAACGCGTTCATGGCCCGGTTCTGACGGGCGGGACTTCGTATTAAACCTTGCCAACGGCAGTCTGGAATTGCAGCCAGATGCATGGCCAGAGAGGAAGAGCATGCTTCCGCGTCAGTGGTAGAAGACCTTTATTGAACGCACTTTCCGATTGTTCGACTCTTGTTCCAAAACGGCTATTTAGCGCAACCTCGGATGGACTCGCCAGTTGGGGGGCTAGAGCTTGAACAAAACTGTAATGTCCTTGGCTATCGCCGGGCTGCTATTGGCTGCGGCAATCTCCGTTGTTGGCGCAGGTGCGATCGCTGGCGGATTCAAGGCGAACGCGGAGCCGGCGCCTGCCGAGCCTGCGTCTCCCGTGCATCTGCCTGAGGCGGCGGAGACAGATGCGAAGTGGACTATCATGGTGTATCTGGACGGGGACAACAACCTCGAAACGGATGCACTTGCCGATCTAAGAGAGATGGAAGCGGTTGGCTCCAAGAACGGGGTCAACGTAGTCGTTCTCATGGATACGCTGACTCTCCTCGGTGGTACGCACTGGTACTTCCTCGGCGAGGGCAACACGCATGTCGACATGGAGGCCGGTTTCCACCACTGCGATTGCGAGCTCGTGACGGGCACGGAATGCCCTGGAGAGCTCAACATGGGTGATGGACCGACGCTCACCTACTTCACTGAGACAGCCATGACCTTCGCTCCAGCTGAGAACTACATGCTGGTCCTCTGGGACCACGGCGGGGGCTGGTACGGAGTCTGCTGGGACGACAGCTCCGAGATGTTTCCAGATTCCGGCCGCGTAGACAGGCTCACGATAGACGAAGCCGCCAACGCGCTCTATGCTGCTGGGCTTGGCCCGGAGGGCGAGA
>Ga0299912_10003238_pt1 | contig 13324 bp, 13 predicted proteins | sample RVTome_2_FD_207667 | JGI IMG/M metagenome (GOLD analysis project Ga0299912, IMG submission 207667) | Soil microbial communities from uranium-contaminated site in the Upper Colorado River Basin, Wyoming, United States - RVT95D214 (version 2) ...
CCTTGCGTCCGTAAGAACTCCTCCAGCTCGGGAGGAACCAGCCCCTCTACCGATTTCCCCTCTGCCAAGTGCCGGCGCACCAGCGTGGAGGAGATGCGGGTCAGCGCCGGCGGGAGCGTGATAGGCAAGACCTGCGCAGCAAAGGGGCGGTTCTCCTCCATGCCGAAGAGTTCCTTGAGACCGCGCTCATCACATCCCCCTCGATTAGCCACCAGAAATCGGGCCTGGCCAAAGAGCGAGCACAGGGCCTTATTCCGGTCCGTATAGTATTTTGGATCGAGGACCCTCACGATGGTGTCATAGCCGACGATGAAATAGATCTGTGTATCCCCCGTGGGGTAGACCGTGCGCATGGCCTCGACCTTCTCCAGAAACAGCCCTCGATTGGAGATCCCCACAGAGATCCGGGCATTATCACCGTAGAGGGCGAGGAGCATGAGGAGTCTATCCTCCAGAGGAGCTCCCAGGCGCTCCTTGTCCATGGCCTGCTGGTCCACGATCAGGAGGATCTCGTCAAAGGCAACGGCAGCCCCCGCCTCCCTGATGAGGGCCTGATGCGCCGCTGTCGGGGGATTGAAGGAGGCAGGCAAAACGCCCAGCACGCCCCTTTTTTTAGCCTCTATCCCCCTCTCGGCCTGTTTTACTATCTCGATGACGGGAGGGCCTTCCCGCGCAAGGGCGCGCACGGCCTCGTGCACATATTGACGGGTGCGGGGATGAAAGGGGTCGCTGGGAAACGGCTGCGACATCATGCCCCTCAGATGATCGAGCAGAGGTCTACCCTCCGACGATGGGATGAAAGACGTGCAGTACCGAACCGTCTCTCAGCTCGGCCTCTGCCTTTTGCACCAGACCATCAACGGCGACAATACCGCCTTCTTCCTTCGATATATCCAGTTGGGCGAGGAGATCCTTCACCTTGGCCCCAGGAGGCAAATCTACCTCCATGCCCTTTTCCGAATCGTACCCCGGGAAGCGGCAAGGCAAGAGGCCAAAGAGCCTGACGCTGACGTTCATGCCCGCGCATCCTTAGAAGTCAAAGGTGCGATCCATCTCTGCGTCGCTGACCAGGACCGGTTTGTTATGGGGAGGCAGAGGCTCCTCATAGAAGAACCGGGCCAGGCGATCGTCTTTGTTGGTCAAGCCGGCCTTGCGATTGAATTCTCTTTCTGCCTTGATGACCCGGACTCCCAGGGCAGTCACATCCTCCGGGGTCAGTGCCGTGCCCAGCTTGGCACTGAGCAAGGTCAAGAGCGCCTGCCCGGCTGCGGGGATATCATTGACCGCCGTGGCAGCGAACTGGCAGAGGCCGGTGGCGTCGAATGCCGCAGTCGCGATCTGGGCAGCCCGGGAAACCTCCACCTGCCCCTGAGGGCTCAAGGGATCCAGCTTCCCCCCAAAGGCCGCCAGGTTTTGCCCGACGACCCAGCCCGCCGTGTGATCCGCGCCCATGGGCGAGGTGGCATAGGTAACGGCCATGCCCTGGATACCCCTCGGGTCATAGGCGGCGATGCTCTGGTTCTTTGCCACCGGTACCCGGTGGTGTTTGAAATGTTTACCCACGGCCACGGGACCGTTGCCGATGATCCGCCCTAACTCAGTACCCTTGGCAACCTCTTCCAGCAACTCGACGGCCGCCTGTGCATCTCCAAACGGTTTATATCCGGCATCCATGGCCACGGCAATCGCCACCCCCGTGTTCATGGTATCAATCCCGATGTCATCGCATAAAAAGTCCATGCGGGCGATGGCATCCAGATCCGTAATGCCTGTCATGCCGCCGGTGGCCCAGATGGTCTCATACTCCAGGGAGGCGGTTACGTACTTGCCCTTGGTATCCACGAACTCATTGGAGCAGTGTATGATGCATTGACTGCAGCCCATATGCCCCGATTTGCCGCCCCGCGCCTTGATCGTCTCCGCCAGCTTCTCGCCGCTGACCTTTTCCCAGCCTTCCAATACCCCTTGTGTTGCATTGAAGCTCGGAAAGGCCCCTGCCGCATTGATCGGGCCGACGAGCATAGAGGTGCCCAGGGCCGGCATGAGCTGTCCGCTGAAGGGGTGATCCTTGACTGCCTTGGCAAATACGATAGCAGCCTGTTTAAAGGCCTCGGGATCGGCCAGGGCATCGGGGTGTTTGCCTCCTTGGCTGACAATCAGGGCCTTGAGACCCTTGGACCCCATAACGGCACCCAACCCGCCTCTTCCCGCAGCGCGACAGGGCCGGCCATCCACATCCGTGGATTGAATGGAGGCGCTGGCCAGTTGGTATTCGCCGGCCGGCCCGATGCACAAGATGCCGTTCTTTTCGCCATAATCTTTCTGCAAGGTCTCAACCAGGGCATACGTCCGCATGCCTTTCAAGCCCTGGGCAGGAAGGAGCCGGGCCTGCGCATTCTCATCGATGGCGAGGAGATACAACTCTCCCTGCGGGGCCTTGCCCTCCACGATGATGGCCGTGATGCCCAAGCGTCCCAAAGCCGCCGCAACGGTGCCGCCGGCATTGCTCTCCTTGATGCCCCCTGTCAGCGGGCTCTTGGCGCCGATGGATATCCTGCTGGTGTTGATCAAGGTGGTGCCGCTTAAAAGGCCCGGAGCAAAGATGAGCTTGTTCTCCGGCCCCAGGGAATCGCAGGTAGGTGGCACCTCGGCGTTGATGAAAATGGAGGTAAGCCCCCTGCCCCCCAGCCCCTGGTATGCCCGAGGGACATCCTCGGCCTTTATGCTCTTCTCTGTCATATTCACGCGGAGAAACTTCATAGCGCCCTCCTTTCCCTGGGGTCCTGGTAACGATCCCATAAGACCCTGAGTGCCGGTTATTTAGTATACGCCTCCCTTATATAATTGTACCATACGCCGCATCATGTCACCATCTCGTACTCGCGATGGGCAACTTGCTCCCTTATCCTATACCTGAAAAAACCTTGAGCTTCAGCGCGCTTATTGCTATGATTGCCCATCCGGGAAAAGGTGGTCCTTTTCTTACCATTGCTCAGAAAATAAGTCTCCACTATGCTCCTCTCCCCTTGAGGGGAGAGGGAAAGAAAAGCTGATTTTCATCGTTCCCGGAGGTGGCCCTTTGGCCAGTGGGTGACGAAGTAGTCATAGTCAATTTCTTAAAAATTCCTGCACAGGAAGAAATACCTTTTTCGCATTGATGAAGAAAAAAGAGCTGCCCATCGGAATCTTCGACTCAGGGGTAGGAGGGCTGACGGTCTTTAAAGAGGTTGCCGGCCTGCTGCCCCATGAGGACATCATCTACCTGGGGGATACGGCCAGGGTCCCCTACGGGACTCGCTCCCCCCAGACCGTCATCAAGTATTCGCAGGAGATCACGAGCTTTCTCCTGCGCCAGGGGATCAAGCTCCTCGTGGTGGCCTGCAATACCTCATCGGCCGTGAGCCTCCCCGCCCTCAAAAAAGAAAATGATATACCAGTCATCGGGGTGCTCGAACCCGGGGCCAGGCGGGCAGCGGAGATGACACAAAACAGGCAGGTGGGGGTCATCGGGACCGAGGGGACGGTGAAAAGCCGGGCCTATGAGCATGCCATCCGGGAAATCGATCAGCGGATCAGGGTCAGCTCCCGAGCATGCCCCCTCTTTGTACCCCTGGCGGAGGAGGGCTGGGTAGACAATGAGGTGGCCCGTCTGACGGCCCAAAGCTACCTCCGCCCGCTCCGTGATGAGGCAATCGACACCTTGGTGCTCGGCTGCACCCACTATCCCCTCTTAGAGGGGATCATCAAGGAAATCATGGGGGATGAGGTGTGCCTGGTCAACTCCGCCCAGGAGACGGCCAAGGAGGTGCAGAGGGTCCTGGAGGAGGAGAAGCTTACCGCCCCCGGGAAGCGGCATGAATCATATGCCTTCTATGTCACCGATAATGCGGAGCGCTTCATCAGGGTAGGGGAGAGATTCTTGGGAAGGCGATTGCGATCGGTCAAAGAGATAGGCTGATGATCACAGGCCCATACCCTTCTTGATCGCCTGCAGCAGGGCAATATTTTCCGTGTGCCCGGTCATCCGGGCGGTAACCATCCCCTTGATGGAACGGTTCAGGAGATAAAAATCCCCGAAGATGTCGAGGATCTTATGGCGGACAAATTCGTCGGGGAACCTCAAGGTAGTATTCACGACACCCTTATCGTCCAGCAGGATAATGTTATGCAGATGGCCGCCGCCGGCCAGGCCCATCTTACTGAGCTTCTCCGCATCCTTTAAAAAACCAAAGGTCCGGGCAGGGGCAATCTCCGCCTTAAAGTGCTCCGCCCCATCTAAGATAAAGGTGTAGTCCTGCTCGCCGATAGGCCGCGGATAGCTGAGTTGATACCTGACCCCGAAGGTATCGGCGGGTTCGATATAGATGTATTTACCGCCTGACGACTCCTCCCCCACCTGATAGCGGCGGTCGATCACCAGCTCCTCCTGTCCGGCCATCTGCTGTTCGATCCCCGCCTCCTCGATGATACGGCAAAAGTCGAGGGCAGAGCCGTCCATGATGGGGATCTCGCCGTTGATCTTGATCAAGAGGTTGTTGATACGGTAAGCGTGCAGCACCGCCATGAAATGCTCGACTGTTCTGATAATCGTCCTTCCCTTGGCCACCGACGTGGCAGCATCCGTGGAGCGGACGTAATCCAGATGTCCCGGCACGGTGTGATCTTCGGAGAGGTTGCAGAAGACAATGCCGGTGCCCGGCGGCTGGGGCATGAGGATCATCCCCGTCTTCAACCCGGAATGAAGGCCGGTCCCATAGAGGACCATGCTTTGCTTGAGGGTGCGCTGAGGCAAAAGACCCGGCTTCAATGTGGTCTCGGCGCGCGGGGAGAGGCGCTTCTCAGACTCTGCCTGGACCGTCGTCAAGAAGGCGAATTGCTGCTGGCTGCGCTCGTTTTCCCGCAAAAGCTTGTGCAGACGCTTGCTCTCCAGCTTTAAGCGGCGATGTTCAAGGGCCTTTTCCAGGATGACCAAAAGCATATCCATGGACAGGGGCTTTTCGATGAAGTCAAAGGCCCCCAGTTTTACCGCCTTGATCGCGGTGGAGATGGTCCCGTGTCCGGAGATAACGATCACCGCGCTGTCTACGTCGAGCACCTGCAGCCTCTTCAATACCTCTATCCCGTCCATGTCAGGCATCCAGATGTCCAGCAGCAGGGCATCGGGTGCATCGGCCTGATAGCGCGCCAGGGCCTCCCTCCCATCCCGGGCCGTGATGGTCTGATAGCCCTCATCCTGCAGGATGCCGACGAGGGATTTGAGGATACCTTCTTCGTCGTCCACTATAAGTATCTTCGCCTTCGCCTTCGCCATACGCCTCTCTTGCCTTTTTTCGAGATAACAAACACTTATAACACAAAGCCCGCTTTTATACAAAGAAAAAGAGGCGGGAAATGTCCGCCCTGCGGCCGACTCCGGGTGACAAATCTTTTCACTCTTGCATGCAGAGCAGGGGAAAGGAAGCGGGGTTGTCATTTCCTTCTGATGGTATTACCATACAATTGCCTTGAACATAAAACCTCTCGATTCCTCTCCCCTGGGGGAGAGGATGAAGCCCCGCTCCGCTTTGCATGAATTAGGGAATACGGGATGCCGCCAAGCGGCAGTGAGGGGGAACAATCTGAGGTCTTATCCACTGGCCAAAGGGCCACCTTCGGCCTCACCCCGACCCTCTCCCGCCAGCGGTGGAGGGGGAAAAGGGTAGGCTGAAATTTTCATCGTTCAAGAGTGACGCTACAGTATGGTGGATTACTAAGGTAAGCAAGAATGGCCAAGTCACGCAAAGGTTCTAAGAAGCCTGTCACCGAAGAGCCGGCCGAGCTCCAGATTGTGGAAAAGGCGCCGGGGGAGCAATTAGCGCCCTTAGACCCCCTGCGCTTTTACCTCCACGATATCAGCCGCTATCCCATCCTCACCGCCGAAGAGGAGCGAAAGGCTGCCATCAGGTATCGTAAGTATAAAGACAGAGAGGCCGTTCTGAAGCTGGTGGTCTCCAATTTGAGATTGGTAGTAAAGATCGCCCTCGAACACCATCGTTATTGGACGAGCAATCTCTTGGACCTCATCCAGGAGGGCAACGTGGGGCTCATGCAGGCGGTGACGAGGTTCGACCCCTACCGGGGGGTGCGTTTTACCACCTATGCCTCCTTCTGGATCAGGGCCTATATCCTGAAGTTCATTATGGATAACTGGCGGCTGGTGCGCATCGGCACCACCCAGGCCCAGCGGAAGCTCTTCTTCGACCTCAAAAAGGAGAAGGAGAGATTGGAGCACATGGGCTTCGACCCCATCCCCAAGCTGGTGGCCGAGAACTTAAACGTCAAAGAGGATGAGGTGGTCTCCATGGGCCAGCGGATGGAGATGGCGGATATTTCCCTCGATGCCCCGGTGGGAGGAGAAGATTCCCGCACCACCTTCGGAGAGCTCCTGACCACAGGGGCCCCTTCCATGGATGAACGGCTGGGGGATAAGGAGTTGAGGCAGCTCTTTGCCGAAAAGCTACAGCAATTCCGCCTTACACTCGCGGGCAGGGACCTGGAGATCTTCGAGCAGAGGATGCTGGCCGAGAAGCCCCTGACCCTGCGTGAGATCGGCCAGCGGTATAATATCTCGGCAGAGCGGGTGCGGCAGATAGAGGAAGAGATATTGGCAAAGGCAAGGGAGTTTCTGCAGCGGGAGATCCCCGATTTCGATACCTACAAGGGGGATATGCTCAACCCCCCCGATTGATGGCAAGAACGGAAGCGCCATGGCCTCGATCCGTGAATCGTTGCAAGAGACAGAAAAGAAGATCCTCTCCCCCCATGCCCAGCTGAGCAGCGCGACAAAGGGCAGGGCGCACGAGGAAGAGGAATGCGATTTGCGTCCCCCGTTCCAGCGGGACAGAGACAGGATCATCCACTCCAAGTCCTTTCGCCGCCTCAAGCACAAGACCCAGGTGTTTCTTTCCCCCACCGGCGATCACTATCGGACCCGCTTGACCCATACCCTGGAGGTCTCCCAGATCGCGAGGACCATCTCCAAGGCACTCCGGCTCAATGAGGACCTCACCGAGGCCATCGCCCTCGGACACGACCTCGGGCACACCCCCTTTGGCCACGCCGGCGAGGAGGCCCTCGATAGCATCGCCCCGAACGGTTTCTCGCACCCGGCGCAGAGCCTGCGGGTCGTGGACCTGCTGGAGCGGGACGGCAGGGGGCTCAACCTCACCTATGAAGTCAGGGACGGGATCACCAAACACTCCAAGGGCAAAGGAGATGCTATTCCCCTGGACCTCTCTGAGAAGGCCGCTACTATCGAAGGGCAGGTAGTCAGGGTGGCGGACATCATCGCCTATGTCAATCACGATCTGGATGACGCCATCAGGGCCGGCGTGATTGCTGAGCAGGATATACCCCAGGAATGCTCCGCTGTCCTCGGCCAAACCCATCGAGAGCGGATAGATGCCATGGTGAAGGATACCGTCTATGCCACCCTCGCCTCTCAGGGAGATGGGCTTTGCCTTGCCATGAGCCCGGAGATACTCCAGGCCGTGGTGGCGCTCAGGGCATTCCTCTACGACCGGGTATATGACGCCGAGCTGGTGCACGGCGACTTTCTCAAGGCCTCCAAGATCTTGATAGAGCTCTATGAGCGATTCACCGCAGATTGCGATTTCTTTTTAAAGGAGATAGGGAGGGCAGAGCTCTACGATACCGTCGAGAAGTGTGTGTGCGATTACCTGGCCGGGATGACCGATAGATACGCCTTTAACCTCTACGAGAGGATATTCCTCCCGCGCCCCTGGCTGATCGTGTGACGAAGGAGAGAGACAATGCTGGAGAATGCGCTCGATAAGATCGCGGAACAGATCATCGCCCTGGACGAGGCCTCCCTGACGCAGCTGCGGAAGTTCTATCTCGACAGGCTCTTTAACTTCGCGCCGACCAAGGAATGGGAAAAGGCGGTGATCATCTATTTCATCATCAACGGCGTGATCGCCAAGAACAACCTCTTCAACCAGCACATCGCAGCAGGACAACAAGGGGAACCACCAAAGGGAACCGAAGACAAAGGCTCACAGGGGGGAAAACGTAAGGGAAGACTGAAAGTTGTTAAATAATGGAGGATGAAAGTCCCGCACCTATTTGTAAAAAAAAATCAGACTGACGGGATGTCGCTGCGCGACAGGGTGACCCCGCGAAGCGAGGGGGCCGGCAGAAGGCTCAAAGAAGAAAAAAACCGGAAGACTAAAAATAGTTAAATAATAGAGGATGAAAGTCCCGCACCTATTAGTAAAAAAATCAGACTGACGGGATGTCGCTGAGCGACAGGGTGACCCCGCAAAGCGGGGGGACCTGAAGAAGACCCGAAGAAGAAAAAAACCGGAAGATTGAAGATCGTTAAATGAGGAGGAAAGTCCCACCCCGATTGGTATAAAAAATATAACAGATGGGATGTCGCTGAGCGACAGGGTGACCCCGCAGAGCGGGGGGGGCTGAAGATAGTTAAATAACCGAAAAAAACTATTGACAACTCACGATATTAGTTGTACAATTAAGCCATGGAAATTGTATCGGATGCAAGCGCCTTTCTTGCGGTTGCCCTTAATGAAGCGGATCGCCAGTGGGTTATCGAGAAAACTTCTGGATGCGGCATTATTTCACCGGAAGTTCTGCCGTATGAGATCGGCAACGCATTAATCGCTGTGAAAAGGAAAGGGCGTCTTACCGATCGAGAGGTTCTCCAGGCATTTGAAGCCGCACAAAGAATAGCCGTCCGATTGGTAGCAGTAAAAATACATGATGCTTTAAGAATCGCTACTCGCTTCAATATCTATGCATACGATGCCTACTATGTGCAGTGTTGCCTTGAAAACAAGCTGCCGCTCATGAGCCTTGACGAGCGCATGTGTGAGGTAGCAAGAAAACTTGGAATAAAGGTGGTGGAGTGAGCTATGAAGATTTATACCTACTCTCAGGCTAGGCAAAAGCTGGCGGACATCCTGGAAGAGTCCAAAAGCGAGGAAGTTGTTATCCGTCGCCGCAAAGGAGACATGTTTGTCATTGCGCCGAAATCTCGTGTTCGGCGTTCTCCCTTTGATGTGCGCGGCCTGCGTAAAGATATTACCCGAAAGGAAATATTGGAAGCCATTCGTGAGTCCAGAGAACGGTCGTGACGCAGCCGGGGAAGCAGGGGCGACGCAGGATGCGCGAAAATATGTGGATGTAGTTCAAATTTTTTTTTACAACCGGGCTGAGTTTTGATAATTTTGAACAACGTCCCCCATGATACCTCGAGGGATAACGCAAAAGGTCTTTATTTTAAACTGTAAATTAACATGGGGGTGCCCAAATGCGTGACGAAGAGTATCATCGCCAAATAAAAGAAGGTCAAAATTTGATAGAAGAACAGATTAGAGCTCGCGCTGAAAGTCATGGCATTTCAATAGAAAAAATAGAATGGTCTAAAAAGAAACTATCATCAAACGGCTATGGCTATACTGTAACGATTAAAACCAATACTAAACAAAAACAATATAGTTTTACCCAGGAACAATTGGCAGATTTACCATCTAGGATTAAAGTTGATGACTTTCTAGCCCAAACTGTCAATATAATAATCAAAGAATTAAAAGACTCAGCATAAAAAGGGTACAACAGGCTACTTTTTATGAAAAAGTTAAGGGATTGGGCTAAAAAAATAGCCTGTTCCCTTTTTTCCCTCCAACGAGTTGCTAGGTTCTCCTAAGAGACTTTCCAGATTTATTAACCTGTTCCGTTCGATTGCTCCACGCCGATAGAATCTGAGAGCTTACTGCCAGTCGTCGACGCGAGCTCGGAATCGAGTCTCTATGATTCGCATCCTTAATGCGAAGGATTTCGGTCAGTCGCTGCTGACAGGTACGTTGTAAATTCTTGTCAATCTTGAGCTTGTTGACGAAATGCTCGAAGGCTAATATTAAATCATCCGCCAGTTGACACGTGTTCAATACAAGACGCAGGGTCGCTTTCTTGTGGGCTACCGGGGAAAATGTCATGTTCTTATTTCTCTCTTCCTTCAAATTATCATTATTAATCTGCCACTCCACTTTGATCCGTCTCGGCTTATGGCTGGGAAATTCCGCGTAGAATATCTTTGGCACTAGTTCATGCACGGTCCCGTGCCTGCACATGGCGTATATAAGTTCCGCATAATCTCGATAATTTCCGGGAAAGTAATTCTTGATAAAAAGCTCGGCGCTTTCCGTGCCACTCTGCCCATACGCCAGTTTGCCCAAGAACTCGACATAGCAGAAAACCAGTCTCGGAATTCCAAAGAAGCCACCCTTTTTGTACTTCGCTCGTCTACTATGGAAAAGCGCGACATCTTTCACGTCGACAACGAGAGACTTTCTAACTCGCTCCTCTAGATATGGAACAATTTTGCTCATAATCAGAAGAACCTAAAATTTAATATACGAATTTCCTGTTTGCTCTTAGCAATAGCATGTATACAGATGGTGGGGAAAAAAAGAGAGAGCTATGGGGTCAAATCTTCATTTATGATATTTCTGATTGTTGCGTATCTTCCTTTCTGTTTCCTGCCAACGATAAAGATTTAACCCCTTTTACCTTGGTTAGGTTTTTGGGTCGGCTGTTTTGCGTGCCACAATCATAAGTTCTATTTCGTCCAGATCGATGTTTCTTCTGCCCCAGTTTCCCGCGGTGCCGCCCCAGATGTTGAGAACCGACATGCCAGCAAGCCGGCAAAGCAAGACGAGTTCCGTTGGCACAAAAGCCCGTTCTCGAACAGCAATGGCAGGCAGCCCTTCCTGAGGGGCGCATTCAGACGATTCAACCATAGTCAGCGGATCAAAGCGTCCTTCCGCTATGTCTTTATTCTTGAACTTGCGAATCATAAACGTTGCGTTGAGCACGGTAAATACGGCCTTTGCCCGTGGTTTCAGGCTTCGGGATATATTGCACAGGATGGAAAGCGGCTGATTAAACGGATCATCCCTGTGACCAAGAAGACCGAAAGCTCCCTCGCACAGGCAGATCGCGCCATCGTATTTTGGGGGGAGCATGAACTGAGTCGCATCCCCGCGAATCAAGTTGACATTCACACCGGCAGCTTTGACTTTTTCTGCGGCTTTTGCCAGCATTTTCGCGGATACATCTATGCCTGTAACGGCATAACCCCGCTTGGCTAACTCAACCGCGTGACGCCCCGTTCCGCATCCGACATCGAGAATCGAGGCGCCTTGTTTTAGTGACAACTCTTCAAGCAGGAAATCGACCTCCGCCACGGTGTTCTTTGTGAACTCGTTTTCATCGTAAACCGGTGAATGCGCGTCAAAAAACGCCTCCCATATGCCTTTCTCGGTCATCAAATTTCCTTTTTATCTCTCTAAGAGGAGAGCTATGGGATCAAAGCTTCATTTATAACATTTCTGATTGTTGCGCATCTTCCCTTCTGTTTCATGTCGGCAATAAAGATCTGACCCCCTTTTTCCCCTTTCTCGCTGGCTATTCCGTGGCCCCGGCCTGCCTGAGAAGCTTCATCACCTTGACGTGACCTCCCATCGACGCAGCCATCAGCGCCGTGCCGCCAGTGTTGCTCTTGGCATTCACATCCGCCTTGGCTGCCAGCAGCGCCCGCACCACCTCGACGTGGCCTAGCCCCGACGCAAATATAAGCGCCGTTTTACCATCGTTGATCCGAGCATTCACATCCGCCTTGGCCGCCAGCAGCGCCCGCACCACCTCGACATGGCCGCCCATCGACGCAAGAATCAGCGCCGTTTTACCATCGTTGATCTTGGCATTCACATCCGCCCTGGCTGCCAGCAACGCCCGCACCACGTCGACGTTACCTTCCCGCGAAGCAAGTATCAGCGCCGTGCCGCCACGGTTGCTCTTGGCATTCACATCCGCCCTGGCCGCCAGCAGTGCCCGCACCACGTCGACGCGGCCTCTCATCGACGCGAGAATCAGCGCCGTAAGGCCATATTCGTCCTTGGCATTCACATCCGCCTTGGCTGCAATGAGGGCCTTGACCCGCGCGAGGTCACCTGCACCAGCCGCATCGAGCAGACCCCCCTCCGCCCCCCAGGACAGTGCCGACAAGCCGCCTAGCACCAGGCACCCGATCATGAAAACAACTTGCACCCACTGAATCGTTTTCTTTTTCATTGTAAGCTTTTCCTTAGATACGTTATAATTTTAAATACCCATTAAGGACCAAACGAGATACGGCCTTCCAGGCCGGGGGAAAAGATTATTTTCCCTCCTTTATCCATGATGAGACAATCAACCCCTTCAAGTTTTTGACAGAGGGTGTATCCTTTTTCTGGGCCTAAAACAAACACAGCGGTTGCCAGGGCATCAGCCATCATTCCTTCTTTACAAAGTACTGTAACACTTTGACAGTCATCTGTAGGAAAACCATCTTTGGGGTTAAAGATATGGTGATACCGCTTACCTTCGTAGATGAAGAATCTTTCATAATCTCCTGAGGTGGCGACAGCCATATCTGAGACAGAAATTCTTGCCAGGAAGTTTTTGGATTCCCTTGGATGCTGAATACCGATTGACCAGGGCTGATTATTTTTTAAGCCTCCGACCCTAAGATCTCCGCCCGCGTTGACGATCAAATCTTTATAACCGAGAGATTTCAGAAGTTCAAAAGCCTTGTCCACCGCATAGCCTTTGGCAATTCCTCCCAAATCAACGGCCATTCCTTTCTTTTTCAAGAAAACCTTTCCTTCTCGATCTATCTCTATATTCTTAAAATTGACAAGGCCCAATTTTTCTTTCACTTCTTCTGCTGAAGGAGGAATTTTCTTCTCCCTTGCCTTCCTCCAGAGTTCAGCGAGAGGAGCAACCGTGATATCAAATCTACCATCAGAAAGTTCGGATATCTCTTGTGCCTTCTTGATCACTTCAAGGGTCTCATTGGAAATCTTTACCCGCTCTTTTCCGGAGGATTGGTTGATCAGAAAAACATCTGCGGATTCAATCCACGGGCTCATCAACTGCTCGATCCGCTTCATCTCCTGAAAGGCTCGTAGAGCTGCCTTATTCGCCGCTTCTTCATTGTCGCCAATGAGAGTGATTTCAATCACTGTCCCCATGGCGACTTGATGGAACTTGTATAGGTTGGAAGAATAGGCAGAGTGTGGGATAAGGGTCAGGATAAGGGGAAAAAGGCAGAAAATATAAGCATACGTTTTAATCATGGGTCATGACTAGAACAGGGGGTTTTCTCTAATAATTTTAAGCAACAAAATGTACAGATTTTGACGCCTATGATTAAAGCGAAATTCACATTCTTTCAAATGCAAATGGAAGGTGGATTTTCTCA
>Ga0299912_10003239_pt1 | contig 13324 bp, 7 predicted proteins | sample RVTome_2_FD_207667 | JGI IMG/M metagenome (GOLD analysis project Ga0299912, IMG submission 207667) | Soil microbial communities from uranium-contaminated site in the Upper Colorado River Basin, Wyoming, United States - RVT95D214 (version 2) ...
CCTTCTATTGGGCGTTAGACACCACCACCGATCCGGCCACGCCGCGGCTGATGCCCGACGTGGGCGCGGGACAAGCACCGGTGTACAACGACCTGGCGGTGTTGCCGGCGAGCATGGGCAACATGAACCCGCTCTTCAGCATCCTGACGAGCACCGCGGGCTATCACCCCAGCAACCGTTCGACGAATCCGCTCTTTGTTAATGAGTACGTCAACGGCTCTCCCGGCCAGACCATCATCATACCCGAGGCCACCACCAGCCTGACTGCCGCCCCGGCCTTCGACGAAGGCGGCAATTACATCGACGTGCGTTTCGGGCCGCTGAGCCTCACCGGCAACTATCACATCGGAGCAGGCTCGCCCGCCATCAACACCGGCAGCATGCTGACCGTCCCCGAGTTGACCTTTGACTTCGACGACGGATCGCGGCCGCTGGGCTCTAACGCGGACATCGGGGCGGATGAGAGACAGTAACGAGTAACTATTAACCCGGCGATAAATATCGCCGGGTTAATAGTGCGGCACAGGGATGTGCCGCCGCCGGCTAAAAGCCGGCGCGAGCCCGTGAAACGCAAGCTTGTGACACATTTGCGCCAGCGTTTCGTGGGCGATGGCAAATAGATCAGGACGATTTATTTTGCCGCCGGGTTAATAGTGTCGAGTAACTAGGAAAAGCGTTTCCTAGCTGCTCGACACTCGCAACTAAAATAGGAAAGGAGAATCACATGGACAGTAATGCGCGGCGGTTTCTCATGCTGACGGCGGCGACGGCGCTGGTAATGCCGGGACTGGCGGGCGCGGTGGCCTTCGTCCAGTGCCCTGGTGATACCAACGGCGACGCGATGCCGGAGGTCGGCGCGGCAGGCTACAACCCCAATGTGACTTGCATGCACCTGACGGCGGGCGACGGCTTCGTCACCATGGCGGACGGCAAACTGCAATACATCTTCGGCTTCGCCAACATGACGGGGACGCCGGAGACGGCGGTGGTAGATGCGGGTATTCTCGCGGCCAATTTTCCCGCGCCTACCATCGTGCTCAAGGAAGGGCAGGAGTTTTATCTCACCCTTACCAACGTGGGCATGAATAACCGGCCCGATCTGTCGGACCCGCACACGGTCCACTTCCACGGCTTTCCCAACGCCGCGACTATTTTCGACGGTCTGCCCGATGCCAGCATCTCCATCAACATGGGTTCGAGCCTTACTTACTACTACAACATCGTGGAGCCCGGCACCTACATGTACCACTGCCACGTAGAGGCCGCCGAGCACATGCAGATGGGCATGCTCGGCAATCTCTACGTGCTGGCCGGGCAGAACGAATTGCCGGCGGGCGCCGACTTGAATGGCTTCACGCATCAGACGGGCAACAAATATGTCTACAACGACGGCGACGGCTCCACCTATTACGATGTGGAGTATCCCATCCAGATCGGTTCCTTCGACCCGGATTTCCACGACGCCAGCATGAACGTGCAGCCGTTGCCCTTCGCCAACATGAAGGACCGCTACGCCATGCTCAACGGCCGCGGCTATCCCGACACCGCCAACCCCGGCGCTCTAACGCCGCCGGGTGAAAATGGCGGCAAGGTGTCGCAGCCCGTCAGTTCGTTGATTACGGCAACAGTGGGCGACAAGGTGCTGCTGCGCATTTCCAATCTCAACGTCACCAACTTCTACACCCTGCGCGCCCTGGGTCTGCCGATGAAAGTCGTGGGCAGCGGCGCGCGCATCCTGCGCGGCCCCGGCGCGACGGGTCAGAATTTGTTTTATGACACGTCCTCGGTGACGTTGGGCGGTGGCGAGGCGGTGGATGTCATTCTCGACACGGCCGGTGTGTCCCCGGGCACGTATTTCCTCTACACCACCAACCTCAACTACCTGAGCAACAACACGGAGGATTTCGGCGGCATGATGACCGAGATCCAAATCAACTAGCACAGCGGCAGGGAGAAAGCTCATGATCGTACGCAAAGGAAAAATGGCGGCACTGCCCGCCCTGTTGCTGCTGTTGTTTGCATGGACGCAGGCCTCGGCGGTAGTGGAGGGCGTCACCGGCCCGACCTTCAATCTCACCGCCATGCCCACTTACATCAGCACCGCCGACGGCGGCAGCATCCTGGTGTGGGGCTTCGGCGCCAACGGTGGATGGCCGCAATATCCCGCGCCCACGTTGATCGTCAATCAAGGCGACACGGTGACCGTCAACGTCACCAACTACCTGCCGGAGCCGGTCTCCATCGTCTTTCCCGGCCAGGAGGGAGTGACCGCGAGCGGCGGCGTGCCGGGATTGCTGGCACAGCAAGCGCCGATCACGGGCGGCACCGTCAGCTACACCTTCACCGCTAATCATGCCGGCACCTATCTCTACCAGAGCGGCACGAATCCCCAATTGCAGATAGAGATGGGCCTGGTCGGAGCTTTGATCGTGCGACCCAGCCCCGTCAATCGCGCCTATGAACACGCGGACACCACCTTCGACCATGAATACCTGTTCCTGCTGACGGAGATCGATCCACGCATCCATCAATTGGTGGAATACAACCTTGCGGCCCAGGTGGACAACACGGACTACCACTCGGTGTTATGGTTCATCAACGGCCGCGCCGGGCCGGACACCCTGGCCGACGCCAATATTCCCTGGATGCCGAGTCAGCCGTACAACGCCTTGGCGCGCGCCCATCCCGGCGAAACGGTGCTGCTGCGCGTCATCGGCGGCGGACGCGAACTGCATCCCTTCCACGTCCACGGCAACAACGTCACCGTCATCGCCCGCGACGGCCGCGTGTTGGAGAGCGCGCCGGGCAGCGGCCCCGATCTCGGCCGTTCCGAATACACCATCCAGACACTGCCGGGCGCGACCTACGACGCTTTGTTCACCTGGACCGGCGAGAAGCTGGGCTGGGACATTTATGGTCATGCCCCCGGCGATTCCCTGCAACCCGGTGAATATGCCGCTGATCACGGCAAGCCATTTCCAGTTATCTTGCCGGAGTTGCAAAGCCTGACCTTCGGCGGCTTCTACAGCGGCAGCCCCTTCCTTGGCACGCTGGCCGGTCTGCCGCCGGGCCAAGGCGGTTTGAATCTCAACGGCGGGTTGTTTTTCATGTGGCACTCCCACACAGAGAAAGAGCTGGTCAATAACGACATCTTCCCGGGTGGCATGATGACGATGGTCATCATCGAACCGCCGGGTGTTCCGATTCCCTAAGGCAAGGCAAGGAGAAAACAAACCATGGATAGGCATAACTGCATTTCTCGATCCATCTACGCTTGCCTGCTGTTGTCCGTCGCGGGGACGGCCAACGCCCACGAGGTCTGGCTGTGCAGCGGTTCTACAACCGTCACCATGCCGGACACCGGCGAGGTCATCACCATGTGGGGCTTTGCCCAGGACACCACCAATTTTACCAACGGTTGCAGCGGTGTACCGCAAGTGCCGGGCCCGCGCATCACCGTGCCGGCCGGCGACACGACACTCACCATTCATTTGGCAAATCAGCTAACCGAACCGGTGTCCGTCGTCATTCCCGGTCAAGTGACGGCCATGACGCCGGTGCTCAATGCCGATGGCCGCGTCCGTTCCTTCACCCACGAAACCGCGCCGGGCGCAGTGCGAGATTACGTCTGGTCCGCGCTCACGCCGGGCACCTACGTCTATCACAGCGGCACCCATCCGGCGGTGCAGGTGCAGATGGGGCTCTACGGCGCCATGACTAACGACTCCGCGTTAGGCGAGGCCTATCTCGGCGTGCTTTACGACAACGAAGTGCTGACGCTCTATAGCGAGATCGACCCGGCGCTGCACGCGGCCGTGGCTGGCGGTACATACGGCCCCGGTCCCGTTACCAACACGACCAGCACCATCGACTACAAGCCGCGTTATTTTCTGGTGAACGGTATGCCCGCCACCGGCACGACGCCGCCCGTCGCGGCGGGCGCCGCGGGGCAGCGCACATTGCTGCGGTTCCTCAACATGGGCCTCAAGACCCACGCGCCCATGTTGCAAGGGATGCACATGAGCGTCATCGCCGAAGACGGCAAGCCCTATCCCTTCGCACGCGAGCAATACTCCATGATGCTCGCCGCCGGCGCCACCGCGGACGCCATCGTCGCGCCCGTGGCCAGCGGCAGTTATCCACTCTATGACCGCACTCTGGCGCTCACCAATGGCGCCAACGCGGCCGGTGGGCTCATGAGCATGTTGAGCGTCGGCGGCGTGGTTGTTCCACCGCCACCCGCTATGGATACGGTGACCATCCTGCGGGCGGCCTATGATGCAGCGGGCACACAACTGAGTGTATGGGCCACGACCACCGACCCGGCGGCGGCACTGAACATTATCGACCCCAACGGTGGTGCCAACATCGCCATGGTCACGTACACCGCTGACGGCAGCGTGTTGAACGGCGGCTATTTCAACGGGACCGCGACCGGGGTGACGACCGTTCCGGTCAGCGCCACCGTCAACAGCAGCAGCGGCGGCACGGATACCAACGCAGTGCCGGTTACCGAACCACCGATAGCCAACACTGACAGTTATGCCACCGGTGAAGACACGGCGCTCTCCGTTCCCATCGCCGGGGTGCTGGGCAATGATCTGTCCGGCGGCTGGGTGCTGGGCACCGAGGTTCTGGAAGCAACCGTGGCCACGGCGCCCGTCAACGGCAGCGTGACGCTGGCGCTCGACGGTTCCTTCACATACACGCCCAACGCGAACTTCAACGGCGCGGACAGTTTTACTTACACGGCAACGGTGGTAGATTTCACAACCGGCATGGTGCTGGACACCAGTGCCGCCGCGACGGTGGACATCGCCGTGGCGGCCGTCAACGATCTGCCCATGGCACAGGCCAACGCCTACAGCGTGAATCAGAACACCACGCTTACCGTCGCCGCGCCCGGCGTGCTGGGTAACGATAGCGACGCGGACAGCGATCCCATCACCGCCGTGCTAGTGACGGGTCCGACGAACGGTGTGTTGTCGCTCAACACGACCGGTGCCTTCAGTTACACGCCCAACACCAACTACACGGGCGCGGACAGCTTCACCTATAGCGCCAACGACGGAAAGGGCAACGGCAACACGGCCGTGGTGAGCATCACCGTCAATGCCGCGGCCAATCAACCGCCGGTGGCCGTCGATGATGTCGCCGCAACACGTCAGAACACGCCGGTGGCTATCAACGTGTTGACCAATGACACGGACCCCGACGCAAACATCAATCCCGCCAGCGTCACCATCGTGACGCCGCCGAATAAAGGTGGGACGGTGAGCGTCTCGGCCGCAGGCGTGGTGACCTACACCCCGGCACTCAACTTCCGCGGCACCGAAAACTTCCGCTATCGGGTGCGTGATACCGCCGGGGTTCTCTCCAACCGCGCCACGGTGCGGGTGAACGTGACGAGGTAGCGATGAACGCGACGTGGCGGAATTTCACTGTCTTGGCGCTGGCGTTGATGCTCAGCCAGACAGTGTGGGGCACGACGAAGGCGGAGTGCGTTCGCGGCGGCGAGAAGAAAATCGCCGCCGCGACGGACAACGCTATCGAGCGCGACGCCTGCAATGACCTCTGGGGGATCGAAGTGCAGGGCATCCGCCGCACCTCGGCCGGTTACATGCTCGACTTCCGCTACAAGGTCACTGAGCCGGATAAGGCCAAGCAATTGCTCGACCGCAAGATGAAGCCCTATGTCATCGTCGAAGGCAGCGACATCGAGTTGCAGGTGCCGGTGTCGCCTAAGATCGGCCCGCTACGGCAGTCGTCATCGAAAGTCTACGCCGACCGTAACTACTTCATGTTGTTCGGCAACCCCGGCCGCCGCGTCAAGGCGGGAGACAAGGTGACTGTGGTGGTGGGCGACTTCCGCGCGGAGCATTTAGTAGTTGAGTAGGACTGAGTAGGGTGGAGAGGGATACACAAAAGGAGTGAAATCATGAGTCCATCTGTACAAATTCGCTTGGCGAAACGCATGGCGATGGCACTGGTTCTTCTATTGGCGCCCGGTGTCGGTTTCGCAATTCCATTCTCCCTCGATCTGACCATCATGGCCTCGGTGGGGCTCAACAGCGCATCCCTGGCACCTTACAGCGGCACACAGACGGGTGCTTTGTCGATGACCTCCGGCGGTGTGTCGTCGATGAGCACCATCGACGGCATTACCGTCACGGGAAGTGATCCCCTCGGCGGTGCGCTGACCGATATCGGCGATCGCGTCGGTATCGATTTCCATGCTGGAGGCACGGAACTCGATACCGAATTTTATGGAAATTATGGTTTCAGCCTCGCCAACAACTCGGCGGCTGATACCTATCGGGTAACTTTGGGATTCGAGTCGATGAATCTCGTTCAAGTCATGGGCGATTTGGATAACGCGGTGTTTGCCGAATCGAAAATGTTTTTGGCAAGCGGCGTTGAAGAGTTGTTTTACACCTATCGCTATATCGATCTGCTTTATTACGAAGACTTCGACGATACCTGCAACGGCTGTTTATTCACCTACGATTTATTGCTCGGCGCGGGGGAGATGATCGACCTGTACGGGGATCAAGGCATTTTCGGTGGAGCATACGATCCAGGCACAGGGTATGAGATCGACCTATCGACGACGGTATCGATCCTCGACGTTGCAAACCTGACGGCGCCGCCGACAGGAGTGCCGGAACCAACGACCGTGCTCTTGTTTGCGGTAGGTGTGTTTCTGTTGATTGCCGTGAAGCGCCGCGGTGAAAGACAGGTGTTGCTGTAGGAGCGGCGCCCTCGCCGCGAAGTTTGTCTGGGTATTGGTGACGGTAATGAAACAACTCAATGCGGGAATAGGTATCTTGCTGTGCTGCGCGATCACCGGTGCAGAGGCGGGCGTCATCGAACCGGCCGTGCAGAGTGCCATCGTTCAGGCTGCCGGCAATGCGCCCATCGACGTCATCGTCACCTTCCGCGATCGCGTCGATGTCAACGCCATTCAAGACAGCAACCGCACCTTGCGCCGCGCCCGATTGGTCAGCGCCTTACGCTCGCGGGCCTCGTTGTCGGAGCAGCCGGTGCGCACGTTGCTGGCGAGCCGCGGGATAGCGCGGGCCCGTTCGTTGTGGGTCATCAATAGCGTGGCCGTCAGCGTGCCTCCTCAACTCATTGCGAACCTGGCCAAACTTCCCGGCGTGGAGAGCGTGCGGCTGGACGCGCAGGTGTCTGCGCCCGTGACGCCATCTTCGACGCAGGGCACCGCCGGTTGGAACATCGGCGCCATCGGTGCGGATGCCGTGTGGGCGGCAGGCTTCGACGGCCAAGGTGTGGTGGTGGGCGTGATGGACTCGGGCGTGGACCCGTATCACCAGGATATCTCCACGCGCTGGCGCGGCGGCAGCAACAGTTGGTTAGACCCGCACGGCGAACACGCGACGCCTTACGACGCGTTGGGCCACGGTACACAGACCATAGGCATCATCCTCGGCGGCAGTGCCATCGGCGTGGCGCCGGGCGCGCAGTGGATCGCCGTAAAAATTTTCAATGACGCCGGTGTCTCGACGTTGAGCGCCATTCACGAGGCCTTTCAATGGATGCTCGATCCAGACGGCAACCCCAACGTGGACGATGCCCCCGACGTGGTCAACGGCTCGTGGGGATTGCTGGACAGCGTCGGCACCTGCAACGTGGAATTCCGCGGCGATGTCCTCATGCTCAAGGCGGCCGACATCGCCGTGACTTTTTCGGCGGGCAACGACGGACCCAGTTCGAACACCAGCTTGAGTCCCGCCAACTACCCCGAAAGCCCGTCCACCGGCGCGGTGGATGAAACCGGCAGCGTGGCCTTGTTCAGCAGCCGCGGGCCGTCGGCCTGCGACGGCGGCACCTATCCGAAATTAGCGGCACCCGGCACCAACATCCAGACCAGCGACCTGACCTACTGGGGAATCTTTCCCGATGCCTACGCTACTGTCTCGGGTACGTCATTTGCGTCAGCGCATTTGGCCGGGGCCATGGCCCTGTTGCGCAGTGCTAGTGCCAACGCCACCGTGGCGGATTTGGAAGCAGCGCTGCAACAGTCCGCCGTTGACCTCGGCGCCGCAGGCCCCGACAACGACACCGGCTGGGGACGCATCGACGCCTTGGCCGCCTACACACTGTTAGGCGGCGGAGCACCACCGCCACCGCAACCGGGCAGCCTGCGCTTCGAGTCGGCGTCCTATGGCGTGGCGGAGGAAGCGGGGAGCATTGTCATCACCGTGACGCGCACCGGCGGCAGCGGCGGTCCCGTCAGCGTAGAGTACGGTACGCAAGACGGTACAGCCGCCGCGGGCGCGGACTACAACGCCGCGAGCGGCACGCTGGCGTTCGCCGACGGTGAAGTCGCCAAAACCTTCACGGTGTCTCTGCTAGACGACGCTTTGGTGGAAGGCGATGAGACCGTCAATCTGAGCCTCGCCAATCCCACCGGTGGCGCCGGACTCGTGTCACCCACCAGTGCCGTACTCACCATCACCGATCCCGTTGACCAACCGCCCGATGCCGACAGCGACGGCTATCCCGCATCGACGGACTGTAACGACAACGACGCAACCGTCCATCCTGGAGCCGCCGAGATCAAGCACGATGGCATCGACCAGGACTGCAACGGCTATGACTTGACCATCGATATCACAACCGCGCGCTATACTAAGCGAACGAAGGTGCTGCTGGTGGAGGCGACCAGCGCCCTCGGCAAAACCGCCAATCTGCGCGTGGACGGTCTCGGTACCATGCAGTGGGTTGCCACGAAAGGTTTGTGGCGGCTCAAGCTCACCACCAGTACCCCGCCCGCGACGGTGACCGTCACGGGAGTGGAAGGGACGCAGACCTCCGCAGTACAGAAATAGCGAGTTGTGTAGCGTGCGCTGTGCGCACGTTTCGTAATTTCGATAAGCATGTCGCGCGCAGGGCGCACGCTACATGAACTCGTAACACGAAACTGGAGGCCGTATGGATCAGGGAAGGTTCATACCGGGCATAGGCTTGTGCCTGTGGTTTGCGATTGTCTATCCGGCGTGCGCCGCGGCCATCGAGTTTCAACCGCTGCTGCCCCTGGAACTTTCCAAGACCGCGCCCAGCGATCGCGTCGTCGCCGATTTCAACAACGACGGCCATCTCGATCTCGTCGTGGTGATGTCGGGCATCGGTGGGGGAGACGGCGGCGTCTCGGTCTTGTTGGGCGACGGCAACGGCGGTTTCGCCAACCGCGATTTTCCTACCGGCGCCTACAACGCCTGGGGCGTGGCCGCGGGAGATTTCAACCGCGACAGGAATGTTGACCTGGCGCTGACTGCTACGGTGACCTCGGCCGGAGTGGCCAGTCGAGACATCCACATCCTGTTAGGCGACGGGGCCGGCGGCTTCGTCGAGAACACCACCGTGCAGGCATTGCAGGACACGCCGCATGCTGTGACTGCCGGGGACTTCAACGAAGACGGCATCCTCGATCTGGTGATCGGCGCCACCCAATCCACCTCGTTTCACGCCGGCGCGGCCGATGCCACCTTCGGCGCGGGGCAATTGCTCAGCGGCTCATCCAATCTGTCCGGCGATCAACTGTTCGCAGCCGATTTCAACGGCGACACCCACCTCGACGTGGGCAGCCGTCAGGCCGTTTATCTCGGCGCGGGGAACGGCAGCTTCACCCGCTCGGCGTTTTTCGCCGTGGGCGCCAAGGCCTCCGCCGATTTGAACGGCGACGGTCGCCTGGATTTGATCTCGGCGGCGGGCAGCAGTTTGCAGATATGGTTCGGCAAAGGCGATGGCAGCTTTGTCGTGAACGCGACCATCACCGTCGGCGCCAATCTCGCCGCTGCCGCTGCGGCGGACATCGACGGCGACGGCCACACGGACGTGGCGCTGGTGAGTGCCGGCGACACGGCGGTGGCCGTGCTGCTCAACAACGGCGACGGTACGCTGGCGGCGCCGCAAGCTTTCGCCACCGGCGCTCAGCCCCGGCTGCTCGCGGCGGCGGATTGGGACGAAGACGGGTTTCTGGATTTGATCGTGCCCTACAACAACCTGGGCAATACACCTTACGCTTCGCGGCTGATGCAGGTGCCGCCCGCGCCGTCGCCTGGACGATTGCAGTTAGGCGCAAATGCCTACAGCGTCTCCGAGGCGGGGCCCGGCGTCGCCGTCACGGTGACGCGCACGGGCGGCAGCCTGGGTATCGTGAGTATCGACTACGCCACGAGCGACGGCAGCGCCACTGCCGGCGGCGATTACACCGCGGCCATGGGGACGCTCACCTTCGCGGACGGCATCATCAGCCAAAGTCTCGTGGTTCCCATCCTCGAAGACACTGTCTACGAGGGTAATGAAACGTTTACTCTAACATTAAGTAATGCCACAGGCGGGGCTGCCATCGGCACACCCGCCGGGTCCGTGTTGACCATTACTGACAACGATGCGCCGCCGCCTTCTGGCAGTCTGCAATTCGGCAGCGCGACCTACACCGTGCGCGAAGACGGCGTTACCGTGAACGTTACGGTGACTCGCAGCGGCGGCAGTTTCGGCGCAGTGACAGTTGATTACGCCAGCGGAAACGGCAGCGCCGCTGCAGGTAGCGATTACAGCGCGACCCTCGGCACTCTCAGTTTTGCCGACGGGGTTATCTCGCAAAGTTTCGACATCGCCGTGCTGGATGACACCCTCTATGAGGGCAGCGAGACGGTTAACCTCATATTGAGCAACGTCACCGGCGGGGCGAGCCTTGGCACGCAAAGCAGCTCGGTGCTCACCATCACGGAAAACGATCCGACGCCGCCGTCGGGCAGTCTCCAATTCAGTGCGGTGAGTTATCAAGTGGCCGAGAATACCGGTGGCGGACTCCTCACCGTCACCCGCAGCGGCGGCAGCTTTGGCGCGGTGACGGTGGATTACGCCACCTCAAACGGCACTGCCGTTGCCGGCAGCGACTACACATTCACCAGCGGCACCTTGAGCTTCGCCGACGGCGAGGTCAGCAAGGCCATCACCGTTGTCGTCGCGGACGACGTCCAATACGAGGGCAACGAAACCCTGAGCCTGACCTTGAGCAACGCGCAAGGCGGCGCGAGCCTCGGCACACCGACCATCGCCACGATGACCATCATCGACAATGATCCGCCGCCATCTGCGGGCAGTCTGCAATTCAGCGGCGCGACCTACAGTGCGGCGGAGAATGCCGGTAGTGTGTTGATCACCGTAACGCGCAGCGGCGGCAGCTCCGGTGCCGTTGCCGTGGATTACGCCACCAGCGACGGCACCGCCACGGCGGGCAGCGATTACACATTTGCCAGCGGCACCTTGAGCTTCGCTGGCGGCGAGATCAGCAAGACCTTCTCCGTCGTCGTCGTAGACGATACACAATACGAAGGCAGTGAATCGTTGAATGTGACGTTGAGCAATGCGCAAGGCGGCGCGAGCCTCGGCACACCGACCAGCACCACGGTGACCATCACCGACAACGATTCACCGCCACCTGCGGGAAGTCTGCAATTCAGTGGAGCGACCTATAGCGCGGCGGAGAGTGCCGGTAGTGTGTTGATCACCGTAACACGCAGCGGCGGCAGCTTCGGTGCCGTTGCCGTGGATTACGCCACCAGCGACGGCACCGCCACGGCGGGCAGCGATTACACCTTCGCCAGCGGCACATTGAGCTTCGCCGACGGCGAGATCAGCAAGACCTTCTCCGTCATCGTCGTAGACGATACACAATACGAAGGTAACGAATCGTTGACTGTGATGTTGAGCAATGTGCAGAGTGGTGCGACTCTCGGCACACCGATCAGCGCTACGGTGCCCATCGCCGATAACGATTCACCGCCGCCTGCGGGCAGTCTGCAATTCAGCAGCTCGACTCACACCGTGAGCGAAGACGGAGTTACCGTGAACATCACCGTGGTTCGCACCGGCGGCAGTTTCGGCGCAGTGACGGTGGACTATGCCAGCGGCGATCTCACAGCGATGGCGGGCAGCGACTATGTCGCAACATCAGGGACGCTCACGTTGGGCGATGGTGTGGTGAGCGCCGCTATTAGCGTGACGGTGCTCGATGATGCGACGTTCGAAGGTGACGAGACCGTCGGCTTGTTGCTGAGCAATCCCACCGACGGCGCTGCTCTCGGCGCGGAGAAGAGCGCGGTGTTGATCATCGCCGAAAACGATGCGCCGCCCCCGGAGGGCAGCCTGCAATTCAGCGGCGCGGCATACAGCGTGGCCGAAGACGCAGGTTCCGTTACCATCACCGTGACCCGCAGCGGTGGCAGCTCCGGCGAGGTGTCCGTAAATTATTCCACTGCTGATCTCACGGCCACCGGAGGCCTGGATTATTCGGTATCCACCGGTATGTTGACCTTCTCCGACGGCGAGACCAGCAAGACGTTCACCGTGCCGATATTGGATGACAGCGTTTACGAAGGCGACGAGCAACTCCAACTGCATCTCGTCACTCCGACCGGCGGCGCCGCATTGGGAACAATCCGCGACGCTACGCTGACCCTCCGCGATAACGATGCGCCCCCGCCCGCCGGCAGTCTGCAACTCAGCGGTGCCGGCTATGTCTTCACGGAAGGTGACGGCACGGTGAGCATCACCGTTACCCGCACGGGCGGCAGCGCAGGGGCGGTCGGCGTCGACTACGCCTTCAGCAACGGCACAGCCACGGGAGGACAAGACTATGTTTCGTCTAACGGAAATCTGCTGTTTGCCGAGGGCGTCACCTCGGCGGCCATCGAGCTGATCATCCTCGAAGACCTTCTCCAGGAACCGCCGGAAACCCTCGTCATCACATTGACGAGCGCCACCGGCGGCGCCGCCATCGGCCAGCCCAGCGCGGCAGAAATAACCTTGCTGGATAACGAGCCTCAACCGCCCGCGGCCTCACCGCTCAGCGGCAAAGGTGGCGGTGGCGCCGTCGATTATTTTTCAGCGGTTTTGCTATCGATGGTCATGATTTTCCGGCGCATCGTTTCTCGGAAACCGACACGGAGTGTCCCCACTTTGCTTCTTTGATTTCTCATGGGTCGAGTCTCTTTCCAAGTTTCGCTACCTTTGTTTGTGATGCGATCCAACGAGAGGGCAGGGGGCGCGAAGTCCGCCGGACATCCTTCAGGCGATCATTCTCCGCCTTGAATTTCCATGCTCCTGCTCTAGACTTTTGTCAGGAAATCTCCTGGGTACCTCTAACACCATTCATTTCAAAGCCTGGGCCTACAGGGATGTGACCACGGCAAAGGCTGTAAAACCGCACAGTGAAACCTAGCTAATGCCCTGCGCGTTTGCGGAAATCCCGTGCATTCGATGCACGCTGTCTATGATTGTTTGTTGTCAT
>Ga0299912_10003240_pt1 | contig 13320 bp, 13 predicted proteins | sample RVTome_2_FD_207667 | JGI IMG/M metagenome (GOLD analysis project Ga0299912, IMG submission 207667) | Soil microbial communities from uranium-contaminated site in the Upper Colorado River Basin, Wyoming, United States - RVT95D214 (version 2) ...
GCTTTCCCACTATTGCACCACGGCCCGCAGGATTCTGGTAATGGATTTTATCTTCTGGCCTTTGGTCCGGCTGGCCACACTCTCCCGGTTACCGATAAGACAGGCCGTCGACTCAAACAGGGTATCTATGATTTTCAGGTTGTGGCGAGCGATGGTCCGGCCCGTCTCGGTGTTCTCAATCAGAAGGTCGGCGTCCTCCGGCACGAAGGCCTCGCTAGCTCCCCAGGTGGGAATCACCCGGTACATCCCAAGATGGTTGTCACGAGCATACTTATCGGCAATATTAGTATATTCGGAGGCAACCCGGATAGGCGCGGTCTTTCCGACACAGAACTGTTTTAGCGCATAGCCATCGGTCACCGGCAGGTCTTTACTGACCACCGCCACAATTCTGACCCGGCCAAATTCTAGGTTGAGAAGCTCGGTCACCGGGCTGGATGGGAACTGATAGAGGTGCTCCGTCAGCCAGTCCCGGCCAGTAATGGCCAGGTCGAAATTGCCATTGGCTACCTGAAGAGGCATATCCTGGGGGCGAATCACCTTGATGGAGACCCCGGGTAAGCTGGATGTGGGACGGCGATTGCCGGAGGCTGATGGGTAATCATCCACCCTGATACCGGTGCTAGTCAGGAACTGGACAGTCGGCGCTTGCTGGTGGCCATCGGGCAGGGCGAGTCGGACGGTTGTCTCAGCCATTTTCTTGGCTGGTGGCTGGACAGTAATAGCCAGGCTTCTGCCGGCCTTGGTAGTGGAAAGGGGTTCACCCTTAGCCTTACGCTCAATCAGCCAGGGTAGCAGGGCACTTTCCAGGGACGACAGCACTTCACTCAGGTTTCTGCCTTCCCAGCTAGTCCGGTTGGCGATGAGATAGGCGCTGGAGTCAAGAACTTTATCTATAGCTATCAGGTCGTGATTAAATATCCCCTCGCCCACGCGTCCCGATATTAAAGCCAGGTCGGCACTCTCCGGCGGATAGACTTCAGCCGCTCCCCACACCGGGAAGACGCTGAACCGTTTCAGCCGACGGTTCAGGGCAAAGGACTCCGCCAGGTTGGGATATTCGCTGGCCAGACGGACAACGCCGGTCTTGGCTCGTACCGCCGCGAGGTCAGCGCCGGACCCAGAACTGCTGGCCACCAGATACAGGGCACCCTCGCCGTAGCCGAGGTTTCTCAGCTTGACCAGAGCCGAGCTGGGGTATTTGGCCAGTAGCTCTTCAATCCAGTCCAGCCCGCAAATACCCAGGTCATAATTCCCAACCGCCACCTGGATGGGGATGTCCTTTTCGTGAAAGAGCTTGGCTAATAGTTCAGGGTAGCGTTCCGACCTGAGGCGATAGGAACGCGCCCCCCCGTGATAACCACCCAGCCCCCACTCTGCCCTTTCCAGCAAGGCAGCGGTTTCGGCCATCAGGCGACCCTTGGGTAAAGCTATTCTCAATTGCCTGTCCACCTCACCCCCTGTGTCCCCCTCTCCTCACAGGAGAGGGGGAGCAGTTAGACAAGAGGGGCTTCGCCCCTCTCAGACGCTCCTCTTGTTTCGTTTTATGGCAGTGATGCCCCAGCCCTCAAGCTTTTAATAAGGCTAAAAGCTTGTCCCGGGTCTGCGCCTCAAAGCGGCGGCGGTGGGTCAGGTCAGTCAGCGTAAACCGGGGAGCCCTACCCTGAACATTAAGTCGCCACCTTAAGTTGGCCGGCTCCCGACCACCAAGGTGCACCTCCGCCGCATAGCCGGCTTCATGGAGAAAGCTGACCAGGTTAAAGGCTTCTTTCAGCGCGTCGCCTTTAGACCCGGCTTTAATCAGGATTTTCGGCGCTGGAGATTTGGGCCGGGTGGCTGGCTTTACCCGGCTCATCAGGTGGTCGAGGTACAGGGCAAAGCCGGAGGCTGGTATGTCCCGCCCGCCCATCAAGGGAATCAGGGCATTGTAACGACCGCCACCGGCCGCCCGTTCCCCGCCGACCAGAATCTGGAATATCACGCCGGTATAGTATTCAAAGCCCCTCCCGGAGGCGATGTCAATCTGGTAGCTGATACCTAGTGCTTCCAGCAAGTCAGTAATCTCAATGAAGTTATGGAAGGGTACTGCCAGTTCCGGCAGGTCACGGTTGAACAGCGACTTCATATTCCGGAGGAAACCGGACGACTTCCCCTTCAGGTCCAGCAAGGGAGTCAGAGCCTGAGCCAGTTCGGGCTTGGCTCTGGCCAGTACCTCTAAGTCCCCGTCCAGAATCTGGTCGAAAACCCTGGCCTGCTCTTCCGGACTGAGCCCGAATTTCGCCAGCAGGGCCCGAATCAAGCCAGCATGCGATAACCGCAGTTCCACATCCTTTAGTCCCAGCCTCAGCAAGACTTCAAGGGCCAGCTTGACCAGTTCCACATCGGCGGTGGTTGAGCCAGCGCCGATGAGTTCCGCCCCGCACTGCCACCTTTCCCTCGCCTCTTTGCCGGTCTCCTCAAAGCTGAAGACATTGGTGACATAGAAGAGCTTGGCCAGCTCCTTGTCAGCCATAGTATCAATGTAAAGCCGGGCAATGGGGATAGTCCCGTCAGGTCGTAACACCACCCGCTCCCCACTCCACCCATCCCAGTCGAGGAATGAATAGACCTTACTGAGCTGACCGGGTGTCAGGGTGCCGGTGGAGGTAAATAGATGTAGATACTCCAGGGTGGGCGTTCTGACCTCCTCGTAACCCCACTTCAGACAGCATTCCCGGAAGACACCCTCAATCAGGCGGAACCGCCGCATCTCCTCCGGAGACAGGTCTCTGGTTCCCTTACACCTTTGCACTCTCATCTTGGACACCTTCGGCATCAATACGGATAAATTCTACACTACCTGGGTCAGCTATTCAACGCTTTAAGGCGGGAGAACCCTCACCGCCGAGAGTTTAGGAGGGATAAAGTCCCTCTTGACGCCCTTTTCAATTCTATTCCGGCCTTCACCCCCTCTCTAAAAGGTGAACCTTTAGTAAACAGTCTCTTATCCTCATTTGCAATCGGACTATAACAACTATAGAATATTGATAAGGTAGCCGTAACCCTTCGGTAAGACTATTTCCAGTTCGCGGTTGGGGGAGGGTAGTAATGACAAAGAAAGCTGTGGCTATTGTATCAGTCCTAGCTGTTGCGTTGGCTGGTGTTCTGGTGTGGGCCATACTGACTATGAACCAGTTAACCGACACTCAGGATACCCTGTCTTCTACCCAAGCTCAGTTGTTAGTGGCAGCAACACAACTTGAAGAGACCAGGGATGAGCTAAACAATACAAAGAATGAGCTAACCAGCACGAAGGATGAGTTGACTAGCACTAAGAACGAGTTAACTAGTACCAAGAGCGAGTTAGCCAGTACGAAGAGCGCATTGGTTGCGGCTGAGTCAACCGCGAGTGTTCTTCGAGCCCAAGTGCTTAAAACAGAACAGCAGTTAACAGTAGCTCAGGAGACATTGAAAGGACTGGGAATCACGCTGGCGGTGAGCAGCGAGTGTTCTGACGCAGTCCTGGTTGACAATGCAACAGCCACGAATCCCACCTGGAGTCAGTTAATAAATTTCTTATCGAAAGACCTGACTGAGAACCACACTTATGTCGCCAATGTGTACGATTGCTCGCAATTCTCCAGGGACCTTCACAACCATGCCGAGGCGGCCGGGATTCGGGTCGCCGAGGTGCAGGTCGGGTTTAAGAATAATCCGGTAGGCCATGCCCTGAATGCGTTCCTGACGACCGACTACGGACTAGTTTATGTTGACTGTACCCAAGTGCCAGATAAGACGGCTCGTGTAAAAGCGGGAACAACGTTTCGGGCGGTTGAGGTCTATTTTGTCTCCTTGACCAACATCAGAAATGACACTTGGTGGGATACGCTAGGTCGATACTACTATATCCCTTCAAGCACGGGCGACCTTGCCGTGACGTTGAGCATCAAAATCTATTGGTAGCGTAGGAGCATAAGAATTATTAGAATCATACGTGTTCTACTACTTTTAGGCTTGCTAGTCACTGCGGCTCTGACTCTGGAAGCCAGAGCCGCCGCTCCCACGATTGATGTGCTGCGGGTCAAGGGCACCATCAATCCGGTACTCGCGGACTACATCCGGCACGGCATTGACCACGCCGAGGAGACGAAGGCGGTAGCCTGTATTATTCAAATGGATACTCCCGGCGGACTGGATACAGCTATGCGGGATATTGTGCAGGATATGGTAGATGCCCGGGTGCCGGTAGTGGTCTACGTCTCTCCCTCGGGGGCGCGGGCCGCTTCGGCCGGCGTCTTCATTACCGTGGCGGCCCATGTGGCGGCGATGGCGCCGAATACAGCCATCGGGGCGGCCCACCCGGTAAGCATCGGTAGTGAGGGTGAGGCGCAGATGTCGGAGACGATGGAGGAAAAGGTGGTCAATGACGCCGCCGCTTATATTCGGAGCATCGCCCAGGCCCACGGCCGCAATATGGAATGGGCGGAAAAGGCCGTCCGAGAAAGCGTTTCCGCCACCGAGCAGGAGGCGCTGAAACTCAATGTCATTGACCTGGTGGCCCCTGACCTGGATAGCCTTATCACGCAATTGGATGGTCGCCAGGTGACCATGCTCGGCGGGCAGGTGATGACCCTACACACGCAGGGAGTGGCCGTCAACTTTATCAAAATGAGCACCATCGAGGAGTTCCTCTATATTATCAGCGACCCCAATATCGCCTACCTGCTGATGAGTCTAGCGACACTGGGATTGATGGTGGAAATCTCCAACCCCGGGCTGATTTTCCCGGGAGTCATCGGCGGTATCTGTCTATTGCTGGCTTTCTATTCACTGGGGGTACTGCCGGTGAACTATGCCGGGATGCTGCTCATTGTTCTCGCCTTCATTCTCTTCATTGCCGAGGTCTTCACCCACAGCTTCGGCGTACTGACCGTCGGCGGTCTGGCGTCGCTGGTTCTGGGCTCCTTAATATTATTTAAGGGGGGACCATTGTTTAGAGTTAATCCCTGGCTGATTGCTGTGTTTACCATTCTCATTGGTGGCTTCCTCACCTTCGTCGTCACTCGCGTTATCAAAGCCCACCGCCGTCAGGCAACCACCGGCCGAGAAGACCTTAGCGGCAAGACGGCCACCGTCAAAGTAGCCCTGAAGCCCCAGGGCATGGTACTATTCAAGGGTGAACTGTGGTCGGCCGTCTCCGAATCGGGCCAGGTGGAACCGGGGGAGGAGGTGATTATCACAAAAGTCGCTGGCATGAGACTATATGTGACTAAAAAACAGTAAGGAGGCAGGTAAATGGAAAGTGGGACCTGGATCTGGATAGGTATCATCATATTGGCCGTTATCATACTGTTTCCGATGGCCATCAAGATTGTCCAGGAGTGGGAGCGGGGGGTTATTCTCCGCTTGGGGCGACTAATTGGAGCCAAAGGCCCCGGCTTCTTTCTCATCATTCCCTTCATTGACCGGATGATAAAGGTAGACCTGAGGGTAGTCACCATGGATGTGCCGCCGCAGGATGTTATCACCAAAGATAATGTTACCGTCAAGGTAAACGCAGTGGTCTATTTCCGGGTGGTTGACCCGGAATCCTCGGTGGTTAAGATCCAAGACCATGTTCGCGCCACCTCGCTAATATCTCAAACTACCCTGCGGAATGTGCTGGGGCAACACGAGCTGGACGAACTGCTGACACAAAGAGAAAAACTTAATCAAGTGCTGCAGAAGATAATTGATGAACAAACTGACCCATGGGGGGTGAAGGTCAGCATTGTGGAGATTAAGGATGTGGAACTGCCCGAGACCATGAGGCGGTCAATGGCGGCGCAGGCTGAGGCCGAGCGTGAGCGCCGGGCGAAAATCATCCACGCCGACGGCGAGTTCCAGGCATCCGAAAGGCTGGCCCAAGCCGGAGCGATTATTGGCCGCGAGCCAACCACACTACAGCTGCGCTACCTGCAAACACTGGTTGAGATTGCTTCTGAGAAAAATAGCACTATCATCTTTCCTCTCCCGATAGACATTCTGACCGCCTTTGTTCGCGGTCGTGGGGATAAACAGTCGGAAGAGAAGAAATAGTAATTGAGTAGTTGGGGCCCTAGGGGACTACCTTTAGGGCCCCACTATCACTCGCGCAAGGTGACATCACCGGCGATGATTCTGGTTAGCTGGCCGTGGGCGCCGCGCAGCAGCAGACTGCCATCACGGTCCACTGATTCGGCGATGCCTTCATATATACCCTCGGCGGATTTCACCCGGACCCGCTGCCCCAGCGTCACCAGATTGTCCCGCCACTCCTCGTAGAGAGAGCCGCCAGCCATGAGTGTCAAATATAGCTTTTCCATCTCCACCAGCAAACTCCGGATGACGGTCAATCGCGGTACTTCCCGGCCCAGCTCTTGAGAGAGACTGGTGGCCAGCGATTGAATCTCCGGTGGGAAATCACCCGGCCTGAGGTTGACATTCAGCCCGATGCCGATGACAGCGTAATTAACCCTGTCCGGGCGCACACCGGTCTCAATCAGAATACCGCAGACCTTTCGGGCATTGATTTGGACATCGTTCGGCCACTTGATGTGCGACTTCAGGCCAGTGACCGCTTCCATGCTGTGCACCACGGCCAGGGAGGCCAGCATGATGAGTGCCGGCAGGTCAGCCAGACGGGGGTAAAGCACCAGAGATAGAGCAATATTGCCCCGGGGCGTCAGCCAAGCGCGCCCCAGTCGACCCCGCCCCGCCGTCTGCTCGTCAGCAATAACGACCGTGCCTTCCGGAGCGCCGCGCTGGGCTTCCTGCCGGGCCACTTCCATGGTTGAAGTCAGGCGGGGATAGTAAAGAACCCTTTGACCAATAAAGTGTGTCTCTAAGCCACGAGTGATAGAATCGGCGGATAGATTATCATTCATAGTTCCAACAAGCATAGCTTTGAAGTCACTCTAAATATAGCATACGGCCGTGGCTTGTAGCGAGGTTACCGATTGCTTCCATAACCTCACCCCAATCCCCCTCTCCTTAAAAGGAGAGGGGGAGAATTATTAAAAGAGGGACTCCGTCCCTCTTGACGCCCTTCTAATTCTATTTTGGGTTAACAGTCCTCTTAGATACTAACTTTGAGAGATAAAGGTTGCGCCCCTCTTAGACGCCCTATTTTGACGACACGCTTTGCCTTTGACTCACGCTGTATTCAGAACCAGGCGAGTCTCTCCGGTGAGTTACTTGAGAGGGCCTCCGCCTCTCTCAGATGCCGATTAGGGAGTTCAGAGGGGGGACTTCGTCCCCCCTCTCCATTTTCCCCCTTTCCCTTAATAAGGGAAGGGGGAAAGGGGGATGGGTTACTGCCTTTTAATATTGTAAAAACATATGGGATGACATAAAATGTAAATGGTTTCTTGAAGGATGGAGGGATCGCATAGTGGTCTAGTGCGGGCGCCTGCTAAGCGCTTGCCCTGAGAAATCGGGGTCGTGGGTTCGAATCCCACTCCCTCCGCCAGTCAAAACTTGTCTCGCTCCGTATCAGAATGCTACAGTTGGCTTTTCCTACAAGCACCATTACACAAAATGGAATGGAAAGGTATGCTAGACCAGATCTTCTCATATAGGGAAATGTGTGACGAAGAAAACGTGCAGACTCTTCAAAGAGGCATGAATTTCCGGCTCAACCCTCGCTATTCTCTCATCTTAATGTCGCAAAGGTCGAACGCTCCCTACCAAGATAGAATTCTGGAAGACGGCGTTACCATAGAGTATGAAGGACATGACGCACCAAGAACTTCACCAGGGGTAAAGCCTAAAGAGCTTGACCAACCCAAGTTTACAAGAAATGGTGAATTTACGCAGAACGGACATTTTGCCAATGCCGTTGCTAAATACAGGAGGAAAAATTCTGAACCAGAATTGGTAAAAGTCTACGAAAAAATCCTGCCTGGGGTTTGGTCTTTAAAAGGATATTTTGAGCTGGCAGACTGCGAAATCCGAAATGACGGAAAAAGGAACGTCTTTGTTTTCATCTTGAAGTTAATAGAACATCAGAATATCGGAGATAGTAATGAAGCAAATCAGACCATATTTGCAGAACATAGTCGCTTAATTCCGACCCAAGTGAAGAAGGAGGTTTGGCAAAGAGACAAAGGACGATGCGTACTATGCGGATCAAGCAAGAATCTGCATTTTGACCATGACTTGCCTTTTTCAAAGGGAGGAACCAGTCTAACAGCTAGGAATATCCGACTTCTCTGTGCCAAATGTAATCTGGCCAAATCTGATAAAATCGAGTGAGATTAAAGACTATGCCTAACTACCATATCTGGACGATTGGCTGCCAGATGAACAAGGCGGAATCGGAGCGGCTGGCCAGCTTCTTGGAGCAGCGAGGCTACCAGGCCACGACCGCCGCCGAGGAAGCCGATATTATTGTGCTCAATAGCTGTGTGGTGCGCCAGAGCGCCGAGAACCGGGTCGTTAATAAGCTCCACACCCTCAGACAGCTTAAGAAGTTGCACCCTGGCTTAACCCTGGCCGTCACCGGCTGTCTGGTAAACTCCGATACGGCCGCGCTGAAAAAGGCCTTCCCCCATGTCGACTACTTCTTCAAGCCCGGAGACTGGCCACAATGGCTGGAAAAGGTCACCCTTGGGCAGGTTTTGCCTCATCCTTCCAACGGAAGGACGGTCAGCGTCTATGTGCCCATCATTCAGGGCTGCAATAATTTCTGCTCCTACTGCATTGTTCCCTACCGGCGCGGTCGGGAGAGGAGCCGGCCGATAGATGAAATAGTCAGCGAGGTCCAAGAACTGATACGCCGTGGTGCCAGAGAAATCGTTCTCCTGGGCCAGAATGTGGACTCCTACGGGCATGACCTGCCCGACAGACCTGACCTGGCTGACCTTTTGACCGAGCTAAATACCGTTGATGGGCTGGCCCGCCTGCGTTTCCTGACCAACCACCCCAAGGATATGACCCGCAAGCTGATTGACGCTATCGCCACGCGGGATAAAGTCTGCGAGCACATCAGCCTGCCGGTTCAATCGGGCGATGACGACATTCTGAAAGCCATGAGGCGGGGCTATACAGTTGAGCACTATCGCCAGCTTGTCGCCGAGATTCGCCGCCGAATTCCAGAGGTCGCCCTGAGCACCGATGTCATCGTGGGTTTCCCCTCGGAAAGCGAGGAGCAGTTCCGGCGGACAGTGGACTTGCTTTCGGAGCTGAGGTTCGATACTGTTCATGTCGCTGGCTATTCTCCAAGACCGGGGACAATCGCCGCCGGGGAACTGGAGAACAATATTCCGGTGGCCGAGAAACGGCGCCGACTCAGCATAATTGAGCAACTCCAGGAGAGCATCGCCACCGAGATTAACGCCCGGCTGATGGGCCAGGCGGTTGAGACTCTGGTGGAAGGCAAAACCAGAGGCAAGTGGCGCGGTCGCACCAGAAGTGATAAACTGGTATTCTTCAGTGATACTGGTGACCATCTGGGGCAGCTGGCCAATATCAGGATTGAAAAGACGAGCCCCTGGTCACTCCAGGGCAAGCTGGGGAAAGTTGCCTGACCAATGTAAGGAGGAGAGGTGAAGAATAGAATCCTGAGTCTGGTCTTAATTTTGAGCCTGGTTGTTGTTTCGGTGGTGATAGCTGGCTGTGTGCCTGCCGCGACAGACAACACCAGTGAAGATGGGACAACAACCAGCAGCGGAATCACGGGCTATCTGCCCATAATCGTCGTTCTGGTGCTGCTCTTTGGCATGTTCTACTTCCTCATGATTCGTCCGATGCGCCAGAGAGAGAAGAAGCACGATGAGATGATGGTGCAACTGTCGGTTGGTGACAGGGTTATCACCGCCAGCGGCATCTTCGGTGTGATTGAAAGCATCGGCCAGGACAGTGTGGTGATGAAGGTGGAATCCGGCGCTTCCATCCGGGTTACCAAGGGCGCTATCCTCACTATCGGCACCGCTGAAAGCATGCAGCAGTAAACCAGAAGAGAGGGGTGAGTGATGAGCAGACCCCGACTCACCGCAGCCCAGATTAACCAGATTGTCGACCTGGCTTTAAGCGAGGACCTGGGTCACGGTGATGTAACCAGTGAGGCACTGATACCTCCGGGTCTTGAGGGGCAGGCCACCATACTGGTCAAGGCGGATGGAGTACTGGCTGGTCTGGAAGTAGCCCGACGGGTTTTCCAGAGAGTTGACCCTTCGCTCAAGGTGGAACCCCTGATTAAGGACGGGACGAAGGTCAAGCGCGGAGATATGGCGGCCACCGTTTCCGGGTGGGTCATCAGTATCCTCAAGGCCGAGCGGGTAGCCCTCAACTTCTTGCAGAGACTGAGCGGCATCGCCTCTGTCACCGCCCAGTATGTAGCTGAAGTCCGCGGCACCAGGGCCAGAATCACCGATACCCGGAAAACCACTCCCGGCTTAAGACTGCTGGAAAAATATGCGGTGCGGATGGGCGGCGGGCACAATCATCGCTTTCACCTGGGCGATGGCATTCTGATTAAGGACAACCATCTGGCCGTATTGCGGGCCCACGGGATGAGCTTGAAGCAGATTGTCGCCCGGGCTAAACAGAAAGCTCCTAAGGGCTTGATGGTTGAGGTGGAAGTCAGTTCAGCCAGGGATGCTCTGGCTGCGGCCAAAGCCGGGGCCGACATCATAATGCTGGACAACATGAACCCCGACGAAATGCGCCGGGCGGTGGGCTTGCTCCCGAAAGAAGTCAAAACTGAAGCCTCCGGTGGCATCAACCTGACCAATGTCCGGGCGGCGGCGCTGGCCGGGGTTGATATTATCTCCATCGGCGCGCTAACACATTCCCCCAGAGCGCTGGACATCAGCCTTGAGCTTGAGCCGGAAACGCATAGACGGGTCTAGCCGGAAAGTTCCCGAACTTCTCTTTGATAAGTCGGCAGTCAGGCCTCGCCAGTCCTCTTACTTGGGAAGGAACTGTGGCTTCCATATGTTATGTTCTATATTGTATTTGTGATATAATCCTCATCAAGGGAAGCATATGAGGCAATGACGGGAGTGCTTTGTGGCAGTGCGTTTTATTCTTACTGACTATGTCAACCAAGCTTTAGCCAAGGCTGTCTACGATAAGCTTGAAGACGGCACTTTTGGTGGACGAATCCCCCCATGTGTTGGAGTGATAGCTTTTGGTACTACCTTACAGAAGTGTGAAGCAGAATTACGCTCAACTCTCGAAGACTGGATTCTAGTCGGTCTTAAACTGGGTCATCCCCTGCCAGTAATAAATGGTATAGACCTAAATAAGGAGCCTCAGCGTGAGCCAGTGGAGGCGGTGTAAGCGCCGGGACTTTATCCGCCGTCTCCGAAAACTTGGCTTTGATGGTCCATACTCTGGGACACGGCATCAGTTTATGGTCTATAGACAACGCCGCTTGTCCATACCCTCTAATACCGAGTATTCAGTTCCTCAGCTATGCATGATGCTACACGAAGTGGAGCAAATCACCGGCCATCAAATATCGGCTGAGGAGTGGGCACACCTTCGGTAGGCACACGCAGCCTAACTGGATGAAACCACCGGTTTCTCGGCGCTGACCAGGTAACTATCGCTTTTGTCTTCGATTCTTATGCCGGTAAATCCGGCCGCCGCCAGCATCCCCTGCATCTCAGCTTCGTCCGGGAGAGTGTCATTTTTCACCGCCGGGACTTGGCGGTGAATGGCGTTAATCTGGGCCCGACTTGATGTGTGGCAGATGAGGAGCTGACCGCCCTTTTTGACAACGCGCCTTAACTCACCCAGAGCTTTCGGTTTATCCGGGAAGTGAGGGAAGCTGGAGTAACAGACGATGGCATCAAAGCTCTCCGGGCGTGCCGGAATATGGCCTACATCAGCCTGGAGGTAAGCGATACCACGGTTAAAACCCTTGGCGCGGGCTTTCTTTAACATGCGCTCGGCAAAATCCAGGGCCACAATTCGTCCCCTCCGACCAACGACCCTGAGCAGAAAGGGGAGGAAGACGCCCGTTCCGGTACCCACGTCAAGCACGGTAGCCCCTGGCGGAATATTCAGGCGCCGCGCCATTCGTTCCAGCTTGGTGGCATCCTTTTCCGCAATACTCTCATCCCAGATGTCAGCCTGCTCGTTAAAATATGTCTGCGACACTACTATTTCTCCACCGCCGGTTTCGCTGACCAGCCCTTTACGCGCCGCTTGGGCGAGAAAACCGCCGCCAGCATGAAGATGACCGACGAGGTGATGACGATGGTAGCACCACTGGGAATATTGAGCAGGTAGGAAATCAAAAGACCCAGCCACCCCGCCAGAACACCGAAACCTGCCGCGAGCAGAAACATCCTCTTCATACTGTAGGTAAGCTGGTAGGCGGCGGCCGCCGGGTTCAGAATGAGGCTGAAGATAAGCAACCCACCAATTGAACGCAGTGAGGCGGTGACGGTGGCTCCAGTCAGGAACAGGACTCCATACAGAACCAGCGTAGCAGGCAGGCCCACGGAGAGAGCGATGCCCCGGTGAAAAATGGTCGCCTGGATTTCCTTATAGAAAATGATTACCAGCCCCACCACCACCACCATCACCACCGCCAGAAGTATAATATCGCCACGAGTATTGGTGAGAATGCTGCCCCACAGCAAGTCAAGGGCGCTGGATTTGGTACCGGGCATCAGGCCGACAAAGAGAAAAGCCAGCCCCAGCATCAGGGAAAAAATGACCCCGAGTGAAGTTTCCGGGCTGAGTTCTCCGCGGTCGGCCAGCGGGCCGATGATGGCCGCCACCAGGAGACTGAAAACAAAGGCGCCGATGAGCGGGTCGAAGCCCAGCCAGAGGCCAAGCAATGCTCCGGCGAAGGCGGCGTGGGACATGCAGACACCGATGAAGGGGAGGTGCATCAGCACCACGAAGACACCGATGGTAGCGCAGGCAATGCCTCCCAGAAATGTGGCGAGGATGGCATTTTGCATAAACTGGTAGCCAAAAATCTCCAAGCTAAGACTCCTTGATGTGCATGTGGGGTCGCCGTTCTTCAACCACCGGTGCGGGCATATTGTAGAGACGACTGAGACTATCGGTGGAAATCAGCTGGTCCGGCGTCCCGTCCCCGACAATGAGGCCATCCTTCATCAGTACCACGCGGTCGCAGGTGTGGGGCAGGGCGTCCAGGTCATGTGTCACAAAGAGAGTGGTCAGGTGCCGCTCCTCATGAATCCGCTTGACTAGCTCCAGTATCTCGGTCTGTGCCTTCCAGTCTAGCGAAGCCGTCGGCTCGTCCAGCAAAAATAGCTCCGGCTCCTGCGCCAGGCACCGGGCGATGGCCACCCGCTGTTGCTCACCGCCGGAGAGGTGACCGATAGGTCGCCG
>Ga0299912_10003242_pt1 | contig 13319 bp, 13 predicted proteins | sample RVTome_2_FD_207667 | JGI IMG/M metagenome (GOLD analysis project Ga0299912, IMG submission 207667) | Soil microbial communities from uranium-contaminated site in the Upper Colorado River Basin, Wyoming, United States - RVT95D214 (version 2) ...
CCAAGCGCGAAGATGTTTTTGCCAAAATACGTGCTTTTGCGATTGCGCCATGAACGACCTCCTCGGAAAAAGCCGAGGATGCCGGCGCGTGTGAGTGAGGGGAAGGCGAGGCGGTCGGACGCTTACATTACAAGGCCGAAACGAGATCGCTCAGGCCCGGTTCGACCATATTGAAAACAACATATGGCACGTCGTTCGTAACAAAACGAAAAGCTATGGCGCGACCTCACGAATGAAAATCAAATTGTGGCCAGAGTTACTTAGCAAAATTGGCTACTGCAGAGATGACATTGCCAGCCCTTTCATCGCCCATAAAAAACCAATCAAAATTAAAGGGCACGGTCAACGAGCAAAAGAAAGAACCCATCCCACCCAAATCATGAAAGAAGAACTCTCTCGGGAATTTGCCAAAGCCCGAGAAGCTTCAAAATTCTATGCCGACATGGAAGAAACAGCTCGGCCCACATTCCATGAAATCCGGGCATTAGGTGCAGACCTATAACGTAAAGAGGGTTGGTCCGAGGAGATGATACAAAAGCTCATGGCTCATGCTGACAAGCAGATGACGGCCCATTATCTAGATAAACATGAAGCTCCTTGGACCGAAGTTTCAGCCAACCTCGGCAAGGAATAATGGAAAAATAGTGGAACTACTTTTCCGAGAAAGCGGACTCCATTTCAACCAATTAGAAACCATGGGGAAATTGGTCGGGGCGAGAGGATTTGAACCTCCGACCACCTGCACCCCATGCAGGTGCGCTACCAGGCTGCGCTACGCCCCGAAATGCGATGACAACGATGAAGCGAGGGATTTGTGCGGTGGGTGACCGGCAACAAAGCGGCGTATTCTACCCTAGCTTTTCCGCGATAGGAACAGCTTCGTCAATCTACCTTTTTAAGGTCTCCAGCAGTTCTTCGAGTTCGGCGATCATCTGCCGGATGATTTGTTTGCTGTGATTGACGTCTTCTTTCGCTTCCCCGCCGGCAAGCTTTTGTCGCGCGCCGCCGATGGTGAAGCCGTGCTCATACAACAGGCTGCGGATCTGTCGGATCATGATCACATCATGACGCTGGTAGTAACGACGATTCCCCCGCCGCTTGACGGGCTTGAGCTGTGGAAATTCCTGTTCCCAATACCGGAGCACATGAGGCTTTACGCCGCACAGTTCGCTGACTTCCCCAATGGTGAAATAGCGCTTGCCCGGTATTGCCGGCAGTTCGTTATTGTTGGCTGCTTCCAGCATATGCCTCAACCCGTGCTTTGAGTTTCTGTCCAGGACGGAACGTCACAACGCGACGCGCCGAGATGGGAATTTCCTCTCCTGTCTTAGGGTTTCGGCCAGGACGCTGGTTTTTGCTTCTAAGGTCAAAATTCCCGAAGCCGGAAAGCTTGACCTGTTGGCCATTCTCCAGCGCCTCGCGAATTTCAGAAAAAAACAATTCGACAATTTCCTTGGCCTCACGCTTGTTGAGCCCAAGTTCTTCATACAGCTTTTCAGCCATGTCCGCTTTGGTTAACGCCATGGGAGCAATCTCTCGCTACTCTCTGAGCGTCGCGCCCAATTCCGCAGCCAGTGCTGACAGTATCGGAGTCAACGCAACTTCAATATCAGTATCTTCCAGTGTGCGCGACTGATCCTGGAAGGTCAAGCCGAACGCCACGCTTTTTCTACCGGAATCAATGCCTTTGCCCTTATATACGTCAAATAACTGGAAGTTCTTTAATTGGGTGCCGGCGTGACGCCAGATGAGTTGTTCCAGGGTCGACGCAGTCACTCCGTCATCGACAATCACGGCCAGATCCCGGCGCAAGGAAGGAAACCGGGATATGGGTTCAAACTTTGGAATTCGAGCATTTTCAAAGCAGTTTAACGAAAGCTCAAACACGTAGACTCTCTGAGACAGGTCAAGTTTTTGTTCAATTACCGGATGAAGGGCGCCGATCCAGCCTATAGGCTGAGCCCGCAAGTAGATACGCGCAGCCTGCCCAGGATGCAGTGCGGGATGGCTGTTGTCTGGGACGAATGTCACATTTCCCATAGTAGCCGCCTTTTCCAGTAACGTTTCAACATCGCCCTTGAGATCATAAAAATCAACGGGACGCGACTTCTCACCCCACTGCTCGGGATAAACGGCGCCGGACACCACTCCAGCAAGATAGCTTTCTTGTTTTACTTCATTGAGTTGACCAATAAACTTTAGACCGGACTCGAAGAGTCGAACATCGTTTTGCTGGCGATTGAGGTTATATATGAGGGTCTGTATCAAGCCAGTCCAGAGACTGGTCCTCATCACTGACATTTCTTCGGAAATGGGATTGGCAAGACGGATCGGTTTTACGGCCGGCTCCAACAACGATTGGAGACCCGGCTCAACGAAGCTGTAGGTGATCGCTTCTTGATAACCACGATCCGTCAGCATTTGCTTGATTAAGGGTAGGCCGACTCGCCCCTCCCCCACCGACAGCATGTTCATGCCCGATTGAGGATGCGAACTCGGCAGGTTGGAATAGCCATGTACCCGTGCGATCTCCTCAATAAGATCGACCTCGATCTCCATGTCGAAACGGAAAGCGGGGGGAGTAACCGTCCAACCCTCGACCGTGATCCGAACCACGGCGCCGAGCCGGTGAAGAATATCCGTAATTTGGGTGTCGGGAATGGCGGCGCCCAACACCTTCTCGACACGGCTGCGACGCAGGCTGATCTCGTTGCGTCTCGGAAGATTTTTTTCGCTCACCACCTCGACGATGGGGCCTGCCTGTCCACCAGCGATGTCGATCAAGAGCTGTGTCGCTCGCTCGATGGCCCTGGTTTGCAATTGAGGATCGACGCCACGCTCAAACCGATGGGAAGAGTCGGTATGCAGGCCGTAACGGCGCGCACGCCCCGCCACGCTCAGCGGTTGGAAAAAGGCGCATTCCAGAAAAATCGTTTCGGTCGCCCCGGAGACGGCGGACGCGGCGCCGCCCATGATGCCGGCCAACGCCTGCGGCCCCTTCTCATCGGCGATAACCACGGCGCCAGCTTCAAGGGCGATGGTTTGACCATCAAGCAACGCAATCTCTTCGCCCGCACTGGCGTGACGCACGCGCAGGCCGCCGGCGAGTTTTGCCAGGTCGAAGGCGTGCATAGGCTGGCCCAATTCGAGCAACACAAAATTGGTGACGTCCACCACAGGGCCTAAGCTGCGAAGGCCGCTGCGTCTCAACAGCTCCTTCATCCAGACCGGCGTCGCGGCGCCGGCATTCACGCCCTTGATGACCCTGCCCACATAGCGCGGACAATCGTCGGGCACATCAACGGCGACCGGGAATGTTGTTTGGATGTCGGGGGAAGTCGCTGTAAACGCGGGAGCATTGACGTTACACCGACTCAGCAAAGCGACTTCCCTGGCAATGCCGGCGATGCTGAGGCAATCACCGCGGTTGGGGGTCAAGCCAAGCTCAAGTGAGTGATCGTCGAGCTTGAGGTATTTCCGAATATCCGTTCCCACAGGCGCGTCAGCGGGTAGCGCCATCAGCCCCTCGGAGGTTTCCGCCAAGCCCAATTCCTTCGCAGAGCACAACATGCCGTTAGACTCGACGCCGCGGAGCTTGGCCTTCTTGATCTTCAGCCCACCCGGCAGTGTCGCCCCGATCAATGCCACCGGCGCCTTCATCTGCACCGCGACATTCGATGCCCCGCAGACGATCTGCAGCGGTTCGCCCTGTCCCACGTCGACCTGACAGACATTGAGCTTGTCGGCATCGGGATGCGGCGACAGCGCGATCACTTGCCCCACGACCGTGGAATCAAAATCACCGGCAACGGGTTCTATGGCATCCACTTCCAAGCCCGCCATGGTCAACATGTCGGCAAGGGCTTGGGTATCGACGGCGGGATTCACCCATTCACGCAACCATTGTTCACTGAATTTCATATCAAGCCGCTCTAGCGAAACTGTCGAAGGAAGCGCAGGTCATTCTCGAAGAACAAGCGCAGATCGTTCACGCCGTAGCGCAACATAGCCAGGCGCTCCACACCCATGCCGAAGGCGAAGCCAGCATAGCGTTCGGAATCCACCCCTACATGTTCGAACACCTTGGGATGGACCATGCCGCACCCCAACACCTCCAACCAGCCGGTGTGACTACAGACACGGCAACCCTTGCCGCCGCACATCACACACTGAATATCGGCCTCGGCGGAGGGTTCAGTAAACGGAAAATAGGAAGGCCTAAAACGCACCGCGAGATCTTTCTCGAAAAAGTTCCGCAGAAAATCGTCGAGGATGCCTTTGAGATCCGCGAAGCTGGCATTTTCATCGACGAGCAATCCCTCGACCTGATGAAACATAGGCGTATGCGTCAGATCCGAATCGCATCGGTAGACCCGCCCGGGCGCAATCACGCGCAGGGGCGGCTGCCGCCCTTCCATGACACGAATCTGCACCGGAGAGGTGTGAGTGCGCAGCACCGTGTGCGCATCGAAATAAAACGTGTCGTGCATGGCGCGCGCGGGATGTGACTCAGGAATATTGAGCGCCTCGAAATTGTGGTAGTCGTCCTCGATCTCGGGGCCTTCGGCCACTTCGAAACCGAGTTGCGAAAACAGCTTTTCGATGCGCATCAGAGTGCGAGTCACCGGATGCAGGCCACCGGTGTGTTGTCCTCGGCCAGGCAATGTGACATCGACGGACTCTTGCGCCAATTTTGAATCGAGCGCCGCTTGCTGCAATTCGGCGTGACGCGTCTCGATCAACTGCTGCACGGCCAACTTTGCCGTGTTGACCACCATCCCCGCCTCTCGCCGAGCTTCGGGCGCAAGACTGCCGAGCATTTGCATCCTGTTCGTAATGTCGCCCTTTTTTCCCAGGAACTTTACTCTGACCTGATCGAGGGCGGGCAAATCTTTGGCCTCTGCAACCGACAGCTCGGCCTTACGAACGAGTTCGTTCAACTCCTGTTGCACGTTGAATCCCCGCTGTTGGAACAAAATGTTGGAACAAAAAAGGGGAAAGGTATCAGCCCTTTCCCCTTTCGTTGTTTACGAAATGTTTACGCAATTTACTGTTTCAAACCACCGCCTATTCATTAAGCGAGGCTGGCTCAGCAAGATTTACTCTACGAACTGGCTCTACAAACTGGCCTTGGCCTTGGCCTTTTCGGCCAACTCGGCAAAGGCCTTCATATCGAATATCGCCATATCGGCCAACACCTTGCGGTCGATCTCGATGGCGGCATTCTTCAGGCCGTTGATGAATCGGCTATAGGACAGTCCGCACTCACGCGCTGCCGCGTTAATACGTGCAATCCACAACGCCCGGAACTGACGCTTGCGTTGGCGACGGTCGCGATAAGCATATTGACCCGCCTTGGTAACGGCCTGGACGGCTACACGATAGACATTTCTACGAAAGCCGCGGTAGCCCTTGGCCTTGTCTAGAATCTTTTTGTGCTTGGCATGCGCTTGCACGCCACGTTTTACTCTTGCCATGATTCTTACCTCTCAGCCTGTTCAGGAATACGGAAGCATGCGTTTGACGCTGCGCACATCGGAGGCATTAACCATGTCCGGTGACCGCAGTTGACGCTTACGCTTCGTACTCTTCTTGGTAAGAATATGGCGGCGATGCGACTGGCCGCGCTTGAAACCATTTGCAGTGGCCTTGAAGCGTTTGGCCGCACCGCGCTTGGATTTTATCTTTGGCATAAACAACTCCGCATTTGATTAACGTTTTAACTACACAGCGCATTTTTGACTGGCGGTTAAGGCTGCCAACCCAACCGACAGTAGCGCCACCATGCCAGGCCGAGGCCTAGCCTTTTTTCGGCGCGACGACCATCACCATGAAACGGCCTTCCAGCCTTGGCCGTTGCTCAATGACACCATGTTCATTGAGATCTGCTTCGAGCCGTTCCAACAACTTCAGCCCGATTTCTTGGTGCGCCATTTCGCGCCCGCGGAAACGCATGGTGATTTTCACCCGGTCCCCGCTCTCCAGGAAACGCACCAGGTTGCGTAGTTTGACCTGGTAGTCCCCCACGTCCGTCCCAGGACGGAATTTGACTTCCTTGACTTGAATCTGCTTCTGCTTTTTCTTCGCCGCATGACGCTTCTTGCTTTCCTCGAACAAGAACTTGCCGTAATCCATGATCCGGCAAACAGGCGGTTCTGCGTTCGGCGAGATCTCAACGAGATCGAGCTCTGCCTCCAATGCGGCTTTTTGCGCCTCGACGATGGACACGATGCCGACCTGTTCTCCATCCTTACCGATGAGACGAACTTCCGGATTCGTGATGCCCTCGTTCAGGCGAACCTTCTTTTCAGCGGCGATACTTCAACCCTCCAAAACAGTGCGGCCGCGACTCGCGATCTCCACGGAAAGCCCTTCTATAAAGGCTGAGAGCGTCATGCTCCCAAGGTCTTTCCCGTTACGCGTGCGCACGGCCACAGTACGATTTTCGACTTCCTTATCGCCGACAATCAGGAGATAAGGGATTTTCTGTAAAGTGTGTTCGCGGATTTTAAAGCCGATCTTCTCATTTCTCAAGTCTGAGTTGCCCCGGAAGCCCTGATCCTTCAAGGATTTTTCGATTTCCTGCACATAATCGGCATGGCGATCGGTGATTCCCATGACCATGGCCTGGCATGGCGCCAGCCACGCCGGGAAGGCGCCGGCGAACTCTTCAATGAGAATCCCGATGAATCGCTCCATGGAACCGAGGATGGCGCGATGCAACATGACGGGGACCTTCTTGCTGCCGTCCTCGTCGATGAAGTGAGCATCCAAGCGACCCGGCATGGAGAAGTCCACCTGGATGGTACCGCACTGCCAGACCCGGCCGAGACAGTCTTTCAAGGAGAATTCGATCTTGGGGCCGTAGAAAGCCCCCTCGCCCGGTTGCAGATCCCACGCCAGGCCCTTGTTGTTAAGGGCCGTCTCTAAGGCATGTTCGGCCTTATCCCAAACGTCATCACTGCCTACGCGCTGCTCGGGGCGAGTAGATAACTTGACCAGCACCTCGTTGAAGCCGAAATCCCGGTAGACGGAAAACAACAGGTCGATGAATTGCGACACTTCCGTCTGGATCTGGTCTTCCCGGCAGAAGATGTGCGCGTCGTCCTGGGTGAAGCTGCGCACGCGCATGAGCCCGTGCAGAGTGCCCGAGGGCTCGTTGCGATGGCACGAGCCGAACTCCGCCATACGCAGGGGCAGATCGCGGTAACTCTTAAGGCCCTGATTGAAAATCTGCACGTGGCAGGGGCAGTTCATGGGTTTAATGGCATATATCCGCTTTTCGGATTCCGTGGTGAACATGCCGTCACGGAACTTCTCCCAGTGGCCAGACTTCTCCCACAGGCTGCGGTCCACGACTTGGGGCGTCTTGACCTCTTTATAGTCGTGCTCTTTGAGTAGCCGCCGCACGTACTGTTCCACTGCCTGGTAGATGGTCCAGCCGTTGTCGTGCCAGAACACCATACCCGGCGCTTCGTCCTGGGCATGAAACAGATCCAGCTGCCGTCCGAGGCGACGGTGATCGCGCTTCTCCGCCTCTTCCAAACGATGCAGGTAGTCCTTGAGGTCTTTTTGAGTAGCCCAGGAGGTACCGTAAATCCGCTGCAACATCTCGTTGTTGGAATCGCCGCGCCAGTAGGCGCCGGCCAGTTTCATGAGCTTGAAGGCCTTCAACTTTCCCGTCGACGGCACATGCGGCCCACGGCAAAGGTCCGTGAAATCCCCTTGGCGATACAGAGAGAGATCCTCACCCTTGGGAATATCCTCGATGATGCGCGCCTTGTACTCCTCGCCCAGACCGCGAAAGTAGTCGATGGCCTGGTCGCGCGGCATAACGCTGCGCTGCACCGGAATATCCTGCTGCGCCAGTTCCTGCATACGCTTTTCGATGACCGCCAGATCGTCAGGCGTAAAGCCTTTGGGGTAGGCGAAATCGTAATAAAAACCGTCTTCGATAACCGGGCCGATGGTCACCTGGGCGTCGGGATAGAGTTGCTTGACGGCCTGCGCGAGCAGGTGCGCGGTGGAATGGCGAATGACATCGACACCCTCCGCATCGCGTTCGGTGACGATACTCAGTTGGGCATCGTGTTCAATAACATAGGAGGCGTCCACCAGCCGGCCGTCGACCTTGCCGGCCAGCGTGGCCTTGGCCAAGCCGGGGCCGATATTAGCGGCGACATCGAGAACGGAAACGGGTTTATCGAAGTGACGCTGGGAACCGTCGGGAAGTGTGATGCTGGGCATTTTCAATCTCCAGTGGTGGTCGATACGAGAGACCACATGGGCAAACCATCATAGTCATTAAAACAAAAGCACTGACGAGTCAGTGCTTTTGTGATCTTAGCGAGAGGGGGCGAAGATAACGGGGTTTTCCCCCGCTGTCAAAACGGTCGAGGATTAAACGGCCTTCGGCAGTGTCACGGGAAATTGCTTGCCTGCCCAGCCGATCATGCCACCGCGCAGATTGAAGACATTGATGTAGCCCTGCTGATGCAGAAACATGCAGGCCTGCGCAGAACGCGCCCCGCTGCGGCAGATGATGACCAGCCGCTCTTCGCGCCCCAACTCGCCGGCGCGCAGCGGCAAGGTCGCCAAAGGCATGGGCTCGGCGCCGGGCACCGTGCCGGCGGTGAACTCCTGCATCTCGCGCACGTCAATGACGCGGCACGACTCCGCCTCGTTTTCCAGCCACTGCGCCAACTGCGGCGCATCGACTTCCTTGACCCAATTCTGCATAACCAATCCCCATGAAAATGATCGGGCAAGTATATTAGTTTTTGCTAATATTGCAAGCCGTCCGGCCGCGCAGTTAAATGCTTTTCGCGTCCTTGAACGGGGTAGTGCCGATTTTCTCGTTGGCCTCACGCAGCCGCAGACTCATGCTGCGCAGGATGCCGAGGGCGAGTTCAGGGTAACGAATGATCAATGCGTGCAGACGCTCCTTTTCCAGCATTAGGCAACGCGTATCTTCCAATACATGAGCCGTCGCCGACCGCGGCAGGTCATCCAGCATCCCCATCTCGCCGAAACATTCGCCCGGCCCCAGTACGGCGATAAAGTCCTTGACCGCCGGTTTCGGATGAATGGAAATGCCGATCGCCCCGCTCTCGATGATATACATGTGATCGCCTTGCTCATGGATATCAAAGACACGCTCCCCCGCAACGAATCCTTCTTCTTTAAGTTCATTGGCGACGACACGCAGGTTATCCGTTGGCACATCGGAGAAGACCATGCTGCGTTTGATCATGAGTATGCGTTCAAACAAATCCGGCGTGGTAAACACTGTGGTGGTCATGCGCATGCTCGCTCCGGCCGTGCGACACATTGTGTGAGCCAGGGATCGCCCTGTTCCTCGATCCATTGCAACACAGACGATACATCATGAAATCTCCTTTTTGGAGTCGCCTCAGGGGATGACTCGCCGCTCATGATTTCCAATAAACCAGTCAATGACCACGCCAGGGTTTTATCTTCGATATAGCGAACAGCCTCGATGGTCGCCGCCCAATGCTGTCTATCTTTCACTTTCACTCCGGCGCGAATCACGCTGAGTGTATTTTTATCTTCATAGTGCATAGCGCAATACAACGCCAGATCCAAGGTTTGCATGGCGCGCTCATGCAGCACTATGCGGGCGAGCGCCAGCGGGTCGCCAGTTTCGGTCTTGGGTAGTTTTTGCAGGTCCAGACAAGCCTCATAAAACAGAGTCGCCTTGGTAGAAAAATAACGCGCCATACGCTCCCAGGCATCCCGCGATACGCGCCGTGACAACAAAAGCGAGAGCACCACTTGCTGTGCCTTGGGCGAATGCCGGTTATTGAGAACCCACGCCTCCATCGTCTCGACAGGTGCGGACTCAGGAAACAAAACGCGCGCCGCCGAGAGCCGCACCTCGGGATGGTCATCTTCGATGAGCGCCTGAGCCATCTCCAAACGCACCTTCTCCGGCAACCGGTGCAAATGCCGGGCAATGCCGACGCGAATTTGCGGCTCGCTGGAACTTATCAGATCAACGATGATTCCCTCCAATCCAGGGATAATCTCAGCCGGCAATTTTTCCAACGCGGCAATGGCCGCCAGCGTCACGCGCTTATCCGCACTGTGAAAATGAGGCCGCAAATCATCAATAAAATCGCGTTGCGGCCAGCGCGCCAGCAAGTCCAACGCGGCGAGCATCTGACCTTTATCGCCGCTATTCAGCAGGCCGCGCCAACGTTGTTTCGCCCGAGCTTCCAGAGCTTCGACGGGATAGTTCAACGCGCCAAAAATACCGGCGGCGCAGATGCGTGGGTTGCTGTTTTCCAATGCAATAACCACCAAGTCCCTCGCCTCTCCCTCGCGAAGGTGAAACAAGGCCGATAGCGCCGTCGCCTTCAGGTGCTCATCGCCGCCCTGCACTTCTCTGAACAGATAGTCCTTAAGTTCCGGCGGTTCAAGCGGGATCAGCAGCGCAATCAGTTGATCGCGCAATGGAGGAGTTAATCCATCAAGCACCTTGAGCACAATGGGAGGAGCCTTGTCGGGAAAGACATCCATGAGCGTCTTCGCCGCCATGAAACGAATCTCGGACTCCGCATGATTCGCCCCCTCCGTCAGCAATTGAAATACCTGTTGCTCCTCGCCTTTGACCGCGGCGCCGAACTGTTCATCCGGCACAAACAATTTGTCGCGCAATGTGCTGACGATAGCGTGGAGATAATTCCTGTTCATCCGCCGATTTAACGCCCAGTAGGCGATGCCCGCGAAAAAACCCAACAAGAGAAATTGCGCGGCATTCTCCACCGACTGCACAATCACCAAAGAAAAACCGGCGATCACCAAGGCCAATGGCAGCACGATGCCGATCGAGATGGCATGGGCGCGGCCCTGGATAAATCCCGGTAAGGCATGGAAGAACAGCGCGCGAACGGGATTGCGAATCGCGGGCAAGAGGGCGTCCTTGATCACGCTGCCGACCACGGCGGCGGACACCGTGAAGCTGGCCAGTAATCCCGCGAACCCCACCAAGGCCAGACTGGGAAACACCATGTTCATCTTGCGCACGCCGAAGCGGCGGATCAGCCGATTGCTCACGAAGATTTGCAGCCCCAACGCAATCACACCCGTGACCACGCCCAGCGAGCCGAAAAACACCGACAGCGATACCTCGTCCGGAAAGGCGGCGGCATAAACGCGGTTGACGGAGTAACACAGCACATAAAAGGTGATGACCATGAAGAACAACGCAAACGACATGGCCTTCAACAACGGCGAGGCGCGCATGAATCTCATGCCTTGTGACAATTGCTCGACAATATGGCCCAGCGTGCTGCGCCCCTTGCGGCCGGCGCGATGATACGGCGAGATGCCGGTTCGATGATGGTAACCCGCAATCAGTATCACACTGGCGCCAACCAGGCACGCCCAGAGGATGGGCATATTCTGAACGCCGACAAAAGGCGCCGCGAACATCAGAAGGAGACTGCCGGAAATAGCGCCAACCTGCCAGCCTCCGAAAATGACAGGCAGCAGACGCTTAGACTGCAACACATCGAAACTCCGCGAAAGGTACAAGGTGCAATGAACGAGAAAAACCTCGGAGGCCGACTCGTAAATGAGAAAGTACACCGGATAGATGTGTTCCCACTGGAGCATGGTCATCGACCACCAGACGATGCCCAGCAGAACGGCCAACACCACGCTCATCGGCATCAACAGCTTCTCCGGAGCCAGCTTGTCGGCATAGGCGGCGTAGAGCATCGCCGTCACAGCCAACAGCAGACCGTGAAGCATGTACATATACGGAAGATTCTCGATGCCGTAGCGCTTGAAGAACAGCACATCAACTGAATAACGGCCAATAGCCAGCCCGCCGCCGATCATGAAGAACAACAACATGAAATAGGAAACCTGTCCCGTCTCCTTTGGCCGGATGAGCAAGTTACGCACCACGAAATCCGAGATGGAGAACTTTCCCATATCAATCCGAAGCGACGGAAAATGAAAAAGAATCGGTTAAGGAACCGTGATTAAAATCCCCAAGCAACACATTTTCATTGACGTCACGGGCATGTATTCGCCAGTGATAATACCCACCGGGTTGGACGATGCCATTGGGAAGCATTAGCCGCGGTTCTGTAAGCAATGTTGACTCATATACCAATCTCCCCTCCCACACATCGTGGATGAAAACCCGGTAATACCGGGCGCCGGGAATGGGGTCCCAACTCAGTTGCTTCGGTAGGCGCACGTTCTCGGCGCCGTCCGCCGGCTGCATGTTTTGCGCGCGTTGCATCTTCCGTATCACCACGAAATCCTCGGCGGCATAGCGCCTGCCATCTTTCGTGGTAACGATAGCCTTGTACCAACCGTCGCTCGCATCCGAAGGAATCTCGAAATGTTTTATGAACGCCCGCTTTTCGGGTTTTCCCTCTTCTCTTATCAGTCGATATATTGCGAGATCCAGATCGCCGATCGAATGATTGTCCGGAGTAAAGAGTTCCACTCTGGCCACGGCATCATATGCATAGCTGGAAAACAGCGAGAGAAAAAACAGGGGTTGGTCGGGCCAATTGCAGACGTGGATATCGAAAAAACCCATCTGGGTGTAATGCGGGTCGGCCTGCGGTGCAGGAACAATATCCGTGGATGCGGCAATCTCTCCGAAACCCAGTAGACAGGTAAAGGCTATCGCGCTCCACCCGTTGAAAATGCAACCACCATTCCTTTGCAGTGAGTTCATCATCCTTGAGAACCTCTGTTAAAGTCGGACTATGTCATCACGTTATTTCATCTGATCAACCGCCCTAAATAAAACTGGCTCAACGCGGAAACGTGTGGGTAGAATTCCATAGTTGAATCACGTTATAACGCAGTAGTACAGGCTTTTCCATTCACTTAGTCCCCCTTGCCAGAGGCCACGCCAATGAAACGCGCCCGCACCCTGTCTGAAATCTATTCGTTTCCGGGTTTTCATGCCGCCGCGCGCCTCAAAGGCGTGTTCGGCGATCCGGATGTGCGCATCATTTCCCTGCGGCGCAAAAAAAGTCTGGCGCCTGTTCTTGTTGTGGCCGACAGCGCTGTCCTGTCTATGACCGGCGCCTGTCGCAGACGCGGGATCTGGGGGCCGGAGGTTTTCGCATCGTGCTCGAGTTCGAGCGGCTGCGGGTAAGCTGTCCGCGCTGCGGTGTGCGTATGGAGTCTCTGGAATGGCTGGCACGCAATCCGCGTTACACGGCGCGCTATGCGCTGCACGTGGGGGCGCTGTGCCGCAAGATGACGGTGAAGGATGTGGCGCAGTCCGAACGGCTGCATCATTCCACGGTAAAGGATCT
>Ga0299912_10003243_pt1 | contig 13316 bp, 11 predicted proteins | sample RVTome_2_FD_207667 | JGI IMG/M metagenome (GOLD analysis project Ga0299912, IMG submission 207667) | Soil microbial communities from uranium-contaminated site in the Upper Colorado River Basin, Wyoming, United States - RVT95D214 (version 2) ...
GCACAGGCTTTCCATACGATGTCCGAGAGCATCCTGATTCTTACCTCCGTTATTTCCGGCAGTTTCTGATTAAGAGCCTTGCCATTCGAAGGCTTGGCTCGGCAGCGATGGATCTCTGTTATATGGCGGCAGGTCGATTCGACGGATTCTGGGAACTAAAGCTTCACGCCTGGGATGTTGCCGCAGCAAGTCTGATAGTTACCGAGGCCGGAGGAACAATGACGGACTTTCAGGGACGGCCTTTTGACATCTATTCTGAAGAGGCTCTTGCCTCTAATGGGCTGATTCATGAGGAGATGCTTGAGATCGTAAAAGAGATAAATTCAATGACCAATGGGCAATGATCAATAAGCAATAAGAAATACCCATTAATGATAAGGGAGTAATGAACAACGAACGATTAATAATCAATGGGAAATGGTCAATGAGCAATGAGCATTGAGAATTGAACATTGCTCATTGAGAAGTGGAAGATTCCCTGTCGTCAATTGGACCTGAGAGGAATGGATGAAAAAGCAGGCCGATCTTTTTAAGATGAAAGAGGAGGACTCCGTCGAGCGGGAGGCTCCCCTTGCTGACCGGATGAGGCCTCAAACATTGGAGGAATTTGTAGGCCAAAACCATCTCTTGGGTGGGGGGAAGGTTCTCCGACAGGCTATCGAGACAGATCAGCTTCCATCTATGATTCTCTGGGGACCTCCAGGATCAGGCAAGACCACTTTGGCGATGATCATCGCCTCCACGACCGGTGCACAATTCTCCGCCTTCAGCGCAGTCCTCTCGGGTGTGAAAGAGATCAAAGAGGTGATTCAGGAGGCGCGAGAAACATGGAGGTACGAAAAGAGAAGGACGGTCCTCTTTGTGGATGAGATCCACCGATTCAACAAGGCTCAACAAGATGCTTTTCTCCCTCATGTAGAAAAAGGGACGATTATCCTGATTGGGGCTACGACAGAGAATCCGTCTTTTGAAGTCATCTCGCCTCTGCTCTCTCGCTCCAAAGTCTTCACGTTGAATCCCTTGATGGAGACAGAGATTGAGGTGATTTTGCAAAGGGCTTTGAAAGATGAAGAAAGGGGATTGGGAAAATATCAAATTGCAATCGAACCAGAGGTTATTAAGGGTATCTGCCAGTTGGCTAATGGAGACGCAAGGGCGGCCCTCAATACACTGGAGATGTTCGTCCTGACAACGTCACCAGATGAGAAGGGTGTTCGTAAAATAGCTAGAGAAGATTTAAAAGAGATCCTCCAGAGGAAGGCCTATCTTTACGACAAATCAGGAGAAGAGCATTATAATCTCATTTCAGCTTTGCATAAGAGTCTGAGAGGGAGCAACCCTGATGCTGCGCTTTATTGGCTTGGGAGAATGTTGGAGGCCGGTGAAGATCCCCTTTATATTGCACGGCGGATGGTCCGGTTTGCCTCAGAAGATATAGGGATGGCAGATCCTCGGGCCTTACAGGTAGCTGTTGCGGCGAAGGAGGCCTTTCACTTTATCGGTCTGCCGGAAGGGAATCTAGCCCTTGCTCAGGCTGCTGTCTATTTAGCGACTGCCCCAAAATCAAATGCCCTCTATTCCGCCTACCAAGAAGTTGAAAAGGATGTCCGGGAACTTGAAAACATGCCTGTTCCCCTTCATATCAGAAATGCTCCCACCTCCTTAATGAAGGATTTGGGTTACGGGAAAGGGTACAAATACCCGCATGATTATCCAGACCACTTCGTGGAAGAGGAGTATCTTCCTGAGAATCTCAAGGGAAGAACCTACTACCATCCGACAGAGCAAGGATTCGAACAGGAGATCAAGAAAAGGCTAGAAGATTGGAGAAAGAGAAAAACGAAAGCGGGGGAAAAAGGATCGCAAAAGACTTGACAAATGTCAGAATATCTGATATTCAGATAATGAGGTGAAACATCATGGAAATCGATATGACCAAGGTTGGCAAGAGAGGGACTGTCGTTATTCCGGCAGGACTTCGACGTAAGTATGGATTTGAAGAAGGCTCCGCAGTGATTGCAGAGGCGCGAGCAGAAGGGGTTCTTTTGCGTCCTGTCGTGACCCTTCCTTTGGAGATATACACTCCCGAGCGCAAAGCGGAGTTCCTTTTAAATAATACCGTTACTCCGAGAGACTATGCGTGGGCGGTTAAAGAAGTCAGGAAGATGGGGCTTGATCCAAAAAAGATACCACACGAGAAACCTAAAAGCCTATGACTGATGACCGGATATTTCTTGATGCTAACATCTTTTTCTCAATCGCCTACGGCAGTCCCGGCTTTAATCGTTTAGTGGAGCTCGCAAAGAGAAAACGTTGCATGTTATTTGGATCCGACTATGTCATTGAGGAAGCAAGACGTAACCTTTTTAGACCAGAGCAATTGAAAAGATTGGAGGCTTTTTTATCTAATGTGCAGATTGTCCCTGAGGTAGATCCGGGGATACCGTGTCCTATTATCCTTCCAGAAAAGGACAGACCTGTACTTTTAGCTGCCATATCTATTAAGGCCGATTATCTCTTGACAGGTGACACGATCCACTTTGGAAAATATTTTGGGCAAGTCGTCAACGGTGTAGGAATTTGTCGCCTCAGAGATTATTTAACTCGTTTGCAACGAAGAATAAAAGAAGAATAATCGAACTCCTCCCGAGCGCACATCATCCATACATTTCATGACGGTAATTTAAATATTTTGTATAAAAGAAAGAGGGGTGTTATTGAGATCCGCACTTTTACCTTTCTAACCGGCAAGAGAAAGGTAAAGATCCTTTAAATCCTTTTTTGACCCCACCTTCCAATCGTTTTCTCCTTATCTTCGCATCTCCCCATCACCCCATCATTTTTTCCCTTTTACTCCTTCACCGGTCATGGGGACGAAGATGACAGGGGTCACGTGGGTGGTCTCGATCTTTCCAGATCGTTTGATCAACTTAAGCAATTCCTGTGAATAAGTTCCCACTGGCAGCACCATCCTTCCCCCTTCTTTTAACTGTTCCAAAAGAGGACTGGGGATATGGTCGGGTGCGCAGGTGACGATGATGGCATCGAATGGAGCGGCTTCTGGCCATCCGAGATATCCGTCCCCTGACTTCACAGTAATATTCTGATAGCCTAACCCCGAGAGAACTTCTTTTGCAGAGAAGGCCAGGGATTCTATAATCTCAATGGTATAAACCTCTTTAGCCAATTCCGCTAAGACGGCTGCTTGGTAACCTGATCCTGTACCAACCTCTAAAACCCTCTCTCCTCCTTTGAGTTCTAAAAGCTCTGTCATTAAAGCGACGATATAAGGTTGGGAGATCGTCTGCCCTTCTCCAATGGGCAAGGGTTGATCAGAATAAGCCGAGTTCTGGTATTCTTTCGAGACAAAACGATGGCGTTCCACTTTGAGCATTGCCGAAAGGACACGAGTGTCCTTGATCCCTCTGGCTTTGATCTGGGTTTCCACCATCCTTTCGCGCAAGGCCTTAAGCTCCTCCCTTGAGCCAGACTCAGAAAATCTATTTCCTTCCGAGCAATCAGCAAGAAAAACAAATAGCATCAGAAATGCCATGAAAAAACCTTTTGGGGTCATCATCGTCATCAGCCTATCACAGTCAGAAAAATCTTGTCAATGCTTGACAATCCTCGAACAATTCTTTAACTTTTTACGATAGGAGTTCGAACATGCTCAACAAACTACTCAGGATTTTAAGCCTTTGCCTCTTGATCTCCCTTAGCATCTCCTTTCCCATTCTCAACGGCCAGGGCCAACAACGAACACGTCCGGGTTCCTCAGAAATTACCTTTTTCGGCAAAGAGGAGACGATATGGAGAGAGACAAGGGAGTTTCCTCTTCCAACTGTTTTGGGGCAGGGGATAAAGGAAGAACCTCGTTTGGATTCCTTTCGTTTAGGGGAGGATACGGTCTGGCCAATGAGAAAGATGAGTCCCTCAATAACCGTCCCAGGCTGTGCGTATTCAGGTAGCTTCACCACGGGCCTTTCGGAGGCCTTGGTTGGAGATAAGGCCCTATATGAGCACGGGAGATACCGCTATTTTGAGGGATATTATGAAGATGCCGTTCATTCCTTCCGGAGATTAATCGAAGGCTACCCAGATAGTCCGTGGATGGGGCCTACCCTGTATTGGATGGGAGAAGCAAAGTTTCATCAGGAAAAAGACGATGAAGCATTTATCTACTTTCGAAAGGTGGTAGAGAAATACCCTGAATGCGAGTTTTATGCCTTTGCGCTTTACTCATGTGGATGGATCCAATTGAGGAAGGAGGCATATGGGGAGGCATATCAATATTTTTACCAAGTTCCTGAAAAGAATCCTTCCCATCCCATGGCCGAATCCTGCCTGTTCTGGTCTGGTCAGTGTCTTTACTCTCTCAAGCGCTATGCAGAGACGCTTCAGGAGATGGAGACCCTTTTGAAGCTGTATCCAGAAGGAAAATGGGGGCCGGAGGCGGAGTATCTGATTGGGGTCAGTTATTTCAGGCTTCAGAAATTCAACGAGGCAGCAGACCAATTCAAGGGTTTCTTGAGGCGATTTCCGCGGCATCCCTTGGTGGAAAGTGCCCGCTATGCACTGGCCTGGAGTCTGGTCTCTCTTGGAAAATACTCTGAGGGGAGAGGTCTCTTTGAGAAAATTCTTCTAGACTACCCAGGGACGAAGCTCTCGGATCCTATCTTCTGGGGAATTTTGAAGACCTACCTGGGAAGCCATGAAGAGGAAAAAGCGACTCACCTCTATCAGAGATTTCTTTCTCATTTCCTTTCGACCCCATGGGTGGAGCAGAGTCTTTTTGATATTGGACATTACTATTTTGAAAAGAAGGAATACTCGAGTGCGGCAGCCACCTTTCGCGAGTTCCTCAGGACCTATCCAGGCAGCGACCTTCAGGAGTGGGTCCGTTTTAGTCTTGGAGAATGTTTATTCAATCAGAAGGATTATGCAGGGGCGATCACCCTCTATGAGCAGGTGTTGGAACAAAAGGGAGAGACAAGACTGGAACCCGAGGTCCTGTCGAGGTTGGGGTATGCCTTCTATTATAAAAAGGAGTATGATCAAGCGATCGATTACTGGAAGAGGTTATTGAATGGTTTTCCAGACCGTCCGGAGAAGAATGAAGTCCTCTACTGGTTGGCGGAGGCCTCGCTTTTGAAACAGGATTATCCGAAAGGGGTCGAATACGTGGATCGATTGAAGGGAGATCCCATCTTATATCCCAGGGGGTTGAATAGTTTGGGTTGGTATCATTTTGACAAGAGTGAGTGGGAGATGGCCAATCATTATTTCCTCAGGTTATTGAAAGAATTTCCTCAATATCATACGCATCCACCCATCTCTCTTATGGTCGGACAATGTTTTCTGAACCAGAACGATTACAAACAGGCAAAGGCTTATTTGACGCAATTAGCATCGATGCCAGAGGAGACTGGGGATAAGGGAAAGGCCGTTTACCTCCTCGGATGGATTGCCTACAGAGAGGAGAAATTTGATGAGGCGATTCGTCAATTTGAAATGCTTCTGCAATCTTTTCCTCAGGGCCCCTATGGTGATGAATCTCAATACTGGATCGCAGAGTCCCATTTTAGGAAGAAAGAGTTTCGTCAGGCGATTGAGGCATATGAGCGTCTCGTCCAATCCTATCCCGAAAGTCCGTTACTCCCTTCTTCCCTCGTGAAGGCGGGAGATGCCTATTATAATCTCAGACAGTATTTGGGAGCCCGTCAAACCTATCAGAGGGTGGTGGACAAATTTCCAAAATCGAAAGAGGCGGCCGAGGCCGATTTTGGAATTATTCTCTCTCTCTATCAAGAAAATAGATATGATGCCTTTATTGCCCAAGTGGAGACTTTTTTAAGACGGTACCCTCAACATCCCTCAGCCAGCCAGGTCCTCGTGCAATTGGGAAACTACTATCAGCAATACCAAATGAGAGACAAGGCTGCAAAAACATATCGAGAGTTGATCCGCCTCTATCCAAACAGCGGATCGGCTGAGGAGGCGCAATTTCGAATCGCCCTCCTCTTCAAGCAGGAGAGGAAATGGAGTGAGATGATCGAAGAGATGGAGAAGTTTATCAAACAATATCCGAGAAATCCCCTCGCGATAGAGGCCTTGGTGGAATTGGGAGATCTTTACTTGCTTCTTAAGGATTACCCTAAGGCATTAGAGCGATTTGAGAGGGCGATCCACGATTTTCCTCATGATCCCTTGATCAAGAGGGTTTATCTGGGAATGGAAGAGGGATACCGAAATTTAGGAAAGACGGACCTGACGGAAAAGGTCTTGAAGGAATTATTGGCCAACTTTCCTCAAGATGACGTCCGGTTCGAAGTCCATTTGAGATTGGGACTGCTCTACCTGGCACAAAAAAGACCAAAGGATGCCATCACTCACTTTTCTCTTGCCCTTCGAAGCCCTGATGAACAGGTGGCCAGTCAGGCCCAATTTAAATTGGGAGAAGCTTACTTAGGAACGGAGGATAAGGAACTGGCGCTCCTTCAATTTTCAAGGTTCGTCTACCTCTATCCCAATCAACCAGAGTTGATGGAGGAGGCCCTTCTCAAACTAGGTTCCCTTTACACGGAGGGAAAGAGAGTCTCCGAGGCCAGACAGGTTTACCAAAAACTGTTGGAGAAGACTAAGAGGGAAGATCGACGAGAAGTGGCAAAAAGGATGCTCGACCAACTCAACCAAACGCATTAAATACCTTGTCATTGCGAGGCCAAGGAGCGTGGCAATCTCATCCTTTATGGGATGACTTCGTCGCGTAGCTCTCTTAATGACAATCTGCTTATTGTGTTTATATTAGACAAAGGAATTCTCCGGTGATGAGAAGAAAATTAAAGAGGGGACGGCTGTTCACTATTCTGATCGCCATTCTTTCCCTGGTATTCGTTGGGTTTCTGTACTGGATTTTCTTCTTCACCCCTTCGATGCAAATCCGTCTTGAGCAGAAGTGGAGGGCACTGACCCAGGAGAGCAAGCGGATCTTGGGGTGGAAGAGAACGGAGATTCCTCCAGAGGAGAAGCGAATACGGGAGGAGGTTATTCTTAAGAAGATGGAAGAGGCAAGTGCCAAGCGAGACTGGAGGATCCTAGCCCCTGAATATCCTCGGCCCCCAAAGGTGGATTCCCTCCCCGAGAACGAGAGAACCAAAACTCTGGAGGATTCCCCGGAGTTCAAGGAGATGGAAAGGGAAGTGATAGAGCATTTAAGAAAAAACGAAGATCTTCTTAATCGAGAGCCTCCGCTCCCTTCGATGAAAGACCCTATCGATTTGACTCGTTTACAAGATAAGGCAGCTGAGAAGGTGGTCGAAAGGCTACTGGGCGTCAAGGAAAAGTCATCTCAAGAAAAACCCCTAGAGGAAAACATTCTACTGGGCATCAAGGGGCCTCTTTCCACTCGAAAAATCCTGGAACGGCCCAATCCCCCTACGATCAAAGTAAGGGTGGAGGCAGAAGTCGAATTGACACTCTACGTATTGCCGAATGGCATGGTGGATCGGGTCATTCCAACGGTTAAGGGGGATGCAGAATTGGAGCGGGTCGCAATTCAATACATAAGACAATGGCGGTTTGTTCCACTGCCAAAAGACCAGCCTCAGGTGGAGCAATGGGGAACAATCCCAATTAAGTTTAGACTACAATAAGAATGAAGGCAGGTAATTGAAGAAAAAGCGTTTTCTCCTTTTCATTCTAATCTCTTTTTTGATCCTGGGATTCCTCACCTTCCTCGGTGAAAAGGGGGTTCTCCACCTTCTTCGCCTCCAAAAAGAGTTGGGCCGAATTAAGGAGACGAACGTCAAGATGGAAGAGGAGAATCAAAGGTTGAAAGAAGAGGTGAGACGGCTGCAGTATGAAAAACGTTATATCGAAGAGATCGCCCGAAAAGAATTGGGGATGGTCAAAGAAGAAGAGATGATTTATTTATTTGATCTTCCCAGTAAGGGGGAAGGTAGCCCGAAATGAAATATGAAGGGATGATCTTTCGACCACCCAGCGAGGCAGAGAGTCTGATCCTCCAAGTAACCGTCGGCTGTTCCTATAATCGATGCACCTTTTGCGGGGCCTATCAAGGCAAGACTTTCCGAATCAAAAGTTTTGAAGAGGTGAAGGAGGATATTGATGAAGTGAGTTCGCGTAGCCCGCAGATCCGGAGAGTCTTTTTGGCTGACGGGGATGCTTTGGCCCTCCCTCAAAAAGACCTTCTTCGGATCTTGGAATATCTAAAGACAAGGTTAAAGAGGCTTGAGAGAGTAGGGATCTATGCCAATGCAAAGGATATCCTTCGGAAGGATGTTGAGGAGCTAAAGAAACTGAAAGACCTGGGCCTAGGTATCCTCTATCTTGGAGTGGAGTCAGGAGATCGAGAAGTATTGAAGCGTATTAAAAAGAATGCAACCGTGGAGCAACTGGTCCGTTCCGCTCGAAAGGTGAAGGAATCAGGAATTCTTCTTTCCGTGACTGTGCTTTTGGGCATTGGCGGTACGGATCGCACCCAGATTCATGCAGAGGAGACGGGAAAAGTCCTCTCAGAGATGGACCCTGACTATGTGGGCGCCCTTTCGCTGATGGTTGTCCCGGGAACACCTATCGAAAGAGAGATCAAAACGGGGAAACTGGAGCTACCAACCCCATTTGGCCTGATCCAAGAACTGGAGGTGATGATCGAGCATTGCCAATTCACTGACTGTTTTTTCGCTTCGAATCACGCTTCCAACTATCTCCCACTCCGAATCCGAATGCCGGGAGAGAAAGAGGAGGCCCTTCGACGAATCCGGGAAGTTCTTCGGAGGAGAGATTCGACTTTGCTGCGGCCAGAATATTTAAGAGCGTTGTGACACACGTATTGTTGTTCGATAAATTCGATATCATTTGGATTATTTGCGAGGGGTTTGATAATGAAGGATGTGGTAGATTGTGAGATTCGGGTGAGGTATGCAGAAACAGACCAAATGGGGGTAGCTTATTATGCAAACTACCTCATCTGGTTTGAAGTGGGACGATCGGAATTTTGCCGGAGAAGAGGGTTCCGTTATGGAGATTTGGAGGCATTGGGATACCGACTCGTTGTGACGGATGTCCACTGTGAATACCGCAACTCAGCCCGATATGATGAAGAAATTGTTGTCCGAACGCGATTAAAGCAAGTGAATCGGCGGATGATTACATTTGGGTATCAGGTCCTGCGTAAAGATAAAAGTAAGGAAGAGGTGATCGCTGAAGGGGAGACCCGACACCTCTGCCTCGATTTAAGCGGTAAAGCGAAGAGTCTTCCTAGAGAATTTATGGTTTGCCTCACTGGCTAGCTTCTTATCCTTTGAGCTCGCAAACTTAGGAGCTCATCACGCCACCCTCTGTTCCGTAGAAAATACTTTATCTAGTCAAAGTGCCTCAGGAGAGGTCGGCGATCTTATCGCCAGGATGAGCGTAGGCACTGCGAAAAAATTTGAAGCGGCACATTTGAACGAAGGGCCAAAACGCAAATACCCTTAAAATGGTTCCTTAAGCACTATCCGCCAATTTCCCTTTCTAATGATCCCCTACCCGATGTTTCGGAGGGGAGACTACCCCTATCCAACTTCACCCAAGATGGGGAGTATTCGAAAAAGCTTCATTAATATCAAATCAACATCCATTTTGTTGGAGTTTATTCTATTTGCCGTTATTTGTCACTGTATGTGAAATCTTTTTTAGTGATACTTTCCTCTGAATCATTTTTTGAAATAGGCCAAATGGTGACAATATATCCTGTTCCTCACATACAAGATTTATGATGTTCAACTAACCCACCTTATTTTTCTTGCAAGATAATGCCTTGTTTTTACAATTGTTTTTTATAATGAGGTTTTCTTGTGTTGATGAATTTTGTGTTGAAACGAATAACTATGTTACTTCATTTGCCTAAATTCCTTCTAATGTTTGAGATTGACTCTCGTTGAGTAATTCTTGAGCTCTCCGACTTTAACCACTCAAAAATTGTTAGAATTAGGGAAATTGATTCAAACAGAAAATCTTCGTTTGAAGGAATATTCTATTATAATTTCAATAAATTATGATTTTTCTTGAGAAGAAATAATTAGTTTGGCAAAGAAATTGCTCTGATGGATTTAAGTAGCTTATAGGAGAATTATTGAGTCGGTTGAATCCAGATGCATAATCCATGATAAAACAAAGGGTTACAACACGTTTCACGCAAGTATTTATTTCGACGAACTCTACGACAATAAGTTAGAGAGGGTTCATTTTGAGGCGGGCATGGGAAAAGACGTCGTTTTTCAACGGGGAGTCATGATGAGCTTCATTTGGATATTGTTACTTACATTTATTGCAACCCTTGGCTGGGCTTATGAGAATCCCACAGATCTGACCGAACTGGCCATCGAAGACCTGATGAAAATCGAGATTACCTCGGTGTCAAAGAAACAGCAGAAGGTCTTCGATGCCGCTGCAGCAATCTTTGTCATTACGCAGGAAGATATTCGACGCTCAGGTGTAACGAGCATTCCAGAGGCGCTTCGTATGGCACCCGGAGTGGAGGTGGCACATATCAGTGCAAACCAGTGGGCCATCAGCATCCGGGGATTCAACAATCTGTTTGCCAATAAACTACTCGTCCTGATAGACGGGCGCAGCGTCTATTCCCCTCTTTATTCTGGAGTGTTCTGGGATATCCAGGACACCCTGCTTGAAGATATTGAACGCATTGAAGTGATCCGAGGGCCTGGAGCCACCTTATGGGGTGCCAATGCGGTCAATGGGGTCATTAACATCATCACCAAACAGGCCAAAGATACCCAAGGGGGTCTGGTCAGTTTTGGAGGAGGTACAGAAGAAAGGGGCTTTGGCGAAGTTCGATACGGTGGGAAAATCGGAGAAGGAACCTATTATCGAGCTTATGCAAAATATTTTGATAGAGACCATTTTTCGGATACATTCGGACAAGCGACTCATGATGGCTGGAACGCACTACGTGGTGGGTTTCGGGTAGACAGCCAGCTGTCACTCCAAGATTCAATCACTGCACAGGGAGACATCTACAAGACCGATTCGGGACTGACGAGCTCATTTGCCCTCCTCTATCCCCCTTTCACCCAATCCTTAAATGAAGAGATCCACAGCGTTGGAGGAAATATTCTGGGCCGATGGAGACACACCTTTTCAAATTCTTCTGATATGATCCTTCAAATGTATTATGACTGGAAAGAACATCAGGAGTTAGCGCATGGAGAAAGGCGGGATACCTTTGACCTAGACTTTCAACATAAATTTCCTCTGGTCGAGTGGCAAGAAGTCGTATGGGGTCTAGGCTATCGATTGGTAGAAGATGACATTCGGAACAGTTTTTCCGTCGCATTCACTCCGGATCACCGCACCGACCATTTGTTCAGCGGTTTTGTTCAGGATGACCTTAGCCTTATCAAAGATCGATTGCGTGTGACACTGGGATCAAAGTTCGAACACAATAGCTATACCGGTTTTGAAATACAGCCTAATGTGAGGATGCTCTGGACCCCTGGGTCAAGACATTCTATTTGGGGAGCTGTTTCCCGGGCAGTCAGAACCCCTGCTCGTGCAGACGATGATGTGCGGTACAATATTTCAGCCTTGCCTCCGGACACTGTGACCAACCCATCCTCGCTCCCTGTCTTGATTTCAGCATTCGGAAATCACTACGTCGAATCTGAAAAACTGATTGCATATGAATTGGGATACCGAGTTCAGGCGACGAGCCGGATCACGATGGATATTGCAACATTTTATAATGACTACACTCATCTCCGCTCTTCTGAGACGGGTATGCCTCGTCTTGAGACTTCGCCTGGGCCTCTTCATCTCCTTGTTCCCATAACACTTGGCAACGGATTAAAAGCGACGACCTATGGGCTGGAGATGGCGATTGACTGGCGTGCTTTGGATTGGTGGCGACTGCAGGCCTCTTACACTTACCTAAAGGTCAGGGTGCCAAGCGCTTCGGTGATGAGTTCCACTTTTGTGGAATTTGGAGATGAAAGAGACCCGCGCCACCAGATTGGGCTTTGGTCTTGGATGGACCTGCGTAGGGATCTGGAACTTAACCTAAGCTTCCGTTTTGTGGATAAGCTTCCTGATCTTCAAGTAAAGAGTTATGTGAATTTGGATGCCCAGCTGGTTTGGAAACCCCATAAAAATCTGGAACTTTCCATTGTGGGTCAGAACCTGCTCGATCACAGCCATGCCGAATTTAGAACAGAGTCCTTCTTGCCTGCACCTGCAATTGAGGTCGAGCGGGGCGTCTATGGGAGAATGACGTGGCGATTTTAAGAGGTCATTCAAGGTTGGGCAGTCACACCTTGAGAAAAATGTCTTTTCTTTGTTTGTTGCCCGGAAAAGGGTCAGTATTCGGGCGAATGCTTATCATGATGTTCATTTCCCTATCGATTCCGGTTGGAAGCGGTTCCATCGTGATTGCCAATCCCCCCGCCTCTCCTGAATATCTGATCAAGGCGGCCTATTTGTATAACTTTACAAAATTTGTCGAATGGCCCCCTGAGGCATTCGAGGATGATTTCTCCCCCATCAACCTCTTCATTCTCGGGGCGGACCCCTTTGGTGAGGCTCTCGATTCCATCAAGAATAGGACGGTTCAAGGGAGAAGACTCAACATCAAGTACGTGAATCATATCGAAGAGGTCTCGGGATGTCATATCCTTTTTATCAGCGCCTCGGAGAAGGAGAATCTGAGGTCCATCTTACGGATTCTCAAGAATTCGACCATTCTAACGATCAGCGAGACAGAGAATTTTTCAAAACGAGGGGGTATCATTAATTTCATTCAGGTAGAGAATAAGATTCATTTCGAGATTAACCCTGATGCGGCACAGCAAGGTAAGCTTAAGATCAGCTCCCAACTTCTGAGGTTGGCTAAGATCGTTTCCTCAGAATCTCGATAGGAGAAGGAATCGTGCACGTTCTACATGACATGCCCATCCGCCGAAAACTTACGCTGATCATCATGGCTAGTAGTGTTATCGTGCTCCTACTTTCCTCTCTTGCTTTTATTGTTAACGATGTTGTTACATTCTGGAAGGCCGAGAAGGGAAAACTTTCTATTTTAGCAGATATCATTGGGAATAACACTTCAGCCGCCATCGCCTTTAGTGACCAGAAAGCCGCTGAACAGACCCTATCCGGGCTAAGTGCCAATCCCCACATCCTGTCTGCCTATATCTTGACGAGAGAAGGCAAAGTGTTCGCCCATTACCTGGGGAAAGACGCCGATGTCAGCAAACCAGGACAAGGATTGAAACCTCACACGGACCTGATGCGTGAGG
>Ga0299912_10003244_pt1 | contig 13315 bp, 23 predicted proteins | sample RVTome_2_FD_207667 | JGI IMG/M metagenome (GOLD analysis project Ga0299912, IMG submission 207667) | Soil microbial communities from uranium-contaminated site in the Upper Colorado River Basin, Wyoming, United States - RVT95D214 (version 2) ...
AAACGCCGATTTCGAACGTGCGGCTCTCCCACAAAAAGCGGAAATCCTTGACCGACTGGCGCAGCAGCTCGGCGATCTGCTTGGCCTTGTCGACGGAGCAATCCTCCAGCACCACCCCGAACTCGTCTCCGCCCAGGCGCGCGAGCACGTCGCTGGCGCGGATTTCCTTTTGCATGTGGTTCGCCAGCTGTTTCAGGAGCTCATCGCCCGCGATATGCCCGCAGGTGTCGTTGACGATCTTGAACTGATCGAGATCGAGATACAGCAGCGCGTGCTCGCGCTGCCCGGCCTGGGCGCTTTCGAGAACCTGATTCAGGCGCGTCTCGAACTCGCGCCGGTTGAGCAGTCCCGTGAGCGGATCGTGGCTCGCCAGAAACGCCATCCGGCGCGCCATACTCTGGATCTCGGTGACGTCGTGGAACACCACGACGGCGCCGAGAATGGCGCCGTCGCGGTCGCGAATCGGCGCCGCGGAGTCCTGGACTTCGATCTTCCCGCCCTCGTGGCTCATCAGCAGATGATGGCTGTCGTGGCGGATGATGCGGCCCTCCTGGAGGCAATAATGGATGGGGTACTCTTCGAGCCGGTTGGAATCCTCGTCAAAAATCTTGAACACTTCGGAAAGCGGCTTGCCGCGCGCGGCGTCGCCTTTCCATTCCGTGAACTGCTCGGCCACCGGATTCATGTACACGATCCGGCCCTCGGCGTCGGTGGTGATGACACCGTCGCCGATGGATTCGAGCGTGACCTGGGCGCGCACCTTTTCCAGAAACAGCGCGTCCTCCGAGCGCTTTTTCTCCTTGTCCCGCGCCTCCTGCAGGGCGGCGGCCATGGCGTTGATGCCGTCCTCGAGCCGGCCGACTTCTCCGCCCGACTGAGTGGCGACGCGATAATCGAGTTGGCCGTTCTTGATCTTGTCCACTGCCCGGGTGAGCAACAGCACCGGCCGTGTCACGGTGCGCGCCATGCGCAACGCAAACACCACGGTCACCACCAGGCCCAGCGCCACCATGAACAGGCTCTGGAACAATATCCGGTTCTGCTCGGTCTGCAGCGCGGCGCGGGAGAGCGACACCGAAACCCAGCCCAGCTGCCTGTGAGATTCCGCCGCGTCGGACGGTGGCGCCGCGCGCGTGGAGGATTCGCCGCGATAAACCGCGGCCAGGAATTTGTAGCGCGTGCCGTCCAGGACCGGGGCCTTGTCCTTCTCGTCGGCGGCGGCGCGCGCGAGAATACTGCCGCCCATGTCCGTGACGGTCACCGACAACACATTCTTTTCCTTCAAGACCGGCTGGATGAGTTCCGCCAGCCGCTTCCGATCGCGGGTTGAAATGGCCTCCTCACAGGCTGATGCCAGGCGCGTGGCGAGCGCCTGCCCGCGGTCATGCAGCGCCTGCTCGAGGTCCTGGATGCGCGCATTGGTGAATTGCTGCAGCGCCAACAGCAACACCGCCACCGTGAGCGGTGCCAGCACCATGAACAGCGCCCGTTTCTGCAGGCTCCAGTCCTTCATGCGAGGTTCATTTCTCCAGAATCACGATGGGATCGCCGGGTTTCAGACCAAGCCGCGCCGCGGCGCTGCCGCGATTGACGGCGATCTCGACCAGCCCGTTGGCGTTCTCGTACCAGAAAACCGCGCCCGGCGGCACGTCCGAAAAGATCCGTGCATATTTCACCGGTTCCCCGCCGGCACGAAATGTCCGCTCCGGACGCATCGTCACCGCGCGCAGACCGGTAACGCAATTACCGTAATGGTCAACATACAGGATTTCAGCCAGGTCGTCCGGCCAGGACTCGCCCGGACGAGGTGCCGGCGTGACCGGATCGGACTCCTGGATTTCGCCGCGCACCCGCGTCGACTCACTGGACCGGCGATCGGGGAAATAGCCGACCGGCTCGGAATCCGGCATCTCGCCGCGCGCCAATCGCGCCGCCACCGGCGCAAACAGATCGCGTCCGTGAAAACTGGCGGACAACCGCGGCGGGCACCAGCGGATCACGCGGCAATCACATTCACCGGCGCGGCGCTTCACCATCTCAAACAGGCCATTGTCCGGGCCGACATACCAGCGCCCGTCGGCCTTGAGCATGAGCGGCCGGCGCGCGCCGCCCACGCCCGGGTCCACGACACACATAAAAACCGTGCCCGGCGGAAACTCGTGGATATAGGCCGGCAGCAAATAGGCGGCGGCGCGGATATTGAAATCAGGAACGGCATGAAACAGGTCGATGACCGGCACGCCCGGCGCCTCGCGCGCGAACACCGCATGCAGCTGCCCGAGGTAGGGATCAGTGAGACCGAAATCGGTAAAAAGGACAATCATGGCCTGCATGCCTCATTGTCATTCACAAATATCAAACAAAAAAGCCGGGCGCAGGCCCGGCTTTTGATACAGGCTCGATCGAACCGGCGCTATTCCGCTTTGGCTTTGGCCGCCGTTTTTTTGCGTGTGGCGGATTTTTTCTTGGGCGCTGCCTTGGCTTTCTTGACCTTCCTGGCCTTGCCTTCGGCCGCGGGTGCCGTTTCAACCGCCGGTTCCGCCGCCGTGGAGACGGCCTGACGTTCGGTCAACTGCACCAGTGCCATGGGCGCGGAATCGCCACGGCGATAGCCGGTCTTGAGGATTCTGAGATAGCCGCCCGGACGGTCCTTGAATCGGACGCCGATATCGTCGAACAATTTTCCCACCATCTCGCGGTCACGCAGCCGTGAATAAGCCAGCCGGCGATTGGCCAGCGTCGCGCTCTTGGCCAGCGTGATCAGCGGCTCGGCCACGCGCCGTAATTCCTTCGCCTTGGGGAGCGTGGTTGCCAGCTGTTCGTGACGCAGCAGCGAAACCGCCATGTTGCGAAACATCGCCTCGCGGTGACTGCTGGTGCGGTTGAGTTTACGGCCGCTTTTGTGGTGACGCATGGTTTAAGCCTTTTTATTTCTCAGATGCCGGAGCCCTGTTGCTCCGGGGTCTTCTCTCTCTCCTTGAGAGAGGTCGGCGGCCAGTTCTCGAGCTTCATGCCCAGCGACAGTCCGTGCTGGGCCAGAACGTCCTTGATCTCGGTGAGGGATTTCTTGCCGAGATTCGGCGTCTTGAGCAGCTCGAACTCGCTGCGCTGTATGAGGTCGCCGATGTAAAAAATGTTTTCCGCCTTGAGGCAATTGGCCGAGCGCACGGTCAGCTCGAGATCGTCAACCGGACGCAGCAGCAGCGGGTCCATATCGGGCTCTTTCTTCTCTTCCGATATGGCCTCGGGGCTCTTGAGTTCGACGAAAATGGAGATCTGATCCTGGAGGATGTTGGCCGCGCGCCGCACCGCCTCTTCCGGGTTGATGGCGCCGTTGGTTTCGATATCCAGCACCAGCTTGTCGAGGTCGGTACGCTGCTCCACGCGCGCGTTCTCGACCGTATAGGCCACGCGGCGAATCGGGCTGTAGGAGGCATCGAGCTGCATGGTGCCGATGGACCGGCCCTGCTCGCCGGTGCGCACCGTTACCGGCTGATAACCGCGACCACGATTGACCTTGAGCTCCATGCTGAGCGTCGCTTCCTTGGTGAGGGTGGCGATCAGGTGCCTGGGATCGACCACTTCCACGTCGTGTTCCAGCTGGATGTCGCCGGCCGTGACCGCGCCCGGTCCCTTCTTGGAGAGCTTCAGCGTCACTTCCTGGCGGCCGTGCATGCGCAGCGCGACCGTCTTGAGATTGAGCAGGATTTCGATCACGTCCTCCTGCACGCCTTCCAGGGTGGAATATTCATGCAGCACGCCCTCGATCTTCACCTCGGTGATCGCGCTGCCCGGCATCGAGGACAGCAGAATACGCCGCAGCGCATTGCCGAGCGTATAGCCGAAACCGCGTTCGAGCGGCTCGAGCGTGATTTTCGCGTGCGTGGAGGAAAGCGTCTGAACATCCACCAGACGCGGCTTCAGAAATTCGGTTGCAGAACTCTGCATGAGGGCGTCCTCGCTAGATACTGATTACGTTACTTCGAATAAAGCGCCACGACGAGACTTTCGTTGATCTCCGACGGCAAATCGTTGCGCTCGGGAACGGTCTTGAACGTGCCCTTCATGGCCTTGACGTCCACGTCCAGCCACTCCGGAATGCCGCGCTGCCCCGCCGCTTCGAGCGAGGCCTTGATGCGCAACTGCTCGCGCGACGACGTGGCAATCTCGATCAGATCGTTCGGCCGGACCTGATAGGAAGGTATGTTCACGCGCTTGCCGTTGACGAGCACGGCGTTGTGACGCACGAGCTGCCTCGACTCGGAGCGCGAAATGCCGAAACCCATGCGGTAGACGACGTTGTCCAGGCGCGATTCCAGCATCTTCAGCAAGTCCTCGCCGGTCGAGCCTTTATGGCGCGCGGCTTCCTGGTAGTAATTCTTGAACTGGCGCTCGAGCACGCCATAGATGCGGCGCAGCTTCTGCTTCTCGCGCAGCTGCTTGCCGTAATCGGACAGGCGGCTCTTCTGCTGGCCGTGCTGGCCGGGAGGATAGGCGCGCTTGTCCACCGGACACTTCTCGGTGAAGCACTTCTCGCCCTTCAGGAACAGCTTGCCGCCTTCACGACGGCATTGACGACACTTGGAATCGGTATAACGCGCCACTGACTGGTTCTCTCCGTAATGAACTTAAACGCGACGTCGCTTGGCCGGACGGCACCCGTTATGGGGCATCGGCGTCACGTCGATGATATTGGCAATCTCAAACCCTAAAGCGTGCAACGCACGCACCGCCGACTCGCGCCCCGGTCCCGGACCTTTCACGCGCACCTCGATCGAGCGCACGCCGTATTCCTGGGCTCCGCGACCCGCCTTGTCGGCCGCCATCTGCGCGGCAAACGGCGTGCTCTTGCGCGAACCCTTGAAACCGGTGTTGCCGCAGGTCGCCCAGGAAAGCACGTTGCCCTGACGATCGCTGATCGAGACGATGGTATTGTTGAACGAAGCGTGAATATGGGCCACGCCCTCGGAAACGCTCTTCTTGACGCGCTTCTTGGCCTTGGCCGGTGCGGCGGCGGATTCAGGTGCGGCGGTTTTATCGGTAGCCATTATTCAGTATTCCGGTGTGCTATTCGGTGGTCGGCTTGCCCGTGCCGCGGATGACGCTCTTGCGCGGACCCTTGCGGGTGCGGGCGTTGGTTTTGGTCCGTTGACCGCGCACCGGCAAACCGCGGCGGTGGCGCATGCCCCGGTAGGTGCCGAGATCCATCAGCCGCTTGATGTTCATTGACACGGTGCGGCGCAAATCGCCCTCCACCGTGAACTTCGCCACCTCGATGCGGATTTTGTCGACTTCCGCGTCGGTCAGATCCTTCACCTTGGCGACCGGCGACACGCCCGAAGCGGTGCAAACGTCGCGCGCGCGCGTATTGCCGATCCCGAAGATCGACGTCAAAGCGACCCAGATGTGTTTCTGGTTCGGAAGATTGATACCTGCAATACGGGCCATTTCGCTTCTCTCTCCTGCTGCGCCCCGGCGCGGGAAAACGCGCAAGGGTACTGATTCGTCTGGTAAAAATCAACCTATTTGCAAGGTTTCTAGCCTTGACGTTGTTTATGGGTCGGATCGGAACAGATCACCCGCACCACGCGTTTGCGCCGCACAATCTTGCAGTTACGGCACATTTTCTTGACGGACGCCCTTACTTTCATCGTCTTTCTCCTGATACCCTCAAACCGCGCGGTTAGCGCGGCAACCCCATGCCACCGGTCAGATTGGCCTTTTTCAACAGGCTCTCGTACTGGTGCGACATCAACCGGGCCTGCACCTGGGCCATGAAATCCATGCACACCACCACCACGATCAGCAGCGAGGTGCCGCCGAAATAAAACGGCACGTTCCACTTCACGATCAGAAACTCCGGCAGCAGACACACCAGCGTCACGTAGATCGCGCCGCCCAGGGTCAGCCGCGACATCACGCCATCGATGTAGCTGGCCGTCTGGTCGCCCGGCCGTATGCCCGGGATGAATGCGCCGGACTTCTTCAGGTTCTCCGCCGTCTCCTTGGGATTGAACACCAGGGCGGTATAAAAGAAACAGAAAAAGATAATCGCCGACGCATACAAAATAACGTAAATCGGTTGTCCCGGCGACATGGTGGTGGCGATGTTACGCAACCAGTCCATGCCCTCCGCCTGCCCGAACCAGCTCACCACCGTGGCCGGTAACAGGATAATGCTCGAGGCGAAGATCGGCGGAATGACACCCGCCATGTTGACCTTCAGCGGCAAATGGCTCGTCTGTCCGGCCATCACCCGCCGCCCCTGCTGACGTTTGGCGTAGTTCACCGTAATACGTCGCTGACCGCGCTCGACAAACACCACGAAGGCGGTAACTCCCAGCGTGATCGCAAACAGCACCAGCACGAACAACGGCTGGAACGTGCCGCGGCTCGCGAGATCCAGCGTATGCACAATCGCCCCCGGCAGCCCGGCGACGATGCCGGCGAAAATAATGATCGATATGCCGTTGCCGATGCCGCGTTCGGTAATCTGCTCTCCGAGCCACATCAGGAACATCGTGCCGCTCACGAGTGAAATCACCGTAATCAGCTTGAAACCGATGCCCGAGACGATCACCACCGGCATGCCGGCCGCCGTCTGGCTCTCCAGCGCGATGGCGATACCCAGCGCCTGGAAGGTGGCCAGCACCACCGTGCCGTAACGGGTGTACTGCGTAATCTTGCGCCGCCCGCTCTCGCCTTCTTTCTTCAGCTGCTCCAGCGTCGGGATCACCGACGTCATCAGCTGCATGATGATGGACGACGAGATGTACGGCATGATCCCCAGCGCGAACAGCGAAAACCGCTCCAACGCGCCGCCGGAAAACATATTAAACAAACCGACGATGGAATTCTGCGTGCCCTCGAACATCTGGGCCAGCGCCGCCGGGTTGATGCCTGGCACCGGGATATATGTTCCGATGCGATACACGATCAATGCGCCCAGAACGAAAAAAATCCGCTGCCGCAGGTCCGTGAGCTTGCCCAGGCCCGCGAGACCGCCGAAAGTTCCAGCCGGACTACTCATCGAAGCAGGGCTTCATAATCTCAGTCCTCGACCTTCCCGCCGGCTTTCAGTACCGCTTCGCGTGCGCCCTTGGTCAACAGGATTCCACGTAACGCCACCGGCTTCTCAAGCGAACCGGAAAGATAAACTTTGGCCCGCTCCGCCTGCGGCGAAACGATGTTCGCCTTCTTGAGCGCCGCCAGATCGATAACCGCTTCTTCGACCTTGCCCAGTTCGTACAGTCGCACTCCCGCGGTCAATCCCTTCACCTTCATGGCCGAACGGAAACCGCGCTTCGGCAAGCGCCGCTGTATCGGCATCTGGCCGCCTTCGAAACCGACCTTGTGATAACCGCCGGCACGCGCCGACTGACCCTTGTGACCCTTGCCGGAGGTCTTTCCCAGACCTGAACCGCCACCGCGCCCCAGGCGCTTGGCCGCCGTTTTGGCGCCGCGGCCCGGTTTCATCGTATTCAGCTGCATGTTCATATTTCCTCGCACTTCACCAGGTAGGAGACCTTGTTGATCATCCCACGCACCGCCGCGGTATCTTCCAGCTCGACGCTATGCCGTTGACGGCGCAGACCCAGTCCGCGAACGGTCGCCATATGCTTCTTGCCGGTGCCGAAAAAGCTGTGCAGCAGCGTCACCCGGAGTTTTTTCTTGGCCATGGTTCCGCTCCTCAACCGAGAATTTCTTCGACTTTCTTGCCACGCTTGCGCGCGACCATATCCGGGCTGTGAATGGCCTGCAGACCCTTGATGGTGGCACGCACCACGTTGACCGGATTGCGCGAACCGAGGCACTTCGCGAGCACGTCTTGCACGCCCACCACCTCGAACACCGCGCGCATGGCACCGCCGGCAATAACGCCGGTGCCCACGGACGCGGGCCTGATCACGACCTTGGAGGCGCCGTGCGCCGCCATGACCGCGTGATGCACGGTCGGCCCCTTGAGTTGAACCTTGGTCATGTTGCGACGCGCGTTCTCCATGGCCTTGCTGACCGCCGCCGGCACTTCACGCGCCTTGCCGCGGCCGATGCCGACGCGGCCGGCGCCGTCGCCCACCACGGTCAGCGCCGAGAAGCCGAAAATCCGGCCGCCCTTGACGACCTTGGCCACGCGCCGGACGCTGATCAGTTTTTCCTGAAAATTGTCGCTACGTCCTTCGGATTCCGTGAAAGCTGCCACTATGTAGTCCTCAGAAGTCCAAACCGTTTTCGCGCGCCGCGTCGGCCAAAGCCTTCACGCGCCCATGATATTTGAAGCCGGAACGATCGAAGGCAACGCGCGTGATACCCGCGCTCTTGGCCTTTTCGGCAATGCGTTTGCCAATGAGCTTCGCCGCCTCGACGTTACCGCCGTGCTTGATCTGGCTACGCACATCCGCTTCGAGCGTGGACGCGGAGGCCAGCACTTTGCCGCCCGTCTTGTCGATGATCTGCGCGTAGATGTGACGCGGCGTGCGGTGCACGCTCAGACGGTCGGCCTGCAGGCCGATGATTTTCCGCCGGATATGCCGCGCCCGGCGCAGACGTGTGTTGATTTCTCTTTTCATATAATTCGTTTACCTGATTCGAAGCCGTTATTTCTTCTTGGCTTCTTTCTTCACCACTACTTCATTGGCGTAACGCACACCCTTGCCCTTGTACGGCTCCGGTGAGCGGTAGTCGCGGATTTCGGCGGCCACCTGACCTACCAGCTGCTTGTCCGCGCCCTTGATGACCAGATTCGTCTGATCCGGCGCCTCGATCGTGATCCCGTTCGGGATGTCATAAACGATCGGGTGCGAATATCCCAGCGTCAGGTTGAGCTTCTTGCCCTGCACCGCGACGCGATAACCGACGCCGATGATGGTGAGCTTCTTCTCAAACCCTTTGGCGACTCCATTCACCATGTTGTTCACCAATGCCCGCGTGGTGCCGGAGATGGCGCGCGCCAGCGCCGAGTCATTGGTGCGCTGGAACTTGAGCAGGCCGCCTTCCTGCGTCATCTTCACCAGCGGATGCATCTCATGCTCCAGATTGCCCTTGGGGCCTTTCACGCTGAGTTTGGCGCCGGCAAGCGCCACCTGGACGCCGCTCGGAACTGGTACCGGATTTTTAGCAATTCGTGACATAACGGTCTCTTACGATACGATGCACAGAATTTCGCCGCCGAGTCCGGCCTTGCGGGCGGCACGGTCGGACATGATGCCTTTCGAGGTGGAAACGATCGCCACGCCCGTGCCGCCGGCGACGCGCGGCAATTTGTTCGTGCCCTGATAGCGGCGCAAACCGGGAGAACTCGCCCGATCGAGGCGCTCGATCACCGGCTGTCCGCCGTGGTATTTCAGGGTGATGTCGAGCACGGGCCGGCCAGCCACCGTGATTTCCTGGCACGCCTCGACATAGCCCTCGTCCTGCAGCACCTTGGCAATGGCCAGTTTCAGCTTGGAAGCCGGCACGTGCACGCTCATCTTCTCGGCCTTCTGGCCGTTGCGGATACGGGTCAACATGTCGGCGATCGGATCGGTCATCATAAATTAATTCCTCTTACCAGCTCGCCTTGGTGACGCCGGGCACTTCACCGCGCATCATGATCTCGCGCAACTTCGAGCGCGACAGCCCGAACTTGCGGTAATAGCCGCGCGAGCGTCCGGTGAGACTGCAACGATTGCGGCGGCGTGTGTAGCTCGAATCGCGCGGCAGTTTCTGCAACGCCACCATAGCCGCGTGGCGCTCCTCTTCGGAGAGTTTTATGTTCTTCACCTTGTCACGCAACTCGCCACGCCTGACAGCATACTTGGCAACCAGCGCGGTGCGGTTTTTGTCACGATTGATCATGCTTGTCTTGGCCATGCAAAAAATCCTCAGGTGCGCAGCGGGAAACTGAACGCCACGAGCAGCGCCCGCGCTTCCGCGTCGGTCTTGGCACTGGTAGCGATGGTGATGTCCATTCCGCGGATCGCATCGACCTTGTCGAAGTCGATCTCGGGGAAAATGATCTGCTCCTTGATGCCGAGCGAATAATTGCCACGTCCGTCGAAGGAGCGTGACGGCAGTCCGCGGAAGTCGCGGATACGCGGGATCGCGACACTGATCAGGCGATCCAGGAATTCATACATGCGCGCGCCGCGCAGCGTCACCTTGCAGCCGATCGGCCAGTTCTCGCGCACCTTGAAATTGGCGATCGATTTACGCGCATGGGTGATCTGGGGCTTCTGGCCGCTGATCTGCGCCATGTCGTTGACGGCGTTGTCGATCACCTTTTTATCGGCCATGGCCTCGCCCACCCCCATGTTGAGAGTGATCTTGGTGATGCGCGGTACCTGCATCACATTCTGGTAGCCGAACTTGGCCTGCAGCGCGGGTACCACGCTCTTCCGATAATGTTCCTGTAACCTAGCCATCGCTTAAAACCTTATTTCACGTCGGCGACTTCGCCGCTTTTCTTGAAATACCGCACCTTGCTTTTGTCCTGCATGGTCCGCATGCCCACGCGCTCGCCCTTGCCCGTCGCCGGGTTGTACAGGGCGACGTTGGAAATGTGGATCGGTGCTTCCCGATCGATAATCCCGCCGGTCACCCCCTTGTTGGGGTTCGGCTTGGTGTGGCGCTTGATCATGTTCACGCTCTCGACCAGCACGTGGCTGTCCTCGAGTACGCGCATGACCGTGCCCTGCTTGCCCTTGTCGCGGCCGGTCAGCACCATCACCTTGTCGCCTTTTCGAATCTTTTTCATAGCCTTCAACCTTTACAGCACTTCCGGTGCCAGCGAGATGATCTTCATGAACTGCTCGTTGCGAAGCTCGCGCGTCACGGGTCCGAAAATACGCGTGCCGATCAGTTCGCGCTTGGTGTCCAGCAGTACCGCCGCATTGGTGTCGAAGCGGATCACCGAACCGTCCGTCCGGCGCACGCCCTTGCGGGTACGCACGATGACGGCGTCGTAAACATCGCCCTTCTTGACCTTGCCGCGCGGAATCGCTTCCTTCACGCTGACCTTGATCACGTCACCAATACCGGCATAACGGCGATGGGAACCCCCCAGCACCTTGATGCACTGCACCGTTTTTGCCCCGCTGTTGTCGGCAACCATCAGCGTGGTCTGCATCTGGATCATTAGCCTGTCTCCACACGGCGCCCCGCCCCGGGCGAAAGCGCGCGATTATATCATTCGCACCAAAATCAGCCAAAATTCAAAGCCTTATTCAGACCTCGCGGGCCCGTTCCAGCACCTTCACCAGACGCCAGGCCTTGGACTTGGACAGCGGCCGGCATTCCTCGATCTGCACCAGATCGCCTTCCTTGCACTCGTTGCTCTCGTCATGCGCATGCAGCTTGGTATGGCGCGTGACGATCTTGCCGTACAGCGGATGGCGGATACGGCGATCCACCTGCACGGTAATCGTCTTGTTCATCTTGTTGCTGATCACGCGGCCGCTCAGCGAGCGCGCGGTTTTTGTCTTTTCGCCCATGTCCTTATCTCGACTTCTCGTTCATGACGGTGCGCAGTCGCGCGATATTGCGCCGCACCTTCGGCAGATTCGCGGTATTGGCCAACTGTCCGGTCGCCTTCTGCATGCGCAGGTTGAACTGTTCGCGCAGCATGTCAGTCAGCTCCTTCTGGCGCGCCGCGGTATCCATCTCTCGATATTCTTTCGTTTTCATCTTCTGTCTTCTGTCTGCCTTACAACGTTCTGGTCACGAACGTGGTTCGGAGCGGGAGTTTGGCGGCCGCGAGCTTGAACGCCTCGCGCGCTTCCTGCTCGTTGATGCCTTCCATTTCATACAGCACGGCACCGGGTTTGATCTCGGCCACCCAGTACTCGACGTTGCCCTTGCCGCTGCCCATGCGCACTTCGAGCGGTTTCTTGCTCACCGGCTTGTCCGGAAACACCCGGATCCAAACGCGTCCACCGCGCTTGATGAAATGGGTGAGCGCGCGGCGCGCGGCCTCGATCTGGCGCGAGGTCAGGCGCCCGCGGGCGACCGACTTCAGGCCATACTCGCCGAAGCTCACCTTGTTGCCGCGCAGGGCCAGGCCGCGGTTGCGGCCCTTCATCATCTTGCGATACTTCGTTCGTTTCGGTTGCAGCATAAATTATTCCTGAGTTACGCCGTCGCGCCTTTCTTCTGGGCCTCGGCGTCTTCCGTCTTGGGCGCGTCCTTGTCGAACACCTCGCCCTTGAAGATCCATACCTTCACGCCGATCTTGCCGTACGTCGTCTGGGCCTCGGAAAAACCGTAATCGATGTCGGCGCGCAGCGTATGCAGCGGCACGCGACCCTCGCGATACCATTCGGTGCGCGCGATCTCGGCGCCGTTCAGGCGGCCGGCGACCATGACCTTGATGCCCAGCGCGCGCAGCCGCATGGCATTGGTCACCGCGCGTTTCATGGCGCGGCGGAACATGATACGTTTCTCGAGCTGCTGCGCGATATTCTCGGACACGAGCTGCGCGTCCAGCTCCGGCTGGCGCACTTCTTCCACCGCCAGCTGCACCGGACGGCCGGCGATCTTGGTCATTTCCTGGCGCAGCTTCTCGATGTCCTCGCCCTTCTTGCCGATGACGATGCCGGGACGCGCGGTGTGCACGGTGATATTGATGCTTTGTGCCGGACGCTCGATCACGATCGTGCTCAGCGCCGCGTTCTTGAGCCGCACCTTGAGGTAGTCACGCAGCGCGATGTCCGAGAGCAGGTTCTGGGTATAGGATTTGGTGCCCGCGTACCACTTGGCGGTCCAGTCGCGGCTGATCCCCATGCGAAATCCGATCGGATTGATTTTCTGGCCCATCAGCTTTTCTCCTTCTTCACGGCCTTGGACCGCTTCTTCTCATCGCTCACCACCACCGTGATGTGGCTGGTGCGCTTGAGAATGCGCACACCCCGCCCTTTGGCGCGGGCATGAAAGCGGCGCAACGTGGGTCCGCCGTCCACCTGGATCGTCGCGACCTTGAGTTCATCCACGTCCGCGCCCTCGTTGTGCTCGGCATTGGCAATGGCCGATTCGAGCACCTTGCGCAGGTGGCCGGCCGCCTTCTTGGGGCTGAACTGGAGCAGCTCCAGGGCGCGCGCCACCGGCAGGCCGCGGATCTGGTCGGCGACCAGCCGCCCTTTTTGCGCGGACACACGAACGTATTTCAGAATGGCAGTGGCTTGCATGGCATTACTTTTCCATCGTCACTTTGTTGGCTCTTCCGTTGTCACCTTGCGGTCACCCGAGTGCACCTTGAAGGTCCGGGTGGCGGCGAATTCGCCGAGCTTGTGGCCGACCATATTTTCGGTCACCAGCAGCGGCACATGCTGCCGGCCGTTGTGCA
>Ga0299912_10003245_pt1 | contig 13314 bp, 17 predicted proteins | sample RVTome_2_FD_207667 | JGI IMG/M metagenome (GOLD analysis project Ga0299912, IMG submission 207667) | Soil microbial communities from uranium-contaminated site in the Upper Colorado River Basin, Wyoming, United States - RVT95D214 (version 2) ...
ATTTAAAAAATAAAAAGCCCACTGACCATATTTCTTTAGTAGTGGGCTGCCAACATTGCAAACAATTTTATGATGATGTTCACATGGGCAGGCCTCCCATACTAGGCAAACGACACATTGGCATGCAGCACATCATCATAGATTTGTTATGTTTTCTAAAGTAATTTCCACTTATTATCATTCTTTTCATATTAATTAAAATGCCCTCAAATTTTCCACAGATTCAGGTATTAAAATCAATATTGCATAACCAATAAACTTTGTCAAGTATTATTTTTAAAATCTTTATATTTTTTGTTGACAACCTAAAATAGAGTGTGTTACGTTGATATTATGTTAAAAAAGGGCGTAAATATATTCATCTCAATAATATTGCTTTGGCCTCTTTTTATAGGAGTAGGCGGGTTTTCCCAAATGATCAACAATGGTCCTCCCTCTTTTCAAAAGACATGTGATATGGATCACTGCAATCCTTATACACCGAAATGTCCTCTTTGCCCTTCTTCAAGTTCCATTGTTCAATTCTTTCATCAAGATATGAGTGCCTTTCCGCCAATTCCCAGTTCCTCTATTACCTCATTTACAGTAAGCACGCTTTCCGATCAAGGATTTGTAAAAGCAATTTTCCACCCACCCACAGCTTAATCTTCTCATCCTTTCAGATTCCATAATTCAATTGTCATCTACCGAAGAGAGTCATTAGAGGTTCTACTATGAACCCTCTTTGTAGAAAACAGTTCCATTTTATGAAACTCCCTTCGTAAGGTTGATAAAGGGGAATGAAAATGAATTGCAGGGTTGGAAAACTCAAAATAATCAAAATGACAGACAAATCCGGTAAGGGTAAGAGCTTCGCCCATGATAAGCTGTCCGAAGGGTATACAGGCGAACAGGTCATCGAGCTATTACATCAGAAGTATGGTCAACGAGTTTAACAGGGGAGAGGAGGGAAATGATGGAGAGTAATTCAGCCAGTGTCAATATGTCAATATGCCCTTCATGTGGCGGAGGGAATGAGAAAAGAGATCAATTTTGCGTTAACTGCGGAAATCCGCTCCCGAAGAGTAAAAAGACGCGCTACAAGAAGCGATATACCCTTTTTGGAGCAATAAGTCTCGCTCTGGTTGGAGCAATCGTATTCTTCTGGATGGGTGGCTTCGAATCCAAACTGGTAGGAAAGGTAAATGGCGAAGGGATTAGCCGGAAAGAATTTTCTAAGAGGTTAGAACGGGCAAAGAAATTTTACGAAGTTCGGTACGGACAAACCCTTTTTCAGGGTGAAGAAGGAAAGGAGAATCTGAACCGTCTCAGAACTGATATTCTCGATGAGATGACAACAGAAAAAATCCTTCTTCAGGAAGCAAAGAGCGCTGGTTATGCTTTCGCACCCGATGAAGAGATTGTGAAGCAGGTGGAGGTTGTTAAGAAGAAGTATGGATTATCGGATGATAATCTCAAACAAAAAATGGGCGTAAGTATCGAAGACTTAAAGGAGGAGCTTCGAAAAGGGTGGATCATATCTCAATTCGTAGAGAAAGCCGTTCTCAAAGGGGATCAACAAAATAGTGAACTTATATTCGCACAGTGGCTTACCAGAGCAAAGACGAACGCTAAGATTGAAACTTATGAAAAATTGCAGCCTGTTTCCACGGCGAAGGCATCCTGTTGCAGCAGCGGCTGTGGCGGTGGAGGAAGGGCTCGGCCTCTTGATCCAAAGATCGAAAAGGAAGCAAAGACCAAGGCATTAGACTATTACGAGAAGAAGACCCAAAAGAAGGGACAAAGTGCAAGGGTTACCAACTTTGGATGTCACATTCAAGTGGATATTATTGAAGACGGTAAAGTTGTCGTTTCGCTTACTTACAAACAGGGAGAGGTTCAAGAAATCTAAAAAAGGATTCAAGAGGTCCAGTAAGAGCCTTTAGAAAGCTCACTAAATCTGTAAAAAACAAACGCTTGAATACATGAACCCTCAAACCCTGAAATTACAAAGGAGGATTATAAAATGAATGCATGCCCAAAATGTCACACAAAGAATCAGGATTCGAACAATTTCTGCAAAAAATGTGGGTTTCAACTTTCAGGTTCTTCATTTCAGGATAAGAAAGAGAAGGTATTGGGTGAGAGAAAAAGGAAACCCTATTGGTTACCAATTTCCCTTGCCGTCATTGCCGTTATACTGGCAGCGGTTGGTTACTGGCTGGTCAAGGGGGATACAGCAGCAGATCCAAGAGTCTCCTCTCAGCCAAAAGTGAGTGAGAAGGTAGACTACTCGGGACAAACGATACGCATGACCGATATTCAGGCGAAAGTTGAGAAAGGGAAAATTTCCATCCCCCTCAATGTGGTGAAAGAGAAAAAGATTGTCTACTTCCAATATGAGGTCAACGGGGCTATTATTCCCCTCCTTTCTTACATTACACAGTCCGGGAGAGTAGTCACAGCAGTGAGCATGTGTGAGCCGTGCCGGTCCACTCGATTCCATATCAATGATAAAAAAATTGTATGTAATGCATGTGCCACTGAGTGGAATCTTGAAACCCTTAAAGGAATTCAGGGAGGTTGTCTCAATTATCCTCCTGATGTCATTCCAAGCACAATAGAAAGAGACCACATACAGATTGACGAAAAAATGGTTACTCAATGGAAGCCAAGAGTTTAAATACCAGATGGTAGCAGACAGAAGGCAGTAAATACTTATCTGCTTACTGCTTAGTGCTTACTGCTTTCTGGTCTTAATCGAGGTGACATATATGCGACTTAAGGATATTTCTATTAACAATCTCCGGAGGCGAAAAGGGAAGGTCTTCTTTCTCATCCTGGGTCTCACCATTGGCATCACAACCGTGGTCACCCTCATCTCGGTCACCCGCATGATGAATGAAGATATTTCAAAGAAATTGGATGAGTTCGGAGCCAACATCCTCATCATCCCAAGATCGGATGACCTTTCTCTTTCCTACGGAGGGATGAATGTCGGCGGGGTTTCAATCGATGCTCAGACTCTCAAGAACTCGGATATCCCAAAGATTCGGCAGATTGAGGTTCGGGAAAACGTCAGCATTGTCTCGCCAAAGCTGATTGGCGTTGTCGAAATAGAGGGGAGAAAAGTCCCCTTGATGGGCATTCAATTTGGAGAAGAGTTAAGGCTTAAGAAGTGGTGGAAGATTCACGGAGCTGAGCCAAGGAATCGGGATGAAGTCTTGTTAGGAAATGAGGTGGCGGTTCGGTTTTTCAAAAGTACAGGCGACACTTTATCCATCAACGGAAATGTAGTTAAGATAGCTGGCGTTCTGGATGAGACCGGATCACAGGATGATTTTCTTATCTTCAGTGATTTGATTTTTGTCCAAGAAGCGATGAAGAAGCTTGGGATCTTAAGCCTGATCGAGGTCTCCGCCTTTTGTAACACCTGTCCGATAGAAGAGATCGTAAAACAGATCTCTCAGAAATTGCCTCACGCCAAAGTGACGGCGATCAAACAGACCCTTCAAACTAAGATGGAGGCTTTAGACCATTTCAAGAAGTTTTCTGTTGGGATATCGATCATTGTCCTTCTTATCGGAAGCCTGATCGTCTTCACAAACATGATGGCCTCGGTGAACGAGAGAAAGAGAGAGATAGGAATTTTCCGAGCCATCGGGTTCAGAAGATCCCACGTTATCCGAATCATCTTTTTAGAAGCCCTGATCGTCGGTGTAATTGCAGGAATAGTAGGATATGTCTTTGGATTAGGGTTTTCCCAGATCATTGGTCCAATGATCACAGGGTTTAAGGGTAGGGCGTTGTCTATCGACCCCTTGCTGGCGATAGGGGCTATTTTCCTGTCTTCACTGATCGGAATCCTTTCGAGCGCCTATCCGGCGATCCATGCCTCGAAGATGGATCCAACAACGGCGTTAAGGGCGCTATAAAAACGCTGGAGGTTAGAGGATCGTCCGCCGTAGGGGACTTGAGGCTGAAGGTAGAAATACGTTTTACCTCAAGCGAAGCGCTCCTCCGACCTCAAGTGAAACGATCCTCAAACGGAGAATGATTATGAGTCTGATTGAAATTAAAAAACTGAATAAAGCTTATGAGAGTGGGGATGAGTGTGTCATGGTCCTTGTCGATGTCGATCTGAATATTGAAAGGGGTGAATTTATCTCTGTGATGGGGCCTTCCGGGTCAGGAAAATCTACCCTTCTGACCATTCTTGGAGGGCTCAACCATCCCACGAAGGGAGATGTGGTCGTGGACGATATCCCCATTTACAAACTTTCACTGGAGAAGCTTGCCGATTTCAGGAGAGAATATCTGGGTTTCATTTTTCAATCTTTTCAGTTGATTCCTTATCTTACGGTGATCGAAAACGTGATGCTCCCTCTTTCCATCACTCAGAGGACCAACCGGGAGCAGGTAAAGATGGCCGAGGAGATATTAGAGAGAATTGGATTGAGAGGAAAGGGGAGGAGACTTCCAGATCAACTCTCAGGGGGAGAGCAGGAAAGAGTGGCCATTGCCAGAGCCCTGGTGAATTCGCCGCCGATCCTTATGGCGGATGAGCCTACAGGGAATCTGGATTCGAAAACAGGAAAAGAGATTATGGAACTCTTTAAATCCATTAATGAAGAAGGACAAACGATTGTCATGGTGACCCATAATCCTGAGAATATAGCTTTTTCCACCCGAACCATCTCTCTCAAGGATGGGAGGGTGGAAAATAATGGTGCAAAGATCTGGTAGGTTTGAAATTCACGCTGGCGAAAAGAAATTCCCATGACAATGGTCAAAATGTGATGAAATTATGAAATATGCCTTAAATGAAATGAATATGCATATTGTTGCTCTAATTCTAATAGCACTGTTGATTTTATCCAATTGTGCCCCTCGGGTAATCCCCGGGCCAGTTTACCTCTATCCGAAGGTTGAACCCATCGACATAGAACTGAGGAATTTTTCCTTTCAACCTAATCACATTGCAATCTTGAAACATGGCACCTCCTTTCCTTTTCGCTTCCAGCTAAGCAACAGTGCTCAGATAAAACATAATTTCACATTAATAGACGGCCAAAGAAATATCTTGATAAGCGTGGATCTTATGCCAAATGAGTCAACAACCGTGACCATCGAGCCCCTCGAACCAGGTAATTATACATTTTACTGTAACCGATTCCTTCATCGTCGTGGCGGGGGTATGGAAGGAATGTTTATGGTAGCGGAGCAGGATGTGTAAACTCACAATGCATAAAAAGGAGATAATGTCATGAAGATTCGAAATCTGAAAACAAAAGTGATTGGTCCGGTCCTGCTTTTGATCCCTATGGCATGCATGCACTTAGGCGATGGCCACCATGATGGCGATCACCACCATTCCTCGATTTATCAACCATCTGTTCAATCCTTGGTCCTTGACCACCAATCAGGTGCAATCACGGGGCAGCGGGGAATCACAATTCGTCAGGAAAGCGAGGGCCAAAACTGAACCGATACGTCAAAGGCCTTGTAGAGGTCACCACCATCTTTTTTATGGCCCAGGGGCTTGTGTACCCTCATAACTGAAGAACGGGAACATATGATACAAAGGAGCAAAAAACTCAAAATCATTTTCCTTTTTGCGTCGGTTCTAACGATCACCCTTTGTCATTATGTTACTGAGTTGAGGGCACACCATTACCATCTTGTCTACCAGAGCGTTTACTTTCTCCCTATAATGCTTGCCGGTTTCTGGTTCGGCCTGCGAGGGGCATTGAGCACTTCTTTGAGTATCACCATACTTTATATTCCCTTCACATTCACGCACTGGGAGGGATTCTCCGGAGGTGATTTTAATAATCTAATGGAGATGGTTCTCTATAACGCTGTGGGCGTGATTTTGGGAATATTAAGGGATCGAGAGCGAGCCGGACGGAGACGATTGCGAGAATTCGAGGGGCTGGCCTCCGTTGGGAAAGCGGTTTCCGCTTTGGCTCACGACTTGAAAACCCCCCTGGTTGCTATCGGTGGCATCATCCGGTTATTCCGTCGAAGTCTCGAAAAAGATGGTCTGGATGTCCGAAAGCTGGACATAGTGATTGAGGAAACCCGGCGCTTAGAATACATGGTAAAGGAAATGTTGGACTTTTCCCGGCCACTGGAATTGCGCCGATCCAGCGAAGATATTAACCAGGTGATTAGCCAGAGTCTTGCGATCGTTGCAGATACGGCTCAGAGGAGAAAAGTGAAGGTTCAGATTCAGCCTTCACAGAATCTTCCCCCAGTCTCTCTTGACCCCCCTCGAATGAAACAGGTACTCATCAATCTCTTAGTTAACGCCATTGAAGCGTCACCCGAAGGGGGAATTGTCTCGGTGCATAAGTATCAAAAGAGGAAAAAACTCATTATTGATGTGAGTGACTCCGGTTGCGGCATACCAATCGACAAAAAAGAAGAAATCTTTTTCCCCTTCTTCACTACCAAAGAAGACGGGACAGGACTGGGGCTTCCTATCTCGAAAAAGATCGTTGAAGCTCACGAAGGATGCCTCGAAATCCACGAAAATCCGGAGGGGGGGGTTACATTCAGGGTCATAATGCCTTTTTGACTACTCACGGGTCGCTGGTGAAAAGAAATGAGATCGCCTCAAAGTACTCTATTTTTCATAACAAAATGCAGTACTACCCTATTTACTTCTCATGCCAGTTTTAGTACCTCTGAAAGAGAACACCCTTTTTACAGCCTCCGAGCCATATTTCCTATGAAGAGATTGATCGGTCGCGGGACGACCCATTGGGTTTCTGCCGGACATGATCTTAAGTAACCATTTTTCGTTTCAAGAAAATGGAGGTAGCATGACAAAGAGAAGCCGACTGATACTAATGGCATTCATGGTGGTGGGGATAGCGATGGTTACAACCTTAGCTATGTCTAAAGATATTCCCATGGTAACAATGGTATCAATCGATGAACTCAGGGGCATGCTCGACAACCCAGATCTCGCTCTTATTGACGTTCGATATGACAAAGACTGGGAAGGAAGCGATATGAAGATCAAGGGTGCAGTTCGCGAGGATTACAGGGACGTAAAATCCTGGGGTGATAAGTATCCTAAGAACAAGCTCCTCGTTCTTTACTGAGCCTGACCCGAAGAACGGACAAGTGCCCGTGTGGCACGAGAGCTGATAGACAGGGGGTTTACAAATGTCCATGTCCTTAAGGGTGGATGGAATGAATGGGTCAAGGCCGGGTATCCAACAGAAAAGAAGTAAGGTGGACCAAGTCAACTTATTCTGCGATACATGCTCAGAAGAGGGGCAAACTGAGAGGCAGGGCGACAAGAAGGTGAAAGATGAGCGTACATGGCAGCCATTGTGATTGGGAAAGGGCATGAAATGGCCTTAGCATGAAAGGAAGAAAACCATAGAAAAAATTCTTTGCGTAGACGATGACTTGAGTGGCCTTTAACTCTACAACGGCCGGGAAATTCTCAAAAAATGGGATAAGGAGTAAAATTTAAAATGGCCAAAGACCCAGTTTGTGGGATGATGGTTAAAGATGAAAGGGAACTAAAATATAGCTACCAAGGCCAGACCTACTATTTCTGTTCGGATTTTTGCAAAAGTGTTTTCGAGAAAGACCCGGATAGGTATGTTGTGCTGATCCGACCCTGTGTCGCCTCTGGTATGGAGAAGGAGAGAAGCATCGCCTACTTCTCCATGGAGATTGCAATCGATTCGAGAATACCGACTTATAGTGGCGGGTTGGGAATCCTCGCGGGAGATACCCTCAGATCGTGCGCTGATTTAAGGGTGCCCGTGGTTGCGGTGACCTTGTTATACGAGAAAGGCTATTTCTACCAGAAACTGGACGAACAGGGGAACCAGTATGAACTGCCTGTCCAGTGGAATCCCCGTGACTATTTAAGGCTGTTGCCTGAAAAGATCGAGGTGCAGATTGAGGGCAGGTCTGTGGGGGTAAGGGCCTGGGAATATGATATTGTCGGGATAACCGGATGTTCACTGCCTGTCATCTTCCTGGATACCGATCTAAAAGAGAACAGCGACTACGATCGAGGAGTTACCCACTACCTTTATGGTGGCGATGAGAAGTATAGGCTTGCCCAGGAAATGATCTTGGGAATTGGCGGAATAAGGATGCTCCAGAAGCGGGGTTATAAAGAAATCAAAAGTTATCACATGAATGAAGGTCATGCCAGTCTTCTAGTCCTGGAGCTTCTGAAGGAGCGCAAAGAGAACGAAGAGGCTGCTTGGGATTTCGAAGGGGTCAGGAAATCTTGTATTTTTACCACTCATACCCCGGTGGCTGCTGGCCATGATCATTTCCCCTATGATCTGGTCAGAAATCTTCTTAGAGACTATTTGCCCTCCGAGGTTGTCAAAATGCTTGGAGGAAATGATTTCTTAAATATGACGTTTCTTGCCTTGAACTTAAGTCACTACGTAAATGGTGTGGCTAAGAAGCACGGCGAAGTTTCGAGAGGGATGTTCCCCGGATATACGATTGATTCCATCACCAACGGTGTTCATTCATATACCTGGACTTCCGAGCCCTTTAAACGACTCTACGATAAATATATTCCCGGTTGGGCCATTGACTCTTTCACATTAAGATACAGCCTGGGCATCCCGAAACAGGAGATCTGGAATGCTCATCTGGAATCAAAGAAATTGCTCATCGATTATGTCAATAAGGAAGCGAATGCCGGGATGGATTACGACACCTTCACGATCGGCTTTGCCAGGAGGGCAACCCCATATAAGAGAATGGATTTAGTGTTTTCGGACGTGGAAAGGCTCAAACGCATTGCAAGGGAAGAGGGAAAGATTCAGTTTATCTTTGCCGGAAAGGCCCATCCAAGAGATTGGCCGGGGAAGGAGCTGATTAAGAAGATATTCGGTGTTTCGAATCAACTCAAGGAGACTGTCAAGATTGCTTATCTGGTCAATTATGACATGGAGATTGCCAAGATGCTCATCTCCGGGGTCGACCTCTGGCTCAACACCCCCCAAAAGCCTTTGGAAGCGTCGGGGACATCCGGTATGAAAGCAGTGCACAACGGCATCCCCAACTTGAGCGTTCTCGACGGCTGGTGGATCGAAGGGCATATTGAGGGAATCACTGGTTGGTCCATCGGATCAAAATCATCCGAACCGGGAAATGACGAGAAAGACGCTCAGGAGATTTACGATAAGTTGGAGAAAATCATTCTTCCAATGTATTACAAGGACACGGAAAGGTGGATGGATATTATGCAGCATAGTATCGCTTTTAACGCCTCTTTTTTCAACACCCAGAGAATGGTGCAGCAATATGTTTTAAACGCTTACCTGCATTAACTTTGAAACGGAGGTTTTAACGATGAGACGCTTTGCGATGGTTTTGGTTTTTGTCATTGTTGTCTTTTTGTCGAGTATGCCTATTGTGCAGGCTCAATTTTCAGAGGCAGGGGTGGAAAAATTCAGAGTGCCTGTGGAGGCCCCTGACTTCACGCTGCAGGAGATTGGAGGAGCGAAAATTTCTCTTAAAGAATTAAGGGGCAAGATTATCCTCTTGAATTTTTTTGCCTCGTGGTGACCGAGTTGCCGGAAGGAGTCTCCTTCTTTTGCTAAGCTTGGCGAAGAGTTCAAAGGGACGGATTTAGTCCTCCTCAAAGTGGCCATAAAAGATAAAGAAGAGGATGTAAGAAAATACAAGAGTGAATTCAAGATTTCCTCTCCCATTATGATCGACGACGGACAGGTAGCCAACGCCTACGGGGTATGGAGCCATCCTGAAACCTTCTTCATCAATCGCGAGGGAAAGATCGTAGGAAGGGAATTAAAGGAGATGGACTGGACTTCGAGAAGCGTGAAAAATCTTGTCCTATTCCTTCTGGGGGGGAAAAAATGAAGTGCATCCATCTAAAAAAAATCTTTTATTTTTTCCTTGTTGTAGCCTTTGGTTTTCTTGGATCTCGATGTGCCGCCCCAAAAGAAGAAGGCCATGCCCATGGGGATATGACGCCTGTGAAGACATACCCCAAGGACTACATCCACCCAATCACGGAAATCAATCTCGAGAAGGTGATACAGGAGAACAGAGGTTTGAAAATTCTCTTGGAGAACGCTACCGCGGTCCATGATTTCTATCGAGGGGGAGTGCAGGAGAAGGAAGTAGGTGAGTCATTGATTCAGGAAGGGAAATGGGAAGAAGCGCAGATCCATCTTGAAAGATCGAATCAGTTCTTGAAAGTCGTCCTGAAATATCTCTCAGAGGATGAAGCCTACCGCAACATTTACGGGGATCAACTGGTGATTTTCTTGCCGAATCTATTGGTAGCGGACAATTACCTGAAGCTAACTCAAATCTTTAAAAAGACTGGAAGGGATGACAAGGTTACCGAGGCAAAAGGGCATGGGGAATATTATCTTTCTCAATCCCTAAAAAGTCTGAAAACGGAGTGGGCATTTCAGATCCAGAAAGGATTTGAAGAAGCGTTGCTCAAGAAATGAGGAAAAGATGAAAAAGATCTGGATTCTGGGCTTAATTCTTTTCTTGGTATTCGTCCTTCACCAAGTCAGTTTTTCAAGGAATCAGGTGAGGCTTTATCTTTTCTATTCCGAAGAGACCGGAGGATTGAAGCTCGAAGAGGAGGTCATCAAACCTCTCGCAGAGAAGTACCCCCTTGAGGTCAAGTCCTTCTCTGTCAACCAGTTAAAAAATTATGACCTAATGGTTTCATTCGAAAAGCAAATGAAGACTCAGGAGAAGGATCTGCCCGTTATTATCATAGGAGAAAGAGTTCTTGGAGGAGAGGCTGAAATCCGAAGAGATTTGGAGGAATTGGTCAAGGTTTATGCGGAAAGGGGAGGTACTTCCTGGCCTTCGCTTCAGCCAACGGGAATAGCGGAAGAGGGGTGGATTCCTCGGGCTCCCACAGAGGAGGAAAAAAAGTCCGGGAAGATCATTTATGCGGCTTTTGTTTATATGCCGGGATGCCTCCATTGTGAAGAGATGAAGGCTGAAATGAAGAAGTGGGCTGGTCAGGTTCCAGAATTGAGAATCAAGATCTTCAGCCTGGTCAAGGAAGAGAACAAGAGATTGGATGAGGCTCTTTCCTTAATCTATCAGATCCCTGAATCCAAACGATTGGCCGATCATAAACTTTACATGGGTGAGGATTATTTATGGTCGAGTGATCTTCATCAGGAGACTTTTCGAAAACTGATCTCAAAATATCAGGGTAAGGGGGCACCTCCTCCCTGGGAAAAGGTTACCAGGGAAGCTCTTGAAAAGGGAGAAAAAAGCATCATCGAACGATTCAAGAGATGGAGTCTTTCAGCCGTACTGATTGCTGGCTTCATTGATGGTATCAACCCTTGTGCTTTTGCCACGATTATCTTCCTTGTCTCCTACCTGACCTTTGCGGGGAAAAAAAGCAGGGAAATCCTTCTCTACGGTATTGTTTTCACTTCCGGTGTTTTTATTGCCTACCTCCTGGTGGGATTGGGGCTTATGACGTTTCTACATCAATTGAGTGCCTTTCCATTCATCAGCAAAGGAGTCTATCTCCTCATCGCCTTTTTTGCTCTAATCCTCGGCATTATCAGCCTCTACGACTATGTCCTTTTTCGGCGAGGTCAAGTGGCCAAATGGAAACTTCAACTGCCAATGGGCATGAAGAAAAAGATCCATGAGATCATCAGAGAACAATCTCAATTCAAAGGGGGTCTCCTTGCCACCTTTGGAGCAGGTTTTATTATAGCGGTCTGCACGGTAATTTGTACCGGGCAGGTTTATCTTCCCACGATTGGATTTGTGATGAACATTCCCGAATTGAAAAAACATGCCATCTTTAACCTCGTCCTTTACAATATTATGTATATTGTTCCGTTAGTTGGGGTTTTTGTATTGACCTTTTTCGGGGTAACCTCTGAGAAGATGGCACTTGTAACAAAGAAATATACAGGGACGGTCAAGCTTTTAACTGCGATACTGTTCCTTGCCTTAGCTGGACTCCTCTTTTCACTCCACTAAAAACAACAGGGGGACTTATGAAAAAACATCTGATTCTTTCATTCATTCTTTTGGTTATCCTTTCACTTTTGGGGGGATGTGCCGGGATACCGGTAAGAGAGGAAGTCCGGGTTGATTTGTCTCTTCCGGTGGGAAGAATTGAGGGGAGTACTTTCATAGGAATTCGCTATCCTTTCAGGGTTTCCCTTCCCCCCACTAATTGGAAATTCTCCGTAGAAATTCCCGACTTTATGGAGGGATTGGGATTTAAAAGGCCCGGATTGGAGGAATCAGAATTGTTCATTATCAATCCGGTTACGAAATCGAACATCCAGATTGATCTGACACCGGCGGGGAGGACAGTAAGGTTCAACCAGAAACTGATTCAGGCGATCACAGCAACTGGGGCGGGGGGGCTTGTAGAAGAGTTAAAAATGGAGCATGGAAGAGATTTTCCAGTGGAGGTCACCCGTGTTACTCCTTATTCATTAAAAGGAGTCCAATACGCCGCCCACCGGTTTGTGAGATACAGATTGGGGGAGACACCGGTCATTCACGGATGGGTGTATGGGTTCTCAGAACCCTATCAACTCTTCATCATCTATATGGTTCTTGAAAAGGAGGGGTTTAATGATCTGGCCGATGTTACAAAGATACTCGATTCTTTTGAGATGCCCTCAAAAAAATAAATTTTCTTGTTGGGGCGGAATAAGCAGAAATAGGATAAGGTGGGAACAGACAAGCCTCAAAAGTGTGGTATTCTTAATTCTGGGCACATTTGTAATTCTTCTGACGTTTTCATGCGCTACGGTTTATCATGGCTTTCTTATGAAGGGAAGCATCATAGAAGCCTCCGATTCCGATGTTTATCTCTGCATCGGAAGCAAAGATGGGGCCACTGTGGGGCAGGAACTGGATGTCTATAAGGTCATTCGGGTCACGAGAGCAAGGCCAACTTTCAGACGAGAACATACTGGAAAGGTAAAAATCACTGAAATAATCGATGAGCACTTTGCAAAAGCAACAGTCATTTCAGGGAAAGCGGAAAAGGATGACATTGCGGAACTGACCCGTCCGAAATAACGGACTGGCCGGTCTGTAGGAATCAAGGGAAGGCAATCCTGGAAGGGCAAGCGAATCACGCCCATTCCTCCTCGAAAAGGCCACGCTCTGCCAGAGCTATTTTAATGATTAATGAATGTTCTTTGATAGAAGGAGGAATAGACAATGTCAAAAGATCCAGTATGTGAAATGGAGGTTAACGAAAGGGATGCTGCTGCTACTTATGAATACAAGGGCAAAACCTACTACTTCTGCGCGATGGGGTGCAAGGAAAAATTT
>Ga0299912_10003246_pt1 | contig 13313 bp, 11 predicted proteins | sample RVTome_2_FD_207667 | JGI IMG/M metagenome (GOLD analysis project Ga0299912, IMG submission 207667) | Soil microbial communities from uranium-contaminated site in the Upper Colorado River Basin, Wyoming, United States - RVT95D214 (version 2) ...
TGGCGTAAGAGTCTCATTCGCCCACTCCACAATTTTCTGCACCTGCTTAGCATTTTCCGGTTTTACCACATATCTGGGCCTCACTTTTGGCACAAAGCTCAAGTCTCCAGAGTATTCGCCCAATATTGCCTGTTCATGGCTTATATTTTTAGCACCAACTATTTCTGCAAGCTTTTTTTCTTCAGTCATTTTTCCCCCTTTCACTTAAACCAATTGAAACGGTATTAAGTATTATATTGTTATGCCCATCCAACCATGCATGATTTTACGTTATCTTATGTACGGGTATTTGATGGTGGATTAGCCACAATTTTACGGCATCCACGGGTCAAACCACTTAATAAACTCTACCTTCCCGTTTTGCACTCGAATGATAGGACAGGGTGGAAAGCCCATGTGGTTGATCCCGAAGGCCTTGGCACCACCCATTTTTGCTGTTCCCTTTATAGATTGAAAGGTATCCATTTTTTCCCATGTGTTCTTTACATCGGTAGGGTCAAGGCTTTGTGCCTTCTCTATGACCTGTACGAGAGACCATAGTGTGTCCCAGCTGTCGGGTCCGCCTTCATCAAGCCGAGTTTTGTGTTTGGCTTCCCAAAGTTTGACCATTTCCTTTACCATTGAGGGAGCGGACGGGCCATAAACATCTAAGGCAGGGTAAATGAAGTCTGTGGCTAAATCTTTACCTATCATTTTTATGATATCAGAGGGGTCTCCTGCAGTAGAGGTGATCATAGGACCCTTGAAGCCTAACTCTCGACCATGTCTAACACAAGCCGCTGTATTGGGAGGCAATTTCAAACCATTATCCATTGCGTCCGGCTTTTGAGTTAGCACCTTAGTCCATACGGGGTAATATTCAGATGATTCCCACGGATGAATCTCCGGTTCCAACACTGCAAATCCCATCTGTCTAGCTATGTTTCGTGATATCTCTCCGACAGCACGCGCTCCTGTTTCATCCTCCACGATATAGCCTACCGACTTAACAGAAGGATACTTCTCGCGTATCACTTGATAAAGACCGGGGAGAGGAGCTGCATAGGAATATGCGGGACAGAAAAAGTATTGTTTATCAGGACGCACTATATCGGTCCTCATAGCAACGTACACGACTTTATTTGGCTCGGTGACAGACATGACCCCTTCAAGTTGGACAGGCACGACTAAGCCAACAATGAACTTAACTTTTTCCTGATGCACAAGTTTCGTGGCGGCATCCACGGAGCCAGCAGGTGAATTCTTATTATCCTCCACAACACACTGAATTCGATATTTTTCCCCTTTAACTGTAACGCCGCCTTTCTGATTGATGTAGTCAGCACACAAGAGCACAGCATCCTTCCAGGCCAACTGTTGTTGAGAACCAGGACCTGTCAGCCCCCAGATAACACCTACCTTTAAAATCTTGGCACTCTGTGCTGATTCGGCAGAGTTGAAACCTAAAGTCATCCCCAACACCATCACACATGAGATTAGAAATAGTTTCTTCATAGCCTTTTCCTCCTTGTTATTGGATTGTAATCAATTGCTATTATCGCTAACATATGACACTGTACCGCTTTTCTACCCACCCAGGAACGCCTTGCGCAAAATTTCATGATTCATTAAATCCTCTGTCTTACCTTCCAGAGCAACTTTGCCTACTTCTAGTACATAAACAACATCAGTGAGGTTTAAAGCTAGCCTAGCATTTTGTTCCACTAGAAGCACGCCGATCCCCTCTTTATGTATTTCTCTTATCACGGCAGCCAGGTCTTCCACTACTAAAGGAGCCAGTCCTAAGGAAGGTTCATCCATGATAAGCAGTTTGGGTTTAGCCATTAGTGCTCGACCAAAGGCCAGCATCTGCTGCTCTCCGCCGCTTAAAGTCTCAGCCTTTTGATTACGTCTCTCCAATAATATAGGGAAACGCTGGAAGATTTTTTCCATGTCCTCCCTGATGCCAGTTCTATCTCTCCTCAAATAGGCACCTATTCTAATATTTTGTAGGACACTCATATAGGGAAATAGACGGCGGCGTTCCGGTACCTGAATGACACCCAGTCTGACAATATCGTGACTTGCCATTTTGTCTATCTTCTTATTCTGAAACCAGATTTCACCCGCCGCCGTTGGTAGCAACCCAGATACGGCTTTCAGGATAGTGCTTTTACCAGCTCCATTAGCACCAATGAGACCGGTGATGGACCCCTCCATCACTTCTATGGTTACGCCCTGAATTATTTCAGCCTTGCCATAGCGAATCTTTATATTTTTTAGACTAAGCAGCATACTCTCCGGCCCCAAGGTAAGCTCGAATGACTTCCTCATTCTGCTTTAATTCCTCGGGTAATCCTCTGGCAATTTCTATACCGAAGTTCAGCACCACTATCCTATCACATATGCTCATGACTGCTCGCATATTGTGCTCAATGAGCAGCACCACTATTCCTCGCTCCCTTATTTTAGAGATGATCTCAAGTGTTCCGGCTACTTCTGTAGGGGTCATCCCTGCCAGAGGCTCATCAAGCAACAACAGCTTTGGGTTAGCGGAAAGCGCTATCGCAATTCCAAGTGTCTTTTGGTGCCCCTGGGATAGGTTTCTGGCAATCTCATCTTTCCTGTCATACAGTCCTACGAATTCCAGGATCTTCCTCGAGTGATCCCAGGTGTTTTTGTCTTTCTTCCTGTATCTAGAAGTGCTCCATATAGCTTCCCAAAAGCCAATCCTAGCGAATAAATGAGAAGCTACAGCTACATTTTGGAGGACAGTGAAGTGGTGAAATATTCTATCCATTTGGAAAGTGCGGACGATTCCACTCTTCGCTATCATATGGGGTTTTCGACCGGTTATGTCTTTTCCCTCAAATATGATATTCCCACTCGTTGGTTGAAGAAAACCCGTTATCAGATCGAAAGTGGTTGTTTTCCCAGCACCATTGGGGCCAATGATGCCAACTATCTCCTGAGAATGAATCGTCAGGTCAAGATTGCTGACCGCACGTAATCCTTTAAAATCCTTGGACAGATTTTTCGTTTCAAGCATCTGGCTTAACCATTCCTTGATAAGTACTGCTCATCCGGCCTTGAATTCGTTCAAGCAAATCTGAAAGACCTCCAGGTAGTAAGAAAACCACAAGAAACAATACCGCCACGAAAATAAATGGTTGGTATTCCTTCAGTGTTCGGAACACCTCTGGGACAAGTGTTAGAATAAGCGCTCCTACGATTGCGCCGGAAAATCTTCTTGTACCACCGATTACAACATAGATTAATATATAGATACTGGTAAAAAGCCCGAAAGAGTCCGGGGTTAGAACTGACATATAATGAGCATAAAAGCCTCCAGTCAGACCGGCGATACAACAACCTATACAAAATATAATTGCTTTGAATCTGGCAACATTGATGCCTGTGCTGGCTGCCAGGGATTCATCTTGTGCGATCGCTTTGAAGGTCATGCCAATGTAAGAACGATCCACCCAGTAAAGAAACAGGAGGATCATCAGCATGAAGACCAAAACAAAATAATAATTCGGCAGTCTGGTTGCAAAATTTATATGAAGCCCTAGAATCGAAATAGTTTCTAGAGGACGGATACTGATAAGGCCTGAGGTACCACCCGTGATCTCTCTCCCCTCTGTAATCACCAATCTGATCACCTCGCCGAGAAACAGAGTGAGCATAGCGAAATAAACTGTCCTGACTCTGGTAACGGGGTAAGCAATGACTGCTGCCAAAACCATTGCTACCACTCCACCCAAAAGTATCGCAACATAAGTCGAAAACCCTAACTTCATCACCAGAATGCTCGATGTATAAGCTCCAATGCTCATAAAACCAGCGTGACCGAGGGAGATTTGGCCCACGGTACTTATTGCCCGAAGACTGCTTGCTAATATGATGTTCATCGCACATAGGATGAGGACATGAAGATAATACTCGCTCCGGATAAATATCGGCATCACAAAGACGAAGATCAGCAAAAGAGAGTAACTCAAATTCTTACCTAATTTCATGAGCTCTCCTAAATTAGCCAGGGCTATTTCTAATCAACTATCCTCAAGTAAAGAACCCCGCCCACAGACAGGGCTTTAAAACCTAAATTCTTAAACCCAAAACCGAGATCCCGAAACAAGTTCGGGATGACAAAAAGAGCAGAAACGAAAAGTCATGTCATGCTGAACTTGTTTCAGCATCTGGTTTACTTTTTTTCTGCTTTCATCAGACGCACCTTTCATCCCTGTCCACAGGACGGGGTTTTCAGCTGCGGTCTTAATAAAGCTATTTGAGCTCTTTACTCCTCTAATCTACAGGTAAACCCTTCCTTTATCTTTCTACTCGTGGCCGAGAAGTCCTCGAGGCTTAATGATCAGGATAAGGATGATGAGGATAAAGCCAATGGTGGTGGCCACTGTAGTACTTGCAACTAGAGGGACTAGGCCGTCGAGTAAACCTAGAATGAAGCCGCCAATGACAGCACCGGCAATACTTCCCAGGCCTCCCAGAACGATGACTGCAATCCCTTTCGATATGGCGAAACCGCCCATGAACGGTTCCGCTTGGAATATGGCCCCCATGAGCCCACCCGCTATCGCAGCCAAGGCACAACCTATGGCCATACTGAGCGAGGAAATACGGTTAACATTGATTCCTTGTAAGGCAGCGGCATCCGGGTCTTGGGAAATAGCCACCATAGCCTGGCCTGCCTTTGTTTTCTGCACAAACAGAAACAACAAAAGCATCAGCGTGATGCCAATGATCACGGCTAGCACTCTATCCCAGGCGAGTCTGACACCCCACACCGTCAGGACACCAGGAATAATCTTGGGGATCCATTTCCCTTGGGTACCAAACCCTACTGCTGCTGTGGTCTGAAGAAGCAAAATAAGCCCAATAGCAATAATGATGCTGGGTTCGATCTGTCCACGGAATTGACGAAATAGAAGTCTTTCAAGAATAATACCCACCAGACCTAAGACAAGCGCCGAGATGACTAAGGCTATGAAGACATTGATTCCTTGCACAACCGATACATAATAGACGCAATAAGCGCCCAGCATGTATATCTCGCCATGGGAAAACTGCACAATACCCATGATGCTAAAAATAATCGTTAAACCAAGAGCAACGAGAATATAAATCCCTCCCATCATCAGTCCGTTAAATACGCCTTGCCAAACAGTTTCCATGCGATCTGGGCACCCCCGGGGCCTTGAAATTCGGCTTCTCTTTTTTTACAGTCTTATCTTCCTCCTGTCAGCAGGTTGGAGCTTTCCATGAAACCAGGCGTTTCAATTTGAGCCCCTGATTTGAAAGAGATTGATCATTCCTCTTGAAGCATCCCCTTTCCTATAGCTTTCCCAATATCTCCCGAGCAATGGTATTCTTCTCGATCTCTTTGGTTCCCTCATAAATCTCAACGATCTTTGCATCTCGATAGAAACGCTCAATATCATAATCTGCGATATACCCATATCCACCATGAAGTTGAAGGGCATCATTGGATACTTTTACTCCGACCTCTCCAGCAAGCCATTTTGCCATGGAAATGAGTTTGGGATTCACCTTCCCACGATCAATCATCCATCCTGCCTGATAGGTGAGGGCCCGGGCTGCCTCGATCCAAGTTGCCATCTCTGCGATCTTAAACTGGATGGCTTGAAAGGCACCGATCGGTTGCCCAAATTGTTTTCTCTGTTTCACATGTTTGACAGCCTTATCCAGAGCCCCTTGGGCAACCCCTACGCCCTGCGAGGCAGCAATGACTCGGTTGATGTTGAAGAGCTGCATGATTTGAGAAAAACCTTCCCCATCTCCTTGCCCGATAAGGTTCTCTTTTGGAACCCTCACATTGCTAAACCTGATCTCCGCTGTATCAGAGGCCCTGATCCCCAACTTCCCCGTCAACTTTGTTGCTCCAAATCCTGGACGATCTGTCTCCACAATGATCACGCCAAACCTTTTGAGCCTCGATTCGTTCCCTGGATGGGTTAAACAAAATACGAGGAGATAATTGGCGATACTTCCATTTGTGATAAATTGTTTTGTTCCGTTGATCACATATTCATTCCCATCTCTTCTGGCATTGGTCAGGATGGCAGTGATATCGCTCCCCGCATCAGGCTCTGTGATGGCCGTCCCCATAATCGCCTTTCCCCTTGTGAGAGGTGGAAGGTATCTCAGTTTCTGTTCCTCGGTGCCATAAAGTTGAATCAATTCGGAGCCGAACGCCGCAAGCAAAATATTCCCGCATCCAGGATCCACCCTCCAAAATTCTTCCATCACCATAGCAAATTCGAGGAAGCCTAACCCAAGGCCTCCGTATTCTCTTTTGATAAAAAGGCCAATAAAGCCTAATTCGCAAGCCTTTTTCCAAAGATCTCTTGGAAACTCCTCGCGGCGGTCATATTCTCGTGCGATCTCTGGAAACTCTCCCTCAGCAAACTCTCGTGCAGCCAAACGGATCTGCTTCTGTCGATTGGTCGGTTCAAAATCCATTTCCTTGTCCTGGTCAAGCCATTAAGCCGTTCAGTATAATTTTCTTGAAGGTCTTAACAAGGGCCTCTCCGTCAACCACATCTCTGTTCATAGACCATTGGAGCAAAATCCCGTCATGGAATGCGATGATGGCCAGCGCAGCAAGATTAGCATCAATTTCCTTTCTAAACACCTTTTCTTTTTTCCCATGAGAGATTAAATCCGTCAGAAAGTTTTGATATTTCTTGTAAATCCTTCTAATCTTGGGCTCTATGCTATGATGGGCTCCAACAAGTTCTGCAGCCAATGTATCAAATGAAACACAAAGCTCCCGATGATAATAAGCAAAAGCAGAATTAAATCGAATATACTTTTCGAACTTATCAAGAGCCCCTCCAGTTACCTCCTCAGCTGAATGAATCAGTCCATCTAAGAAGCGTTTTTCATATTCCTCTATAATTCTTTTCAAGAGACCTTCTTTGTTTTTGAAATGCCAATAAAGGGCTCCTTTTGTTAACTCAGCGGCTTGAGTGATGTCTTGGATAGAGGTCCCATGATAGCCCTTCTCCAAAAATAATTTTATCGCCTGATTGAGGATTCGGTTTGCTGTGTCCTGAGACCGGAGGTTTTTAACGTTGTTAAGCTTTTTCATTTTTTTCTTCTATACTAAACGTTTGGTATATACTAATGGATTAATATATTATACAGGTAAAAAAATTTGTCAAGGAAAAAATTGGGCCTTCTTCATCTGTTGGGAAGAAAAAAAGTTGAAGTTTAAGAGTTCATGGATTATAGTAAAAAATCAATCAAGATGGGGGATGAAAAATGATTGTCAAGCAGTACGAGGTCGGAAATTTTGCGGTATTCTGTTACCTGATTGGAGATGAAGGGACAAAAGAAGGATTGTTCATCGATCCCGCGGATGAGACAGATAGGCTCATCTCAGAAGCCAAATCTAACGGTTTCGATAAGATTAAATATATCGTCAACACCCATTCCCATGTGGATCATGTCATGGGGAATGCGGCGATGGTGAAGAAGACGGGTGCTAAAATTATCATCCACGAAGAGGATGCAAGAGATCTTTTACGAACCCCTTCCTATCTTTTGGACATGTTCCATGCCACGCCCTCTCCCTCTGCTGACATCCTCGTCAAAGATGGGGATTTGATTCAGATTGGCCAGGTCAGACTCCAAGTGATCCACACTCCCGGTCATTCTCCAGGAGGGATGGCTCTCTACACGGATGGGATGGTCTTTACTGGCGATAGCCTTTTTGTGGGAGCAGTGGGAAGGACGGATTTCCCAGGAAGTTCATGGGAGGGGTTGGAAACATCCATTCGGAACAGGCTCTACGCACTGCCAGGAGAAACGATTGTTTTCCCAGGACATAACTATGGTCCTACACCTACCTCAACCATTCAATATGAAAAGCGGCACAATCCCTTTGTTAGAGGCTGAGAGGACGAGATTCAAAGGAATGGTCAAACCCAGAAATTTCAAGTGGCTCCTTTTTATATTGGTTTTTGTTTCCCTTCTGCTTTCCCTCTATTTTCTTTCAATACCTGATGTTTCGAAACTGGAAAAGGAATATCCTAAAAAAACTCCTTTGATGGAATACAGGGAAAAGGAATTAAAAGAGAAAGGGAAAAAGCTTACGATCTACCAGATCTGGGTGCCTCTTTCGAAAATCTCACCCTATCTCATCAAAGCCGTTTTAATAGCGGAAGATGATAAATTTTGGAGGCATGAAGGTTTCGATTACGAGGCGATCCAGAAGGCAATAGAAAAGGACATTAAAGCGGGGAGATTCAGATATGGTGGTAGTACCATCACCCAGCAGCTTGCAAGGAATCTTTATCTCACTCCCGCAAAGAACCTCTCAAGGAAAATCAGGGAGGCCATCATCACCTGGAGGATTGAAAAGGTCCTTTCAAAGAAACGGATTTTGGAACTCTATCTCAATGTGATAGAGTGGGGTGAAGGGATCTTCGGTGTGGAAGCAGCATCAAGATACTATTTTGGAAAACCTTCGTCCGAATTATCTCCGGAAGAGTCGGCAAGACTGGCCGCTGTCCTTCCGAATCCGAGAAAAAATAATCCTGCTGGAAACCAGCGATATGTGATCAACCGTTCCAATCTCATTTACAGCATTATGATCCAGAGGGAGATCGTTCCTCCTGAATATGAAGAGGCATCGGAAGGAGGTAAATTCTGATCGAACCATCATGACATTTATTACCCCGCGCCCCATGTTTTAACACGAGGTGGGGGGTCGCAATGCTATATCAGGCACTGTATTAATTAATGGTATCGTAAAAAGTCCTTAATTTTCGCCCTGAATTCGTTTCAGGGTCTCATAAGTCCTTGATTTGATTATATGCTGAAACAAGTTCAGCATAACATTCTCTGCTTTTTTTTGGTTTTTACGAAACCATTTTAATTGATTTTGGGAAGGAAGCATTTTTAAACTTCCACATGGAGCCCCGCGGGCAAGGCCGTGGTACCTTACTTTACGCTTATGTGGGGTGACATCCCGACCACAAAATGGCGCATTTATCCTCCGCCGTTTCAACCGGGGGGTTCTGCTGTCGGGATAGAAAGATGGGGGTAAATATGCTTAAAGATTCAAGCTACTTCAAATACATCGAAGACCGTTTCCGCTACCTGGACTTTAAGGGTATGGGCGTATACGATCGGGTGCCCATCCGCTTGCCACTGCTGGAAATGTATGTCCCCCTTAAAGCACGTATTGAGTTACCCAAAGGCGAAACCTGGACTCGCCAAATGCCTATCGCTGGGCGCAAAATCGGCGCCAAGGAAGCCGAAATTATTGACCAACGCTTAAGCGAACCCGTCCCAGTACTTGACCTCTTAAAGCAGCATGACGGCCTTATCATCCTGGGGGATCCTGGAGCTGGCAAAACTACTTTATTGAAATATATCGCTCTTCGTTTAGCCTTTGGTGAAGGAGAGGCATTGGGCCTTGGTTCACGCCTCCCTGTCCTGCTGCCTCTTTCCGCCTATGCAAACGCACCTTCAATACAAAATGTCTCGTTGGACGACTTCATTGCTGATTATTATCGTGATCGTGGAATTGATTTCTCCACGGATTTAATGTTGAATCAAGAATTGGCCCAGGGTAAAGTGTTGTTCCTTCTAGACGGCCTGGACGAAGTTCGGGATCTTACTCAACGCCACTTAGTGGTCAACAGGGTAGTGGACTTCTTCATAGAACAGCGACAGAAAGGCAACAAATTTATCCTTACGAGCCGCATTGTAGGCTACCGAGAAGTTCGTCCGTCGGTGGATGGGTTGGCAGAGTGTACACTGGTAGATCTTGAAGGTGAAGAGATCTCTCGATTTGTGGAAAAATGGACCTCCGCGCTCGAACGTGCATCACGGGGCGATACCGCCTTAGCAGATGAGGAAGCTACTCGCCAGCGGGTAGAATTATTGGCTGCCGTGGACCGCAATCCCGGGGTGCGGCGGCTCGCAGCGAATCCACTCCTCCTAACGATTCTCGCTCTGATGAAGCGCCAAGGAATCGTTCTGCCAGAACGGCGAGTAGAGCTTTATCAAAAATATGTCGAGGCACTGCTCAAATATTGGAATCTGGAACGTGGATTAGATCGCCCGCCCAGTCGGGACTTGGACGTAGTTGAAACCGTAAGGGTGTTGGCGCCTTTAGCATTGTGGATGCACGAGACAAGCAAGGGGATGGGGGCAGTTAAAAGGGAGGAGATGAAGAGGAAGCTAGAAGAAATCTATATCAGCCGAGAGATTCCTGACCCGGAAAAGGCTGCTAACCAACTATTAGCTGATGCCCACGAATATGCAAGTTTGTTATTGGAGCGTGGGCCGGGGGAGTATGGCTTTATCCATCTTACCTTACAGGAATACTTAACGGCTGTGGCGATTACCCAACGGGGTCAGCGCGACGTGAGACCAGTGATTGATATACTGGCACCCCATATTGGAGATGATAGCTGGCACGAGGTAGCTCTTCTAACCGTCGGTTACATAGGCATCGTCCAGCAGCGTGATGAGGTCGCCTCCGAGATTCTCTTAGAGTTGATTAAGAAACCACGGGGAGAGCCAGGGGAAGCATCCGTTTTAGCTGGCGAGGCGGTTGTTGACGCCTGGCCCGGTGGTGTGACAGCGGAATGCAAAGAAGCCGTTATACAAGCTCTGCAAGAATCGCTGGTTAACGATGCAAAGGTGAAGCCAATGTTGCGCGCCGCGGTTGGCCGTGCCTTGGCTAAACTGGACGATCCACGGGAATCGGTAACCAAAATTGAGAAAATGGAATTCTGCTTCGTCCCTGCGGGGCCATTCTGGATGGGTGAAGGTGATGATGAACACTTAAATGACTCCCTGGACTATCATTACTGGGTCGCTCGTTATCCCATTACCAATACTCAGTTTTTGGCTTTTGTTAAAGCAGGCGGATACCATGTACTGCGCTATTGGACAGAAGCGCAAGATGCCGAAGTCTGGGATGTTACGCGTCAGCAGGTGAAAGGAAGAACGGATGAAGAATTTCGAGATGGGCCTTTTAATTTCGGCGAGCCATTCAACCTTTCCAATCATCCTGTCGTTGGCGTTACCTGGTATGAGGCCCTGGCCTTTACCCATTGGCTGGCAGAACAACTTCGGGGGATCATCCCAGAAGGATATGAGGTGCGGCTACCCAGCGAACTAGAGTGGGAGAAGGGAGCGCGGGGTGGTGAGCATGTTCCATCTGAGCCGATCATCAGTCATGTCAATCTTCAACTTGGTAACCCACTCTTGATAGAGAATCCCCAATCCAAACGTCTCTACCCGTGGCGGGGCGACAGTCCAGATCCAAACTGTGCAAACTATTATGAGGCCCGCATCGGTGCGACAAGTGCAGTGGGCTGTTTTCCGAGTGGGGCCAGCCCATATGGGGTTCAGGATTTAGCTGGGAATGTCTGGGAGTGGACTCGGAGCCTGTGGGGAAAGGATTGGGAAAAGCCTGATTTCATATATCCCTCCAACGCGAAAGATCCAGAGAATAAATGTGAGAATCTCAGCGCCGGCAAAAATGTCCTCCGGGTGTTGCGGGGGGGGTCCTTCGACTACAGTGGGAAGAACCTCCGCTGCGCTAACCGCTACAGGTATGATCCCGACGACAGGTTCAGGATCATCGGTTTTCGTATAGTAGTCTCTCCTTCAAAACCCTGAACTCTTAAAACGTCAAAATCCCTTGCGGTATATCACGAGAGACACAAATTCTCCTATGTCCACTTTGTAACTATAGTGAATTATTGGAGGGCATGAGAAGTAATCCTTTCCACTTCGAAGATGTCGAGGGGCTTCTTCAGGTAATCGATGACCCCTAATGACTTGGCTTCTTCTTCTATCCCTTCCTGACAACTGGCAGTGATAACCACCACGTCCACCTGTTTTTGATTCTCATGAAGCCTTTTCAAGATATCAATGCCATTTAGACCGGGCATTTTGATATCTAAAAAAATCAGCTGCGGCGGGTTAGACTCAAGGATTCGGAGGGCCTCATAGCCATTTCCAGCCTTGATGAGATCATAACGGTCACCTAGAAGAACTTCGAAGGAATCTAAGATGCCTTGATCATCATCCACCACTAAAATGCGTTTAGCAATGTTCTCCATACCATTCCTCCTGAATAGAATTTATACTACTTGTTCTTCCTCCCCTCTCCCCCTCATCTTCGCCAAAGCGGCTATGGCGAGTAGGCGACTTTCCCTCTCCCATCACGCCAAGGTGTGAAGAGGGAAATTTATAAGGGGTGCCAACTTAAATCCCCTCCCCCTTCGATGGGGGAGTGGACAAAAAGCTATAGAACGTCAGCGATCCCCCCATGGGAGGAAAAACTTCGAAGGATATAAATATTATAAGCAAATAGAATGCCAACTCCATTCAATTTTTAAAAAAAATAGAATTTATTTAATTTCAAAGAGTTATGATTTTGAAGATAGAGGAGAGACTTTTAGGAAGAAGCCTTCGACTGCCTACTATAATAGGCAATTCTAAAATTTTACAACAGGTAGTCCTACAACAATGGTGGTTCCCTTCCCTTCCTCACTCATGACCCCAATCGCCCCCTGGTGATCTTCAACAATCTTATGGGTGAGGGTCATTCCAAGCCCGGATCCTTTGTCCTTGGTGGTAAAAAATGGGTTGAAGAGGTTCTTTAACGTCTCCTTATCCATTCCGATTCCTGTATCCTTGAAAGTGATCTTGACTGTAGATGAAAGACGATCGTGCTCAGAGGATATGGTCAGCTTTCCACCATTGGGCATTGCTTGTATAGAATTGATTACCACATTGGAGAAGGCACGATAAAGTGTCTCTGAGTCGCCAAGGATGGTAGGGATGGTACTATCCAGATGGTCTTCGACGATGATCTGTTTTTTCTTCATCTCTTCTCCGTGAAGATCCATGACCTGCATGATCACAGAGTTACTATCCAGATTAACAAAAGGTCGCGTTTTTCTCCGAGTTAATGCCAACAGATCTTCTACCAAATTATTGATCCGATCAATCTCCCGTGGAACCGTGATGTTAAACTTCTCCATAAAAGGTGGATTCGCGCCCTTTTGAGGAAGAAGTTGGACAAAGGTCTTAATGGCGGAAAGAGGATTTTTTATCTCGTGGGCCAGCCCTGCGGAGAAGGTTCCCAGGGCAGCCAGCCGATCCGCTTGCCGGAGTCTCTCCTCAAGGGCCTTGATCTCGGTGATATCCTGAAAAACCGCCAAGACACCGATCTTCTTTCCCTCTCCATCGGTCAGCAAGGAGGTGCTTGTAGCCAACCAAACGGCTGCCTCCTCTTTCTTCAACTCCAGTTC
>Ga0299912_10003247_pt1 | contig 13304 bp, 10 predicted proteins | sample RVTome_2_FD_207667 | JGI IMG/M metagenome (GOLD analysis project Ga0299912, IMG submission 207667) | Soil microbial communities from uranium-contaminated site in the Upper Colorado River Basin, Wyoming, United States - RVT95D214 (version 2) ...
CGTCTTGCGGCTGATACTTTCTCCCGGCAAAAAAAAACTACCGCTTTATCGCCGGCCTGATGAAACTGCTGATGCCGCTCGGCCTATTAGCGGTGTTAGTGGGGAGCAGGGGGGGATGAGGGGGGAAGTATTGGTAGGTCAAAACCCTTGTGGTTTGGACTATTTTATTTAACTCCCTTTTAGCTACTATCCCACAGCAAGCTGTGGGTTACCGGTTTGGCGGTGTTGGTGGGGAGCAGGGGGGGATGAGGGGGGAAGTAAATGCAAAAAGCCCACAGCGGCATATAGATTACCGATTAAATCTATTTCTTAATGTTATTAATTTTGTTTATCATGTTAGAATGTAATAGGATATGATTCAAATAATAAATGATAGTTAAGGCCTTGCGAGACTTGACTTGTCCAATTGTTCATAAAGCGAGCGCAAATAAATCATGCGTATTTTGCCGATTGTCCTAATAACTGATGATAAAGATATGGCTATTGATTATTGCAATTGCTTCACGAAACTGGGACAAATTGCGCTAATTTTGGAATGTCCGAGGATATTGAGACAGGATTATAAGGCCGAGATACTTAGAACAAACAATACTTTAGCCATATTGAGGCCGGAAACAGTAATTTTGGGGCGGGTAGAGGAAAATATTAAGAAATTATTAATCCCTAAGTTGGGCAATATTGAAATTATCGAAGCTAACAAATCCGGTGATTGGAAACATATAGAACATTCGGATCAATTGATTAAAAACCTAGGAAAAGAAGAATTTAAAACTAATATTATGACAAATACTTATACCATTGCTTACGAATATCAAAATGATATTAGCGATATAATCGTGCAGAATTTGGCTATAGCGTTAGGGGCTGAATTAATTTCTTTAAAATCGCTAAGGCATTTTACACCAGAGGAATTTAAAGAATTTTTTTATATATTGGAAGAAGCGCCTAGTCTTTTTCAGAAAATTAAGGCTATGGATAGCTTAAAAAATATAAAGAAAAATTTAGAAATAGAACTCAAAATAAATGGTTTTTGTAGCTCTATTATATTTATAACTAGAGGATTTCCTTTAGGTGCAATTCATAATACATTGCCTTCTAGTCATCTAGATTTCGTAATGTTGGGATACCAAATAGCCAGAATATTAGCTGCTGAGTTTATGCTTTATAACAAAATAAGACGCGCGATCCTTGTAGATCCTGGCAAAACTGGTACTAATGAGCTTGCTGATATAGGTAGAGCGTTGGTTAGAAAAAACTGCATAATCAAAAAAATGTTTGAAAGAAACGCAACAACTTACAAGACAATGCTAAGTTTAGAAATCCTGCCTTATGACTTATGCATTATATCAACTCATTGTGGAGAAGTTGGCGGCGCCGATCAAACTATAATATTCAAAGCAAGTGATAATAAAATTCACAAAATAAGGCTATGGGCAGTATACGCTTTTGCCCCACACTATGATAAATATGAGATGATAACAGTCCAAGTATTATATATACCAAAAGAAATTGATGGAATCAATTGGCAAAACAAAGAAAAAATTGCAGAAATGAACGGTGGCCAAATATTTAGCGAGCTGCAAAGTATCGATTTGTTAGATGCAAAAGTTATAAATCACGGTCCGATTAAAAGAGTTCCTTTTTCACAATCACTTGGCCTGCACGATCAAGTATTAATGCCCCGATTCCATGGATTTAATTCTATTCTGCCTCCATTTTTTGTTAATAATTCGTGCTTTTCTTCATACGAAATGGCTACGAATTTTATGTTTGGTGGAGCTAGGGGATATATTGGAACGGTAAATTCCGTTCAAACGTGGATAGCAGAGGAATTTATAAGATTATTTTTTAATTCAGATGATGCTTTGCCTGCAGCCACCAGAACTTGGCTAGTCCAAAATAAGATTTATGACGATCATAATTTTCATCAGTACATATATTATGGCCTGCCATTCACGTCATTGCAATGCTCTGAAAATCCCCAGCATTTGTCGGCGATTTACTATCTGCGTGATTTACAAAAAATATACAAAGATTATAAAAAAATGATACAAGATGAAAGCTTTCAAGATATTAAAGATCGAACACAAGATGTAGCGAATTTTGTTAAAAGCGAAATTGAAATATTCAAAAATAGTTATGGGATATAGGAAATTGTCGAACCACGAGGGTTTCGACCTACCATATCCTATAATCCTCTCTTCTTCAAATCCCATCGGCTTTTCCACCTCCCTTGCCGGCAGTTTATGGTTTCGGTGCAGGCGTGTCAAGCAAAAAAGACGGCGCGGGGCCCGGAGGCCGCCGGGAATGGATGCCCGACGGCGCGGGGGAGGGGATCAAATTCATGAATAAAAAACATAGAAAGGCCGCCGCTTGATAAAGAAATTTAAATAACTATTGACAAGGAATTTCGCTTTCTGGATATTGAAGTCGATTTTATATTAAGCTTAGTCTCCTGGTGGTTATTTTCTTTAAGATCTTGCATCAGACTTTGCGAAGAACGTGTTGCATTTAGTTTCTGGAGGTGTGCATGAGGTATTTTGTCTGTTGCTTGATGGCATTATGCCTGGTATTTATCGGCTGCAGCAAGGATAAAACGACACAGCCCGAGCAGCTTGCTTCATTTTATCTGAGTCGTCTGGTTGTATCTATGATACCCGGAGCCAGCGAGACGGTCCGGATTGTGGCGCCCGGCTATGATTGGAGTTCCAGTACCTTCGAGGTAACCAACCATTCTCCGGCGACAGCCTCGGCCACTCTCACTGACTCGCTAATCGAAATCACCGGGATAAGCTATGGCATTGACACCCTGAGCATAACCAACGACGGCGTGACGTACTTCAATTTGCCGGTACAGATTTATAATCATCGCGTTATAGATACCGGCGAACTACTGATAACCTATACCGGTGAGTTCCAATTCGTTTATCATTACGAAATGCACCCCGGATGGGGCATCGATTTCTATAAGCCCGTCCCTCCGGAAGGTTTTTACCCTTTAGGCAGTTTCGCTTTTTGTATCGATCCCAATGGATTTGCCTCCGCGATGGTTGTGCAGGCTAAGCCCGGTTCCGATGCCATCGCTTTTACGACCCAATTCACCGATTATAACACCTATATCCATAATCCCGTAGCTCCTTCAGGTTATATGGCGATGGGGCAGGTCGTTACGGGCGCTGGTCAGACACCCGAATCGACTGCTTGTTTACGTGAAGATCTGACGATTCCCGGCCGGTGCGGTATGTTCTGGTCGGATGTGGATAATTATGGCAATTACAATAGCTGCTGGGATATCCGCCAGCCGACCACCGGTTTTCATGAAAACGCCTATCTTCAACCCGGTACATTTATTTTTGAGTATGGGGACACTGAACCTTCCAACCCCTTGGTAAATGTCCTCAATGTCAGCCTGCCCATGCTGGCCGAGGCTCCACCCCAGGAATATGTGCCGTCATTAACAAGCCATGATGTACCCACCGACGGGGCGGCGCCAAAGATGGAGAAATGCCTGTTGGTGCCCTGCATGGTTATCAGGGATGGCGATCATAACGAGCCCTGGCGAATCGCCAACTCGCCGTTTTATCGACTGGAAAGGCAAGTATTTTACAAGTATATCAATCACTATGATAACAGCCAGGGATCTATGCCACAATCGTTCCACTGGGAAATCTCTTATGGCATGAGTACAACCCAATCCGAAACTATCTGGGGGGAAACCGGGGTTGAGCTATCGGTTGAGGCCGGAGTCAGTATCTATGCCGCTCGTACAAGCATAACGGCTACGGTAAGTCAGAGCTTCGGCTATGAATCAATGACTTCTATCACCGAACTGCAATCGAACACGTTAACCATAGATGTAAATGTCCCGACACATAAGTCAGGGGCGCTCTGGCAACGCTATAACCGGTATATATTGTACCGTCATAATGGCACCGAGCTGGAACCGGTAACAAGCTGGGAGTGCGGCATTAACAGCTACGTTGTGGACGAGTATCCGGATTAATAAGAGCGATGGGTATGATAAATTTTATGGCGGCAGACGTCCTCGTCTGCCCCTCATCTCGCGCTCGACATATTCCCCCATACACCGGTACCCCACTCCAACGGGCTTGTTGAAAAACTTTAAAGCCGGTCATTGCGAGGAGTCCGAGGGACGACGACGCAATCTGTAACTTGTTATGCTGACCACATCCAGATTGCCTCACCCCGCTTGGCGCGGGGATTCGCAATGACATATGTAGGGCTTTATCAACACTCCCCAACTACTGTGGAGTGGGTAACTTGATTGTTATGGCAATAATCCCGGTGCTGTCGGGTGCCCCCACCGGATAGAAATATCGTTAAGCGGGAGGCCTAAAGGCGCAAATAAGGCATGATTTTACATTTTAATTTGACAACTATCAAGGTACCCGATATTAATATCATATAAGAATGAGAATTGCAGTGATGATTCGAAAGATCGTAAAAAGACAAGCCCTTGATGCCCGTCAATTGATCAAAGAAGATCTTGAATATTGGCTGAACAGAAGCCCCGAGGAAAGAATTGCGGCGGTGGAATTTTTAAGAAGGCAATACGATGGAAGTTCAACTAGACTTCAGAGATCTGCTCGAGTTATTCAACAAGCACAAAGTTGAGTATTTGATAATCGGGGCGTATGCGCTCGCCCTGCACGGCGCACCGCGTTATACCGGTGATCTTGATATTTTTGTTAAACCTGACAAAGCCAACGCCGCACATATTCTTGCCGCCCTCGAGGATTTTGGTTTCGGATCGCTTGATATAACGGCGCGCGATTTCGAGACTCCCGGCAGGATAGTACAGCTCGGTGTGCCGCCGGTAAGAATCGATATCGTGACCTCGATTACTGGTGTGTCCTGGGACGCGGCTTCTGAAAATAAGATTGCGGGGAAATATGGCGATCTCGAGGTGTACTATATCGGGCGCGATGAATTTGTGGCCAATAAAAGGGCCCTTGGACGGAAAAAGGACCTTGCCGATTTGGAGGCATTGGGAGAAGAGTAAATAAAGGGCTTGGCAAGAGCACTTTTCAATCCGCCTGCGGGACAAGAATGTCCCGCCTGTTAATGATTTCCCGGTGCTGTCGGGTGCCCCCACCCGGCAGAATAAGCCGTCTGATCGGGGGACCTGATGACACGTTTAAACCATATTGTCGTCCTGAATGGATTCCTGACGGCGCAAGAAACCAAAAGGGCGGTCCGGCGGACCGCCCTTGCTGTTACATCTATTTTAACCAAAATTTATTCAGTTAATTTCAAATATTCTTCCTGAGTTCCGTCGGCTCCCGAATTGCCGGTGCTGGCACCGCCAACCCCGGGATCGCCGAGCATAATAACATTATCTACCCGGTCAGTCTGGCTGTTGACATCCTCGAGTATGCCTATCACGGCACCGCCGCCACCGCCGCCACCGATTCCGCCATTTCCGCCGCTTCCCCCGTGGCCACCGTCACCGCCCGCGCCGGTACCGAAACCGCTGGCTCCGCCTGAACCGCCGGAACCACCTGCAGCACCTGTACCGCGTGCCCCGCCTGCCCCGCCATCGCCGCCGTTGCCGGTATTAATCACCGTGGAATCGATATTTACATCGGCATAATTGGCAATGATAAAGCCAATGGAAGCGCCGCCGCCCCCGCCGCCACGCCCGCCGAAACCATATGAACCGCCGCCGCCGCCGCCTCCGCCTCCGGCACCGCAGAGACCGACGATACTACCGCCGCCGCCGCCGCCCCCGCCCCCGCCGGAGCCTGATGATCCGTTAGTACCATTAGCGCCGTTTGAGGGGGAGTAAATAATACCGGCTAAGGGACCAAAGGATATCCCGCCGTCCCCGTTTGCTCCTGCGCTTCCGGAGCCACCGTTAGAGCCATTACTGCCATCTGAGGCCAGCGATCCACCGCTTCCCCCGGAACCACCCGCCGGGCCGCTGCCGCCGCCGCCCGAGAAACCGCCGGCAGCGCCGCCGTTTCCACCATCGCCTCCCCAAACGTAGTAGTTGCTTCCGTATCCTCCGTCGTTGGGGCAAATACCTCCATCATCTCCTGAACCGCCGCCACCGCCACCATATCCGTTGCTGCCATTGTCACCGTCTCCTCCCGTCGAGGCATTGCCGACAACGACGCTGTCATTGGAAAAAATCACAGCCAGACAGCTATCGAGAGCTACCGCTATGGCGTTTTTGCCGGAAGAATTGGCTCCCACGTCGGTCGCGTCACCGCCGACAATGACGAAGCCATCAACTCTCAACGAGTCAGCCTGTGAACCGCGGATAACCAGGGAGTCAGCTGCTCCCCTGAGGATCGTTTTGTAACTCGCCAGATTGCGTTCCCAGGTTACTGTATTGTAGCCTCCTCTAAGGCTTATTCTGTCCTTAAGCTCCAGCGGTTTGGTCAATGAATAATTGCCGGCCGCGACATGCACCGTAATCGGCACTCCCTGCTGTGCGGCGTAATCGATTGCCGGTTGAACTGTTCTTAGCGGCAAGTCCGGCGTTCCCGGATTGCTGTCGTCCCCAGTAGAACTGACGAAATACCCGCTTAACTCCTCGGGCTCGGAGCCGGTGGAATTTTTATCTTTGCCGCACCCTGCGATTATCACAAAAGTTAAAAGCGTTAGAGCGACGATGATTCTCGATGACGTCGATCTGATATTAAAATTATCTACGATCGAGCTCGGACTCCGGGTGTTTTTGATTTTTAACATGGACTACCTTTCATTCGATTTCTTTGAAATCGGAACTTAATTTTTAATCAGCAATCGGTTGTTTGAATTTGATTTTGCCTCCCGTCATGGTTTATCTGGATGAGTGGGGATACAGGGAATCGTACCATAAGTAGGGATTGAATCGATTCGTTATCGAGATCGACCATCCGCAAGCAGGATTTGATGGGGCTCTCACCGCCAAAAGCATCAATTATTTCATTGTATTTTGTTGGCATGATAATGGTAATGATATTCATATCCATAATGTTCCGGCGATTCGTACCTTTTTTACTTTTAATGGACTCGATTATACAGATTAATAGCGGTCTTTTATTACTCGGTGTTCCTGATACCAGACATTCAATCAGTCAATCTACAAACGGAATCAGCAGTTTGGAGTGCCCGGCATATTTTGAGTATTCGGGGTCTTACCGGCGAAGCAAGATTTTCTTGGCAGATCTTTCCCACAACGCAGCGACAAACTTAACCAGGTCAATGGGAGCGCTGAGGATTTTCCGGCGATGGCCGCAAACCTTACCTGCCCTCCACCGCCTCGACCGTTAATTCGTCAGGAAAGGATTCTTGACGACGCGAGAATTAGCCTTCGGAGGTGGAGGTTCCGCCGCAGGCGGGAGAAGCAATCCGTCGGCTTTGGTATATAACAGGTTACAGATTGCCACGCCGCGCTTTGGGCTTCTCTCAATGACTTTTTCAACAAGCCCGGTTGCGGAGTGGCCCCCCTCCGATATGCCTGCAATTTTCTATATCAGGCCCTTATTTCTTAACCGTGTCATCATCTTATGATACTGCTTAAACTTTTTTCCCATCGCTCGCTGTTGCTTTCGAACCTCTTTTTGGTTTTTGCGCGTGGCCAGAAAGCGTTGCTCTTTTTGCAGTTTTTGGTAATTTTCGTAGCGTCCGGGATCGAGCAGGCCGTCAGTTAAAGCCGATTTAATCGCGCACCCGGGTTCGTCGGTATGACCGCAATCCGTGAAACGACAGCGCAAGGCCAATTCCTCGATATCTTCAAATAATCGAGCCAGGCCTTCTTCGCCGTCCCAGACTTTGAACGACCGCAGGCCGGGCGTATCGATCACGATTCCGCCCGTAGGCAGGATAATCATTTCGCGATGAGTAGTGGTATGGCGGCCGCGGCTGTCGTCCTTCCTTACTTCAGTGGTTTTCAGACGGTTTTCCCCCAGCAGACAATTGATAATCGATGTTTTGCCTACCCCCGATGACCCGAGCAACGCGGCGGTGCGCCCGGGCTGAAGATATTTCTGGATGTTTGCGAAACCGTCATTTTTGGCCGCGCTGACCGAGAATATATCGACTGCCGGCGCGACCCGCTCTACCTCACGGATTCTCGCCTCGATGTCATCGCAGATGTCAGCTTTATTCAACACTATGACCGGGGTGGCGCCGCTTTCCCAGGCGGCGCTCAGGTAGCGCTCTATGCGGCGAACATTAAAATCATTATCCAGGCCGCTAATCAAAAACACCGTATCGATATTCGCCGCCAATATCTGCTCTTCGGTTTTGCCTCCGGTTTCCGGCATGCCGCCCGCCAGCACCGCTCGCCTGGAAAACAGGCTTTTGCGGGGCAAAACAGCGTGAATTATGGCTTTGGCTTCTCCGGGGAAAACATTGATTGCGACCCAGTCTCCGATACCGGGGAAATCGGCCCGAGCTTGCGCCGCAAAGCGGAATTTGCCGGAAACCTCGGCCTTAAATTGGCCATCTTCACAGAATATTTCATAGAGCTCCCTGTGCTCTTCGGCGATCCGCCCGGGTTTAAGGCCGCGCAGTTTGAGGGGGGCAAAGCTACCGGCGAAAAAATCGTTCCAGCCCAAATCTATTAAATTCATTTTCAATCCTTACTTGCATAGTCAAAACAGCTAAAGTAAACGGCCGTTTCATATGAATGCCACGGCCTTATCAACAAGCGCAAAAAGCCGCCGGCATTTATCACGTCCGCGGCTCGATTAAAAAAAATATGGCCACCCTTTCGGATGACCTTAAGTTAATGCAATTAAATTATTTGCTTTCTAACCGCAAATCCTCCGGGGACGTGATAATCGTGTTTTTTTTGCATGCACAGCGGCCATTAATTACGTCTCCTGTCTGATCGGTTCGTGATCATCAAATACGATGATATATTAGCGCCATAGATCGTTTTTGTCAACGGAAAAGTGCAGCTATTTTGCCGGCGAACTGCCGGCATAACGGCCATTAAACCGGCGGTGCCGCGGCCATCGCTATCTCCTGCGAAAAATGAGAATAATATGCTTTGACAATGAGCTTCCGGATGTAATAATATTTATGAAAAAACGATGAGTAATTCCAGATTGATTTTGCACGGTTTTTTATTTTCGGTCGGCGTCATTGTTTATATCGTTCTGGTGTCCACGATAATGCGCCAGGGCGAGGTTTTATTCGGCAAAATGCAGAATTTCTGGGGGCCAGTGGGATTTCTGATGCTGTTCACTTTGTCAGCCGCGGTAGTCGGTCTGCTGGTATTCGGCCGCGCGGGGTATTTATTCCTGAATGGCCTTAAACGTGAGGGTATCAAACAGGCCTTTTATACTATCGGTTGGATTTTCATAGAAACCGTAGTAGTTCTCGCGCTGTTGGCGATTATCTGAAAGCTATGCCTGCCGATATGACCAAAATTATTAAGACTATATCCATGATGCCGATTCTAAATTCTTCGATGAATTAATTGCTTTTCTACCGCAGTGCATGATGATAATTCTCGCCGGCAGAAGTTTCCGTCACCCTTTATATTCGTTAGATTCGTGAAGCTTTTCGGGCAAAGATGAAGTCAGGTCTGGTAAATGCTGGGCGGCAACCCTGAGAGCGACGTGTACAACCAGGTGACTCCATGATCAAGTATCTTGCCTTGACTAACTCGTTACCTTGTTATAATTTTCAGCCGCTTATGATTACTTTCTACCAGCTTCGATGCTCAAGAGCACAGGCGAAATATTTATTAGGGAGTAGAGATGTTTAGAAAGCTGTTGCCGCGGGAGGAAAGCTTTTTTGATTTTTTTGAAAATCACAGCAGACTTTCCGCCGATGCCTGTAGAGAATTGAACGAGATTGCACTGCATCCGGCGGAATTGGTCGACCGCGCCAACCGCATCAAGGCAATTGAACATGAAGCTGACCGCATTACGCATAAATGTATAGATGCCCTGCATCGAACGTTCATTACGCCGATTGACCGCGCCGATATTCACCTTTTAATGAAGCGCCTGGATGACGTCATCGATTCGGTGGATGCCGCTGCCGCTCGCATGATGCTATACGAAATGACCGAATTGAGGCTTGAATTGCGGCAGTTTACCGAGCTGCTGGTCCTGGCATCAAACGAGATAAACACGGCCATCCATAGCCTGCGTAATCTCAAGAAGGGAAGCCAGGTAATAGACAACTGTTTTCTGGCGATTTATGATATCGAAAAGAAGGGCGACCAGATCCTGCGTTCCGCACTGGCACGCCTTTTCAAGGAAGAAAAAGACTCAATCCTGATTATAAAGTGGAAAGATATTCGAACGCCTGGAAAAGGCCACCGATCGCTGCGAGGATGTAGCTAATATCATCGAGGGAATCGTAATCGAGGCATCCTGATATGATCCCGTTGATGCCCGTGATCATTTTTACGGTGGCCATGGCGCTGCTTTTTGATATTATAAATGGTTTTCACGACGCGGCCAATTCGATTGCCACCGTGGTGTCAACCAGGGTCTTAAGCCCGCGGGTGGCGGTTTTCTGGGCCGCCTTTTTCAATATCGCAGCCATGTTCGTTTTCGCGCCGCATGTCGCCAATACCATATCCAAAATAGTTAAGATCGATGGCAGTGATTCGGTGTACGTTTATGTCGTTCTGGCCGGTTTGATTGGCGCGATTTTATGGGATCTTATCACCTGGTGGCTGGCGTTGCCCACCAGTTCATCGCATGCTCTGGTCGGCGGAGTCGCGGGCGCCGGCCTGGCCTACCAGGGCCTTGACGTGATTCACTGGGAAAATATCTGGAAGACCGTCAAATTTATTCCTCTGGCTCCCCTGATCGGTCTGGTCATTGCATTTGTCATTATGATAGCAATCTTCTGGATTTTTAGTCGATTGAGGCCGTATGACGTAGACCGGATTTTTCGCAAAGGGCAATTATTTTCTGCGGCTCTTTATTCATTAGGCCATGGCGGCAACGACGCGCAAAAAACCATGGGAATAATAATGGCGCTGCTGATCGCCGGCGGATTGATGAACCCGGATACGGAGCTATCCATCGCCCATTTTAACACGCTCTGGATAATTCTATCGTGTCACCTGGCAATGGGCATCGGCACAGCCTTCGGGGGCTGGCGGATAGTCAAGACGATGGGCCAGAGAATCACCAAGCTAAAACCGGTGGGCGGCTTCTGCGCGGAAACCGCTGGTGCGGCCACTCTTTTCATGGCCACTCATCTGGGCGTGCCGGTATCAACCACGCATACGATAACCGGGGCGATTGTGGGCGTCGGGGCCACTTCGAAACTATCGGGGATCAAGTGGGGCGTAGCCTCGCGGATTGTCTGGGCCTGGCTCTTTACGATTCCGGTGTCGGGGTTAATTGCGGCAGGGTGTTTTTATCTCATTCGGATTATTCTCAGGACATTTTAAGAAGACCGGATAAGGGCGGCCCGGGCGTATTGAATCAATGGGCTGCGGTTCAGGAATGGGTGCCGGATTAAGGCCCGGTTGATCGATCCGGCAAATCGAACTGTGGCTTCTTGCTGTCAAAAAATGTTACCAACTAAACGAAGTCGAGCATGGTTATGGCATAGACGTCAAATTCAGTTCCAGGGAATTTTCAGATTGCGAACGTATCTGGACCTGAAAAGATTTGAGGCCCTTTGCCTGCAGGGTCTGGATGATGGCGGCGACTGGGGCCGTTGATTGCAGGTCATAGGCCGCGGTGCCGCCGGAAAAGGTCCGCCGCTGAATCGTCTTAATGCCAGTTACTCTTTCGGAAAGCTCATTTTTGAAGTCGACCAGGTCCTCGATTGATTTAATGCCGCTTATGAACATCGTAATATTATAAACTGTCTCGGCCGGCTTTGCCTGTGACCGGATGATCGCCTCTACCATCTGCGCTGCGGCAGTCCGCGCGGCCTCTTCGATGGCGATTTTGCCGGCTGTCATCATATTGCTATCGCGGCCTTCCGCCTCAGAGGAGGCCTGGGCCACGATCTCGCCTTTGCCGACGTCGATAGCCTTCAAGGTGACGACCGCCTGGATAGTGGTCGTCGGATTTTTGCGAGCGATGTCGGAGCCGGCCCGAGAAATAGATTTGCCAATGATGACGATGTTGGCAGCGTATTTGTGGCCCAGCTCGGTTATGGCGGTCAGGTCTTCGGCATAAATAGATCGCTCGCTTTCGGGCTCGATATTTTTTGCCAGGGCAGTTTGATCGACGAATTTAAAGCCACGGACCGAAAGGGCGTTCCAGATCGTGTTTTCGGCATTATTCAAAATTCTGGATTGAAAATGCCAGTGGACATTATCGATATTCTTTTCCTGGACAAAAGCCAGAATTCGCGGCAAATCTTTTTCATAGGTCAGAATGCCGGCGGCAACCAATCCGTCCTCGAGTCTTTCCCTCTGCAGGAGCACGGTGGCAGTCAGCCTGTATTCTCCGACAGCGAGGGCGTCCGTTCCTTCTGCCGTCACCTCGATGCTTTTGACAAAGGAACCGCTTTTGGCCAGAATGCTTTTTTCGATCAACGGCCATTTGCTGTCAATAGCCTGTTCGGAAAGAAAATGAGCCAGACCGATTTCGATAGCCTTGACGGGAATCGCGCTAAAAGCCGCGCTGCGCGCCAGATTCGTATCCGCCTCGGCGATATCGGCGGCCGTCTCAACCTGCACGCGGATAGTTTCGGCGGAGCAGGGAATCGTTAAGGCGATGATCATTGCCAGTTGAAAAGTTATGCATCTCATAGTGCTAACCCCTATTCTACGAGTAAAATCACCTTGCCTCTTTTGAGAAGCGAAGAGAATTCTGTATTTAATATCAGCATTTGCGCGTCGCTATTCGATATGACAATATCGCAATGATTTTTGCCGGTTGATTTGATCCCCTTGATTATTGGGTTGGCGGCCCAATGAACGTCAATCGAATGGGCCGCGACATATCGGGCATTTCCGACGGCAGTACCAGTCTTACTAACGGCAATAAGCATTCCGTAAATTTCAGTGCCGTCTTCGGCGAAGATGCCCGGGTAAAGGGCAAAGCCACAGCCGAGCCCTCGAATATCGATAATTAATTCTGATATCGACGAATCCGGCTTGGAACTAATATCCGCTTTTGGATGCTCGCCGGCAAGCTCGGCCTGGCTGGCGATAGCCGGCCGCACGATTTCAAGCAATTTCTCCGTGAGAGGCAGTTCGGCCGTGATTTGAACGGAGCTATCTGGCAACATTCGAGGCAGGTTCCGTATGGTGAGATCAGCCGCCAGCTCGCGAATTTGATTTTCGATTTGCGGCGATTTCTGCATTGCCTCACCGATCGTTAATCCTGATGTGAGACAAAGCTCAC
>Ga0299912_10003248_pt1 | contig 13301 bp, 11 predicted proteins | sample RVTome_2_FD_207667 | JGI IMG/M metagenome (GOLD analysis project Ga0299912, IMG submission 207667) | Soil microbial communities from uranium-contaminated site in the Upper Colorado River Basin, Wyoming, United States - RVT95D214 (version 2) ...
TCATACATCATATCCTCAATCGTGCAACCGCAATACCTGGCAGGGAAAGAACCGAGAGACGCCGTGACCGGTACCCGGTCGGGCACCCTCAACTCAATAGCGTCCATGACCCGCTTTTCCCGAGCTTTGAAGATGGCCTCAGCATTTTCATTCATTGGTTACTCCTCAGATCTATTGGTTGAAGAAATGTAATATTTTTGCGCTTTGAAAGGGAATACAATTTCTCCTCAAGTTCCTACCAAGAACAGTGTTTAACGGTTTATTCCCATTCAGATACTGGACTTCTCTATATAGAAAATTAAGCTTTGCAGTGCTCTCAAACCTCCTTACCGCCATGCATCGACCAGGGCACTCACCTGATACCTAAAATCTCCGGCTTGCCAAAAAGCATTGGTTTCCCCGCCCACAACGATTATATTAATCCCCTTAGGGTTGGGAAAACGTGGGATGAGCGCCTCTTTGGGAAGTTTTAACCATGATGCAAAAGGCTCTACTCCTTTTTGTGCGAGGGGAAGAGTTAAAGATCTCACAAGTGAGAAATCCCAGAAGTCCCCAACAGTGATTCTGGTATTTTCGTGGAGCCACTGACTCAGCTTTTCCTGCGTATTGAAACCATGAATTTCCTTGAGATCCCTCGCTACGAGCGGGTCTACGAGCACAATGGCCCCAGCAGGAGCAGTGTCGGAAGAGAACGGGCAAAAACTTCCCAACAGAGTGCTCATCTGGCGGTGGTATATTTTTTGTACACCGCCGGCGCCATGTTGGTGAATAATACCCCATCCGTGAAAGATGCTCACAACGCTTTCTTCGGGCTTAAAGCCCATTTGCACATGGAAAGGCTTCCAGGGGCTCCTCGCCTCATTCTCAGCAATGCAGACATTATTGTAACTGAGGTTGTTTCCTTGAGAGCCCAGATAAGTTTCCCCGAGTATGGCTCCTCCTCCCAGGTTTCTCGATATTAATGTCCAAGCCCGTCCTATGGTGGCATTGGCGTGATTGAAAGGACCCATAGCGCCCATACCCGAATTCATTCCGATCTCGTCGCGTATGGGTCCGTTTACGACTACCATCCTTGCAAAAGAAGTCGTCGAGCTGAAGAGAGACGTTTTCCCTGTCGATGCTATGGCAAGAATGACAGGGAAATACTCCGGTTCGGCTCCCGCCATGACCGCATTGATGGCAACTTTCTCCACGGTATACTCCCATGCCTCATGGGGAGAGGATGGGGCCATCCTGCCGACCACCTTATCAGGACGATGACTGGTCCCCTTGAGCATCTTGGCAACCCTTTCCTCCGTGGGAAGGACTATGGGAAGCCCATCAGTCCACCCAGTTTCGAGGAAACGCTGGTGCAGGTTCTCCGGGGTATCGGGCGCTAAAAGCCTCGGCACCGCCCTTTCCAGGAATCCCATCTTCTTTTCTTCGTCGTTGAGGGGTTTCGTAAGCGCCTCGATAATCTCCTGCATGACAAGCTTGCCAGTGATCGGGCTTTTGCCTTCGATATACTCTCGATGTACTGAGGCCGATCTGCCCGCAACTGGATGAGGGACAAACGTGAATCGCTGGAAGGGCATCCCTTTCTTGAACGCATTTGTCTTTGCAAGCTCTTCAAACATGCTGGTAATAACAGGCGCTGAAGGTTTCCCTAATTTCTCTACTGTCATACAATGGCCGACGACCGCCGGCGAACAGGTGCTTCAGTGGCCGATCGCCATGATCATGGCATCACCTTTCTCCTTTATCTCAGCCCACAACGTTGGGTCGTCATCAAAATACGACCCAGTTTTCTCCCTGAATACCGTCTTCACCTTGGGCATATTTTTGGCAAACCAACCGACCATTTCCTGAAGTAAGCTATATCCTCCCACGAAGCGTGAATCTACAATGTACACTGTTTTCTCATCCAAGGAATCAAGACGGGGCGCCATAGGGACGAGGGGTATCCCAGGAGGTTTACCTCGAGGGTTTAGCACCGTCATCATTTCCGTCCTCGCATGATTTATTCGTTTCTTCATAGCATTACCTTCCTATAAGAGATATCAGTCTTGTCCAAATTTTAATTAGCGACCTGCTTTCGTAAGAGTGGCTCCGTGTATCTTTTTCGTCTGATGTGCGGGCGCACCATAGTTCCACACCCCGGTATAACCCGGTATACCTCCTACTACAATGATATGAATACCTTCTGGGCCCTTGACTACTGGAATCACGCCACCTTCTTTAAGTTGTTCTTTAGATAAAACATGTGGAGGAATACGACCGTTTTCAATTGCTTCTTTTAGCTCTTTTATTCCGTCTGGCCTATAGTCGGAGTACGGAATGCGGGCGTTCTCGTGAAGCCACTGTTTTATGGCATCCTTAGTAAAGCCGAGTTGGGCGAGCTCACGGGCAAGCTCTGGAGCCATCGCTATAATATATTTTTGGTTCATAAGCTGGGGGCTAGCGGTATTAGCGAGTGTTTTGGCCAAGACCTGTAAAACCTCTTTTGCGGTCCAGGTTACCACTGCACCCCCTGCAACAGATCTAAAATATGAGCCTCCTGTAGACACCGTCACGGTGCTCTGTTCTGGTTTGTAACCTAAGTCAGCATGATAAGGTTTCCAGGGGCTCTGCGCTTCATTTTCGGCAAATGTAAAAAAGGTATACGCCGATTGCCGGCCGGTTGTTGCCATATCGTTTACCTGAGGCCAAGTGTGACCGAGGTTGAGCAAGCACAACCTGAGAGCACGGCCAATCGTACTATTTGCGCGCCATCCATGTCCTAAAAAGCCAATTCCGGAATTGATGTTTAATTCTTTGGCGATAGGGCCGTTCACAAATATGATAGGGGTGAAAGAACCTGTTGAACACTGCACATGAGTGAGATTATAATTCTTGTCCGTGAAGCCTTCCATCGCGGCAATGATAACCGGTAAGTACTCTGGCTTAGCTCCTGCCATAACAGCATTAATTGCAATCTTTTCTATTGTACCCGTCCCATTTTTGGGGGCAACCTGGCCTATTATTTCTGCAGGGGATCGGGTCGTTCCTTTGAGCATCCACTTCACAGCTTCTTCTGTAGGGGGTATGATCGGCAACCCATCGGCCCATTGATTTTTGAGGAATAATTCGTTGAATTTCTCAGAAGCGGTGGTATAACTCTCCGCAGTAACCTCAATTGTTCTATCGAGCGTCTCAATTACGGTAGGTTTTGGTTTTTCTTCATCTTGCGTTAGAGGTCGGGTAAGGGCACTGATAATTGCGTCGATGGCTCCAGCTGCAAGAGGCCTCAATCCTTCCACAGACACCCGAACCTTGTAATAAGGATCAGCAGGGACTGTTACCGTACGGAGCGAAGGCATTCCATTGTCTTTTGAAGCTGATTGTGCATCCTGAAGAAACTGATCAGTACTGATGTATACTCCCGGTTTGCCAAGTCTTTCTATCTGGATCGAGTCGTGGGAACCCCACCACGTACAAGACCCTCAGTCTCCTATTGCCCATATAAATGTATCGCATTGCTCTGCCACCATCGGGTAGAATTTCGGTGTAGCAACGATGACGGCATCCGGTTTCCTAAACCGCAAGATCGTTGCATTAGGAAATTTCTTCTTCAGCAGTTCTTCAACCGCATCTAAAAGAAAATTCGCACCTGCTTTCCGGTTATCAATGAGTCCAATCTTCTTGTTTGCCAAATCGGCGATACGAGGCGCAAGGCCGAAGACAGGTGGGGGCGGAATCTCGCCCCTTGGGTTAAGCACCTCTAAGGTTATGCGGCTTTTTTTCATCACATTATTTCCTTTCATTTTCTAACTTACCTTACATCACTATTTACTCATCCATGCCTTCTCTGGGGTCCAATCCTGAGAGCCTTCCAGGCTCAGGAATCCACTCTCATGAACCTTCTTTGCATGAGCCCAGCCCGCTCCGGTGAAATAGATAGGAATGACCGTTGCTTCATCATAAATCTTCCTTACCGCATTCTTCAATTTTGGCATATCCGGTTCACGCGATGTAACGGCTTCATTAATCAGGTCGTCAAATCCAGTCGGTCTCTTGAGGCTCACCAATTCAGGGGATGTGGATGGGAGATACAACTCGAGAGTTCGGCCAAAATTCGTGTATGCCAAAAATGGTTGACAGAGGAAACCATTGCTCCACCCCTTCCTTCGGTAGTCCATATACTTACCCATATCCACAAAGTCCAGATCAACAACAATTCCTATTTTCCCAAGGTAACCTTGTACCGCGACCATAAACTCCTTTGGAGTGCCGGACATAGGGATAATCTTAGTCTTGAATCCTTTTGGATAGCCCGCATCCGCCAACAACTGCTTGGCCTTCTCAGGATTAAACCGGTGACCTTCTAAATCGGAAACATAGGCCATTGAGCCCGGAGGGGCTATCTGATAGGCGGCTCCCAAAAAACCATAGCCCAACGCCTTTGCTATTGCCTCCCGGTCGAGAGCATATGCTACTGCTTGGCGCACTCTCTTATCGGCAAGGGGAGAGTCAGGATTAGCGCTATCAGGTATGAGTAACAAAGCGGCCGTAGGGCGATTGATAATTTCAAACCCCAGTGCTTGCATATCAGCTGTTACTTTTCCAAGTACTACACTCTGAATGTCAGCTTCTCCTGCCTGCATGGCTGCCGACTGCGTCAATGGATCCTTAATGTATAAAAATTCCACTCCATCAAGATAGGGCTTACCTTTCTGCCAGTAATCGTTAAATTTCTTATACTTCGTGCTAACATCACGCTCAAAGCTGACAAATTGGAATGGACCTGTCCCAACCGGATTCCATCTGGCCCATTCGATACCCTTTGTTTTGAATGCCGTTGGCGATGCTATCCTAAGGCCTACCAGGTCACCTACCATTGTGTTCGTGTACTTGCTAATATTAATCCGAATCGAGTACTCATCGACCACCTGCACAGAGGTCCATGCCTCCGTTCCAGACCTTTTAGCACCCTTGAAGGCGTCTAAGTTAAATTTGGCCGCCTCGGCATTGAAGTCTGTACCATCTTGGAATTTAACACCCTTTCTCAGTGTGAGTGTGATCGATTTCATATCTGGAGCGACTTTTAAGGCTGTCGCCAGCCATGGCTCGAAATGCCCATCCACATGTTGGCGCATTAAATTCTCAAGGCTGGGTGTGGCCGCTGAAATGTCCAGTCCAACCGTTTCCCAAGGAGTCCCAAAAGGAGTCCCAGGCCCTGCCATCCTGATGATTCTTAGGGTGCCGCCATACTGTGGTTGTAACGCTGGCTCTGGCTTTGATGCAGCTTCTGCGAAGTGTAAGATGATCATGGAGGTGATGATAGATAAAGCTAAACCCAGGTAGAATCTTTTCCTTAGCAATCCTTTTATTAGCATATATCCTCCTTAAATTATAGAGACAGATAAGAGACTAATAGAGCTGGAACCATATAGTTCCATAACGGCCAAAGGTCATCAAGGGTTTAGGATCCTCTTTTGCCACTAAAAAGGCAACCCAACCCTCCAGGGAATCACCCGGATAAACTCTGCTATTCAATCTTGGTTTAGGCTGTTCAACAGAGGGATTCTCATACTCTTTGCCATCGGTAGAAGTGGCTGCAAACTGATCCTCTCTCAGTTGGTAACTCTTATCCCCTGATGCCTCTTTTGAAGAATACTCAAATCTAATGCGGGCGAGAAGATACTCAAAACCAAACTTCGGTGGTTCGTTGGATACACTTTCCTCTTTCATAAGCTCCCATGCCTTCTCCCCTCGTACAATTTTTAAGACAGTAATTTTCACATCATGGGACTCAACAAAACTACTATACCCCTCCCCAATTTCGACTTTGGCTAAAAGGGGCTTTCCTACTGGGGCTGGATTGAAGGGAGAGCGACCTTGTGCTACAAGGGAATCGACACAGACAGCCATCGTTAACACCAGATACACTAAATCAAAGCAAATGATTACTCTCTTTCTCATCTCCATCTTCCTTTTAAACCCGTTAAAGAGCACAAATTAAATTTTTAATCATCGGAGAGACAAGATAGCTTACCATCATCGAGCCCAATAAGGAGAATACAGGGAATCTTCCTCATTTAAAGAAAAAAGTGAACCCACCCCCAGACCTTTGGTCTCTTTGGGGTGAGTTCACTTTTAGGATATTCCCTTAAATGAATAGGTCATCTTGAAGAAGGCCACAGTTAACTAACGACCGGACTTAGTAAGGGTGGCTCCAGTGATCTTTTTTACCGAATGGTTCGGATTCGGGTAAGAGCCGCCGAACAAGAAAGTATAGCCTGCCGTACCACCAGCTGCGATGATATCAATATGTTCTGGGGTCTGAACGACTGGAACCATTCCACCCGGTTTAAGGGCCTCCCTAAACACAGGTACAGCTTCCGGAATAAACTCGCCGCGGTCAAGAGACTCCTGGATAAATCCAACTGACCACTTGTCCACTTTTTCGTAGGGTACCTTTGACTTTTCCCAAAGATACTTTTGGACATCATCCTTACTCATCCCCTTTGCAGAAAGTCGCTTAGCGCATTCCGGATGCATGACTACCGTGTAGACGCCAGTCCAAACGACACTGGTGCCTCGGATAGAGCTAATTCGTGAAATGATTGTGTCCAAAATGGACTGTTCAGTCCAGGGTGAAACTGCCCCTCCTCCAATGGTCGTAATTTCCCCCATCCCTGCTACTGCTACCATCACAGCACTGTCTTCTGGTTTGAAACCTTTCTCCACAGCATAGGGCTCCCAGGGGCTATCGCTTATATTTTCTGCGAAAGTATAAAAGGTAAATGAGTTGAGTCGGCCGTTTGCTGCCATATCGTTCACATCTGGCCATGTCTGACCCATGTTCATCGTGACTAATTGGACGGCACGTCCAATCGCCGCATTCGCTCGGAATCCATAACCGATAAGGCCCATCCCAGAATTCATATTTATTTCCTTGGCAATAGGCCCACTCACAATAATTGCGGGCATAGAAGAAGAGGTTGACATCCGCCACCAGATGCTGTCAAATTTTGGGTCTGACAAGCCTTGCACAGCGGCAATGATCACCGGTAAGTACTCTGGCCTGGCTCCTGCCATGACCGCATTAATAGCAATCTTTTTGATTGTGGCAGTCCCTCTTCGAGGAGGAAACGTGCCTATGACCTCATCAGAAGAACGACTCGTTCCTGTCAGCATCCATTTGACAGCCTCTTTTGTCGGAGGTACGATCGGCAGTCCATCGCTTATTTGTTTCTTCATGAACAATTCGTTTAAGGCATCCACCGCGAGTTCATAATCCTTTGCCGTTACTTTAAATGTTGGTTCGAGCACCTCTTTCGGTTTTTGCTTTGGCTTTGCTTCCTCTTGTGTTAAAGGACGGGCTAATGCATCGACCACTTTATCAAAAGCTGACTCTGCAAGAGATCCTGCCATGTTCGCATCTACCCTTGACCTATACCAATCCTTAGCAGGCAATACGACCATGCGAAGCTTAGGCATCCCGACATCTTCAGCAGCGCTTTGCGCGTCATGTAAGAATTGATCCGTGGTAATCAGTACTCCTGGTTTGCCAAGTTTTTCTACCCTAAATGAGTCGTGGGAACCCCACCACGTGCAGGACCCTCAGTCCGCAATGGTATAGATGAATGCATCACATTGATTTGCCACCTCCGGGTACCAGGTTTCTGCGGACCAGACGAGTCGTCCTCCCCCGGGTTTTCCCTCGGGCTTTGTTGTCCGCAAGATCTTTACGTTAGGATATTTCTGCTTCAGCAGTTTCTCAAACCTATCTTGTAAATAGACCCCACCCGATTTCCAGTTATCCATTAATGCGATTGTCTTGCCATTTAGATCCGTAAGGCGAGGGTTAAGCCCCAGGGTGGGTGGGGGCTCGACCTCGCCTCGAGGGTTGAGCACCTCTAATGTTACAAGAGCTCCCTTTGACGACTTTTGGGGTTGGGGTGATGCGGCCATGGATTGCCCGATCGAAAGACTCACCATAGCGATGATCACCAGAGACCAAAACATTTTCTTTTTCATATTGGTTTCCTTCTTCCTTTCATTTATTTTTTCCCATTCTGCCCAATAGGAGGCTAAAGCCTCTCCTACCTGATGAGTATGCGCAATTATTTATGTCGTTCTGTATAACGACGCATCGTATCTTCCTAAAAGGGGTTAGGAATCCACCCACCACAAACACAATCCGGCGACAGGCTCCAGACCTATCGCCGGATTGTGTCATCAACTGAGGCTATGTCATTTGCTCATCCAGGCTTTATCCGGAGTCCATTCCGTCCACATTCCCAAACTGAGGTATCCCGTATCATGAACGTTCTTTTGCAAAAAAGCACCTCGTGCTGTTGTGCTGATGGGAATCACTGTTACCTCATCAGAAAATAGTTTTATTAGTTTTTGTACTCTCGGGATCTCTGGATCTACCGTCGAAAGGGCTTCGTTAAGCATATCATCCACTTCAGCCGGTTTTTTAAGAGTTGGAAAATCAAGGGCTTTAGTCTCAAGATAGGTCTGTATCGTTTGGAGATAATTCGGATACATCCCAAACGGTTGACACAGAAAGCCATTGTTCCAGCCCTTTCGTCGGAGGTCATTGTACTTGCCCATATCTACAAAGTCCAGATCGACAGTGATTCCTACTTTAGCCAGGTAGGCCTGGATGCTAACCATTATATCTCTGTCAATCACAAAATGGGGGATAATTTTTGTCTTGAATCCATTCGGGTAGCCCGCCTCTGTAAGCAATTGTTTTGCCTTAGCAGGGTCATAATGACGGCCTTGAAAATTCTTGATGTAGGCCATGGTGCCGGGGCAGGGCAACTGATAGGCAGGCACCCAGAAGCCATAGCTCTTTGCCTTTGCGATTGCCTCCTTGTCAATAGCGTATTCTATAGCCTCACGCACCTTCTTATTGGAAAGGGGCGAGTCCGCATTAGTACTGTCAGGAATGAGTACGACTGTCCCATCAGCATAAGTAATAAATCCAAGCCCCATTGCTTTTAGATCAGCCATCATTTTGCCGTTGTTCGTATTCAATACATGCGCCTCTCCTGCCCGCATAGCTGCAGACTGGGTCATTGGATCCTTAATGTACAACAGTTCTACCCCATCAAGATACGGCTTGCCTTTCTGCCAATAATCGTTAAACTTCTTATACTTCGTGGTAACGTCACGCTCAAAACTGACAAACTGAAATGGACCTGTTCCAACAGGGTTCCAATTAGCCCAAGCTTTGCCTTTCGTCTTAAATGCGGTTGGCGATATCATTGCTCCGCCGCCCCCCGAAAAGCGGGTTAACGCGATATTGGAATATTGAGCAAGGGTGACTCGTAGCGTGTAGTCGTCTACGACGTCAATCGAACTCCAGTCCTTTGTGCCAGGACGCCCTGCAGCCTTCACCCCTTCCAGGTTAAACTTAACTGCCTCAGCGTTAAAATCTGTCCCATCGTGAAATTTTATGCCCTTTTTCAGAGTAAAAGTGATCGATTTCTTGTCTGAGGCGATTTTCCAATCCGCTGCCAACCACGGTTCGATACGCCCGTCATAATGCTGCCGTAAGAGTGGCTCAATAGCGGGTTTGCCTGATACACTCGCCTCACCGACACCATCTGGTGGGTAGCCGAAAGGGGTTGTTGGTCCTGTCGCCTCAGCGATTTTGAGAACACCCCCGTATTGCGGTTGTAATGTTGGCGCGGCCTTTGGTGCCGATATTTCTGCAGCTTCTGTGAGACCCAAGATGAGCATCGAAGCCATGATCGAAAAAACTAATCCCAAATAAAAAACCTTCCCTAACAATCCTTTCTTTTTCATGTGTCTTCCTCCCTTTTAAAGGTATTAAGGTTGAAAGTACCTTGTTTATCTAACAGCCTAATATTTTTTTCTCATCCAAAATTGGTCTGAACTAAAGTTTTACTGGTGTCTTTGCGCTGGATTAAAATCAAGGCCAGTGACGCAGTCCTCTTTAGGAATTACGTAACGTGGGTGATTGTTGAAAACCTTAAAATAGAAAGTGTTCCAGCCAATCGCCTCCTTGGACTCATGCCTTTGTGAATTGCATGAGCCACTTTCTTAGTGTTTTCAGACTGTGAGAAATAAATGATTATGCATTTCATTGTCTTTGTCGCTAAGACCATCCGGAAACCTACTTTGCCGTTCCCAAACTCTGAAGGATGCCCTTAATTAGAGACATCTTCACAGGTATCTTTTCTTCCATCGCTGTTTTTCCAGGAAGAAAACTGGCCTTAAAGTTGTTCTTCAATAGTTCATTAACAAACTCCGGGTCTTTTGAAACTGTTTCCATGGCCTTCTCGAGAACCTGAAGCATGTCCCCAGGGGTTTTCGCTTGAGCTGCAAGATACACTGCTATTTCAATATCCGGCACACCCTTTCCAAAGACGGAAACAAAGTCGGGGATCGTTGGATCGAGGCCGAAACCTTTGGGAGGGTCGAAGCTAAAAAGAATTCTCATCCTGCCGGCTTCCACCTGAGGTTTTGCAGTAGCATTGGCGGTGAGCCCGATAGGAACATGTTTTCCAAGGACCGTTGAGACTACTTCTTGAGCAGTAACACCTATCAACTTGAGATTGGCCTGTTTATTTAGATTCTCCATTCTCATGGTAGCTATGCTATTAACTCCTGGATGGCAGTACTTTGTACCTGGATTCTTCTTCGCATCATTGATAAAGTCTTGAAACGTCTTCAAAGGAGAGTCGGCCGGCACAACTAATACAGCTCCGTTTAGGGCAAATTGGGCAACGACACGTAAGTCTTCTACTGCATACCCCGCCTGTCCGGTGAGGACGGGAATAATATAATCACCTGTGTTGAGCAAAGTGTAGCCATCGGGACGGGAAGTGGCTACGGTGGTGATCGCAACCACTCCTCCACCTCCAATCTTGTTTACCGGTACGATCGTCATTCCAAGCTGTTTTTCCAAATACCGCCCCAAGATGCGATTCAGTATATCCGGGCCGGTTCCTGGGGGATAACCACACAAGAGCTCTATCTGATGTGTTGGGTATTTTTCAGCGGCCCAAGCGCCATTTATACTCAAGAAACCACAAACGATCATAATGAAAGCTACTGTTGTATAAATACTTACACTCTTTTCCATCATTTCCTCCTCTAAAAATTATTTACACCTAAATTGAGCGATTTTTCATCTTTTATTGTTGAAAATCATAATGTAGGGGTTCGATTTATCGAACCCAAAAGGTGAAAATGGCCAATTGTGTAAGGGCTTGATAAATCAAGCCCCTACAATGAAATTTGAAAATAAATCGCTCAATTTAGGTTACATTTAAACCTCCTTACGAGCTTAGGAGGATAAACATCAAGGAATTTATCCAGGCAACAAAAAACCACTGACCCTGTCCGTGGATGAATGTGTCCCGACCTTGGTCGGAAGATATCGCCTCACTGTGGCTGAAGTAGAAGCCACAGATTTTGTCCGTGAGGCCCCATGGGATGGTGGGTTATTTTAATACTAAGGATTCCCCATCCTAAATTTCTCGGCCACGACTACAAAACACGCCTTGAAACCTACTTTATTAACCCTGCCTCTTGCATAAGAGTCTTGACGAGAGCCATCTTCTGAGGTATCTTTTTCTCCATAACAATATTGCCTGGAGCAAAGCTGGGCATCTGATTCAAAATCTTTCTTGTATCATTCTGAAAGTCCGGATCTTTTGAAACCTTTTCCATGGTATTCTCGAGAACCTGAATGATCTCCTTTGGGGTTTTTGCCGGAGCTGAAAGATACAATGCTACCTCAATATCCGGCATATCTTTACCAAAGACCGAAGCAAAGTCAGGGATCTTTGGGTCAAGCCCGAACTCTTTGGCAGGATCGAAACTTAAGAGAATCCTCAGTTTTCCACCCTCTGCCTGAGCCCTTGCAGCAACGGCACTGAGACTCCCAATCTGAACATGATTTCCAAGAAGAGCTGGAATAATTTCCGAATCGCCCTTAAGAGGAACGGGCGTCAATTTCAGATTGGCATATTTATTGAGGTTTGCTGTTCTAAAGTAAATCATGGTTCCAATTCCTTGATGGCCCCACTTCACCCCTGGGTTTTTTCTCGCATAATCAACAAATTCCTGAATCGTCTTCCAAGGGGCATCTGCGTTGACAGCTAATGCACACCCATTGAGGCTCATCTGAGCGATCACCCTTAGGTCCTCTAATTTATAGGTTGCCGTTCCATCTAGAATGGGAGTAAAGAAGTCGCCGGAGTTCAATAGTGTGTATCCATCAGCACGTGCACCGGCTGCATAAGAATACCCGATAACATTTCCACCTCCAGGTTTGGGTAGATTTACTATGGGGACTCCAAGATGCTTTTCCATATATTTTCCCCAAGTACGAACCGTAATTTCCGATACCCCTCCTGGAGGGAAGGTGGTGACGACCTCTATCGGCCGGGTCGGAAATTTTTCAGCGGCCCAAACACTACTTAAAAAAACACAAGCCATGATAATGAAAATTACTGCTATGCTATAAGTTAATTTCTTTTTCATAATCGTCCTCCTTTAGATTTTATTTGCGTTGATGGGTTCAAACGGGTTTTGCTTCCCAGTCATGATAATCTTAAATCACCTCCTTTCTCCTTCACCGAATTTTTAGCCTAATCTAATCGACGTCTCCAACTTCCTCAACTATCCTCTTCTTGGTTTTTCGATAATTTGAAAACCCGGTTGAGAGGAAAAGGAGAGCGGAGATCGACAAAAGCACTGCTGAAATGGGTTTTTCAAAAAAGGTCGTAAGTCTCCCGTCCCCGATGATCAGAGCATTACGAAAATTTGTTTCAAGTAAAGGACCCAGCACTAAGGCCAATATGATAGGCGCTAACTCATATTCATGTTTTCTTAAAATATACCCTGCGATTCCGAAGATGATCATGATAATGATGTCAACTGCATTATTATTGGTCGCATAGGCGCCAATCAGGCAACATAGGAGGATAGAGGGCATTAGGATTTTCTTAGGTATCTCCAGAACCTTTACCCAAATCCCAATTAAGGGAAGATTGAGTAAGACAAGCATGATATTACCCAAATACATACTCGCAATAACCCCCCAAAATATTTCAGGGTGCTGTGTAATTAATAATGGACCGGCACTTACCCCATGAACCATCAGTGCTCCCAATAGAATCCCCATAATGGGGCTTGAAGGTATTCCCAGAGCCAAGAGAGGAACGAATGCCCCGCCAGCTCCTGCATTATTAGCTGTTTCCGGGCCTGCAACTCCTTCTATTGCTCCCTGCCCGAATTCCTCCGGGTGCTTGGAAAGCCTTTTCTCGAGAGTATAGGAGAGGAACGTA
>Ga0299912_10003250_pt1 | contig 13294 bp, 14 predicted proteins | sample RVTome_2_FD_207667 | JGI IMG/M metagenome (GOLD analysis project Ga0299912, IMG submission 207667) | Soil microbial communities from uranium-contaminated site in the Upper Colorado River Basin, Wyoming, United States - RVT95D214 (version 2) ...
TCCGGGAAGGGTTCTTCACCTCTCCGCCCACGAAATTCAGGTTTTGCCAGCCGCCATAAGAAAACAGCGCGGGCATCAAGGCCAGTCCGAGGCCGCTCAAGATGCCCAAGTTGAAGCCGTGAGGGAAGAGGGCTCCCCATTCCAGGGGCACCGGCCGCTGCCAGAAGAAGCCGTACCCGATGAGCAGCAGGAGGGCGGTGATTTTAAGAGCGGTAAAAATATTCTGGACGATGCTTCCCGGCCTGATCCCGAGAAGGTTCACCAGCGAAAGAAGCCAGATTATGGCCATCGCGAGAACGATGGTTCCCGCCCGGCCTAACGGGAGGAAGACGCCGACGAAACTGGCGCAGGTGTAGGCGACAGCCGCGATCGCTCCAGTCTGGATGGTGCTGAACAGGGTCCAGCCGAAGAGAAAGCCGACCCAGGGTGAGAAGGCTTTTTCGAAATAAACCACCTGCCCTCCGGTCTGGGGGAACATGGCGCCGAGCTCGGCAAAGCAGAGTCCGCCCAGGAAGGCGATGACGCCCCCCAGCATCCAGACCAGAAGCAGCTGGGAGGATGACTGAAGAAACTTGGCACTTTCCGCGGGATTGATGAAGATGCCCGACCCGATGATCGCCCCGCTGACGATCATGGCGGCATCGAATGCACCCAGCTTCCGCTTCAGCAAGGTCCCGTTCATTCCCCTTTTTTAGCCGAAGGGAGAGACAAAATCAATGGAGGGGGAATAAGTTTGACCGCGGCAACGTTTTCTAATAGAATTGTTGCGATACAAAGTCACAAGGAGGACTTCATGAGAAAAATCATTTCCTTAAGTGTCTGCGGCCTCTTCCTGCTGGCCCTGACTTCCCCCCCTGCTTCTAGCCAGACCGCGAAAGAAATCCTGGACAAGTGGATCGAAGCCCAGGGCGGGGCAAAGGCCCTGGAAGCCGTCAAGGACACCACCATCGTCGGCAGCATTCAGCTGGTTTCAATGGGGATAAACGGCACCGCCACCATGTATCAGAAAGAGCCCAACATGATGCGCCTGGACATCGAGGTCATGGGCATGGTCATCACTCAGGCCTATGACGGCGAGGTCGCCTGGATGATCGATCCTCAGACCGGGGCGTCGACCCAGATGCCCGAGAACGCCAGCCTGGAATTCAAGAGGCAGGCCCTGGGCAATGCCGCCCTCCTCAACCCCGAGAAATTCGGCATCAAATACGACTTCAAAGGGAAGGAAAAGCTCGAAGACAAGGAATACCTCGTCCTGGAGCAGACCACCGAAGACGGACATAAGACAACCATATATCTCGACCCCGCCACCTATCTGACCTACAAGGCCAAAGGTACTGCCCTGGGGCAGGCCGGCGTCGAGGTCATGGCCGAGACGATCACGACCGACTACAAGAAAGTCGATGGACTCCTCGTCTCCCACTCTATGACCCAATACCAGGACGGCCAGGAATTCATGAGGATGACCGTGACCAAAGTTATCTTCAATTCCAACCTGGAGGATTCTTTTTTTAAGATGACCAAGTAGGTTATGTGGCTAACGGCAACCATTCTCAACGGGACCGAGCTTGGGGCAAGGCCGGCCCAGGGCCAGCTCGTCAAGGTCATCCGCGTTATTGGTGAGACGCGCCGCTAAGCCTGGGCCTCTTTAAGGACGCCGTGGGCGAGCCGGAGCGCCCGCAGGCCCTCTTCACCCGTGACCTTTGAAGTTTTTCCAAGCCGGATACAATCAAGGAAATTGCGGAGCTCCTTCTTCAGCGGCTCTTCTTTCTGAATCCTCAGCGTTTTGATATCCGTCTGGCGGCGGTCCAGCGGAAAGACGACGACTTCCTGGTCGATGTAGTCGATCGAGTAATACACCGTCGGCTCGAAGATCCGCAACTTCCTCACCTTGCCCTGGTGCACGCGGCTGGCCGTTAGAGTGGCTACGCACCCCCCCTTGAACTCCAGCCGGGCGTTGGCGATATCGATCTTGTCGGAGAGAACATGGATCCCCGTTGCCCGGATGATGCTCACCTCATCCTTGATCAGCGCCATGATGATGTCGAGGTCGTGAATCATCAGGTCGAGGACCACGTCGATGTCGAGGGAGCGTGAAGAGAACGAGCCGAGCCGCTGGACTTCGATAAACCGAGGCTCACGGATCATGGTCTCGACCGCTTCAACCGCCGGGTTGAAACGCTCCAGGTGCCCGACCTGCAGGACGAGGCCGCTGGAATTGGCCTCCCGGACGAGCTCCTCGCCCTGCTCGACCGTTTCCGTGATCGGCTTCTCGACGAGCACCGACTTCCCGTTTTGCAGCAGGTTCAGGGAGATGGAATGGTGTTCCGAAGTCGGAGTGGCCACGATGGCCGCGTCGATCTCACCCATCATCTCCTCATAGTTCTGGTAGTAGGCAACGCCATGCCGGTTCCCGATCTCGACAGCCTTCTTGAAATCTATGTCGGCCACTCCCTTGAGCTCCGCTTCCTCCAGGTAGGAGAGGATGCGGGCGTGTTGTGTGCCCAAGTAGCCAACCCCGATGATCCCGACTCTGACTTGGTCCATCACAACCCTCCGTCTCTAGCCCACGGCCCGGACCACGACCGACGCGCCTTGGGAGTCGGCCAGAGAGATCGCCTCCTTCTTCTGGAAGAAAGCGACCTTGCGCGCCTCAATCCCCAGGGCGACGCCGCCCGCCTGTAAGAGCGTTTTTACGGTGGCCAAACCGACGGCGGGAACATCGATCCTCATGTCCTGAGAGGTCCGGCCTGCCTTGACCACGACGAACCCCGGCCCCGCCAGCCAGCCGCCCCTCCGGATTGCCCGGTCCGTTCCCTCCATACCCTCGACCGCGACGATGGCGCCGCTCTTGATGACCAGCGTCTGGCCGATTTCCAGGTCGGCAGCTTGCCGGGCGACCTTCAACCCTATAGCGATATCCTCAAGGATGCCCCGGGGCGGGGACGCCCCGGTAAGCACACCGGGCCTGCAGAGATAAGGCGCAAGCAGAGGACCCGGGCTCAATACCTTGAACCCCCGGGCTTCCAGAAAGGCAAAGGCGGCCTTGAGGATGTCTGAGGCCGACCTCCTCTCCATACCCTCCACACGCCTCCAGGTCTGGGCATCGAAATCGGCCCGCTGGAAAATGACGCCGGGCCGGACTTTTCCCAGGAGCAAGATCTCGGAAACCCCTTGGGCCTTGAAAAAAGCAACGGCTCGAACGAGTTCTCCCGGCTTGACCGAGAGAAAGGCATCGGCCGAGGCTCTCAGCCCCGGGCTGGACTCTCCCTTGATCCCAAGCACGATGCAGCGCAGTCCGCGGCGGCGCAGCTCGGAAACCGCCCCGGCGACAAACGTGCCCGAGCCGGCGATTATTCCGATTCCTCGTCCCATGTCCCCGATAGTTTCTTGATAATTCCCCTCTTGGAAGACTGGATGAAGCGGATGACCTCATCGCGGTCTTCTCCAACCGGGATCTGGGCCTGGATGCGCTCAATGGCCTGGCTCGTGTTGAGATCGGAATAAAAAAGAAGCTTAAAAATATCCTTGATGACCTGGATGCGCTCCCGGCTGAATCCACGCCGCCGCAAGCCGATCGCGTTGGGGCCGTAAGATAGGACCGGCCGCATCCCAGCCACCTTGGCGAACGGCACGACGTCGTGGGTCACGACGGTGAACCCGCCGACATAAGCGTACTTCCCGATCCGGCAGAATTGATGCACGGCGCAGAAGGCGCTGATCGTAACAAAATCATCGATGCCGACATGCCCGCCCAGCGTGGCTGCGTTGGTGAAGACGACTTCATTGCCGACTTGGCAGTCATGGGCGATGTGGCTGTAGGCCATGAAATAGCCACCGCTTCCGATCACCGTCTCTCCGCCCCCCTTGACCGTTCCCCGATGGATGGTGATGAACTCGCGGAAGACATTCCGGTCGCCGATCCGGACTCTTGTCGGTTCCTGGCAATACCCCACGTCCTGAGGCTCGCCTCCGATGACTGAAAAGGGCGAGAACAGGCAGGATTCTCCGATCTCTGTTGCCCCGAGGATCTGGATGTTTCCTTCGAGGCGCGTGTTCCTGCGGATTTCGACTTTCTCGCCGATTACGCAGTGGGGCCCGACCCAGACCCCCTCCCCTAGCTGAGCCTTGGGGGAAACGACAGAGGCGGGATGGACGAAGACCTCACTTGCGTGCATTCGCCTCCTCGAGGTCGACAATCGCCGCCGAGATCTCCCCCTCGGCGACGATTTCCTTGTCCACGATGGCCCGTCCCCGGATGGTGACAAAACGGGCCCGGGCCTTGACGATCTCCGCTTCGAGTCTGATCTGGTCCCCGGGGACGACGAGTTTCCGGAATCGGATATTATGGAGCTTGCTCAGGACGACGAGCTTCTTAGCCGCGTCGGGGAGCGAATGATAGAGCAGAATTCCGCCGGCCTGGGCCACGGCCTCGATGATCAAAACCCCAGGCATGATTTTGACCTCGGGAAAATGGCCTTCAAAAAAGGACTCGTTCGCGGTGACGTTCTTGATGGCCACAATGGATTTTCCCGGATCCAGGGCGACGACCCGGTCTACGAGGAGAAAGGGATAACGGTGGGGCAGAGAGCGGAGGATCTCTTCGACTTTGAGCACAGGCCTCGGCAAAGGGCGCTACTTCGCCGGCGCCGCGGCCTTGGAGGCGTCGTATCTCTTGATGACTTCCTCGGTCAGGTCGACGGTGGGGTTGAAATAGACGGCACCGCTCTTGGCCAGATCCAGGATGATGTCGAACCCCTTCTCTTTCCCCAAGGCCTCGATGATGGGGATGAGTTCGCTCTGGACCTTATTGAAAAGCTTCACTTGAAGATCCTGGAAATCGCGAACGGCGTCCTCGGCCACCCGTTTTCTGTCGGTCTGCTTCTTCTGGAGGTCGGCGTTCATGTTGTAGAGAGCTTCCTCGGAGAGGGTGAGACTCTGGGTTTTAATCTTGGTCTCGAGCTGGCGGATCTCATCATCATACTTGGTGATAACAGCCTGGTTGGACTTGTCCTTTTCCTGCAGGCGGGCGATGACCCTTTTCCCTTCGGCGGACCTCTCGAGTACGTCCTGGGAATTGATGACGCCGAGTCTGGCAGCTGACTGGGCAAAGCTCAGAGAAACTGTGGCGGCGAAAAGCGACAGCAGCAGGAGCGTTCTGGTGGTCGGTTTCTTCATGGTCGTTTTCCTCCTAATCAAAATGTTGTCCCTATGGCGAACCGAAAATTGAGGTTGGTGTCGCCGGGGTAAATCAAACGGTTATTATAGGCTAAAATCAGCCGGAAAGGAACCCGCAGGGCCGGGACGTAAACCCGGGCCTCGATTCCCGCCGAGCTGAACATGTCGCTAAAGTTGACCTTCTGGCTCTGGAGATAGGTGTTTCCGATGTCATAGAAGAGGATCAGGTTGAGAGGGTCGGCGAGCTGGAACTGATACTCGGCGTTGAAGAGGAAAGTTTTCATCCCCCCCATCAACTGACCTTCGGGCGTCCGGGGGCCGATCGAATAAATATCATAGCCGCGGATGTCACGTTCTCCTCCGAGGTAGAACCTCTCCCAGAAGGGGATCTGGGACCCGCTGGCCGGCTGGATGAACTCGAACAGAACGTGGAATCCGAAAACCTGCTTGGACAGCGCGGGATGCCAGAACGTGAACTCGAGCTTGGGCTTGATGAAATCAACTTCGCCCCCCAGCGGGCCGCCGGCGTATTTCAGTGAAGCCAAGACCATGGTGCCCCGGCTCGGAGTGAGGGGGCTGTCCACGGTGGACCGGTAGACCGTCGGGATAACGGCGCTGACCGCATACTTGCCGTACCCGTAGCCGTAGCCGGGATAATAGCCCGGGTAGTAGCCCTGGCCGTAGCCGGATCCAGAATAGCCACCGTAGGGATAGTAACCTCCCGAGTAGCTGGATTCCCGGATGTCAACGAGCTCGTAGCTATAGGTCAGGTTGCCGCGGATATACCCCTTGATCCTGGCACCCATGATCAAGTCCGCGCCTCGGCCTTTTCGGTCATAAAGATAGGGCAGGATCGTGTAGCGGTCGTAGAGGTTGAAGCCGAGGGTGATCGGCAGGTCGAAGACATAGGGCTCGGAAAACCCGAAGACGTAGTTCTTGACTCTTTTTCCATACTGGGCCGTGATCTCCAGGTTTTCGCCTGCGCCGAGGAAATTCACGGTCGAGTAGCTCGCCATGACAAAGAACCCTTCATATCCGCTGTAGCCGGCCGAAAACTGGATGTTATTCCGCTGGAGCTCCGTCACGCTGATGACGGCATCGATCTTGGTAGGATCTTCGGGGTTGGGCTTGATGTCCGGCTCTTTCTCCAACTCCACCAGCCCGAGCTGTTTGATGCGGTTGATGCTGTCCTTGAACATGGCCAGGCTGAACCGGTCCCCCTCACGAAGGAGCATCTCGCGACGGATGACCTTGTCTTTGGTGTAGTTGTTTCCCTTGAATTCAAGCCTGTTGAGGTAGGCCACCTCACCCTCGTGGATATTGTAGGTCACATTGACGCGCTTGTGCTTGGGGTCGAGGCTTTCGATGGGCATGACCTGGATGTAAAGATAGCCGACGTTGCGGTAGATTTCTCCGATTTCCTCGACCGCCTTCTCCCGGGCCCTGGTGCTGTAGACCTCGCCCTTCGTGAGCTTGATCATTTTCCGGAGATAGTCGAGAGAGACGGCCTTGCTGCCTTCGACGGTCACATCTCCGATAAAATAGCGATAGCCGGCATTCACCGGGAAGATGATCCTCATCATCTTCTGCTTTTTAAAGAAGATCGTCCGCTTGGTCATCTCCTCGATCCGGGGGGACTCGACGGTGGCCTCCATGTAGCCGTTCTCCTGGAACTTGGCCTTGATGTTCTCGATATCCTCCTGGAGCTTGTTCTCCTTGTAGACATCCTTGCCGGCCACCCAGGCGAAGACGCTGTGCGGCCAGTTCGATTTCATCGCCAGCCGCAGCTCGCCCTGGGTCAGCTTGGGTTTGCCCGCGAACAGGACCTCGCCGACACGAACCTTAGGCCCTTCATCAATCTTGAAGGCGACCTCCACCTCGTTCTTGCCCTTCCTTTCCGTCTCCACTTCGACCTTGGCGGCAGGGAGCCCCTTCTCCAGGAGCAGGTCCACGATGGTGTCCCTGACCTTTTGCACCTTGGCGGAGCTGTAGTAGGAATACGGCAGGACGTACTCGTCTTTCTCCTTGAGCTTATTGATGATATCGTCCTCTTTGACCTTTTTCCCCGTCTTGTAGTTGATCGTCTTGATCACCGGGTTCTCCTCGACTGTGATCTTGACGACCTTGCCCGCCGACCCCTCCTCTCCATCGATCCGCAGGTTGGAGAAGAAGCCCGTGGACCAGAGCACCCGGAAATCCTGGCGCAGCGAATCCTCGTTGAAATAATCCCCTTCCCGTGAGGTCAGATAATAGAGAATGGTCTCGCGGGTGACCCGATCGTTGCCGACAATCTCGATCTTCTCGATCCGCTCCTGGCCGGCCAAGGCCAGGGGGAGGATAAAAGGTACCAGAAGCCAGACTAACTTCTTCATTTCCTTATCCTTATACCATATCGCCGCAATTTTTCCAAGCTCCGGGGCGTGGCCGACAAAGCTCTGCCCGGATGCCTGCCCATTGATAGAACGGCGGCCCGTTCAAATACGTTTCAGCCGTCCGGACTCCATGACATAGACCTTCCGGCAAAAGGCGGCGATCTTTTCATTATGGGTGACCACGATCGAGGACAGCCCTCTCCGGACATGGAGGTCCTGGATCAGACCCATGATGGCCTCGCCCGACCTCCAGTCCAGGTTGCCTGTCGGCTCGTCAGCCAGGAGGAGATGCGGGTCGTTGACTAGGGCCCGGGCGACGGCCACACGCTGCTGCTCTCCGCCCGAAAGCCGGCCGGGCTTCTGGTGGGCCTTGTCCTCGAGGAAGACCTCCTTCAGGATGGCCATGGCCCGCATTGAAGCCTCCCGGCGTTCCAGGCCCCTGATCAGCAGAGGGAGGAAGACGTTTTCCAGGGCGGTGAATTCGGGCAGAAGATGGTAGAACTGAAAGACAAAACCGATCTTTTCGTTGCGAAGACGGGCCTTTTCCCGCTCGTCCTTGGCATGAATATCCTCGCCGTCAAGGAGGATGGTCCCTTCCGTCGGTCTGTCCAGGGCCCCCAGCAAGTTGAGAAAGGTCGTCTTGCCCACTCCGGAAGCGCCCATGACGGCCACCAAGTCGCCCTGCTCGAGCACAAAATCAACCCCTTCAAATACCCGGAGCACTCCCTTGGGCAAGGGGTAAGCCTTGCCGACGTTCTCGGCGACGACCAGGTTATTCATATTTCAGAGCCACTACGGGGTCGACCCGGGAAGCGCGGTGCGACGGAAACAGGGTCGAGAGCAGGCTGATGGACAGGCTGACCCCGATAATGAGTACTAAATCGATCGGTTTTATATGGAATGGGACGTAGGTGATCTGGTAGATGTCGACCGGCACCTTGATGAGCTGGAACGTGTTGGCGATCCAGCAGCAGAGGAGGCCGAGCAGCACTCCTCCCGTGGTCCCGATGAAGCCGATCATCGCCCCCTGGAGGAAGAACACCTTCCGGACGCTCCCGGGAGGCGCTCCGATGGCCATCAGGATTCCGATGTCCCGGGTCTTCTCCATGACCATTAAGATGAGGGTGGCAATGATGTTCAGAGCGGCCACGAACACGATCAGGGTGATGGTCAGGAACATGATATTTTTCTCGAGCTTCAAGGCCGAAAACAGCGAACGGTTGAGCTCCATCCAAGTGGTCACATAGGTCGTCGGGGGCAGGACGAGCCGCAGCTCCTCCGCCACCTCGGGTGCGCGGAAGATATCGGCGATCTTAATCTGGAGATGGTTGATTTTATCCTCCAGCCCAAAGAACTTCTGGGCGCTGCGGAGCGAGATCAGGGCCGTCGTCGAATCAAACTCGTACAGGCCCGTGGAAAAGAGGCCGCTGACCAGAAACCTCTTCGTCTTGGGGACAAGCCCGAGCGGCGAGAGCCGCGAGGAAGAAGTCAGGACGGTGACCACATTGCCGACGCTCGCGCCCATGGAAAAGGCCATCTCTTTGCCGAGGAGGATGCCCTCCCTCGGCGAGTCGGAAGGAAGTGCTCCCTGGTCCAGCTCGGCCAGCCAGGGGGAATGGGACTTGTCCAGTTCGAAATCGATCCCCTTCAGCATCCCTCCCTTGCTCTTATACGGGCCGCTGATGAGGACCATGTCATAGATGACGGGGGAAACCACCTGAACACCTTTGACCCCCCGCACCTTAACGATCAAGTCTTGATACCCGCTCAGTCCTTCTCCGCTCAAATCGGAAACCATGATGTGCGAGGTCGCTCCCAGGATCTTGTCCTGAACATCCTCCTGGAAACCAGTGATCAGGGCCAGAGCGATGACCAAAGCCATGACCCCGATGGCGATCCCCAGCATTGAGATGAAGGTGATCACCGAGACGAAGGCCTGCTTTCTCTTGGCTCTGAGGTAGCGCGAGGCGATGAACAGTTCGTAGCTCACGGGCCGTTATTCCTTGGGCTTCAACAGGGGGAAGAGCACGACCTCCCGGATCGACTTCCGGTTGGCCAGAAGCATGGTCAGCCGGTCAATCCCGATCCCCTCCCCGCCCGTCGGGGGGAGGCCGTATTCCAGGGCCTGGACATAATCCAGGTCGATCCAGTGGGATTCCTGGTCTCCTTTCATCAGCTGTTCGGCCTGCTGTTCAAACCGCTTTCTCTGCTCCTGGGGGTCGGATAGCTCGCTGAAGGCGTTGGCAATCTCCATGCCCGCCACAACCAGCTCGAACCGCTCCGCCTGCTCCGGGTCTTGGCGCGAAGCCTTGGCCAGGGGGGAGATCTCCTTGGGCGGGTCGATGACGAAGGTCGGCTGGACGATTTTGGGCTTGACCAGCTTGTCGAAGATGACATCCAGCGCTTTCCCGTAAGAAAGGGGCTTCTTCTCTGCGGCCAGCGTAGCGGCGAAGGCCGTCAGTTCTCCGCGGTTGTCGAACCGGCCGGGCGCCAGTCCCGAGTGGGCCAGAAGGGCGTCCTTGTACCTCATCCGGGCGAATGGCTTTTTGAATGAAATGACCTCGTCTCCGTAAGGGAATTCATCCTTGCCAAGGAGCGTCAGGCAGAGGGAATGGAGCAGCTCTTCGGTCAGCTCCATCATGTCGTGGTAATCGCTGTAGGCCTCGTAGAACTCCAGCATGGTGAACTCCGGGTTGTGCTCGGAGGAGATCCCTTCGTTCCGGAAGTTGCGGTTGATCTCGTAGACCTTCTCCATCCCCCCGACGACCAGACGTTTCAGATAGAGCTCGGGTGCGATGCGGAGGTAGAGGTCGACTCCCAGAGCGTTGTGAAACGTCTTGAACGGCCGGGCCAGGGCGCCGCCCGGGATGGGCTGCATCATCGGCGTCTCGACCTCCACATAGCCGCGTGCATCGAAGAAACGGCGGATCTCGGCGATCATCCGGCTGCGCAGCCGGAACACTTCCCCGACGTCAGGATTCATGATCAGGTCGAGATAGCGGCGGCGGTAGCGCAGCTCGACGTCCTGGAGGCCGTGCCACTTCTCGGGAAGGGGATGAAGGCATTTGGCCAGCAGGGTGTAAGCCGTAACCAGAACGGTCAGCTCCCCTGTCCTGGTCTTGAAGAGGGTCCCACGGACGTTTATGATGTCGCCGATATCCAGCAACGGAAACAGGCGGTAAGCCTTTTCGCCGACCCGGTCTTCCCTCAGGTAGACCTGGAGCTTGGTCCGGCTGTCCGAGATCGTGGCGAACGTCGCCCGGCCCATCCTCCGGATAGACAGGATTCGTCCGGGCACGACAACCTCGGCCTTCTTCTCCTCCAGACCGTCCGGCGTCAAGGCGGCGAAGTCCCGGACGATGTCCGACACGGAGTGCGTCTTGTCCGCCCGATAAGGGAAAAGGTCGACTCCCGCCTCGATCAGCTTGGCGATCTTCTCGTCCCTCGAGATGTCCTGGTCAGATTTCCTTGGGTCTGCGGCGGGGCTTGGCTTTTCCTTGTCGTTTATCTTGTCGGCCATTTTTCACCTCTCGCTCGGGCGCGGCTTTGTCTTGGATCTTCTTCCTCAGGGCGTCCAGGATCCCGTTGACGAAGGTCGCTGCCTCCGGACTGCTGTATTTTTTGGCAATCTCGATGGCCTCGTTGATGACGATCGCCGGGGCGATTTGGCCGGCCTGCAGGAGCTCAAAGGCGGCCAAACGCAGGATGTTCCGGTCGACGATGGCCATGCGCGGGATCCTCCAGTGTTCAGAGACGGACAGGATGGCCGCGTCGATTTCATCCCGGCGGGCCAGGATCCCCTTGATGAGCCAGCGGCTGTACTCTTTGGTCTCGGCCGCTCCTCTTTTCTTTTTCCAGAACGCGTCAACTGCTTCGCCCGCGCCGGCGGGGTCGAACTCCAGCTGATAGAGAATTTGAAGGGCGCTTTCCCGGGCTTTCCGTCTCTGGCCCATGGAGCGCGAACCTTCAGCCCAGCTTGGCGGTCCTGACCAAGTTCAGCATTTCGACGACGGAAAAGGCGGCATCCCAGCCCTTGTTCCCGGACTTCGTGCCGGCCCTCTCGATGCCCTGCTCGATCGTATCGACGGTCAGGATGCCGAAAGCGCAGGGGATCCCCTCGTCCATGGTGATTTGGGCGATGCCTTTGGTCACTTCGGCGCTCAGAAAATCAAAGTGGGGCGTATCGCCCCGGATGAGCGCTCCGAGACAGATGATCCCGTCAAGTTTTTTCGACCGGGCCAGCTTCTTGACCAGGAAGGGGATTTCAAACGACCCCGGGACCTTATAGACGGAGATGTCCGTCTCGGCGGCGCCCAGCCTGGTCAGAGCGTCCAGCGCTCCCTCGAGCAGACGTTCGGAGATGAAATTGTTGAAGCGGCTGACCACGATTCCGATCTTGAGTCCTTTGGCTTGAAGTTTGCCCTCGTACGTCTCCATAAGTCACCTCGTTTATCGGCCGCGAAAGTCGGGCCTTCTTTTCTCCAAGAAAGCCTTCGACCCTTCCCTAAAGTCCTCGGTCGCGCAGGTGCGGCCAAAAATCTGCGCTTCGAGCTCCAGGCCGTCGTCCAGAGTCCTGTCCAAGCCATGGTTGATCGCCTCGATGGAGTAGGCCAGGGCGAGAGGCGCGTTCTTGATGATCTCCTTGGCCAGTGCCTCGGCGGCGGGCAGGAGTTCCGCCGCCGGCACGACCCTGTTGACGAGCCCGGCCTCGGCGGCTTCCCGGGCCTCGACAATCCGGCCGGACAGGATCATCTCCATCGCCTTGCCCTTGCCGACCAGCCGGGCCAGCCGCTGAGTCCCTCCGTAGCCGGGGATGATCCCCAACTTGACCTCGGGCTGCCCCAGCTTGGCGTTTTCCGAAGCCAGACGGATGTGGCAGGCCAGGGCGATTTCGGTCCCGCCGCCCAGGGCATAACCGTTGATGGCCGCGATCACGGGCTTGGCGAAGTTCTCGATCGACCGTGTCAAGGCCTGACCCTGACGGGAGTAGTGGCTGCCCAGGTTGGCGTCAAGGCCCATAAATTCGCTGATATCCGCCCCCGCCACGAAGGCCTTTTCTCCGGCTCCCGTGAGGATGACCGCCTTGACCTCGACGTCGTTCTCAAAGTCCCGGAAGGCGGTCTTGAGCTCCTCGATGGTCTCGACGTTCATGGCGTTGAGCTTGTCCGGCCGGTTGATGGTGATCCAGCCGATTCCGTCGCTCTTTTTTGTGAGCAGGTTCTTGAAGGTCATAGCGTTCCCTCTCCTTGATTTTTGTCCTATTCTAGCAGATCGGAGCTTTTTTTTCACCAGATTTTTCGCGGGCAGGTCCATGAGCCGGGGACTTCTTGTTTCCCGGCTGGTTTTATGATATGAAGAAAAAACGCGCCCTGACCTTTTTTCTGAGGAGTCCAAAAATGAAAAACAAAACGGCGTTTGAAGAGCTCCCCCCCGAGAAATTGCGCTGGAGGCTCGAACCGGAAGCCATCCCCTACACGTCGACGGACGACTGCGAACCCTGCGCGGAAATCATCGGCCAGGAGCGCGCTCTCAAGGCCATCCAGACAGGGCTGGAAATCAAAAGCCTCGGCTACAACATCTTTATCACCGGCATGGTCGGAACCGGCCGGACGACGACAATCAAGCAGCTCCTGGAGAAACTGGAAAAGGAAGAGGAAACGCCGGAAGACATCCTCTATGTCAACAACTTCAAGAATCCCGATGAGCCGAGCCTGATCATGCTGGCCAGCGGCCAGGGCCGCCTTTTC
>Ga0299912_10003251_pt1 | contig 13294 bp, 14 predicted proteins | sample RVTome_2_FD_207667 | JGI IMG/M metagenome (GOLD analysis project Ga0299912, IMG submission 207667) | Soil microbial communities from uranium-contaminated site in the Upper Colorado River Basin, Wyoming, United States - RVT95D214 (version 2) ...
CTTGAATTTCCCCAGCGTATTATACAGACTGCTGTCCCCCTCGAGAAATTCGCAGGTATGCCTTCCTGAACGGATAGCTTCTATTAATGCATTCACCGTCCCTTCAGAATCCAGGTCATCCCATTGATCTTCTGGCATCCCTTCAAATTTTGGGGCATTCACCTTTAAATTAGCGAGCAGGGCAACTTTAAACCTTTTCATCCTTTGCTCCCTTTAACCAGTAACGAATAATCGATTCTAAGTCATCCACACAGTTATGACTAACTCTAAACCAATGAATTTGCGGGTCGTCAGGCTTGAACCAGTTTGCCTGATGGCGGATAAACACCCTCGTTTTCCTCTTAATCAGCGTTACCGCTTCGTCAAGGGTCATTTTTCCTTCCACATAGGCGATGATTTCCAGGTAACCTATAGCTGAAAATACGGGTATTTCAGGTGAGTAACCACAATCCAGCAACCGGCGAACCTCTTCAACGAATCCATTTTCTATCATCCTCTCAATCCGAGAGTCAACACGCCGGTAAAGCTCATCCCTCGGCCGGGATAAACCCAGAAAAAGAACATCATAAAGAGGGAAGCCGGTGTTCCTTTGGTGGGAAAAAAGCCGCCCTGTGGTGAAAATCACTTCCAGGGCGCGAATAATCCGGCGCAGGTTGCGTGAATTAATACTTGCTGCGGCCTGCGGGTCGACACTCGATAGGCGTACATGCAGCGCATCCGGGCCAATCTCCAGCGCCCATTTATTTAATGCCTGGCGTAGACGTGGATCGGGTCTGACCTTGGGGATATCCCACGCTTGGGTAATCGCCCGTATATATTGACCCGTACCACCCACAAGAAATGGCAAACGCCCGCGTGATATGATCCCATCTATCGTCTGTCGAGCTGCAACTTGGAAATCCGCCAGACTCCAGACTTCGTCGGGATCTGCTACATCAATCAGGTGGTGAGTAACACCTTTCCGTTCTTGCAATGTGGGTTTCGCCGTGCCAATATCCATCCCCCGGTACAACAGGCGCGAATCAGCCGAAACGATCTCACCTGCAAACCGTTTCGCCAGATCAACGGAGACTTCCGTTTTTCCAACCGCAGTGGGTCCCAAAATGACAACCAAGGGTTGCATTCTAATATGATTTTGCTCTTCTTCCAACTTTGGGGGTTCAGGTAAATGCATTTTCAAAATGTGTTACCGCAAATCCCTCTTTTTCGGTTGTGGGCTCGATACAAATCACATCAATACGCCAATCACAGTTCAATTCAGGATGCGCTTGAAGATAGGCTTGAGCGGCAGCCAGAATGTGGGCTTGTTTGCGAGGTGTGATCGAGATCTCTGGTGGCCCAAGAGAAGAAGACAGGCGGGTTTTAACTTCAACAAAAACCAACACCCGGTCATCTGTAAGGGGGGAATCCGATGCGCATTGTTCGGCAATCAGGTCGATTTCTCCGAATGGCGTTCGCTGATTGCGCTCCAGGATAGTGTAACCTTGTTGTTCAAGATAACGCGCCGCCCTAACTTCTCCGTGGCGGCCCGTTTTTGCTCGCGAGTTTATCGAAACCTCCAACGGTCGATCAGGCGAGTTATATTGACCCGGAATCCCTTTGGCTGAAGAGATTTTTGAGCAACAACCTTCTGATAGTGATCGACCATCATTTCCGTAGTGCGCTCGATAGCGAAATTTTCCGAGGCGAGTTTTGCTTTCTGCCCCATTCTTGAACGCATGTCTCGCTCTGTTACCAGGCGGATCATTTTAGCGGTAAAAGCCGCCAGGTCTTCCTCTTGCACTAAAAAACCCGTATTCCCATCTTGGACCGTATCACTAATACCGGGTGATTGAATTCCAAGAACTGGCAAACCGATAGCCATTGCTTCAATAACCGATAGGGGATGCACTTCAGTCACGGAGGCGGTCACAAAAGCATCTGCCATAGCCAGGTAACAGTGGACTTTCTCATATGGCACCATCCCGATAAAGCGTACATGGGAGGCAATGTGCATATGCCTCACTTGGTCTTCCAGGTTGTCACGCTCCGGCCCATCCCCTACGAGCACCAGATTGACGTGATCGTATGCCTGAGCTGTTCCGGCAATACATCTTAATAAAAAATGCAAATTTTTTTCAGGTCCGAGCCGACCTGTATAGATTAAGATTACGTCTTCTGACGAAAATCCCAGCTCAGAACGATCTACAGACTGAATGGATTTCCGGAAAGGAAGCAAATCAACTCCATTGGGGACGATTTCAATGGGGACATTCACACCCATCTTGATTAAAACATCTCGCATACCGATTGAAGGTGAAATGACCAAATCGCAAGCCCGGCAAAAAGCTGGCATGTAGGCATCCAAAGCGGTTTCACCGATCGCCTCGGGTAATCCGGGGAGATATACCTTGGCATATAAATCATAACGCGTATGATTTGTGAAAATGATGGGAATGCCTCTTGGCCGGCAATAGCGCAGAGCAAGCGATCCACTCAGGAAAGGATGATGCACATGAACGACATTCATCATGTGTAACAACCTCAAAGCTGCCCGGCTATAACGGAAACTAAAGTAAAATCCCGTGTCTAATAACGGCAAACCTGGACTGCGGATGACGTTTACGTCTTCGTCAACATAATCCTCATCGCCAAATGTAAAAACGAAGACCTGGTGACCAGCTTCTTCGAGCGCCTGCTTGTTCAACGAGATGTAATTCGTAATCCCGCTGACATGCGGTTTGTAAACATCCGCCATCATTCCGATATGCATGTTGTACCTCTAAACCACCCTCAATTATAACCATTTCACGTATCATCTCACGAAGGGTGGGTAGGCGGGGGGGGGGGCGGGGGGGGGGGGGGGGGGGGGGGCGCCCCCCCCCCCCCCCCCCCCCCCCCCCCCCCCCCCCCCCGCTCCCCAGTCTATTGAGATGATACCATTTCACAAATTTAATATTACACGTTAGAATACAGAGGTGGTCAGTCAGAAGAACCTGCCGGATGCTGAGCGCCTCAGTATCTTTGCGGCTTCAATATTGTTATCTTATACTCTGGCGCGGTTTATCAACATCCCGGAGCGCGAGCTGGGAATTCAGCTACCCGGGATTTATCTTTCAGCGACGGTCAATGTTCGCACGATTATTGTGCTTTTGGTTGCAATCTTAACCGCCAGCGGAGCGGATTGGCTCTTACGCGAGCATCCATTAGCTGAAAAGAAAAGGACAGGTGAACACTGGTTACTTCCAGCGTTAACCGCTTGGGTAATTGGCTTTCCAATCACCGAGCTGCCCTTTGGCCCAGTATGGTTGGGTAGCCTGGCAATAGGTGGTATCTTGTTGGTAATGGTTCTGATCGCTGAATTCATCACGATCGATCCCGAGGATGTACGCCAACCTTTGGCAGCTGCTGGATTGACGGCTGTTTCTTTTGCGCTATATCTCTCATTAGTCGTTTTACTACGCTTTTTCGGCCTGCGACTGATCCTGACCTTGCCCGCGGTGATGCTGGCGGGAGGCCTGGTGAGCTTACGAACGCTCAATCTCCGGCTTCATGGCAAGTGGGCGTTCGTAGAGGCGATTGCAATCGCTCTCATTTCCGTCCAGATCGCTGCTGCACTGCATTACTGGCCTCTATCACCAATCGGCTATGGGCTTGCTCTACTCGGAGCTACATATGCATGTACCGGCTTGATCGCTAATTTGAGCGAGGAAGAACCAGTTAGACGGGCGGTGGTCGAACCGCTGGTTTTCATCCTGGTTTTATGGGGCATGGCTTATTGGTTTCGTTGAATAAACCTCCAACCCGGATCTTCCTCAGCAGATCACTGTGGGAGCAAATGAAAGATGAGGTGCAGGATAAGGCACCTCTCGAAGGCTGTGGATTGATCGCTGGTCTGCGTGAGCGCGCCTCAGCCATAATCCCCCTTTTCAACACTGAACAGAGCCCGGTGAGATACAGGCTGGACCCCCAGGAACAACTGGACGCATTTAGATATATTGACGAAAACGCATGGGTACTCCTGGGTATTTTCCACTCCCACCCTTCAGGCCCTGCAATGCCTTCTCGCGCAGATATCGAAGAAGCATACTACCCCGATAGCGCCTATTTGATCTGGTCGCCCACGAATCTGGGCTGGCAATGCCGGGGTTTTTCTATCCAGGAAGGAAAGGTAAGTGAAATCCAATTGTTGATTACTGCATGATAAAACTAATTGTATACTTACGGGTTATTGAATATAGAATATATCTAATGTATAGGAGCAAAACCCCTGGATGCATATATTGATCACATCACCGCTTTTATTTTTCGTTTCTTATCTTCTTGGCTCTATTCCTTTTGGATTGCTTCTCGTAAAATTTTGCACTGGGAAAGATATTCGTGAAATCGAAAGCGGTCGTACAGGTGGAACGAACGCGGCGCGAGCTGCCGGGGTGTGGGCTGGTATTGGCACTGCATTACTGGATGGATTGAAAGCTACCAGCACAGTCTGGTTAGCCCGACTACTCGTCCCCGGTAACTATTGGCTGGAAATCTTTGCTCCCACGTTTGCCATCATCGGCCATAACTATTCGATTTTTCTAGTTGAACGTGGTCAAGGAGGTCGATTTCGTTTGCGGGGTGGTGCGGGTGGCGCGCCATGCGTAGGAGGGTCTGCCGGGTTATGGTTCCCAAGTCTTGGAATTACAATACCAGCCGCAGTGCTAATTTTGTTTCTTGGAGGATACGCCTCGGTAACCACGCTCAGCGTGGGATTGATATCCACACTCCTTTTTGGATACCGGGCTTGGATAGGAATTTCCCCCTGGCAATATTCAATTTACGGTCTGGTTTCTGAAATCCTGTTAATCCTGGCTCTACGACCAAATATTCGCAGACTGATGCAAGGGAATGAACGAATAGTCGGATTGAGAGCCTTGCTTAAAAATCGAGAGAATTGACCTACTCCTCGTCATCTACATCTTCGTAATCATCCTCAAAATCGTCCTCGTCTGTAGATCCTGCCGGCAATACGCCAAACATTTGCCGGTAAAGGGCAACCAAATTTCGTTGGTTTAATCCCTCCGCCAGACCCCCAATCAACACTCGGCTTTTCCCACACGAATCCACGCTTACTTCTTCCAGGATATCCATCGGAAATTTCCTTCGAGAAGCCTTCCGCACTGCTTTACGGATCGCGGTAAGATAAGCCAGGTTTTCTTTGATGAAATTATCGATTTCACCCCGTAAAATTATTTCCCCATGACCTTGTACAATGTTCTCAAGACCCATCTTCGATACTTTTTTCAATGACGAAATCAACTCATCTACGTCTCCATCAACGATGTAAGGCAAAGGCATACAGGCATCCCCTCCAAACAACACACGGTCCTCCTCAACCAACACCCCAATACCATCGTAGCTATGGCCAGGTAAAGGGATCATGCATAAAGTTTTCTTACCTACCCGTAGACTTATCATACCCTCATCAAAAGTGATTTGTGGCAGGATAATCTTGATGTTACGGTAAGCAGGGTTTTGCTGGCGAATATCTTCCAATGAAGGGATACCTTTTTCTTCAAGCCATTGCCGGCAAAGACTGTGTCCGATTACAATGGCTCCTGGGAAAAAGCAATTACCCCAGGCATGATCAGCATGGTAATGTGTATTGATGACATATCTAACAGGCAGATTGATCTCTTGTTCGATGAAATCGCGAATAGCGAGAGTTTCTTCGGGTGTCGCTAGGCTATCGATCACCACCACCCAGTTTGGACCAATGACCGCCCCTGCGGTAACCTGCGCGTAGACTTCACTTTGAAAAGCAAAAACGTTTTCTGCGACTCTTTCTCGTTGCAGCATAGAGTTCTCCCAAATTATAAATCGGTTTAAGATAGCACAAACGATTACCTTTCGTCAAGAAAGTTTGACATAATATAACCTTTATTAATATATACATGATATAATCCTGCGACAATTAAATAGAAAACTCCAGGAGGAGTAAACCATCTGTGTTCTGGTAGAGAAGGAGAGGTCACTTGCTGAAAGCCCCCACAGAAGAGGATGGTTGAAGGTCGCCTGGATTGCTTACCGAAGAAATCGGAGTGAAACAAAATGTTTCGAGAGTAGAACGGTACGGGTAAGCCCGTTACAGCGAAATCCTGATCAAACCGGTATAACCGGTCAGTCAATGGATAAGTGCGCGGCTGATTTTCAGCCAGCGAAATGAGGTGGTACCACGGAAGACGCACCCTTTCGTCCTCGATTGAGACGAAAGGTTTTTTTTATCAACGATATAGGAGGCTTATATGCCCGGTAAACCATTACCAAAAACTTACGTTTTCAAAACGACTGAACAACGCATCTACCAGGAGTGGGAAAAACGGAGATTTTTCAAGCCATCCAACGATCCCAACCAACCCGGATTTAATCCCAACATCAAGCCGTTCGTCATCTCGATCCCGCCTCCTAACGTCACCGGAGAACTTCACCTGGGTCACGCCATGTTCGTCTCCATGGAAGATCTGATGATCCGCTACCACCGCATGAAGGGCTACGCCACCCTCTGGGTGCCTGGCAGCGATCACGCCGGAATCGCTACTCAGCTCCAGATAGAGAAAGCCCTGGCTAAAGAAAACCTGACCCGGGAACAGATCGGCCGTGAAGAATTCCTGCGCCGCACCTGGGCCTGGAAAGAAAAATATGGTGGGATCATCACCAGTCAGATCCGCCGTCTGGGCGCTTCATGTGATTGGAGCCGAGAGCGCTTCACCCTTGATGAAGGACTGTCAAAGGCAGTTCGAGAAGCCTTTGTTCGGCTATACGAAAAAGGTTTGATTTATCGCGGCCCGCGAATGATCAACTGGTCTCCGGGTTTGAAAACCGCGGTGTCTGACCTGGAAGTTGAATATTCGGAAGAACCAGGAACAATGTATTATTTCAAGTACATGCTGGTAGCTGAAGAAAAAAAGGACAACGATATCTTCATCCCGGTTGCTACTACCCGACCCGAAACGATTCTGGGCGATACTGCTGTAGCCGTGCATCCCGAGGATCTCCGCTATAAACACCTCATTGGTCGGAAAGTAATCGTACCAATCCTTGGCAGGCAGATTCCAGTCATCGCGGACGATTACGTCGACCGGGAATTCGGCAGCGGCGCTTTGAAAATTACACCGGGGCATGATCCCAACGACTACGCAATCGGATTACGTCATAAACTGGAAATCATCTCGATATTAGATGAAACAGCCAGGGTTAACCAGTATGGCGGACCTTACGCCGGTCAGGATCGCCTTGAAGCACGCCAGAAGATATGGGAAGACATGCGCGCTGCCGGTTTGGTGATTAAGGAAGAGCCCTACACGATGAGCGTGCCTCGCTCCCAACGCGGTGGGGAGATCGTCGAGCCGATGATCTCCACCCAATGGTTCGTCAAAATCCAGCCACTGGCGAAGGCTGCTTTGGAGGCGGTCAGGAGCGGACGTATTCGTATTGTTCCGGAGCGCTTTACGAAGGTCTATTACAACTGGCTCGAAAACATTGAAGACTGGTGTATCTCCCGCCAGTTGTGGTGGGGTCACCGCATTCCGGTCTGGTATTGCGCGGACTGCGAGAAGATGACCGTTGCGCGACAAGATCCTGCCACCTGTTCACATTGTAATAGCTCTAGAATCGAACAGGATTCGGACGTGCTGGACACCTGGTTCTCCTCCGGCCTTTGGCCGTTTTCGACTTTAGGATGGCCCGAGGATACACCGGATTTACGCTATTTTTATCCAACTACCATGATGGAAACCGGTTACGACATCTTATTTTTCTGGGTAGCACGTATGATCATGTCTGGCTTGGAATTCACTGGCAATATCCCCTTTTCCACTGTTTATTTGCATGGCTTGATTCGCGATGAGCACGGCAAAAAGATGAGTAAAAGCTATGGCAATGTCATCGATCCCTTGACTGTCATGGACGAGCTGGGCACGGATGCACTTCGTTTCACCCTCCTGGTTGGCTCCGCCCCCGGCAACGACACCAACCTTAGTCTGAAAAAAGTGGAGGCAAACCGCAATTTCGCAAACAAAATCTGGAATGCCGGCCGCTTTGTTACCAGCGTACTGGCTGATGTTCCCTCGCAACCAAAAGCTGATCCCGAATGGACACTCGCCGATTCGTGGATTTGGAGCAGGATTCAAACCCTCATCCGGGATGTCGAGCGCCTGTTCCAAAATTACCAGTATGGAGAAGCTGGTCGCCAGATCTACGAGTTTTTCTGGAGTGAGTTTGCCGACTGGTATTTGGAAATCGCCAAACTACAATTAGCCGACGGGGGCGACCGGGCATTCTACACTGCGCACACCCTGGTTTCAATTCTCGATTTGTGCCTGCGTATGCTCCATCCGTTCACACCCTTCGTGACCGAAGAGCTTTGGGGACACCTGAAAAAGGTTGCCTTGGAGCGTTCGGATCGGTTCTCTCCAAAAGGTGGTTGGCCGGAAGCCTTGATCATCGCCTCCTGGCCTAAAACACGCGAACCTGAAGGTTGGGAAGATGAAAAGATTGAACAATTCAAGATAGTCCAGGAAGTGGTGCGGTCTATCCGAAACCTCAAATCAGAGAAGCGAATCAAACCGGGGAAATTACTCCCAGCAATTTTCGTTTCCCCCGGTTATACGCAGTTGCTTAAAGATCATTCGTCAACCTTCGCATCACTGGCGCAACTGGACTTGGAGCACCTTACAATTAAAAATACTCTTCCAACCCGGCCAAAAGATCACATCGTCCTTGTCACAGGCTCAGTAGAAATCTACCTACCTCTAGCTGATCTGGTGGATATAGACGAAGAACATGCTCGCTTGTCCAAAGAACTGGCCGGAACCGAAAAGCAAATCAATCGCCTAAACGAGTTGCTTTCGGGACCTTTCGTTCAAAAAGCTCCTGCTCAAGTGGTACAAAAAGAACGCGAAAAGCTCCAATCCTACCAGCAGACAGCCGAGAAGCTGAAGCGCCAACTTGACAATTTATAATGTTTAGGAGTTAAGGAGTTCAGGGGAAAATTGGGGGTGTTTTGGGGGGGGGGGGGCCCCCCCAAACCACCCCCATCCTCCCGCCAACTGCGTAAGTCCTAATATTTGCGTATCCTAAGAAGGAGGCTTATCGGGATGAAAATCCAAACAGAAGGATTTTCCCCATCTTTCGAAGACCATGGCAGGGGTATTCCTTTACTTTTAATTCACGGATTTCCCCTCAACCGGGAAATGTGGAGACCACAGATTGAGGATTTATCCGATATCGCTCACATAATCGCACCTGACCTGCGCGGTCATGGACGATCAAGCGCTCCGCCGGGACCCTACAGCATGGATCAACTGGCCGATGACTGCGCTGCGCTGGTTGACCACCTCAACCTTGATCAACCAGTCGTTGTATGTGGACTGTCGATGGGTGGCTACGTCGCCATGGCATTTTGCCGTCTACATGCCAATCGGATGGCTGGCCTGATATTAGTTTCCACCCGGGCCGACTCTGATACGCCAGAAGTCATGCAAAACCGACAGCACTCTGCTGACCTGGCCAGGACAGAGGGAGTTGTCCCGATAATCCAGAATATGCTGCCGAAACTGATGTCTCCCAAGACGTACCAGGAAAACCCTGACTTAGTAGAGGAAGTGCTAGGGATCATGGCGAAGACATCCATTGAAGGGATAGTCGGGGCTCAATTGGGCATGAAAGACCGTCCGGATTCTATCGAAACATTGAGACAATTCAAACTACCTGCATTGCTCATTCACGGTGAAGACGACCAGATCGTTCCGAAGCAAGACGTGGAAGCGATGAAAGCAGCCCTTGATCAATCCGAAATGCATATCATTCCAGCCGCCGGGCATCTACCCAACCTGGAACAACCGCAATTGTTCAACCAAATTGTACGGGATTTTCTGCGGAAATTCAAAGCGAGGTAATCAAAATGCTGAAAATCGGCGTTGGTTATCCCAAGATAGAATTCGGAAACGATCCTGCGGCGATCCGTGATTATGCCCAAACCGCCGAAGATTTAGGCTATTCTCACATCTTAGCTTACGATCACGTGCTTGGGGCGAATCCAGAGCGGCCAGGTGGCTGGGAGGGACCTTATACGCACCAACCCGCATTCCACGAGCCATTCGTCCTTTTCAGTTTTATGGCGGCTGTTACCCAAAGGATCGGATTTACCACCGGGATCATCATCCTACCCCAACGCCAGACAGCCCTGGTCGCTAAACAAGCCGCGACCCTAGACGTATTGAGCAATGGAGGTTTGCAAATCGGTGTCGGTTTGGGATGGAATCAGGTGGAATATACTTCCTTGAACCAGGATTTTCACAATCGAGGCCGGCGGATCGAAGAACAGGTCGAGTTGATGCGTCTTATATGGACTCAACCGTTAGTGACGTTCATGGGTCGCTGGCACTCTGTACCCGATGCTGGTATAAATCCTCTCCCGATTCAACAACCGATTCCGGTTTGGTTTGGAGGACATGCGGAGGCGGTGTTACAACGCACTGCCCGTTTGGGCGATGGGTGGATGCCAAATTAAAAGAATCCTCAGGCTGCCATGCCATCCATAGAAAAGCTCCATACACTCCTTCAAACATTCAACCGGGAGCCCAACCACTTTGGAATCGAAGCCCGCATTCCATTTGGCGATGGGAATCCTTCAGCTTGGGAGGCGTTGGTTCGGGATTGGGAAAAAGCTGGAGCTTCCCATATCTCCCTGAATACCATGGGTTTTGAGTTTATGAAACCTGGCGATCACATCGCCGCGATTCAGACTTTCATGAAGGCTATCGATGGGAATCCAATTCAGCCAATGAAAAAGGAAAAACCGTGAAAGAATTCAAGGTATCACCCGATCACCCCAACCTGTTGTTACCCAGAATTGAAGAGTTACGGTCTGGATTGACAAATTCTGACCCCAATATCTTGAGCCTTAATACAGGAACCCATTTTTCAATCAGTAATTCTGGTAAGGGTTTATTCGAGCTCTCCTTGTGGCAACAGAATATTCTCCTCACCTTCCCGGAATTAACCGCCCGGACTTCTGAAACTGGCGACCCACTTGGAATCGCCAACCAGGTCATGATCCTGTACTACTTTTTCACCGCAGACGGCACACGGGTTACTGGTCAGTGGATCTCATTTTCGGAATTACCCGATGGCAGGTTTTACAATCAAGCATTTCAAGGATATACAGGGGCAGAATTGTATAAGGTCTTCAAGGAAGACTTTGACCGTCTTGAAAAGGCAGCTATAAAGATTGGGGGTGTGCCAAAATCCTTCGCAGACATCGCCTTTTCCTTTCATTTGCTTCCACGCTTGCCCTTGCTGATGGCTGTCTGGCAGGGCGATGAAGATTTCCCCGCTTCGTATCAGATATTATTCGATTCCTCCGTAAGCCATTACCTGCCGACAGACGTCTGCGCTATAGCCGGTAGCATGCTAACCCGTAAGCTAATTTCAGTTAGTTGATTTTCAAACAGGAGAACATCATGCCAGGAATAATCGACTCAGAAACTCTCTACGTCGACGATTTGCCGGGGATTTGGTCGCCCGTTCAATGGAATCTAACCTCGGAAGAACGTGCAGCCGAGCTGGAAGAACAAGCTACGGCCAGTTTGTTATGGTCGGTGGACGTTCCAGAGGCTATCTTACGCTTATTGCTGGCTGAAACCGAGATTGAACGTGCTTACGAGCCTCCCGATGGCTATAATCCAAAAGAGCAAGGGGAGTGGAATAACGGATTATTGACCTTCCAATTTAAACGCTCGATCAAGCTGGAAAAAGTAGAGCGCGACGGGGATAACTTATACATCGAATATCACTTCGATGATCTGGGTTATTGGGCGATGGAAATCAAACCTGAAAAAGTCACGATTCAAAGGTTGTAACTACTCTCCCGTTTTTTCCTTCAGAAATTTCTTGTGCCACTCGTAGAGCTTATTCAATGCCTCGATAGGTGAAAGGGCGTTCAGGTCGATCGATTTGAGTTCGTCCAACAACGGATTGGTTTCCGGAAACAAGGCCAGTTGCTGGGGAGATTCAGGGGATATACGCACTGCTTTTCCAGAAGAGGCTTCAAGTTGTTGCAATATCTCTCCAGCCCGCTGCACCACCGGTCGCGGCAAACCGGCCAGTTGCCCAACGTGGATTCCATAGGACCGGTCAGCCCCACCAGGGACGATTTTATGCAGGAACACCACTTTGCCATCTGCTTCACTCACCGCTACATTGTAGTTGCGGACACCCGGTAAAATCTCAGCCAATTGGGTCAGCTCGTGGTAGTGGGTGGCAAACAAAGTCTTCGAGCGTAGATTGGGATGGTTGTGGATGTACTCGACCACAGCCCAGGCAATCGAAACACCATCGTAAGTGCTGGTACCTCTACCAATCTCGTCAAGTATGAGCAAGCTGCGCTCTGTAGCATGGTGTAAGATGTTGGCTGTTTCCACCATCTCCACCATGAATGTGGATTGCCCGGCGAAGATCTCGTCTTGCGCCCCAATACGGGTGAAGATGCGATCCACCACACCGATGCGGGCTTGCGCTGCCGGGATAAAACTTCCCATTTGCGCCATCAAAACCAGTAACGCCGCCTGTCGCAGGTAGGTGGACTTCCCGCTCATATTGGGGCCGGTGATGATGCGCACCCGCTCGCCATCTTGGTAAACCGTATCATTAGGGACAAACCTTTCCCCGCGCATGCCTCGCTCGACCACCGGATGCCGGCCATCCTGAATGACCAGTTCGTCACCCACCAAGACTTCCGGGCGAATATACCCCATTGTTGCAGCCGCTTCAGCCAGTGAAGCCAAAACGTCCAGTTGCGCCAAAGCCCGTGCTGAGCTTAACAGACGATCAACCCCTCCAGCCAAGCGAGTGCACAATTCCCGGAAAAGGCGGGATTCGATCTCCCGAATTCGGTCTTCTGCGTTTAAAACAAAGGTTTCGTATTCTTTCAAGTCTGAAGTAATGTAGCGCTCTGCATTGACCAGGGTTTGTTTGCGAATGTAATCGCCCGGCGCCATATCGATATTGGATTTGGTTAACTCGATATAATAACCGAAGACCTTGTTATAACCAACCTTGAGGGATTTAATCCCCGTCCGGTTACGCTCCACCCCTTCCAGGTTGGCGATCCACTCCCGGGCGTGGCGCGATTTCTCGATAACCTCGTCCAGCTCGGCGGAATAACCTGGGCGGATCACACCTACATTTTGTAGCGTAGCGGGAGGATCATCCGCCAGAGCTGCCTCTAACAAATCCAGCTCATCATTACAAATTTGGAAAGCATTCAGAGCCG
>Ga0299912_10003252_pt1 | contig 13283 bp, 10 predicted proteins | sample RVTome_2_FD_207667 | JGI IMG/M metagenome (GOLD analysis project Ga0299912, IMG submission 207667) | Soil microbial communities from uranium-contaminated site in the Upper Colorado River Basin, Wyoming, United States - RVT95D214 (version 2) ...
AGCAGGATTGAAGATGTGCGAATCGTTCAACATCCAGTATAATACAAATTTTATTGCTGTCATGCCTACAAATCTTTATGGCCATGGCGATAATTATAACCTTGAAGCTTCGCATGTTATGCCCGCTTTACTTAGAAAATTCCACCTTGGAAAGTGTCTTGAAGATGAAAATTTCACGGCAATCCGGAAAGATCTGAACAAATATCCTATTGATAACATTAACGGAAATTCAGATGAAAAAAGCATTCTTAAAGTACTGGATAAGTACGGAATAAAGATTACCAATCCGGGGAACCCTGTTAATAAGCAGGTTACTGTAACTATCTGGGGAACCGGAGCTCCTCTCAGGGAGTTCATGAACTCGAAAGATATGGCCGAGGCTTGTGTATTTGTTATCGAAAACATTAATATTCCTGACATAATCTCAATACACAGATCAGGGAAATCTGATCCGGAATATCATCCGCCTCATTTTCTGAATATAGGTTCAGGGGAGGAGATCTCAATAAAGGACCTGGCAAACAAGGCAAAAGCCTTTACAGGTTTCACCGGTGAGGTTGTTTACGATTCCTCCAAGCCCGACGGGACAATGCGTAAAGCTATAGATACCAGTGCTTTACATGGTCTTGGATTTAAGCATAAGATTACTCTCGATAAAGGATTGGCTGAAACGTATGAGCGTTATTTGAAGTATACATAATTTAATTTAGGCAGGTTACTTTCGAATAATACCCCCTTTTTGATTTCCCCCCAAGGGGGGAAAAATCAGTTTAATTTATAGGCTTACAAATAAGTGATACAAAATGTCGCCCCCCTGGGGGAGATGCCCGCCAGGTGGCGGGCAGAGGGGGTTCATAAAACTTATTAAGATCCAATTTGCCAGATCTGCCTGACAAATTAAAGTCTCCTCAGGAAAGTCATTGGAATATTAACAATCAGGTTTTGATCAAGCCTGTCAATGCGGACCACAACCCGGCTGTGGGAACCAATCGTAACCAGCTCACCTGTCAGCCCGACAAGAGATCCGCGGATTACCTCTACATTATCTCCCTGTTCGAATTTTTCGGATGAGATTTCAATTTCGGTATCGCTGTTGATAAGCAGACGGAGATTGTCAATCTGGTTCTGTGGTATTGAAGCAGGCTTGCCTTAAAAAGTAACAAAGCGGACAATACCTGAAGTCTGATATACCCTTGGAAATTCTATCGGAGTTACTTTAACAAATACATATGATGAAAGCAATGGCCTCTCAACAAGTTTCTTTCGGTCGCTCCATATCCTGTATGTCTTCTGCAACGGCAGGAATACCTCAACACCTGACTCCATAAGCCTGTCCCTGACCTGTTTTTCCGCTCTCGGATTAGTGTAAATGGCGTACCATTTGGGTTCACCCTGTTTTTTGAGAGGCGCAGATGTGATTAAGTTTCCGTTCTTATTGGGTCCCATTTTCTTCACTGATTTTCAAGAGGAGACAAATATAGTTCATTTTTTGCTCCACAAATTCCTTTCTTTTCTTTCTTTGTCCGTCCAAAGAACCGAGGAAGGCTTTAGCCTGACGAGCTCGACGAAGACAAAGAAATTAACGTAGTTTTTTTATTTGTTAAAAAACTCTACCTTTGCGCCATAAACAAAATACTAATCACCATGGCTGAGAAGACCAGATATTCGGATGAAGAGCTTGAAGAATTCAGGCAGATCATCCTCGCGAAGCTTGATAAAGCCAAAAGAGACTATGAAATTCTTAAATCCAGCATAACTCATGAAGAGAGTAATGATACTATGGATACTTCCCCCACATTCAAGGTGCTGGAAGAAGGTGCAACAACCCTCTCAAAAGAAGAGGCCGGGAGACTAGCCCAGCGACAGTTGAAATTCATACAGCATCTGCAGGCTGCACTCATACGGATCGAGAACAAAACCTACGGTATTTGCCGTGAAACAGGAAAACTTATATCAAAAGAGAGACTCAGGGCTGTGCCACATGCAACTCTTTCAATTGATGCGAAAATGAGGCAGAAATAAAGGTCTTGCAGTCGTGCAGTCTTACGGTCATGCAGTCGTGAAATCCTAAAGAAATAATCAGGTGAACCGTTCCAGAAAAGGGACGGTTTTTTTGTTTAATCCATTTTATAAGTTTGCCCGGGTTTGGACGAAGCAATCAATCAGTACTTCAACCAACCTTTGATACTGAGATCCTGATCGTTAAATCATCAATCTCCACTTCCCGTACATTCCCGTCAGTGAAATCATTTACAACATCAACCTTTGTTGCAAGTGTCTGAGAGCCTATATAGGCAGAATGCCTTTTTACAGCTTCATGGATCAGATTATGATCTTCGATTAAAACCGTAATTTTATCAGTTACATCAAATCCGCTTTCTTTTCTGATATTCTGAATTCTGTTCACGAATTCCCGTGCAATGCCTTCATAGCGGAGTTCATCAGTGACCGTAATATCAAGAGCTACTGTCAGCCTTCCGTCATTTGCCACCTGCCAGCCAGGAATATCTTCTGATATGATCTCCACATCCGCCGTTGTCAGAATGACCTCCTTGCCGTCAAAATTCATCTTATGACTTCCCGAACGTTCAAAATCAGCTATTTCCTGACGGGTTAGTTCTGTAATGGCCCTGTTTATGTTTTTCATCATACTTCCATAACGTGGACCCAGCGTTTTAAAGTCAGGCTTGATCTTTTTAACCACGATCGCCGAAGTGTCATCGATAAATTCAACATCCCTGACATTGACTTCAGCAAGTATAAGGTCCTTAACTGCCTCAAACTTATCCCTGAACGATCTTTCAGTCACAGGCACCATGATCCTGGCGAGCGGCTGACGGACCTTTATTCCGACTTTCCTGCGTAATCCAAGGATCATCGAAGAGATCTTCTGCGCAATGTCCATCCTCTCCTCGAGTTCTTTTTCAATAAGTGCCCTGTCATATTCAGGAAAGAGAACCAGATGAACGGAATTTTCCTTATTCCGGCCTGTAATACCATTAAGATCGATGAATAACCTGTCCATATAAAAAGGAGCTATCGGAGCTGCAAGCCTGCAAACTGTTTCCAGACAAACATACAGCGTCTGGTAAGCGGCCACCTTATCTTTGTCATATTCACCGCCCCAGTAACGTTTTCTGTTAAGCCGCACATACCAGTTGCTCAGGTTCTCGGTGACAAAATCCTGGATTGCCCGTCCTGCACGTGTAAGATCATAATCACTGTAACATTTACCCACTTCCCTGATAAGTGAGTTAAGAAGTGAAATTATCCAGCGGTCTATCTCCGGGCGTTCGCTTACAGGAATTTCCTTTTCAGTGTAACGGAAATTATCAATGTTGGCATAGAGTGCAAAAAAGGAATAGGTGTTATAAAGAGTCCCGAAGAATTTTCTTTTCACCTCATCAATTCCTGAACTGTCAAATTTCAGGTTATCCCATGGCTGGGCATTTGTAAGCAGATACCAGCGCAGGGGATCTGACCCATATTCCTCAATAGTCGAGAACGGGTCAACTGCGTTACGGAGCCGTTTCGACATCTTGTTGCCGTTCTTGTCAAGAACCAGTCCGTTCGAGATAATGTTTTTAAACGCGACTGAATCCGATATCATTGTTGCTATTGCATGCAGTGTAAAAAACCATCCTCTTGTCTGGTCGACACCTTCTGCAATAAAGTCAGCCGGGAATACCTCATTGAAATTCTCTTTATTCTCAAACGGATAGTGAGCCTGGGCATAAGGCATTGCCCCTGAATCGAACCACACATCAATAAGATCAGGCTCGCGGAACATCTTTTTACCGGTAGGACTGACAAGAATTATCTCGTCAACAAATGGCCTGTGAAGATCGAACTTTTCATAATTTTCAGCTGAATTGTCACCTTCAGCAAATTCTTCAAGAGGATTCTTCTTCATGAATCCTGCGGCTATCGATCTCTCAATTTCGGTCTTCAGTTCCCTGGCAGAACCAATACACGTTTCCTCTTTCCTGTCTTCAGTCACCCAAATTGGAAGAGGCGTTCCCCAGAATCTTGAACGCGAAAGGTTCCAGTCGACAAGATTCTCGAGCCATTTGCCAAACCGGCCTGTACCTGTTGACTGAGGTTTCCAGTTTATCGTATTGTTCAATTCTATCAATCGTTCACGGAACGCAGTTGTACGGATAAACCATGCATCAAGCGGATAATACAGAACCGGCTTATCTGTCCGCCAGCAATGCGGATAACTGTGTACCTGTTTTTCAATACGGAATGCCTTGCCCTGCTGCTTGAGCATCACAACTATATCAACATCAAGGGTATCTGCATCAGGAGATATACTTTCATCATACTCATTCTTTACAGGTCTGCCTTCAAAACCTGTATAGGAACCAGTATTAACTCTTTCCCTGACAAACTGAATGTCAAGATCCCTGATCGGGACCATATATCCTTTTTTGTCAACCATCGGCCCCATTGTACCATCTTTTCTCCTGACGATCATCCCCGGGATTCCGAATTCCTTTCCGGTCCGGTAGTCGTCAGCGCCAAATGTGGGAGCAATATGTACGATCCCGGTACCGTCTTCGGTTGTTACAAAATCACCTGTTACAACTCTGAAAGCACCCGGATCAGGCCTCACCCAATTGATAAGCTGTTCATATCTTATCTCCTTCAGATCGCTTCCCGGAAATTCATCAAGCACTTTGAAAGGTATCTTTTTATCACCCGGTTTATACATCGAAAAATCGAGAGATGCATTTGCTTCAGGGAACATTGAATGAAGAAGGTCCCTGGCGATAATTACAGTGACAGGGACACCTGAATATGGATTGAAACTCCTGATCTTAATATATCTGATCCCTTTGCCAACAGCCAGTGCAGTATTTGAAGGAAGCGTCCATGGCGTGGTTGTCCAGGCCATAATGTGAACGTCGGTCGTGTCGGTGTTTCTATAAAGGAATTCTGATTTTGAATCTCTTATCAGTTTAAACTGGGCTATACAGGTTGTATCTTTCACATCACGGTAGCAACCAGGCAGATTGAGTTCGTGCGAACTTAATCCGGTCCCGGCTGCAGGGGAGTATGGTTGGATAGTATATCCCTGGTAAAGATATCCTTTGGAATATAGTTGCTTAAGCAGCCACCAGAGCGTTTCAATGTACCGGTTGTCATAGGTTACGTAGGGATGATCCATGTTCAGCCAGTAACCCATCTTGCGGGTAAGTTCCTCCCACATATCGGTGTATTTCATCACATCGATCTTGCATGCTTTGTTATAGTCGTCTATCGATATTTTAACACCTATATCCTCCTTGGTAATTCCCATAGCTTTTTCAACGGCAAGCTCCACAGGCAGCCCATGAGTGTCCCAGCCCGCTTTGCGTTTTACTTCATATCCACATTGGGTCTTGAAACGACAGATTGCATCCTTTATGGTCCGGGCCATCACATGGTGAATACCAGGCATCCCGTTAGCTGAAGGAGGCCCTTCATAAAACACAAATTCACCTTTACCATTTACTTCACGGATACTTCTGTGAAAAGTGGCATTCTCATCCCATATCTTAAGAATATCCTTGTTTACCTGCGAGAGATCAAGATTCTTATATTCCGGAAACCGTTTCCCCATCGGACTATTCAGTTAATGTTTTCAATTTCTTTTAAAGCGGCACAAAGATACGAAAAAGCTGAAAAGAATGTATTATGTATTATAGGCGATGTGAAAAGGGTATGGGGTCCGGGGTCCGGGGTGCGAGGAAGAATCTTTTGGCTCCCCTCCTGTGGAGGGGCGGGGGGTGGGTTTATCTTCGCAGTGGGCAGGGGACGGAGGGCAAGGAGCAAAGTTGTGTAACTCGGTGGTTAAGAAAGAGGTTAAAAGGTTTAAGGGTTGAAGAAGTTAAAGAGGTTGAAAGGATTAAAAGAGAAAAGGAATTTTTCTTATTTTGCAAACCATATCAATCCAATAAATGAAATTCCTTTCCGCATTAGTATTTTGCTTTATCACATGCATTCTTCCACTGGCAGGGCAAATTCCCGATTCAGTTAAATATCAATCCCTTGAACCATACGATTTTCATCTCCGGTACCTCAGGATAGATTCTTCCGTTCTGATAGACGTACGGGAACCTTTCGAATTCAGAGGAAAACGGATAAGAGATGCGATAAATATTCCTTCCTCGGGAAATATTGAAAAAGCTGCCGATACTTTAAACAGGAAATTCGCTTATTTTCTATACTGCACGACCGATTTCAGAAGCCGTAACACTGCGGAAATTCTGTATGAAAAAGGATTTCGAAAACTATACAATCTTGAGGGCGGAATTGTTGCATGGAAGAAGGATGGGATGCCCGTTGTAAAAGGCAGAGGGCGGAGGGCAAGGGGCTGAGAGCATGGGGCAAAACAGGGTAACTCCGTAAGACTCCGGGCAATTCCGTGGTTAATGAAAAAATAGATTCTTTATTGAAAAATCAGTAGGTTTGCAATAACCAAAATAAGAAACCTATGTTTTCCGGAATAATCGAAGAAGCAGCACCTGTAGTAAAGCTCGAAAAGGAGAAGGACAATCTTCATATCACTATGAAGTGTTCATTTACTGATGAGCTTAAAATCGATCAGAGTATTTCACATAATGGTGTTTGTTTAACTGTTGTAAAAAAGGATAAAGAGACATATACTGTTACAGCAATCAAGGAGACCCTTGAAAAATCAAATCTTGGCTTGCTTAAACCAGGTGACAAAGTAAATCTTGAAAGAAGTGCAAGGCTTGATGGTCGTCTCGATGGTCATATGGTGCAAGGGCATGTTGATCAGACAGCTGTTTGCACAAATGTCAGAGAGGCCGGAGGAAGCTGGTACTATACATTTGAATACGAACCGCTTCAGGATGATTACATCACTGTCGAGAAAGGATCTGTCTCCGTGAACGGAGTCAGCCTTACCGTCGTAAATTCCCGGCAGAAATCATTCCAGGTCGCCATAATCCCGTTTACTTACAAAGTCACAAATTTCCACCAGATCAAGAAAGGGACAGTAGTAAATATCGAATTTGACATACTGGGGAAGTATATCGCTAAAATCGTGAAACAGCAACTGGGAAAATAGAATTTGGTCCTCATACCGGTTGTTTCGTCCAGATTATTTTCTTTCCGAAGCCGAGCCTGTTATCCGTCATTTTAATATGGGTAAGTTCTACAATCCACAGATGGGTTTCCATCAGCATTGCAACAGGAAACCGTTTAAGAAATGACTTCCGAACTGTTTTTGATAATTCACCTTCCGGCTCTGACACTATCCCCTGAAACTGGATACCCCTGATCTTACCTACGACCGGAGTTTCGAGAACAACAGAACCTGCCACAACTTTATTCTTCAGAAATTCTTTACCATGACGGGTTTCGTGACCGGTAGTAAAGACTAGAGCATTCTTCTCTTCAAGATATACATAAAAACAGTTGGCGCACCATGGTTCGTCATTCACACTTGTGGCTATGGTGAGAACATGATGCTTTCTGAAAAACCTGACTATCCTTTCATCAACCATTTTCCATCCAGTGATATGAATCACTTTCGTAACCTGCCAGTGAAATGATCCTGTTAACTACTGTCATTACCAGGTCGTCGATTGTTTGCGGTTTACTGTAAAATGATGGAGTTGCAGGACAAATAACAGCCCCTGCCAGAGTCAGGACTTCCATATTTTTTATGTGAATAAGATTATATGGCGTCTCCCTGGGGACCAGGATCAGTTTACGCCGCTCCTTTAACATTACATCAGCAGCCCTGCTTATAAGGTCATCTGAAACACCATTGGCTATCCGGCCCAGAGTTCCCAACGACGCAGGACAGATGATCATTGTACTGTATGTAGATGATCCTGAAGCGAATGGCGCAAAAAAATTATTATTTTCAAACACCTTGGCAGGAGGAACCGGGATATATTTTTGCCCGGTTTCATGCTCCCAGATCTCCTTTGCAGTGTCAGAGAACACAACTGCAATCTCAGCAGGCGGTATTTTCAGACCACTTAATTTCCCGAGCAGTTTGAGCGCATATACCGATCCGCTTGCTCCGGTAACTGCCACGATTATCTTATTACCTGAATTTATCATTTGCATGTTATAATCGAAATGTAAAAATAGCAATTATCTTGATTTTCTAAATTTTACACCTGTCAGAAGTAACCGCTTTCAAACCTTATTTCAATATTTTAATAATTTAATTTTGTTATTTTTAATCCATTCAAACATATGCAGATGAAGAACCTTATTATCCTTACCGGAGCAGGAATAAGCTCTGAAAGTGGCATCCGCACTTTCCGTGATTCAGGAGGTCTGTGGGAGGAATATGACGTTACTGAGGTAGCATCACCGATGGGATGGGCACTTAACAGAGAGCTTGTACTGAAGTTTTATAACGAAAGAAGGCAACAGCTTGCGGGATGCAAGCCTAATGCCGGACATTTCGGACTTGCCGCTCTGGAAAAGTATTTTGATGTTCATATTATCACACAAAACATTGATAATCTCCATGAACGGGCAGGAAGCACAAAGATCCTTCATCTTCATGGTGAGCTTACTAAGGCAAGAAGCTCAACCGATCCTTCCCTGATATATGAAATCGGATACAATGATATCCGACAGGGTGATAAATGTGAAAAGGGCAGTCAGCTCAGGCCTCATATTGTGTGGTTTGGTGAGGCAGTTCCTAATATGGATGAGGCAGTTAAGATCACTTCAACTGCTGATCTTTTTGCAGTAATTGGTTCTTCATTGAATGTTTATCCTGCTGCCGGATTAATTGAATATGCACCAAAGAAGGCTTCTCTCTGGCTTATTGATCCAAATGATGTATATATTCCTCTCAACAGGAAAGTTGAGGTTATAAAAGAACCTGCCACTAAAGGTGTAGCAATTCTGACCGAAAGATTACTGGAACTTCAATAAACCTGAACATCAAAGCGGGGGGCGAAGCAATCTGTTAATATATAATTCGTAATCCTTTTAGTGTTTCGCCATATTACTGATATCTTTGATTTATGATTGATCGTCAGACGATAGAACGGATCCTCGATGCTGCCCAGATAGTAGATGTAATCCAGGAGTTTGTCCCTTTGAAAAAAAGAGGAGTTAACTATTTGGGATTGTGTCCATTCCACAATGAAAAGACACCTTCATTCACCGTTTCGCCCACAAAGGAGATATTTAAATGTTTCGGCTGCGGAAAGGTCGGAAATTCGGTCAATTTTATAATGGAGCATGAGCATCTGACCTATCCGGAAGCCCTGAAATACCTTGCCCGGAAATATCATATCGAGGTGGTTGAAAAAGAACGGAGCCCTGAGGAGATCGAAAAACAGAATGAACGTGAGAGCTTGCTGGTAATCACTATTTATGCAGCACGCCAGTTCACCGATAATCTCTTCCAGTCGGATGAAGGTATTTCAGTGGGTCTCGCCTATTTCAAGGAAAGAGGTTTCAGGCAGAATACTCTTAAGAAATTTGAGGTCGGTTACAGCTTTGAACAGCGCGATTCGTTTTCGAGAAAAGCCCTGGAAGACGGATACAGACAGGATTTACTTATAAAAACCGGACTGACAATTCAGCATGAAGAACGGATTTTCGACAGGTTCAGCGGCAGGGTGATGTTCCCTATACATTCCCTGTCGGGCCAGGTCCTTGGTTTCGGCGGAAGGATCCTTAAAGCTGATTCGAAAAGTGCCAAGTATCTTAATTCACCTGAGTCAGAAATCTATCATAAAAGCAGGATCCTTTACGGCATCTACCAGGCACGCAAGGCAATCACCCAGGAAGACAGGTGCTATCTTGTTGAAGGATATACTGATGTTATGTCTCTCCATGAGGCAAATATTGAAAACGTTGTCGCCTCTTCCGGCACATCACTTACCCAGGAACAGGTAAGACTCATAAAAAGATTCACTCAGAACATCACCATCCTGTATGATGGTGATGCCGCCGGTATCAAAGCGTCGATAAGGGGTATCGACCTGGTTCTCGAAGAGGGAATGAATGTAAAGATTGTCCTCCTGCCCGATGGCGAAGATCCTGACTCATATTCAAAAAAAGTAAGCACTGAAGAGTTCACAAAATATATCAGGGAAAGAGAGACCGACTTCATCAGATTTAAAACCCAGCTCCTGCTTGCTGAATCGAATAACGATCCTGTCCTGAAAGCAAACCTGATAAAGGATGTAGTAAAGTCGATCGCAGTAATACCGGAAGCAATCACACGGACTGTCTATATAAAAGAATGCAGTATTGTACTGGAGGTCTCTGAGCCGGTCCTTTATCATGAGGTCAATAAGCTGAGGCAACAAAAATCCTTCCTGGAAAGGAATAAATATCCGGGTCCGGAGGATCTTCCTGTTCCTCCAGTACAGACTTCAAGACCTGTCCAGTACAAAACAGTTTCATACTATTCCGAGAAAGAGATTATCCGTCTGCTCCTGAAATACGGAAGCGACGAGCTTGAGCGAAAGATCCGCAGTGAGGACGGCAAGGAAGAGATTATAGCTGTCTCTGATTATATTGTTAAGGAAATAACAACCGACGACCTCTCCTTCGACGACAGGATATGCGCGAAGATTTTCGCTGATTTCAGGTTTTATTCTGAACAGGGACTCTTTCCGGGGGATAAGCATTTTGTGAAACACGAAGATCCTGAGATCTCGAGATTGTCAGCCGATCTTCTGGCTGATTCGCATGAACTGAGCCAGATCTGGAAAAACAAGCAAACATTTGTCGAGACCGAAGATATGAAACTTCGGGATATCGTCCCGGATGCAGTTCTTAAATTCAAAAGCGACAAGATCATAACCGCCAGAAAAGAGATCATGTCGCTGCTGGAAGAGGCTGTAAAAACCAATGACAGCGAAAAAATTTTGTCACTTCAAAAAAGATACAACACCCTCAGCACAGCATTGGGTTTAATTTCAAAACAACTTGGAAACAGAATTTTATTATGAAAAATGCAAGATTATTACTTCTGCTGCTGATTCCATTCCTGGTTTCTTCATGCGTAAACAAAGAGAAGCCGCCGGTAAAACTGACTTTTAAGAGGCCAAAGGATGTTTCTGAGATTATCATTCCCATTGAGAAGGGGTTCAGCGAATATATAACAGGATACTCTTCAGGGATCGTATCAGTAAATTCAACAATTGAAATACGGTTCACCCCTGAATTTGCTGCCAGGGCAAACAGGCAGACACCTGCAGGCTTGTTTATGTTTGAACCTGTAATCAGGGGTAAGATTGAATGGGCCGATGATGTAACCCTTTTGTTCAAACCGGCAAAATTACTGGATCCCGGGACTGTATATTCAGGCAGACTAAATCTCGACAGGTTCGGTGATGTCAAAGAACAACTGAAAGTTTTCCCAATCAGGATACAAACCATTAAAAAGGATTTCATTGTCACTACCGGGGCACTTGAAAGCTCAGAAGAAGGAAATAATTATTCTTTGCATGGAGAAATAACAGCATCCGATTATATCACATCATCAGAGGTTGAAGGATACCTTCAGGCCAAACTGGGCAGGAAGAAGAAGGATGTAATGTGGGACCATTCCGATGCACATAATCATAAATTTACCGTTATTAATATCGAACGGACTGATAAACTCCAGAAACTTGAATTAGCCTGGGACGGAACACAGGCAAAAGTAAATCAGAGAGGTACTGCATTAGTGAATATCCCGCCATCCGGAGAGTTTTCTGTCATTGATTTAATTATGAGCCGGGGAGAGAATCAGAATATTGACATCATTTTTTCTGATCCCGTCGATCCTGCCCAGGAGACTGTAGGCCTTATCTGGCTATCCGGTGCAAATGAGATGTCAACCAATATCAGCTCAAATATTGTAAGCATTTTCCCGGTCTCCAGACCTGAAGGTAATGCAGAACTCAATATCGAAAGTTCATTAAAGAATTTTAAGGGAAAACCTCTCGCTTCAGCATTCAGGACAAAAATAGACTTCTCACCTGTTATGCCTTCAATTGAACTTATCGGAAACGGTGTTGTCCTCCCTTCATCCCAAAACCTCATTTTCCCGTTTAAAGCAGTAAATCTTAAAGCTGTCGACTTAAAAATCATTAAGATCTTTGAAAACAACCTGCCTTACTTCCTTCAGGAAAATGAGATAAATACGGGTTATTCTGTAAAGAGGTTCGGTCAGCCTCTCTATACCGGACGTGTTGATCTGATAATTCCTTCGGGCACTAATTCAGGCGGATGGAATCTATTTACTATCGATCTTGCTGAATACATTGATGTTGAGCCCGGCATTCTCTACAGGGTTGAACTCTCAATGAGACCATCTTATTCACTCTATCCTTGTGACGATCCTGAGGAGATCATGAAATATGAAGAGATGGTTAAGATGGCTGAAGAGACAAACAGGGGATTCTGGGATGACCCTGAAAATTATTATTCCGAAAGTGATGATTATATATATTATTCATTCGGTTTTAACTGGCGTGAGCGGGACAATCCCTGCAAAGCTGCTTATTTCAATCCCGACCGAAAAGTCACAAGAAATATCCTTGCTTCAAACTTCGGAATAATTGCCAAGAAAGGTTCGGATAATAAGCTCCATGTTATAGTGAATGACCTCCTTACTGCATTGCCATTAAGTGAGGTTGCCATCAGTGTCTATGATTTCCAGCTTCAGGAATTAACCTCAGGGAACACCGATCAGAACGGATCTGTCACCCTTGCCTGTGAAAGGAAACCTTTTCTCATAATTGCGAAAAAGGATAAGGATCGTAATTACCTTAAAATAAATGACGGATCGTCACTCTCACTGAGCTCATTTGATGTATCCGGCAATAAACCTGACAACGGCATTAAAGCCTTTATTTATGGTGAAAGAGATGTCTGGCGTCCCGGTGATTCTATTTTTCTTTCCGTTTTTATAAAGGAGATGAACAACGTTATCCCCCCTGATCACCCTATACTCTTCGAACTGATCAATCCGATGGAACAGAAGGTCGATTACCAGGTACAGAAATCCGGCGGCAGGAACCTTTTTGTTTTCAGGACATCAACTGCTCCTGATGCTGTAACCGGCGACTATAAGGCTCAGTTCAGGATCGGAGGTTCTCAGTTTACCAGGAGGATCAGGATTGAGACTATTAAACCGAACAGACTTAAGATTGATCTTAATTTCCCCGGGGACATACTCGGCGGATCCGGAAGAACGTCAAAGGGAACGTTGAAGGTCAAATGGCTAAACGGGGCAATTGCAGGAAACCTTAAAACATCCGTCGAATATATCCTGAAACAGACAA
>Ga0299912_10003253_pt1 | contig 13281 bp, 7 predicted proteins | sample RVTome_2_FD_207667 | JGI IMG/M metagenome (GOLD analysis project Ga0299912, IMG submission 207667) | Soil microbial communities from uranium-contaminated site in the Upper Colorado River Basin, Wyoming, United States - RVT95D214 (version 2) ...
AGGTCCTGCTTGAAGTCTTTGACGTTCTCGGACGGAAGGTAGCAACACTGGTGGACGAGACGAAACAGGTGGGAGAGTATTCGGTCGACTTTGACGCCTCGAGCCTTGTCTCCGGAGTCTATATGTGCCGGATGACGACGCCGAACACCTCGATCATGAAGAAGATGACGCTTGTCCGGTAACGTCGTGGGTGGCAAAACCTGAACTACCCTGGAGTCAGTGAAGACTGAAAGTGGAAGGGGAGCTTGGATAGTGCCGAAGTTGGGATGATTGCCCGTGCCAAGCTTCGCAGCGTGTAGTCGTCCGGCTGTGCGCCCATTCACTTAGGCGAAAACGCGTATGCCCAGCACACGCCTTTCGTAGTATACGTGGATGATCTGCGAATCATGGCGGTAACCACTCGTGTCAAGTCGGTGGGTGCAATCCGATTGCAGTTTGAGCTTGTCAAGACTACCCAAATCCCTTCGACCCAGTCACTAAAAGTCAATTTACAATTGTGGATCGACAATCCACAATTGTCAAGGTGTATGATGTGTTGGGTCAGGCCGTGAGAGAAATCGCAACGGGACATTACCCGGCAGGAACTCACAAGGCGACTTTGGATGCCTCTGGGCTTGCAACTGGAGTGTATCTCCATAAGCCGCAAGCTAACAGTTTCATTGATGTAAATATACTTGTGATCTATCAGTAGTTTTTTTGTGACCCCTCTGGTAGAGTTTCACCAGCCTGACAGCGGGGATGGCAGGGAAGTTGCTGATGGTTCAACTTCCATTGGTTCAATGTTCGTTTCACCTAAATTACGGAGGCAAGAAATGAAAAAACCCTACCGCTTCCTTCCTGTTGGTATTTTCTCTCTTGTGCTTGGCACAAACACACTCGTAGCTCAATCAATCAATCCGAATGGAGGATTTGAGGAATCGACAGTCGGCGTGAAGGGTGCAGCAGATGTCGCCGGTTGGACTCTCTTACTGGGCGGTGTGGCTGCTGCGACTTTTGAAATTGAAAACTTTGATGCTCAGGAAGGAAGTCTAGCTCTCTCTGTTGAACTCACAAATGTTGATGCAAATCCATGGGATGTTCAGGCAGTCAACGAGACGTTTGCCGTCACTCCCAATACTCAGTATACGTACTCTGTCTGGGCTAAGGCAGATGCAGGGGGGCCACTTGTGAGTTTCACCGTTGGAGATCCTTCATACAGTGAATGGGGAAGAGCCAATCAGGTGGCAATGACTTTGGACTGGCAGCAGATTACATTCGATTTTACAACGCCTGACGGGGCAACGACTGGAAGAGCTCCTATCCACATTGCGGATGTTCAAAACGCGTCTTATCTTCCGATGGTGTTCTATATTGATAATCTGCAAATAACCAGCAATGTGGTTGGAGTGGGAGATAAGAAGGAAATTCCTGCTGAATATAAACTTGGTCAAAACTATCCCAATCCTTTCAATCCGTCGACGACAATCGAATTCTCCGTGCCGACAAGAAGCGACGTTCGACTATCGCTTATGAATGTCCTTGGTCAGGTAGTGAAAGAGATGACACAAGGAATCTATGAGGCAGGCAATCACAAAGTAACGCTCGACGCTTCTCATCTGGCCACAGGCGTGTATTTCTATCGATTGGATGCCGGTAATTTTGTTGACGTGAAGAAACTAGTGCTGGCGAAATAGTGATCGTCCCGTAGTCCCGTAGACGGCACATCCGTGACCTTTGCCCCATTCCGTTAATGGCGGGTGGGAAGGGGAGTCAAATCTTCACGATGGGATAAGGCGAACCACCGTGTAATAGGACAACACTGAAACGACGTGGACGTTCTTCCGAACAAGAGCGCAACTGGGGGACTTCGGAAGAGTTCCCCGGTTGGTTCTTGGCCTCACCGGACCAGGAATGAGATCTGTAAAATCACATATTGTGTATGATCACTCACCGAAGCAGCTGACGCATAGTGGACTATTCGAAAGGACTTGAGTCATGCAGAATCAACGCGGTCTTCGCCGGCCTTGCAAGCACCGCCTCCTGCCGCCATTCATGTGCTTGCTTCTCCTCGTTGTCTCTGTACCGTTGCAGTCGTTCTCTCAACTTGCCACCGGTCATGTCAAGTTCCTAGGCAATGTGCACAGCGGCGGACCTCCGGCTCCAAGCTTTGATACATACTGGAATCAAGTGTCGCCGGAGAATGCCGGCAAATGGGGGAGCGTTGAAGGCAGCCGGGATGTCTACAGCTGGTCAGGTTTGGATCAGGCTTACAATTACGCTCTTGGGAGGGGAATTCCGTACAGGCATCACTGTCTCGTTTGGGGGCAGCAACAACCTTCGTGGATTACCTCTCTTGATTCGGCCTCGCAGGCGGAGGAAGTAGAGGAATGGATCCGACTCGTGGGGGAACGATATCCCAGAATTGATTTCGTCGATGTCGTCAATGAGCCTCTCCCCGGCCACAACCCCGCTCAATATAGAAACGCTCTGGGTGGCAGCGGTGCAACGGGATGGGACTGGGTGATCTGGACGTTTCAAAAAGCACGACAATATCTTCCTCATGCAAAATTAACTTTGAACGAATTCAATATCCTCAACGATGCGTCCAACACAACTCAACTTCTAGTCATCGTCAATCTACTGAAGGATAGAGGACTAATAGATGCGATCGGCATACAGGGACATCGGTTCGAGCTTGAGAATACGCCTGTATCGACATTGCAGTCTAACTTAGATAGACTAGGGGCAACCGGGGTACCGATCTACTTAACGGAGTTCGATCTGGGAAATATCGGAAACACGGGTACCCCAAATGATGCCCAACAATTGCAGCTCTATCAGCGGATATTTCCGGTGCTGTGGGAACATCCGGCTGTAAAAGGGATTACACTATGGGGCTATATCGAGGGCCAGATATGGCAATCCACCGCGTTTCTGGTACGATCCAACGGGGGGGAACGCCCAGCTCTCCAATGGCTGCGGCAGTATCTCTCGAAAGGCAACTACAGATCAGCTCAATCGGGGAACTGGAACGATGCTTCTTCTTGGGAGCGCTTCAACGACTCGACATGGGTCCCCGCATCGAATGCTCCGACCCTCTCCGACCAGGCCATCACAATTGGCAGCGGACACACGATCACGGTCACGGCAGACGACTCGTCCGATCAGGTGCTGGTCGCCTCCGGCGGAACGCTGGTGATTGGCCCGGGCGTAGCATTTCGTGTGAAGGACGGTAATGGAGTCGATTTGACGGTGAAAGGGAGGGTGGCCAATTTCGGTTCTCTCACAAAAGCAGATTCGGCGGAAATCGGTTTCTTCACCGGCGGCACGTATGCACACGAACAAGACGGCGGTTCGATTCCAACGGCGACCTGGGGAGGCGGCTCAATCTGCCAATTCGATAGTGTGAAGACCAGTGCTCCGTCCAACGGAAATCAGAATTTTTACAGTGTGGTATGGAACTGTCCCGGACACACTGGAAACCTCAATCTGGGTTGGAACGGGAACACTATCGGTGGGAATATTACCGTTGTGAGCACTGGATCAGGCAGATGGCAGATGTGCGCGCCCCCAGCAGGTACGTCATCTGCACATTCGGTTGCCACGGTTACGATCAATGGGAGCATCAACCAATCCGGCGGACAATTTACATCCAACGGTACGAGCAACAATTACACAGATATAACGATAAACACGATGGGGAACGTCGCCGTTACGGGCGGCAACTTTTCTGTCTCCAGGGGTTCGCAAGGGGGTACGGGGACGACAACCTGGAACTTGTACGGTGATTTTTCGATGTCGAACGCAACGACACAGAACTCAAACTCGGCGGGCGCAAAATTTGTTTTTGCGAAGCCAGGCGTACAGCCGCTGGCCCTTGGAGCAGGGAACACGCTGACGTCACTTCCTATTGAAGTGAGCGATTCAACAACATTGAGCATGGGGAGCAGCGTCTTGTCGGGGTCAGGAGTGTTCACGCTCAAACCGGGTGCGACGGTGCAGACGGCACTTGCGGGTGGATTGGACAGCGCGATCATGGTCACCGGAACGAAGACGTTGAGTGAAGCAGCGGGTTACGGGTTTACTGGCTCAGCAGCTCAGGTGACAGGGAGCTTACTGCCCGATACCGTTGCCAGCTTAGCCATCAATAACGTGGCAGGTGTTACGCTTTCGCATTCAGTGAATGTGAACGGAACGGTGGATATGAAAGCAGGGGCTCTATCGTTAGGAGGCAACCTCCTCAACTACGGCCCGAATGCAACGCTCAAGTATTCGGCGACAGTTGCGCAGACGACGGCGGATGCAGAGTTCCCGCAATCGGGCGGCCCGCCGAATTTGGCTGTTGCAAATCGCGCGGGGGTAACTCTCCATGCCTCCCGAACGATTCCCGGAAATCTGGAGCTTTCCCCCCCCTCCAGCCGAATTACACTTGGAGCAAATACACTGACAGTGACGTCAACGTCGAACGCGTCGCCATCCCGATACGTTGTGACAGGCGGAGGTGGCGCTCTGAGGCATCCCTCTGTTGGATCAACGCAAACGTTCTTCCCTGTCGGTTCAGGCGGCTATGCGCCCGTGTGGGTCACAAACTCGGGTGCCGTCGACCCGATCAGTGTATCGGTTTCGCCCGATGCGGATCCGGCTCCGTACGGAGGCCGGGTGAAGGTACGATGGAACATAACCGAAGAGGTCGTGGGCGGAGGGACCTACACGCTCCAGTTCGGATGGACGTCGTCGTTGATGGACGCTGCGTTTGCGTCCGACATGCCGAACAGTGCGAGGATCTTCAGCCTTGTAGACACGACGGAAGCCGGCACGGGTAACTACACGACACAGTTCGCAACACAACCGTACTCTGTCGCACGTGGAGGCATTGCAGCGCTCGGGCCGTTTGCCGTCGGCAGGTTCAGCAACACAACAGGGGTGGAGGAAGCCTCAAACGGCGTGCCGACAGAATTCCTTCTCCGCCAGAACTATCCCAACCCGTTTAATCCGTCGACAATTATTCGCTATTCTGTGCCGGTCTCGTCGATCGTGAAGGTGACGATCTACAACACGCTGGGAATGAAAGTCCGCTCCTTGGTAAACACTGTTCAAGATGCCGGCAACTATTCGGTAACTTGGGATGGAAAAGATGAACACAACGGCCACGTCTCTTCCGGAGTCTATTTCTATCGATTGGAGACACGGGCTGGAAATCTTCTGAGGAAGATGACATTGGTCCGATAAGTCTCATCCACTTCTGCCGAGGCAAGAAGATGGCGATTGCAATGATTCGTTGCCCTTAGCGGCCCAACGATTCATGGTCTTTTACCTGGTGCACTGAATCAAATGAGAGTTGCTCAGCGTTTTCGCCGAAATACTGTGAACAGACGAAAGGGGCAGTGATGAAGAGACGTGAGTTTATCAAGCGTGCTGCGGTCAGTGCCAGTGCACTCAGCGTGTTGCCTTTGCCGGAACTGCTTGGCGGTGGGAATACAAAGAAATTTGCGCATGATGTCGTCACGCTTGGTAAGACAGGAATCAAGGTGTCCCGATTGGCGATGGGGACCGGTACGCACGGTTTTGGCAGACGTTCAAACCAAACGGAAGAGCTCGGTATCAAAGGGCTGGCTGATCTGTTGCGTGCCGCATATGAGCACGGCATCAACTTCTGGGATTCGGCGGATCAATACGGCACACATCCTCACATGAAGGAGGCGCTCAAACGCGTACCGCGCGAAAAAGTTGTCATTCTCACGAAGACACGTGCCACTACGGCCAATGAAATGAGAGAAGACCTGGACCGGTTTCGCGAGGAAATCGGTACGGAGTACCTTGATATTGTATTGCTGCATTTGATGACGGACTCAGAGTGGCCTGCCATCAAAGAAGGCGCTATGGAGGTATTGGCAAAAGCGCGTGAAGACGGTGTTGTGCGCGCTCACGGCGTATCCTGCCACACCCTGGGCGCATTAAAGGCAGCGGCAAAATCGGAGTGGGTCCAGGTGGACCTGGCCAGGATTAATCCGGAGGGCGCCCAGATGGATGCGGATGTGCCAACTGTCGTGAAGGTCTTAGAAGGAATGCATAGGGGCGGCAAGGGCGTCATTGGAATGAAGATTCTCGGTGGGGGGAGGCTTCGCCATCGGGTGGATGAATGCCTGCAATATGTTCTAGGACTGGAGTTTATCGATGCATTCACCATAGGACAGGAAAACCAGGGTGAGTTGCTGGACCTATTGCAACGAATTCCCAACGCGAGTATCAAGACTTGATGGAAGGAATGTCGAGAATGTATTTGGGGCGCACTCGGTTGTAGAATATTTCAAATGCAACGCTTCTACCACCATCCTGGCACGGAGATGATCGGTAATGGCGTATCCGACCAGCCTCCGAGACCATATATCCCGTGCTTGGAGAAGAATGCCAGGGCTCTTTTTAAAACCTCCCGGTCCTCCTTCGCCTGCTCCAGCTCCCGGCGAAGACGACGCAGTTCCTCTTCCTGCGGCTTCAGCCGTCCTTCCCCTGGAAAGGTCTCCGATTGCTCACGAACCAGTTCTCGCTTCTAGTGATACAGTACATTCGCTGCAATCCCCAGATCTCGGGCCACCTCCGTAACACCGCGTCCAGCGTTGACCACGAAACTCACGGCATCGATCTTGAATTGCCGGTCGTAATAATTCATATTGACATTTTTTGATAAATATCAAATGTACTTTTTCCGAGAATGATAGCATATGAAAAGAGTCGTTTTGCTTTTGGAAACATCACGCGCATTCGGAAGACAGCTAATCATCGGTATTGCCCGTTACTCAAGGCTTAACGGTCCATGGTCTTTCTATAAAGAGCCGATAGATCTAAAATCATCAATTCCTCATTTAACCAGTTGGAAACCGGACGGGATCATTATGCGCGATACGTTAATAACAAAAGAATTGCTGAGCTTAAAAATTCCAACAATCCTTGCTATTCATAATTCTTCGTATCCAAAAGATTTACCTGTGATAAAAACGGATTCCCGTTCAATCGCAAAAATGGCAAGTGAACATTTCATTGAAAAAGGATTCAAGAACCTTGCCTTCTGCGGTTTCGATAACTATGACTGGTCAGAGGAGCGTAAGTCATGTTTTAACAGATTCAACAATGAAGCCGGTTACAAAACCCATAATTATCTTTCGTCAGAAGATATCAGAGAGCATGATTGGGAGAATGAACAGCAGCATGTGTGCAAATGGGTTGAGGATTTGCCAAAACCTGTTGGGATATTTGCCTGCAATGATGACCGTGGACAACATATACTGGAAGTATGCAAACTAGTCAAATTGAAAGTTCCGGAGGACGTTGCAGTGGTAGGTGTTGATAATGATCCTTTAATCTGTGAAATAGGAGATCCACCACTTACAAGTATCGCCCTCAATGTCGAATCTGCGGGCTTTGAAGCTGCTAAATTATTAGACCAGTTAATTGACAAGAAGAAGATTGTCGGAAAGCAAATCATGGTTAGCCCAAGCCATATTGTTCAAAGACAGTCTTCAGACATACTTGCTGTGGATGACAGAGATGTTGCCCAGGCAATTCAATTCATAAAGAATAACGCAAGAAATAAGATTCTTGTTAAAGATGTAGTAGAGACAACCAACATTAGCAGACGAACACTCGAGAATAGGTTCAGGAAGACCATTCACAGATCCATCTATGATGAAATTCAACAGGTACGCATCGAATTGATTTCAAAATTGCTCATTGAAACAGACTTGCCCATTTCTCAAATCATTTCACTTCTTAGTTTTACAGATGTCGAGCACATTTCCCGTTTTTTCAGGAAAGAAAAGGGAATCGGCTTACGTGAATTCCGCAAACTTCATAAGCCGCGTTAACATTCGACCTTGCGCGATTTGGTTACTTTTTGGCACAAAATGGCTATTATTTACTCTGCTTCGTTTCTATATTTGTTCGAAAAGCGTTCGAATCGTGAATTTAGACGAAGGAGAAACGCCATGCTCAATAGAAGACTAAGTTACATTTTGCCCTTTGTCCTACTGCTGATCATACCTGCAAGTTTGAATGCTCAGGTTGACCCAGGGACTGCTAATCTGACCAACTCTTGGACATTCAATGACGGAACTGCCAACGATTATGTCGGTGGCGCCAATGGTACATTGATGGGAAATGCGCAGATTTTCGAAGGCTCACTACTAACAGCAGATTCTGGGTCATGGATGGAGATGCCTGGGGATAAAATAGCGATCAATACATTTGACGAGATTACCCTTGAGATATGGTTCATACCCGTTCAGGAGGGCAATACCGGTTGGCATATGATCGCTTATTTTGGTGATACCAATCCCGCGAATACATTAGGTGTAAACTACTATTTCATCACTCCGGCACGGCAAGATAACGTAAGTCGTACAGCAATCTCCTGCGGAGATTTGTCAACTCCGTATAATGTTGAATCAGGTGCAAACGGTACTGAACTTGATGATGGTGAACTTCATCATATGGTGAGCACCCTAGGTTCGACAGATATAACGTTGTATATTGATGGACAGCTTCAGGCAACTACGCCTCTGGCTGCCAATAACTATATCGCGGCATTAAGTAATGTCTATGCCTATTTGGCAAGAAGCGGGTATACCGGTGATCTTCTATGGGCGGGTGAGATACTCGAATATAATATCTACAACAAGGTTCTCACTGCGGACGAAGTGCTTTTCCTTTACAATAAAGGTGCCAGCACTACCGGTGTTGACAAGGAGATTACAGCCATTCCTGGGGTCTATCGCTTACAACAAAATTATCCTAATCCCTTCAATCCGTCTACGTTCATTTCGTTCGATCTACCGAAGAATTCTTTTGTTTCATTGAAAGTGTACAACTCCCTCGGTGAAGAAATTGCTGAGCTTGCCGGGAGAGAATACTCTGCCGGACTGCATACTGTACAATTCGATGCGACGAACCTTTCAAGCGGTGTATACTTCTACACCATCAGAGCAGGAAACTATACTTCCACCCAGAAGATGATATTCCAGAAGTAATATGGTCTGGAAGAGCCAAAGGCGAAGTGGATGCCAAACCGCTTCGCCTTTTTCATTTTTTAGACTGTTCCTATTGCTAAGGCTTTGGAAAATCTCAAACTAAGGCGATCTCGACCCGCAGGCGCAGGTTCTATTTCTAACAGGTAAGTTTCCTCCCTTGTTGTGGAAAGTCCAAATTAGAAGCGTCGTTGCTGCACAGGCAAATCTTACTCAATCAAATAGGGAGTTAAGACCTTAACCAATTGAAAGCATATCGCATTGCTTATTCAATCTTCCTCAACGTAAGGAGGTCGCCATGTTACCAATTATAGAAAGAACCCAGATTGCGTTCCTTTGTGTCATGCTGTGTACTTCACTTCTGTCAGCGCAGCCTGCACAAAACCCCCAAACCTTCTGTAACCCGCTCAACCTGAACTACAGATTCATGGGTGATGCTGTTGATGCTCGCGAGGCGGCTGATCCGGTTATTATTCTATTTAAAGATGATTATTATCTGTTTGCTTCGCGTTCCGGAGGCTATTGGACTTCCACAGACCTGCGCAACTGGACGCTTATTATTCCCACTGTAGTCGACATTGAAACGTATGCGCCAGCTGTTGTGGTAATGAGAGATACGGTGTTTTATTCCCCGTCAGCTTCTGGCCGGATTTATAAGTCGGCAGATCCAAAATCTGGCGTTTGGATGAGCGGACCGTCTTTCGGCACTTACGGCGATCCGGATCTTTTCCTCGACGATGACGGGAAATTGTACATGTACTTCGGACTAACGAACACAACGACCATTGCGAATATCCGTGTGGTCGAACTCAATCCTATGACATTTCAGGAAATTGGCAGCCCGGTAGATATAATTTTTTCAAGCGCAAAAACACATGGCTGGGAAAGACGCGGAGACGATAACTTGCTGGATGAGGTGCCGTGGATTGAAGGATCATGGATGACGAAAATAAATAACAAATATTATCTTCAATATGCAGCTCCTGGCACAGAATTCAAGACCTATGGAGATGGCGTTTATGTCGCTGATTCCCCCAAGGGACCTTTTCAGTATGCACCGTACAGTCCGTTCTCATTTAAACCGACTGGATTCATCTCTGGGGCAGGGCACAGTGGCACATTCAAAGACAAAGATGGCCATTATTGGCATATATCAACTATGACTATTTCGGTCAAAGCTATGTTCGAGCGTCGCTTGGGTCTCTGGCCTGTTGCAGTTGATGCTGATGGTAATATTCGCTGCAATACCGATTTTGGCGATTACCCACAGTATTTCCCTGGCATAAAAGCAAATCCAATTACAGAGAATTTTGCCGGCATGATGCTTTTGTCTCACAAGAAATTTGCTACGGCGTCTTCTTCACTAAAAGGCTACGAGATTCAAAAAGCTGTGGACGAAGATGTCCGTACGTATTGGAGCGCTCAATCCGGCGATGCCGGTGAATGGATGCTTGTCGACCTCGGCAAAGAATGCAGTATTGAAGCCATTCAAGTTAACTTTGCAGAACACAACACCAACCCCGCCATCGTACGAGGCCGCAGCAATCCGTTATTCGAACAATACACTATTGAAACATCGAATGACGCATCGACGTGGAATATGCTCATTGATAAAAGCCAGAATACGCGGGATGTTCCTCATGATTATGTCGAGCTGGCTCAACCACATTCCGCTCGTTACGTGAAGCTCACGAATATGTTCACTCCAGGCGGAGGGAATTTTGCTGTTCGTGATCTGCGAGTGTTCGGGAATTCAACCCAAGGAACATTTACCCCGGCAACGAATATTGCCGTTCAGCGCGATCCCAATGATGAGCGTAACGCCGTAATTCGCTGGTCGCCTGTTGCTAATGCTGATGGTTATATTGTGCACTATGGAATAGCACCGAATAAATTGTACAACAATTATATGGTTTACGACACGGATAGTATTGCCATTCATAGTCTGAATAAGGGAGTGGAGTATTATTTTGATGTGCAGGCATTTGATGGCGGCACAGAGTATTATCGTTCGACAGGCGAATTTCGCTCCTCTCAATCCGGTAATTGGAATGATGTCGCAAGCTGGCAGCGAAACGATGGCATAGCCTGGAATCCGGCATCCGTTGTTCCAAAGTTGACTGATGGACCTATTACGATTTTGAATGGGCACACCATCACAATGACGGCGGCGGACTCGGCCGATCAGTTGGTAGTGGCAGATAGCGGATTTTTCGTGATTGGTGCAGGAGTCTCATTCAAAGTGAAAGATGGAATTGGAGTGGACTTGATGGTTTCAGGAATAGTGAGGAATTCCGGTTCAATTACAGGCGATGCCCTAGCAAACATCAGTTTTGGAGACGGCGGGAAATATGTGCACGAGCAAAATGGCGGATCAATTCCCGCAGCTGCATGGAAACCGGGTTCGACCTGCGAGATTGCCGGTGTGACAGATAACGTTCCTTCCAATGCAACTCAGGAATTTTACAACTTCACATGGAATTGCCCGAATCAAAGCACAAACCTGAATGTCGGTTGGCATAACGGAACGAAGATAGCCGGCACGCTTACCGTCACAAATTCAAACTGGAATCATGCATCCACGTCAAGTCCGGCATATCAGTTCCGTTTGTTTGGCGGAGCGGGGTCCTGTTCAATCAACAACATCGTGGTAAACGGATACAATGCGGTTCTTACACCACAAGGCAGCAGTTATGCTGATACCGTAATTGTCAACGGCAACATTACGCTTTCAAATGGCGGCATGTTATCTCTTTCGAACAACAGCGGCGGGGTGACAGCATATTCCGTCAAAGGAGATTTTACAGTGTTGGATAGTGCGTATATTGGAAAGAGCAATTCGGCAAATGCTTCAAAGTTCATATTCAACGGTTCCGACGCGCAAAACCTTAATCTTCCTTCAACGGGTGCCATATTCTTTGGTGCGCCAAACATCACCGTCGATAGTGGAGCCATACTCAATATGGGCACAAGTGTGTTTAGTGGAACTGGGAGTTTTCAACTACTACCCTACGCAACTCTGCAAACTGCTCACGTTGATGGCATCAATGGAAACATTACATGTACAGGGGCGAACGGTGGCGGTAACTCCCTCAGTAATGAGGCAGGCTACGGCTTCAACGGTTCTGCGGCGCAAGCAACAGGCAACCTAATGCCTCCGGATGTCTATGATTTGATCATCAATAATAGTGCAGGCGTTACTCTCTCCAACACAGTTCTTGTGGATGGCACATTCGAAATGGTGAAGGGCGCGTTGTCTATAGGAAGCAACAGTGTACGGTACACATCAAACGGGTCGTTGAAATACTCAGGCTCTGTGGCCCAGACAACTTCCGATGCGGAATTTCCTCTGTCCGACGGCCCAAAGAATCTTGTCATCGCCAACACAAGAGGCGTAACGCTGCACGACTCTCGGGCAATTGCCGGAAATCTCGATCTCTCTGGCAGGCTGACACTTGGTGCAAACACGTTGATGGCAAATTCGGCTTCCAATACAGGTACAACCGCGTACGTTGTGACAAGCGGTGCCGGTGCACTGAAGTTGACCTCCGTTGGACAACTACAGAAGCTTTTTCCCGTTGGCACCGGCTCAGCATACTCACCTGTGTGGATCACAAACAGCGGAGTTGTGGACACAATAAGCGTCAAAGTCGCCTCCGATGCCACAGCAGTGGCAGGCGGCCGAGTGAGAGTAAAATGGAACATCAGCGAAGCCACCGAGGGGGGCAGCGATTACACGCTTCAGTTTGGATGGATGGGCTCTTTAGAAGACACCAAATTTAGAAATGACCGGGCAGGTAATGCAAGAATTTTTCGTCTATCGGACACTACAGAAGCTGGCACGGGTAGTTACACGACACAGTTTGTGACCCAGCCATACTCTGTCTCGCGTGCAGGAATTACAGTGTTGGATTCATTTGCTGTGGGCATGCTCAAAGGCGTGACAGGAGTGGCAGAGCAGAAGAACGGCGTTCCATCAGAATTCAGCTTGAGTCAGAATTATCCTAATCCGTTCAATCCGACGACAGTGATTAGTTACCAGTTGCCAGTAACGAGTAACATTAGTCTCAGAGTCTATAATCTTCTTGGTCAGGAAGTGGCAACGCTATTTGAAGGTATCCGCCAGCCGGGAAATTACGAAGCGACGTTTTCCGCCGGAGGCGGATCCGCCTCTGGCGGAGATGGCAGCAAACTCGCAAGCGGTGTTTACCTTTACCGATTGAGTGCAAACTACAATGGGGGATCAAATTTTGTGGAGACAAAGAAACTGATACTGTTGAAATAG
>Ga0299912_10003254_pt1 | contig 13280 bp, 10 predicted proteins | sample RVTome_2_FD_207667 | JGI IMG/M metagenome (GOLD analysis project Ga0299912, IMG submission 207667) | Soil microbial communities from uranium-contaminated site in the Upper Colorado River Basin, Wyoming, United States - RVT95D214 (version 2) ...
ATATGACTCCCCTCATCCGAGAGTCAGAGGGACTCTAACCCTCCGGATCCATGCGCTGCCCAGCGCACACTATGGGCAACTCCGACTCCCTTGCCGACCCAGTAAAAATTTCGTCTCCTTATATCTACCGGTTGCCCCCCTGATGAGCATCGACAAGGGCCTCCCGCGTTCATTGTCGTATGGCTGCCCCTGCGTGTCACCCCTGTTACCCCGGGAGTCCATCTATCTGTTCTGGCAGTTTTCGTTAAGATAGATGCGCCGGTCTTCCCCAATGTAGGAGAGGGTCGACAACTCCATTGTAAATTTCGAGGCTACATCCAGGTTCGCTCGCGCTGCGACCCGCAGGTTTGCTCAACTCCCTTGAGGAGCCTTCGTCAGGAAACTTAGTGCTTCAGGTTACCCTTTACACATCCCTCAAGCTACGTGGGCGAACTGCCGAACTCCCACGGTCGGACTTTAACCGACAAGTCATAGGTTTTACACGGCATGCCCTACATCTTTCCATATCTCCTGTCATACATTATTTCTCTTTGCACCAACGTTATGTCCCCTCATGCCTTCTATAGCCATGGAGAAACCGGCCTAATAGGCAAGCCATCCTCCATCCACAAAAAGGGTTTGACCAGTAACATAACTCGACGCGTCAGAAGCAAGGTAAAGGGCAGCCCCAACGACTTCTTCAGGTTTGCCAAACCTTCCCATCGGTGTCCTCCGAAGAAGGTTCTCTGAAATAATCTTCGATTCTCGCATCCCTTTCGTGAGTTCTGTTTCAAGGTAGGCCGGGCCAATTGCGTTGACCTGAATGTTATAGCGAGTCCACTCAATGGCAAGTACTCTGGTCAATTGAAGAATTCCTCCTTTCGTAGCACAGTATGCAATCTGCCTGGGGAATCCCACCACGGCTCCCACCGAAACCATGTTGATGATCTTTCCTCCTCCCTGTTGGATCATTACCTTTCCAACGGCCTGGCAGAAGAGGAAGGTACCCGTGAGATTGACCCTCACAATCTCCTCCCACTCCCCGAGATTCACCTCTTCAGCCTTTTTAAGGACAGGGCTGATCCCTGCATTATTCACGAGGATATCGATTCGAGGAAAGATTTTTAATACAGCATCAACGGCCCTTTCGATTTCTTCCGGGACACCGATATCGGCCACAATAGGAAGGGCCTTCCTTCCAAGGCCACCGATCTCCTTTGCCACATTCTCAAGGGCTACTCTGTTTCTACTCACCAAAACGAGATCTGCACCGGCTTTGGCAAATCCTTTTGCTATCGCCTCTCCGATGCCTCGACTTGCTCCTGTTACGATGGCGGTTTTCCCAGTTAAAGAAAATAGATCCAGTGATTCTCTCATTGGCATTCCTCCTTTAACCCGTGTTTGATCCGGGGCCCAACCTTCGGAATTTCTTCTTGCTTTAGACATTCGACGACAATAGTACACGCATCGGTACCCAAGTTCGGATCCGTAGTGAGTTCGATGCAGAATTCATCCGATAATTCACAAAAGGACCTGACCACTTTCTCCACCTGAACCGGATAGAACTTGGCTCCTTTGTAGATAATCATGTCATCTGCCCTTCCCAAAATTCCTCCGGGGGAACGGGCATGAGTTCGGCCAGACTTGGATTTCCTCTTATCTAGTTTCGATAGGTCATTCGTCCAGTAGCGGATCATCGGAGTGGCTTCCTTTGTCAGATGAGTGATAACAAGTACGCCCACTTCTCCAGGCTCGCAAGGCTTCTTAGTCTCCGGGTGAACAATTTCGATCAAGAGATGGTTCCCTACCCAGTGGATCCACGGATTACGGTAACTACCTCAATCCTGCCAGCACTGATGTCAACATGTTCTCAAGTCCATGTGAATGCAAGGGTGAAAAATTGAGACAGCTTATCCAGAACATCTGGAAGGGGCTTAAACAATCAGAGGCTACTTCGACCTGGCTGCAGCAAGGACTTGCTCTCTTTGAGGAGAGATACAAACAGAACTCCCAAACCGATGAAGCCTCCACCAAGCATGAAGGCCACGCCATAACTGCCGGTCAGGTCAAACATATATGCGGCCAGAAACGAGCCTGTCGCCGACCCAATACATCCACCCAGAAAGAAACCCCCATATGCAGCACCCGCTGATTTCACCCCGAAGAGGTTAGCGGCTAGCATCGGATATTGAGGGATGGCGCCACCGTAGCAAAAGCCGAAGAAGATTGAAAAGATGAAAAAGGGTATGGTGGTGCTTATCATTGGTAACAGAAACATGAGGATTATCATGCTTGACAGGCATATGAAGAGCACCTTCTTACTACCTATTCTATCGGAGGCAGAACCCATGACAATTCTACCGGCGATACTCCCTCCGCCGATGGTACCCAGTAGATTAGCAGCAAGCAGGGGAGAAATATTCATATCAGTAGCGTAAGCCACTAGGTGCGTCATCACCATGAAACGGCCGGTGGCCTCCCCCAGATATACCATGAACATAATCCAGAAAGTAGCTGTTTTCAAAACTTCAGAAAGAATGATGCCTGGATTCTCCGGAGCCCAAAGGGGTTTATTAACGAGGACTCTATTTTCAACTCCATATGGCACCAGACCTATGTCTTTTGGCTCTTTTCTCAGCGGTATTAGGAGGGTCCAGAAGCTGACAATAGATACTACTCCACAGATAATGTAAGCCTTGCGCCATCCCAGATTAGTGACAATATACCCTATGGCAGGACATATCAGAAGAGTGCCTATTCCCACCCCACAGGCTACCAGACCTAAAGCCAGGCCTCTTCTAATCACAAACCATCTTGATACGACTGAACTGAGTGGAATGAGAGCTGCTGCTAGACCGGCTGGCTGCAACAGAGCATAATACAAATAGAACTGCCCTATAGTACTAACCTGAGACAGGGCGAACATTCCCAGGCCAAGTAGTAAGCCGCCCAGACCTATGGTCAGCCGTGGACCCCAGCGGTCACACATTATTCCTAGGAGCAGCCCAAACACCCCTAAGCTGATGAGGGACAGGAAACGTGCCCCCGATATTGCCAAGCGGCTCCACCCCAACTCTACGGAAATTGGCTTCAGGAAGATGCCAAATGAGTAATCCATTCCAGCAGCTATCGCAATAATTACCACGGAAACGGATACTATTATCCAACCGTAGAAGAGGCGGTGCTTCGGGGCAGAAACAAATCGGGTAGTGACTATCACCATCGTTTGAAGATTTCCAGGGCCCAGCAGGACTGACTGTAGTCACCGGACTCTTATATATATCAATAACTAACCTACCGCTTGACCTGAAAATAGTCAGATCCGGTACGGTAAAGGTCCTATTTAATTAAATGATTGGGGAGCCAGGTAAGTATCGTCGGGAACAGCATGCATATTGCAATCCCGAGTGCCTGCAAAAAAATAAATGGTACAACTCCACGATAGATATCTCTTATGGACACCTCCTTTGGAGCAATTGCCTTTAGATAGAAAATATTGAAACCAACGGGCGGTGTGATATATGACATTTCCATATTCATTACCAAAAGTACTCCAAACCATATCGGGTCGAAGCCCAGTGCAATAATTGTGGGAAAAAAGATGGGGCTAGTAATCATGACAATCCCGATTGGCTCCAGCAGACATCCCAGGACAAGGAGGATACCCTGCATTATTATAACTACACCCCAGCGACCGATGGGTAACGATAATAATAACGACCGTACCACCTGATCGGTGCCGATAGAGGTACAGATGCTGTTGAAGGCAGCACCGGCAAAGATAATCCACACAATCATTGCGCTGATTCTGGCGGTCTGGTACAGGGACTCCATGAAATTCACCCAGGTCAACTTGCGGAAGTAAATGGTCGCTAAGAAGCTTCCTAATGCGCCCATCGCTGCTGCCTCAGTGACAGTGGTCACTCCCCCGAAAATCGCCCCCAGGACCATAAGAATGATAATCACAGGCCAGATCACCGCCTTTAAGGATACCAGTTTCTCACCCCACGTGGCTCTCTGTTCACGGGGTAGGACAGGTCCCATTGCAGGCTCCAGAGCGCACCTTACAAGCATGTAGGTGCTAAACAAGGAAACGAGGACCAGGCCGCCAAAAATCCCACCCGCAAAGAGCTTTCCCACTGATAACCCGGCAAAGATTCCGATAGCAATGAATATAGTGCCCGGTGGAATAAGCTGTCCCAGAGCACCCCCGGCAGCAACCGTGCCCACTACCATGCGTTTATCATACCCTCGCTTTAACATTGAGGGCATGGCGATAAGACCCATGGTGATGGTAGCGGCGGCACTTACGGCAGTCATGGCACCCATTACGGCACAGATGACTACTGTTCCGACTGCCAGGCCACCTTTAACCGGACCCGCCCAGCGATATACTGCTTCATACATATCTTCGGCAACGCCGGAGCGCTGCAGCATGCTAGCCATGAAAACAAAGAGCGGGATAGCTACCAAGACAAAGTTTTCCATAGACTCCAAGCTTTTCATGGCGACTATGGAAAGCGAATCCGGGCCCTTGATGAGTAGCAGAGCTATTGAAGCAATGCCGCCCAGGACGAACATGATAGGGAGCCCGGAAAAAAGCACCAAGATCAGACTGGCGAACAGAATAATTATCAAAAGTTCAGCGCTCACACAACACCTCCAAGCTCCGGCCGCCTGCCGGTAATGGCAGTCACCAGGTTACGGGCGAGCTTGGCCAAGCTTTGCAGAAAGAGCAGCAAAGTACCTACCATGAGAGCAATTTTGATTGGGTAGAGGGGGACGCCCACACTTGACGTGGAGAATACCTCCCGTACTTTTATGGATAGAACCATCAGCTGGTAACCCTTCCAGAGAATGGCAGTACAGAAGCCCAGGATAAAAATGAAAGTGATTATGTCCATAATAGCCTGCCTTCTCGGGGACCAATATGAATAAAAAATATCAACATTTACGTGGGCACCGTGAAGCAGACCATAAGCTCCGGCCATGGCAACATAGAAGGCGAAAATAAGCACACCGACATCAAAAGCCCACGAGGTGGGAGATCCAAACACATACCTGGCAATTACCTCATAGACCATTACAATCACAAGCGGAACCGGCAGAAAAGAGATGATTTTCCCAACCCAATCATTAATGGCGTCAACCGCGCGCAATACCTTCATCAACCAACGCATCAATCGCCTCCACAAAAGGATATGGGTGCAGAAGGTACAGAACCTTCTGCACCGTTTTGAAGTTACTTTATACGTCCCAGAAACTTCAGATAAGGTACTAACTTATCTCTATATTCGGCAGTGTATTTGTCCTTCTTTGCTCTTTCATCTAGGACAGCCAGTGATATCTTTCTCTGTTCTTCGATGTCTGCCTGGGAAAAGTTTATCACCTGCACCCCTGCCTTTTTCATCTTCGCAGTGCAATCGGGTTCCCAGTTAGCGTAGTACTGCATATTGTCATAGCTGGCCTGGATCTTAACTGCTGCCGTAAGGACGGCTTTGAGGTCATCCGGTAGCCCATTCCACAATTTCTTATTGATGATGTACTCCGGGATAATACAGGGGTTTGTTGCCGGCATAATCAAATACTTGGCGACCTCATGGAGCCCCATGGCATGCATCTGGGTAACCCCAGTAAAGGTTATGGCATCAACCACGCCGGTAGCCAGAGCGGTATATATTTCCGAGCCGGGCATGATCGTGATGGCACCTCCCAGCGCCTTCTTGATCTCGCCGTCAGCACCAAAGAGCCTAAATTTCTTCCCCTTGAAATCCTTGTTGGTGAGGATTGGTTTGTTCGATATCAGGTGACCATAAGGATAGTACCCGGCAAAGCCGATAAGGTGCACGTTCCAGTTACCGTCAGCATAGGCTCTCCGGTTGATATCTATGGCGTTCAGCTCGTAGAGGAAGTAGTCAATTTCCGCCTTGCTCTCAAGGGTGAAAGGCCATCCCTGGAAGGTATCGCATACTGGGACGAGACCCAACTGATAGGTTCCGGGGTTATATGCCATGTCTAGCGCACCTTGGTGTATACCCTCGAACATCTTCATGGCGGGTACCACCGTACCGGAGTAAGCGAGCTTTAACTGAATCCGGCCCTCACTTAGTTCCTTAACCGTTTTGATAAAATGTCCCAATTGTATGTCTACTGTCGGGGGAACAATCCAGGTTGAGATTGTCCAGTTATACACTTTGCCCGCTGGGGTCTGGGCGGTTGCCGAAGCTACGGGCAGAACCAGCATTAATGCCAAGACAAGGCAAATACTTCCCATTAAGTTCATTGCTAGTCTTCTAGTCTTCATTACTGTCCCTCCTTCGAATTTTAAATGATAAGAAAAACAAGATTCTTAAGCCCAGCTCTCCCTCTTCTCTCTAATCAATATAGATTCATCAAGAGAAGCTTTCTAAAAACCTCTTCTGCCAGCGGCTGACACCCACCAACGATTGCCTCCGGCGCCTTAATCATTATCCCTTGAAAGCTATCACCCCCTTTCGGCTACTTCTATTTCTCCCCCGGGCTCATCTTATGGGTTCGCCCGGCCAAAATCAGTTGTTGCTTTTTCTTTTGACATATTATAGGTCATCCCACTGGCTTCAGTTATCCCTTACCGGACTTTTTGGACATCCTGAAGAACGCTAATATGGCACGCTGTATTCTCTGCAACCATCTAATAGGTTGAGCCAATAGCCGGGATATCATCCTCCGTAGTAATAACACCCTTAATCAGGAGGTCAGCAATATCATCATCCGTCATGCCCAGTATTTCCTTATAGACAAATTCATTGTCCTCACCAAGACAAGGCGCCGCCTTGGTTAATCGTACCGGGGTCTTGGAGAACCGGGCAGCTTCGTTGTAGTAGGAATGAGTTCCCATCTCAGTATGGTTCAGACGCACAAAAAACTCCCGGTACTTTAGCTGGAGGTCATTATTGTGCAAATCTTCCATCGTCTGCACTACGCCCGCAGGGACACCTTTGGCCTGCATCCAGGTCATTATCTCCTCCGGGGTATGATGAACGGTCCACTCTCCAATCAAGCTGTCAAGCTTGTCCTCGTTTTCTTTTCTTCCAGTAAGAGTGGCGAACATGGGGTCCCTCGTCCACTCCGGACCGCCAATGACCTGGCAGAAGTTTTCCCATTCCTCATCGGTAGTTACGGCAATGGCAATCCAGCGGTCTTCGCCCTTACATGGATAGGCCCCACAGGGGGAAGCGATAGGGTCACGGTTAGCTGTGCGGTTCGCCACCCGACCGTTTACGGTATAGTCAAGGATCGTGGGTGCCAGAAACGCTAAGGCGGCTTCGCACTGGGAATGGTCCAGGTACACTCCTTTGCCCGTTTTGCGCCGGTAGCAGAGGGCGGCGGCGAGGTAGCTGACAAGAGACCATGGTGAGACGTAATCTGTATAAGCACCGTATACCACTACCGGGTCCCGGTCAGGATAGCCGGTCACCATGGCGAAGCCAGAGACAGGCGCAGTTTGTATCCCGTAAACCCCGAGCAGTGCATGGGGACCATACTGCCCCTGAGAACAAGTGCTGAAATAGATGATACCAGGCCTTATTTTCCGGGCCTCATCATAATCCAGTCCCAGCTTCTTCATTGTTCCTGGGGTAAAGCTATCAGACACAACATCAGCCCATTTGATGAGCTTGCGGGCGATTTCTTCTCCTTCAGGAGTGGTCAAGTCAACCGAGATGCCGTACTTGTTGGTGTTAAGTATTGCGCTGAATGGGCTCCGATTGATGCCCGGCTTCCCCATAAAGGGGTGGATCACCCGGCACAAATCAGGCTTTCGATGAGACTCTATTCTGATAACGGTAGCGCCGTGTTCTGCCAACGTCCTGCCCACCTGAGGACCTGTTGCCGCCCAGGTGAAATCGGCAACTTTTATTCCCTCAAATACCCTTTTCTTTTGCTTCGTCGAGTCCATTTGAGCTTCTCCAATTTATCTCTCAATTTAGTCTGGATTTCTCATTTCAACTGGTGACTAAACATGTGGGCTTTTGAAACTACTTTACCATATCAACTCGCCCAGGTCTCAGTTTGTCACAAACAATGTAAGGTTAGATGACCCCGGCTTGCTTTAACATGATTAATTGCTCCCGCGAGATGCCCATCTCTTTTTCGTAGATGTCTTCGTTGTGCTCACCAATAAGGGGGGCACGGCGCATGGCTTGCGCGGGAGCACCGTCCAGCTTGACAGAGAAACCCGGATAGGTAATGCTCTCTCCCAACTCCGGATGCTCTACCTCGACAAAGTACTCCCGTGTGGCGAGCTGAGGGCTTTCAACAACATCCTTAATCGTATTCAGTGGACAGAGGACGATCCCTTTTTCCAGCGCTGCCTCAAAGAGTTCTTTCTTGGTCTTGGTCCGAAAATAGTTGAGAAAAACCTCGTTCATCCGCTCTCTTTCTTCTTGGGTGATCGAGGAGCCATCAAAAGTCCTCGGGTCGTAGCCTTTCAGCCAGCCAGCCAGCCCTTCCTTTTCCATCATCTCCAGTATCGATTTCGTAGAGGTTACCATACCTTTCTGAGTGCCGCCGCCAATCATAAAACTGACATAGCCATCTTTACACGGCCAGTGGAAACGGGGCATGGTTGGTCCCGGCGGAGTTGGTCTGGCATGAAATAGACAGGGGCCAGCTCTCCGTGCATTGATTCGGGTGCTTTCCCACTCGGTTGGGCCAATACTCAGAAGGTGGATGACAGCTTCTTGGATGGAAACGTCAACGTGTTGTCCCTCACCGGTAACCTGCTGGTGGTAATAGGCAATAACTGTCGCCGAAGCAGCATGAGCACCACCGGCCAAGTAAGATTGAGGTGCGCTGATGCGAACTGGAGGTCGGTCAGGGTCTCCGTTGAGGTACAGAAAGCCCCCCATAGCTGAAAGAGTAATATCTGAGGCTTTATATCCGGCATAGGGACCCATCTGGCCGAAAGGAGCGATAGAAGTCATGATGACACGCGGGTTAATCTTTTCGAGGGCGGGATAGTCCAACCCCAGGCTATTCATGTAGCCGGGGTCAAATGACTCTATTACCACGTCAGCTGTACGGACCAATCTCTTAAATATATCCGACCCATCAGCAGTCTCTATATCCAGGGTTATGCTTCGCTTATTGGTGTTCAGTGCAAACCAATAGAGGCTTTTTTCCGGATGAGGGATGTCCTTATAAAAGGGACCGATATTTCTGGCCGAGTCTCCACCGGGTGGTTCAACCTTTATAACATCTGCTCCAAGTTCACCAATCAACTTACCACAAAGAAGTCCCCTTTCATTGCTTAAGTCTAGACACCGGCAGCCCCAAAGTAACGGATTTGACCTCCCATCATTCTCCATCTTGCATCTCCATGCTGTATCGAAGCCACGTATATTTTGGGTACGTGACAAATTACTGGATTCACCTTTTTATCGTATTTCTTCATCAAACATTAAACATTTCATCCCGGCTTATTGATCGGATTACAATATGCTATCAGCCTCCTTCATTCACTCAGCTATATTTAAATTCCCTTATGGGTTTATCCCCGCCGCTTGTGGTGGGGTGGTTTATTGTACAGTGTCTTACGGTTGGATGTAAATGCCCCCCGGACCGAATTCTTTGCTCAGTAGCTCAAACCCATCCTTAGTAATTAAATAAACATCTTCCGGCATATTGACCAATCTCTTATCTGCAGCAACGGATGAGATTTCTACCGAGATAACCATTCCTTCTTTGATTACGATTTTCGACCCCTTGCACAGATAGGGAAGTTCGTGCATGGTGAGGCCTTGGCCGTGTCCACACCAGCCACTGGTCTTCCTGGAGCCCAAGTTATACCAGATATTGGGAAGCTCTTTTGCCACTTGCGTGAAACCAGCCATATAGATATCATTTGCGGTGATCCCCGGTTTCAAGATATCTTCTACCGCCTGCTGCCCTCGCAGAGCAAGTTCTCCCAGCCGTCTTATCCCTTGACCCGGGTCACCGATATAAATCATTCGTTGAATATCTACACTGTATCCCTTGTATGTGGGTCCGCCATCGAGTAAGACATAGTCTCCCTTTTCTAGGGCGCGGTCCCGGAAAGAATGGAGCGTTAGATACTTGCCCCGGGCGTTCTTAGGCGAAGACGGACCAATCCGCCCACCAGCTCCAATAACATTCAGATGATAGTCCAACGAATCGATAATTCCCTCATCCATCCAGATTTTCATGGCTTCATAGAACAACTGCCTTTCATTTTTCCCGGGACCCGCGTTATTGCAGATGTGAAGGTATCCCTTAGCAGTTGCCCTAAGAAGATGCCTCATAATCCCAATCTCCCAATCGGACTTTATCATTCTCATTTCCCAGATAAGGTTAGTAGCATCAACGAATTTTGCTTTGGGCAGTAGTTTCTTGAACTGCTCCCATTCGTTCATGGTGAACCCTTCCCACCACATGAAAGGGCCATATTCCATGCCGATGGTTTTGTTTGCCAGACCCAGTTCCTCTACGGCTTCAGCCATTGCCTTTATCGGATCTGGGGCTTTCTCGAATGGAGCCGGAATCTGTCCGCGGTACCCGATGTTCCGGTTTGCATATCCCTCCCAGTCCAACAGGTCAGCGTATTCATTCTCAGAAATAATTGTCGTGGGTCCCTCTCGGGGGATGATCCCAAGGAAAGGGAACACATGCTTATATGGCTTTGTCCTCCCGAAGAAATAGAGACTATCTTCTCGGTTTAGAATCAGGATAGCATCTAGCCCGTTCTGTGCCATTAGCTTTCTAGCTTTGCTTATCCTATTTTCCCATTCTTGCTTAGGCATATAAGGGTATGTGGGACTTAATGATTCACTTTCAAACGTTTTAGCTAATTCGGTTCCCATGAGCTTATACCTCCTTAATTCTTAATTAGTATGTTTTTAAAAAACCTTTTCTGCCATAGGCTAATCACCGCCCATCGATTGCCTCCGGCGCCTATAATTATAATCCTTATCCCTTGAGAGCTACCACCCCCCTTTCGGCTAATTTTGTCCACTTCTGGGGCTGATTTTATACGCCCACTCCGACCAGTGTCAACAGAAAAATGTTAATTGAGATTTTTGATACCCCCGACTTTGATAAACCTTCATTCTTTGAGTACGCTCTCATTCACCAGATTTAGAGGTCGCTTTCCAAAGAGCCCTGTCACCAGGTTTTCTGCCGCCATGGTCGCCATCCGAAGCCGGGTCTCTCGGGAGGCACTTGCAATGTGAGGAGCCAAAACAACATTCTTCATCTCGACGAGCTCGGGTTCAACCTCCGGTTCCTTCTCATAGACGTCCAATCCAGCCCCGGCGATCTTCTTTTCCCGCAAGGCCTGAACCAAAGCCTTCTCATCGACGATGGGGCCTCGAGAGGCATTGATGAGAATGGCCGTCGGCTTCATGAGATTGAACTCCGCCATCGCGATATAATGTGTCGTTTCGGGCATCAATGGCACATGAAGGGTGATAAAATCAGATTGGTTGAGAAGTGTCTTTTTGTCTATAAAACGGGCCCCCAGCTCCTCCTCCAACGATGGAGTAGCTCGAATAACGTCGGTATATAAGATCTGCATCTCAAATCCTTTGGCCCGCCTTGCCACGCGCTGTCCGATGCGTCCTAGTCCACAGATGCCAATGACCTTGTGGTGAACATCGTAGCCGAGAAACTCCATGAGTTTCCAACCTTTCCATTTCAAAGAACGAAGGAATTGATCCGCCTCAACGACTCGCCTCGCGGTAGCCAGAAGGAGGGCCCAGGTCAAGTCCGCCGTCGTATCATCCAAAACACCCGGGGTATTCGTCACCATGACCCCGCGACGGGTACAGGCCTCAACATCAATATTATTGTATCCCACTGCCACATTCGAGACAATCTTTAGCTCAGAACATTTGGAGAGAACCTCCTCATCAATTCGATCCGTGAGCAAAATGATCGCTCCCATCTTATCCCGAAGCCTTTGAATCAGAACAGATGGGGAGAGAGGCGTTTCGCTCTGGTTCCAATCGACCTCAAAATGCTGTCTAACCATAGCCACCACTTCATTAAAGATTTTCTGGCTGATCAAGACCCTTAATTTCATAGGATTTGATACTCCACTTTTTTATGATTCACTCGTATCGTTCCGCAACCCTAATATTCTTAATAAAGATGCTCTCTCTTCTTATTAAAAAACTGACCGAAACCTTTTTTATCTTGAGAGGCTATTGAAAGTTGCCTCAATCCTTCTTTCAAAGAGTCTGTATCCGTGGCAAAGGAGAGCCGCAAATAATGGAAGCTCTCAGCTCCAATACGACCAAAGGATTTTCGATCCATGGTGGCTACTTGGTATTCAAATAAAAGAAACATTTGGAAAAGGGTCGAAGGACTCGTTTTCTTTTGTAGGTCTGGAGGGAGGCTTTGAAAGGCCTCCATAATTCCCAGATTTTCACACACCTCACTAATGTTTGGAAACACATAAAATGCCCCCTTTGGCTTCTGACACCGAATCCCCTTGATCCTATTCAAACCATCGATGACAATACCCCTCCGTTCCTGAAACGTATTCACCATGCTGCGGATAGCATTCTGGCTGAGCGGCGACTCCAGGGCAAGGCGAGCACCCTCCTGATTGTACGGAGGGATGCAGGAGAAATAGTTGATATTGAGATTCCTGAAGACTTCGGCTTCCTCCACGGTGGGGAAGAGAGCCCATCCAATTCTCCCCCCTGTCCAGGAAAAACTCTTTGAAGCCCCGCTGACCAGAATCGTTACCTTCTCCATCCCGGGACAAGAGATGATACTATGGTGTTTGGCTCCATCAAAGAGGATGTTTTCATACACTTCGTCTGAAAAGACACGAATGTCATCAGAACATCGCCTCTGGATCACGTCTGCGATCTCCCGAAGCTGCTCTGGAGAGGCAACGCCTCCTGTGGGATTAGAGGGAAAATTGATAAAGATCATCTTTGTTTTATGGGTAAGAACAGGGGCCATATCTTCCCCCGAAAGAGTGAAATTCTTCTCTTCTTTTAAATGGATCGGAACGGGACGAGCCCCTACATAAGCGATAAAAGATTCATAGATAGGAAAACCTGGGCTGGGATAGACGACTTCATCCCCTGGGTCACAATAAGTTTGCTGACACAAGCCAATGGGGGGTTTTGCGCCTGGAAACACAACCACTTGTTCGGCTGTTGCCCGAATTCCTCGCGTCTCACTTAAATATTTTGCCACAGCTTTTCGGAGTGTGGGGATCCCCTGCGGATCACAATAATGGGTATTATCCAAGTCAAGCTGCCTTTTCACCTCTTCCTTGATAAACT